>JAABUK010001450.1_pt1 | contig 45233 bp, 1 predicted proteins | sample 5559141 | NCBI WGS metagenome assembly JAABUK01 (sample SAMN10711869, study PRJNA513367) | rock metagenome | isolation source: Antarctica rocks | place: Antarctica: Victoria Land, Pudding Butte nord | collected 2016-01-03 | reverse complement strand
AAGTCTCGATATTATAAAGAATAAAACCGAGCTAAAATATTTATTAAATTAAATACTTATTCTTTCTCTAAGACTCGTAAAGTTTATAATTTATATTTAATCTTTATAGTAACGAATCCTTTAGCGCTTATAATACTCCCCCCTTTATTTTAATAATTTATTTCTTCTTTTTAATTATCTTTACCTAATCGCCCCGCCTTTTATTTTATATTAATTTTTTATACTCTCGCCGCTACGGGCTAATCTAATAATTTTAATAATATATATCGCGAAGCCGGAGATAAGAGGGTATAAATATAAATAACCTTTAAGTTAAATATAAATTAATAACGATATAATTATACTACCGGAGGTATATCTATTACGTAAAAAGAGGCGGGTAATCTTAAATAAATAATAAAAAGAGGAGAGATAATAGATATATAAAGGATAAGTTTATTAAGAGAAAGATTAATAAGGAGACGCGATTATATTTAGAAAATAAAAAGAGGCTAGGTAAAAAATAAAGTTAGTAAAAATTATAAATCTATATACTTCGCCGTATTCGTAGTAACTTTTATTAATCTCTTTCTCGATATTAAAGCGTAACTTAATAGTAAAGAATATATATATATAAACTCGACGTATAGGAATCGTGTTACTACTTATTTAACCTCGACCCTATTAATACTAGGATTAATAATATATTAAAATACTCGGTATAAAAATTCATTTTACCTAGTATTAAGTCTTTAGTATTTATATTATATACGTCCGGGCTAGAAACGGCTTTAACGGTAATATTCTCGCTAACGGTATAAGCCTCGGAAAGATATATCCTATTTTAGAGTTAAATTAGATTATTAATTATTAACTTTAAATAACTTCACAGATAACTTAGGTTATTAATATTATCCTTTTCGAAAATCTTCTCTACGAAGTATATATAATTATTAAATAATATCGTTACTCGTTAGATATTAAAGAGCGGATAAAGTATCGCGCTACCGATAATAATAATTATTATTTAAGTCTATTAAAGTTTTTTAAATAATATCCTTACGATCCTTTATCCGATATTATTAAATTAATCCTTAAGAAGGGGTTTTATCTTATATATAAAATAAAAGGAATTATTCCCGTATAATTTAATTAGTGGCCGAAGATATACGCGCCTTATATAGGCGTAAAGCTTCTTTTTCATATCCTTTATAATTAATATAATACCGGTAATCTTTTAACGGCGGAGGAATTTAATATAATATAACCTAAATATTCTTAGGCGCCCGTTTAATTCGAAAATAAAAGATTTATAAAGTCTCTTTCCTCGGATCTTTAAAAGAGAAAAGGAATAGCTATTAAAGAAACGAAATAATATATAATCTCGATAACTCTTAGTTCTTATAACGCGTATATCGTTTAGTCTTTTAATATCTTATATAACTAGACTAAAGACGTAATACTACCGCCTAGTAGGTTAAGTAGTAGGGCTATATAAAGATAATCTAAAGGTCTTATCCTTACCGTTATATTTATATAGATAATCATCGACGAATTTTATTTATTAAAGTCTATGACTTAAGGATTATAGAGGATTATTTAAACTATATAAATATACTACTAAATAAGAGTTCTTTTATTATTTATTATAAGTGGTACGCCTATTATTATTAGGCCTGCCGATATCGAAGGCGTAGTTCGTTATCTTAAAGATCCTAAATTTAATAATAAAGATCTATACGACCTTATTACGAATAAGGTTTTATAATTTAATCGTAATTTAAGGCCTATACTAGGGACGGTAATAATTATCCTAGTTTATAAAACTTAATCTTAACGTTCGGCCGTTAAATAATTAACTTTACGCTACGATATATTAAGAAGAGTAAATAATTTAAATACGATATCTTTAATCTCGTTAAATACGTATATAAAGGTATACCCTTCGATTTTTTACTCGGTTATTATAAAGTACTCGATAATTCTACCTCGAAACTCGTTAATAAATTTTGAATATTACTTCGAAAATAAATATAAAATAAGAAGAAAGATATATATTTTACGTTAAGAAATTCGTTCCCTAGGATTATAATTTAATAATTTATCTTCGCCGCGATATTCCCTTTACTCTTAAAGTATTAGGGAGAATTAGAAGATAATATAAATTAACGGTCGCTCGGTACCGATTTTACTCGCGATATATTTAATTTTAATAATAAGATAAAGGAGGCTATATATTTATTTACGGGGATTAACTTTTTCATTAAAGATATCCTAAAATCTAAAGGATTAGATAAGATTCTCGGGAAAATAAAACGGGAGGAAAGAAAGATTTTAACCTTCTCGAATTATACTATAATTACGTTATTTATTTAATACGTAAATACTTTTACTCCCTTTTAACTACCGCTTTTATAATTCCTATATAAAAATATACTCGTTTATTATAGAAACCTTTATTAAAAGCCTTTTAATATATCGTTAAATATCCTCTCTATCTTATAATTATTTAGTTATATTATAATAGTTTAAATAATCGAATCCGCTAAGGCTTAATAAATAAATTTTAAAAAGAGTATATTAAGAACGAGTCGAATACCCCTCCCGAAGTCGCGGATTAAGAGCTCCGCCCGTAGGTACTTATTAATATATTAAGTATCTTAGGCACCGGCTATACTTTATATAAAGCGACGATAATAATTTTAATTAATCTTATCGGCGCTTTTAATTATATAGATTAAGCTATTAAACGATTAAATAGAATAAATAAGAGTAGACTCTCTCTACCTACCGGCTATCGTATATAGATCTTTAGGACGACGTCGTAATAAAGGTAGTAGTAACGAAGAAGATATAGGCTCGTAATATTCGCTACGGGTATTATTAACCTTAAAGGGAAGGGAGTTATACCGTTATAATTTAATCGGGCTACTTTAGTCGTAGGCGATTAATTAAGAATAAAAACGACGACGAGGATACGGTATAATTATAGTATATTAATTTAGAAATAAAGGGTCGAGTAGGTTCTATATTAAATATTTAATTACTTTTATTTTAACTACTTAACCTAGATTCTATAAAAAATGATTATATATTATAGGGCGATTTTATATTTAATAACTAGATCTTAAATCATATTAATTATTTATAGATTACTTTTATTATTATCTTTAATTTACCCTTAAATCTTATTTACCCCCCCTTAAATAATTAATTATAAGAGTCTTATATATTTAAAAAGATACCTTTCATCCCCTTTTTAATACTTCTCCGCCTAATTCTACTATCGCCCGGCTAGTACTATTACGTTTATCTCTAATTTATACTCCTCCTACTTTTATTATAATAAAGTTACGATTAATATCTATTTAATAAACTAGTATCTAGTTCGAATTCTATCGGTCTTTATTATAAATCTACGTTATTTATTAACTTAGATTTTATTACGAATTTAGAATAATTTAATATCTAAATACCTAAAGTTATATATTAGATTTACGAGATCGTATATTTATCGTAATTATAAATAATACTTAATATATTAATATATTTTAATTAATTAATATACCAGAGTTTATATATATATATGATTTTATTATTAAAAGTTATTTAGGCCTAACCCGTTATCGCTAGACCGGATATAGAAAGAAACGGAAAACTATACGTTTAAATATAGACGAGGATATAAACGAGGAGTCTAACGAGGAGTCTAATAAAGAGTCTAATAAGGAAGACGAAGCGTAGATCCTACGTATAAGATCACTATATTATACGAGTAGTAAATAAGAGTCGATATAACGCGGGCTTTATACTTTAACTTTTACCGATATAAATTTAAATATAGACCTAAATACGGTTAAAGTTAAAGATATAATAACTAAAGCTATTAGCCTATTATATAATACGCCGTTATAAGATATATACGTGTTTTACTCTAGTTAACGAAATTATAATTTATATTTATTTATAGGGCCGGCCGATAATAGGATATAAAAGCGGTCGAACTAAATAATAAAAGTATAACGGTCAATAATAAACTTTCCTTTATAAGTATAATATCTACGTCTTTATTATTAAGGACGGAGACCTATTTAAAGGTAATATAAAAGGGCGCTAGGTTACTAGTAGATAACTAATTTAAATAGGATAATTCGGAGCGGTTATCGGTTATATACGACTTATTAACTTCTAAAGATAAACGGATTATCTACCGGTTATTTAGGGGTTATAAAGACTATAACTTTAACTCCTAATTCACGAGTAGTAAGATTAATAAATCTTAAGTAAATAATCTTTTAAAGAATCTATATATTAACTTTAATCGACGACGTTTCTCTTATATTAATATCGACGAGTAGTATTATTAAGTATATCGTATTCTATACGGTATCCCTAACGATATATAAGGGGTAGAATTAATTTTAATTTATAAAGAGGTTAATAATATTCTAGAAATAAAGTATAATATTTACTATCGCGATATTATTAGGGTTTTACGGTTTTTACTAGGTCATCGAGCCTTTTAATATAATTTAGTTTATACTCTTATCCGTATATATAATCCGAGTAGGGAAAGAGTCTATATAGAGATATATATAGGAGATTAATAGTAATTAAAATAGAGAGAAGTCGTTAAAAGTAGTATTATTATACCGATTCTACTCGCTTTAAATAAGATATTAATAACGTATTATCGCGGCGACCTCTTATTATAACCTATTTATATTACGATAAATAATTTGAATTACGCTATATATAAAAGTTAATTATATCTAAACCTAATTCTTCTTAGATTAATACCGGTAGTTAAAATCGGTAAAGATATAGACCTCTCTCCGAAAGTCTAACCTAATCTCTATTATACTATAATAGGTATAATACTTAAGGGTACGTTCTAATATTCCTAATATATATTATACTTCGGTCGATAATTAATAATTATTAACACTCGAACGGTTTATTATACCGGGACTTAATATTCGGTATATTAACGGGTAGATCCGGCGGTATTACCCTATTATAATTAATATAATAACGGATTATCTAGAGTAGGTCCTTATAATAAGAGTTAGAAATAACTAGTATTACTTTATCTATTAAGTTCCGCCTTAATAGAGGGAAAATATAACGATATAATAGCCGCTTTAAATATATGAATATACCTAGTAGCGTTTTTATAATTAATAAATAGACCCGACTTTAAATAACCCGATAAATATCCGCTATATTCGGAACTTCGCTTAGAATTATATACTCGTTAATATATATTCGACGATAATAGTCGATATCCTTTATTAACTCTTAAAAGGTATAGTTATAACCCTCTTTAAATAACTCGAATATTTAATCTAAAATATAGTTCTTATAATTTAAAAGAGAAAAAATTAAAAATAGATTATAGCCGAAGTATTTATAACCCTTTAATTAAATAAACGTTTCCGTTAAATCCTAAGTTTTACTAGTTTTAAAGAGTTCTTATACTTTAACTCCGTAAATTAATAAATAAGGAACGAATAAAAAACGATTATTAAATAACTTATTATAGTTATAACTCCTCTCCTTTAGAGGGCGTTAGTTATTCTTTATTATACTCGCGCTATACTCGACTTCGTTACGTTAGCGTTATATATAATATATAACGAAACGACCTTAAACTATATACGCCAGGCTATATATCGGATTAATAAATTAAAATAAATATTTAAGAAATATCGGCCTATTATAGCCTTAAACGAGACCGCGGATAACGAGGAGAATTAATATTATTTTAATATATCTAAACTATACGGTATTATTTATTACGAAGACTTTATTCGGCTTTATAAAAGCGTATAAAACTACGATATTTACTACGGCGAAATAGTTTATAAATTCTTATTAAAAGAATTCTATATTAAGATTAATAAGAATAAAGGATTCGAGACCTAAATCCTAGAATATAATACCCGTCGAACTAATATACTAGTTATATAGGATCTTTTAGATTTTCGCGATAACCGAAGGCGTATTATTACTAAAGTAGTATTAAATACTTATATTATATAATTAACGCGTATAAAGTTTATATAGGACCTATTTAAAGAAGGTCTCGACGTCGAATATATAACTCGGTAGGGCCTTAATCGGCGATAATAACGGTAAATTAAATAAGTAGTAGCGACGTAAGGAGTTAGGTCTAGCGACTTTATCGATACTTTTATTATATTTATCCGAGAGAATTATAAGAAGCTAGATAGTATTAGACGCGATTTAATTAATATAATTCGACGTAAACGAGACTCATCCTAGATAGAAGAATATTATATCGGTATATATACTTCGGTGATTTATTAAGCCCCTAATAATAAAGATAAGAGTAATATTAAGTGTTTAAAGAAACTTATAATTCGATATATACCTAATTAACGAGATACGTCTAAGAGCCGTTAAGATTATATATAAATATAATCGGATCCCGTTAACGACGACCGAGTTAAAGAGGAAAACGAGGAACTTAAGAAAGAATTAATATAATTTAAGGTTATTATTATTATAATTAATACCGAAAGGTATAACGAAAAGGGTAGGCCGGCGACGTATATTAATACCTTTATCGAGATACTCCGGTAACGAAATAATAACGAAGTCGACCCCGTTTATAGTATATTCGAAGTCGAGGTTATCTCTAGAAATAAAGTAATTAACCTTTAAGTTTTAGGTTCTCGGCGGTTCTTTAAAGTATATAATATCCTTCGTAGTATTTATTTAATACCTATAGGTAGGGAGAAAATAATATTCTACGTAAATAATTTCGTTGATTAAGATTAATATAATATTATTTATAGCTAGGATTTCTTACTTAAGGGGATTCGGGCTACCGATCGTTTTATAGAAAAGAATTAATAAAGTATAATCGTACCTACCCTCTCCTATCTTATTAATATTAAATGACTTATATTTAATTTAAAATACTTTCGTCGGTATTATAAAAGCTTTAAATCTAGTCTTAATATAATACTTTTATCTAATTTAAATCTAAGATAGATTAGATTAATTTTAATTTAGACGCGTATAAATATACTAAATAATCTTTTATTTTAATTTCCTCCTAGAGTACCCTCCTTTATAAATTATATTATTAAAATCGCTTTTATACCTAGTTATCGCGCTTTAAATCTTAAATATATCCTACGATATCCGTTTCCTAGTCTACTTCTTATTACGCTGCGGAACAGGGAAGGGAATTTTGACTTTTTCGAAAATCGAGGAAGAGAATTCAAAAAATTAGGATAAATATTAATACAAAAAAAATTCCCTTCCCTAAAGAAGGGAAGGGAATAAAGTTAAAAAGGCCGATTCTCTTCTCTATTCCGCAGCGTACTTCTTATAGTATAAAACGGCTAAAAGTCTTAATTATTAAATTGAATATTATTTTATCGATTAGTTATCCTAACTACTAAAAATCGAATTAAGAGTATATACGTTTAAAAGACGACGGTTATTTATAAACGAAGTTAGGTATAATTATCGAGGACGGAGACGAGGACGAATTTAAAGACGAAGGAGGCGAGATTATCGACCCGTTACGACCTCGGAAGAGGCTACGAGAGGATCGGACGTACTATTAATAACGTAATATTATATTCTTACTATCGCGAGTATATCGGGGGGTAGGCTTATAAATAAACTTAAATTAATACTTTATTAATTTAAGTTAATATAGCCTCCCGTATCTTCTTTACGCGGTTATCGTATCTCGACCTATATAACGCCCTTCTTATACGGTAGTAGCTACTCTGTATATAGAGGAGCGCGTTTATCTAGAGAGTATATACGCCTTATTAATAATTTTATTCCCTCGTTACTCCGGTCCGAAAGCTCCCGCCCTAGTAATAATTAATTATCCTTATCCGCCTACGAGTCGAGCTAATTAAGATATAAATACCGTAATAAATAAAGATACTCCTAGGAGGTTAAATTTCACGACTTCCGTAAAGATAAAATACGGTATCTTTAGGTAGGAATAAAGCGGCGAGATACTTTAATATATAATACCGCGGGCTAGGAGGCTATTTTATTAAATATACTTCCGTACCTTTCGGCTACCATTTTTACGCTGCGGAATAAGAAAGAGAATCGGTCTTTTTAACTCTATTCCCTTCTCTTCTTTAGGGAAGGGAATTTTTTTTGTACTAATATTTATCCTAATTTTTTGAATTCTCTTCCTCGATTTTCGAAAAAGTCAAAATTCCCTTCCCTATTCCGTAGCGTAACCATTTTTATAGGATAAAAAAGTAATAACTACGGACTATAAACGGACCTTAAAATAAAACTTAAACTCGATAATTATATAAGATAAATATGGCTCGAGGTTAAAAATAGGATAATTAAAAAAGAGGAGTTTAACGAAGACGTTAATAATATCTTTATACTAAACGAGGTAAGAAAGGTAACGCGTTATTAATTTAATATATTATCGATATATACTAACGACTATATTAACTACTAGACTTAATTAACGAGAAGAGAATTCGGATAATAAAAAAGATCCGCGAATACGTTTAGAACTACTATATTTTTGGAAGAGATATAGCGGAAACCGTACGAGGACTTTTAACTCGGAAGTCATAAATAATTAATTATAATAATAGTTATATATAGGCCCATTATAACTAATATTAATAACTACTACTTTATTAATTATATTTATACGGTAACTAGCCGAGAGGTAAATATAAATTCCTAAATAAAATTATAATAAAGGTATATATTTCTTTATTCTTCTTAAAGGGGGTAGACGTATTAAGGATAAAGAATATAACGAAATATATATTCGAACTAATTCGAGCTGAGACGCTTTATTTAATATATTTAATAATATATATTATAATAAAAGACTACGAATTTGGCTTTAGGAGGATAATAGCGTTTTAAGGCGAGTAAATTAAAAGTATATTATTCCCTCTAATAATTCCGATCCTTTTAGTTAATACTAATATTCTATATATAGAAATATACGAAGATATATAAAAGGGTTAGGAAGGACTTAGACCCGAACGCCGCGAATTAATCCTACGAGTACTACGGGAGAAGATTAAGATATAAATTAATTATATATTAAAGGAGGATAAATATAATATTAAGGCGATCCGGGATTCCTTTAAGGAGGAGGATAATTATGATTTATTCGATAAGGATACGAATAAAGGAGGGTAGGATATAATAAATTCGTAAATTTCATTTAATCTTATTTCTTTATTAACTTCTTATAGATACCTAGCGATAACGATAATAAAAGTAATGTATATTAAGAGAATACTATTAACGAAAATAATAGTATATAAGATAATCTAGATAATATAGAATAAGAAATAATAAATAAACGAGATATAGTAATACTCGTCGATCGTATAGTCTATAATTTATTAATATAGATATTAGGTAAACGTTAGGAGTAGTAATAAGTAAAAGCGATTATCGGATATAATAATATTACTCTCTTCGTATATTATCTAGCCTATTAACGGGAATATTAGGTAAATAAGAGCTAGAGTAAAGAGAAAGGAAAGCCATTATAAAGAGTAATAATAATCTCTTTTTCGCAGAAATAACTGGCTAAAATAAGATATTAAGTTATAAATAAAAGTTAGACTAGTACTTTAACTAGTCGACTATTATAATCGCTTATAACCGACTATATAAAAGAGGTACGTAACCGCCTATAACGGAGTTATATTCGCTTATCACTGTATTATATTATATATACTAACTTTTATTAGATAAGGGTAATTAATAACGATTTAATAGCGCGGGATAAAGAGTTAAAAGATACGTTAAATCTAATAAATTTTATACTTCGATTCGATAGGAGAGAAGATACCTTATATTTAAATATTATATATACTAAATTTAAAGCAAAATATAAGGTGAAAAAGGACGAGAGGATTTAGTACCAGCTACTAACTTAGACTATATTCGATAATAACTAAGATTTTCAGAAATTTTTAAAATATATATTAATAGTTAAGATTATTAAAGTTACCCGGGGTTCTAAACGTAACTAGAAGTTACCGTCGTTATAATAATATATCTATAATAAGAGATCTAATATATAGACTTATATATCTCTTATATTAAAGAATATAAATAGAGTAATAATAATAGAAACTAAAAGAGAGTATAAATTATTATTAACCCTAATATAGATTTAAAATAAGAATATTATCTACGTTAAAATTTCGCGTTAACTATAAAGTTATATTTAAAATAGAAAAGTAATATAGGCTAAATTATTCTAAAAAGACCTTTAGTCGACCGATAAAATTATATTAAATAAAATATTAAGGAAAGTACTTCCAGTAATCATTACGTATAAATTAAGAATTAGGTATACGAGTTTTAAATATTCTCGCGAGTTAGAGATATTTTTAAAAGCGAGCTAGATTCTTAATTATATTTAAGTGAGTTAATAACGTTTAGGAGTTAGGATATAATATTACCCCGCTCAAACCGGCTTAACCGGCTTACGAGTGTTTAGAGCGCTTAAAGCCTACTCTATACTTTTATAGATATACCTTTTAAGATAACTATATTCATATAGGAACGAAAAAGAATTAAGGCGGTAAAGTATATAGGATCTTTATATTTAGAGGCGGCGGGTAAGTAGAGTAGAGAATCTAATAAAAAAATTATTAAAAATAATATCCGAACCTATTAAAAATAGTAACCCTTACGCCGTCCCTCTACTAAAATTTATAATATTAACTTTAAATATAAAAGTTAATTTAAAGTTTAGCCAAATATATTTTAAATAATAAATTATCGTAATATTCTCCGCTAAAGAATATATCGAGTATTAGATCTTTAAAGAAAATATCGTCTAGATATATATAATAATAATAAATAAGAAAATATAAAATAAATGTATAGATTAAATATCTTATAGCGCGAGTAAAGTTAAATATTATACTTTATTTTAATAAATACTTTAATAATAATAAAGAGTCGTTATTATCTTTATTCTTATTATCTTTATTCTTATTATCTTTATTCTTATTATTAATAAATAATAAAGATTCCTCGTCGCTAATATTAACTAGTATTCTATCGTAGTAAATATAATTCTTATTTTTATTAAAGTTAAGTATTAATTTAATTCGGCGCGAAGATCTTCGAATATAAAACTTAATTAAAACTAAATCTTTAATTTATATTTTCTCGTATTTCTAAGAAATTATTATATAATTAAACTATTAGAAAATATTATCGCGATTATACGAGGAGATTTTGAAAGTAGTATTATTATTATATTAATTTATCTAAAAGTTAACCTTAACGGCGAGGATTAACTAGATATTTAATAAAAGTAATTAATATTAATAAAATAAAATAATAATACGTTGAGTTATGTATATTTAAAGAAATACTACTACTACTCTTTAATTCATTTAGTTTTAACGATATCTATAACTTTATTCGCGAACTCTATTATTTATCGAAATAAAGATAGTAAATAGAGTTTTATAAATAATTTAGCGAGTCGCGGTATATTCGTCTCGACTTTTAACTAGTTAATAGTATCTTTTTTAAAAAACTCTTCGATTTTAAACTAAATAAAATAAAAATAAAAATATTCGATAGAAGTAAAAGTATTTATACCTTTATATTAATAATAACCTTTAGTTTCTAGTTTATCCTATAATATTTTATCCGCCGCCGTACTTCTCTAAATATTAACGATAATTTATTTTTATAGGGAAAGATTTTCCTAATTAAAGGTCTATACTCCTCGAAATTAAATTATCGGAGATAATATATATATAAAGTATAAAGTAAATTCTTAAACTTCGATATAATATCGGGGTTTATTTATTCCTCGTTAAATACTATTAAAGATAAAGACGATAGTAATATTAACTCGTTATTATTATTATATCTCTTTAATTCTTTTTATCTCGCTAGCTCTTCTCTTAATCTTTAATTATCTCGGTTAATAATAGTTTAAAGATTTTTATCTAGTTATTATAATTTATTTAATAAAGTTCCCTCGCTCTAAATTAATTAATATTAAACCGAGAAGTAGAATAAACGAGTTTATTATTCGGTAGTTATTTAATTTAAATTCTTTTCCTTTCCTTTTCTTAATTTTCTTTTTTGACTTCGAGGTTTTAACTTTTTTAACTTTCTACTATAATTATAATAATAATACTTTATATTTATTATTTTAAATAGGAGTAGTTAGGGGCTAGGTATCCTAATACCTATAATTTATTTAATAGATATTATTGTCGTAAGTATTAATAATTATATCTAAATTTTTATTACGAAGACGAAAATTAAACTAATAGGATTTTACTACCCTAAAGTTTTAAAATTATAAAATTAATTAAGATAAAAAGGAATAAGGGTAGTAGAGATAAAATTTAGAATACTAGGATAGAGAGTAAATATAAGTTATTAATATATTCTAATATAATAAAGACGTCGTAATAAGAAAATAAGATTAATAACTAAATAAAAGGGTATAAAAAGAGTATAAAGACTTTAAAAGAATTAATAATAACTATAATAAAGACTATAAAAGATATAAAATATAAGGAGGTATAATAAATAATATACCGCGGGCTATAATTAATATAGATCGCGCTAGAAATAATTCTTAATTATATATAAAAATCGGTAGAAAAGCGTAGGCTCTAGGAGGCCTAAATAATCTCGTTAAAATAAAAGATCTAAAAACTTAAAGCGAGGAGTATATTTATATTATTAATATAAAGTTAAATTAATATTACCCGTAGATATATATTTATTTTATCGAGATATATAACCGAAACGAATCTCTCTCCCCCGGTAATAACGACTAGCGCGAAAGCGAAGTAGTTAATAATTAAAATAAATAATACTAAGGCTAAAGGATAATTTAGGAAAATAACTAACTCTTAATTAATTAAAATATTCCGGAACGAAGTCTACCCGGTAACGGAATCGATCGTCGGAGTAAAATAAATAATAAAAATAAGATAAAAGCTAGAGAAAATAATTAAATAAATAGATAATATTAACTCCTCGGCGAGAATATTAAAATTAACTTATATAATAATAATATATAACGTAAAGAAAGAGGTCGTCGATATAAATAATTAAAAAATAATAATAAAGATATTAAAGAAAGATAATTATAAATTATACCTAGGATTAAATATCGTAAATATAAAATAACTAGGATTCGTCTATAAGTTAGACGAATATAGTCGTAAAAAAAAGTATTTAATACTCTTTCTTAAGATCCCGGACCTAGATATAATAAATAAACTAGTAGCGGACGGGTTCCTAGAAAGCGAATAACTACTATTATACGAGAGGTAGGAGAGAATAAATAATTTAAAATAATATTTTAATTACTAGAGGTACGGTTATATAATCCTAGTTTATAAGAACTAACCTAAATACGGGATATATATAAAACCCTATTAATTATACGAATATAATACTGAAAGCCCGAAGGAAAAACATTATATATATAATCTACTCCGAATATTATAAATCCTAGAGTAAAACGTATTTAATTAGGTAAAAGAAGATATACCGAATTTAATAAAGATTAAAAAATAAACCTAAATAATTCGCGGTATTACCGAAGATAATAGCCTTAAACTCCTAGATATAACTAACTAGCGATAAATTTATATTAATACCGGCTAAGGGTACGAGAAAAAAGAAAGTAATAATAAATATAATTAATAAAATCTAAAATATTATTACTATATTTAAAAAAATAGGAAGACCGAGATAAAATAATAAACTAATAATAATACCTAGGTAAATAATCCTCTAAATCCTAAATAACCTCCTAGTAATAATATTCGACTAATTAAATAAAAACCGGCTAGAACTAATACTAGTAAATAATTAAAAAATAAATAAGGAACTTACGAATATAATATTAATATATAATAAATTATAATACCTAATTTAAAATCGTATAATATAATATTAAGAAGGAATCAAAATTAATAATAAAATTATCTCAAAACGAATAAATTAAAAATATCGATATTATAATTATTTAGGAGCCTAATTAAAACCCTACTACTTAAATATTATATAATAATAATATTAGTTATTTCTACCTAGTATATAAAAGAGGCCTAAAGACCCGTATATACTTCTATATAAATAAAAGAATCGATACGGATAATTAGAAGTTAATTTATTATAAAGGCGACCTATACTTTATAAAAATTATACTAAAAAAACGAAGAAATAAAAAGGAACCTCGGTCGGATAAAATCGAGGAAGAGGAAACTATTAATCGAGGAATCCCTTATTATAAAAAAGTATAAATTTATAATATATATAATTTATTATTAATATAATATACCTCGACGGATAATCCGTTAATATTATTATTATTAGAAGAAGTATTAACGGAGGAGGGCGAATATATTCTTTTAAGAGATTTTAATCTTTATTACCTTAACTAAAATAATACTAAACGATATATATATTATACTATAACTAATTATCTCCTAGGAATAATAAAGTCGAGGGAAATAAAATTAAGATAATTAGAAATATTTATTATATAAAAAGCCCGAGGATATAAAAATATAATCGATTTATTATTCCTTATAAGAGAAGTATACTAGGTTATAAATAACTTTATAATCCGCGAAGACTTATACTATAACTCCGATTATAAATTAATAATAAGGGAATTTAAATAAATATAAAAAGGAGTAATATTATATACTCGCCGCGCCTAAAAAAAGATTAAAGATAACGTTATTTAAGAGGAAATATAATAAAGCGTAAAATCTCTTTACTAGGTATTAAAGAAACTAAAATTTAAGAATAAAGAAAATATTAATTAATACGTAAATAAAATAATAAAAAACTTTTAAGAAATTATTAAATTTACGATTTTATAGGCCCGTTTATATTAAGGAGCCAAGTTTTATTAAAACTCCTATTATTTTAAAAGTAAAGAAATATATAAAAAAGTATAAATAAAATCGAAATACCTAAACGGGGGAGGCCCTAAATACGGTAAATAACGAGAAAATATATATAATTTAAAAAACGAAGATATTCTCTTAACGGGAGAGTATATATAAAGTTTTATTAAAACCGATAAGAGTATAAAAACTCGTAAAATAAAGAAGAGAGAATATCGGTAATTTAGGAAACCCCGATTTTTACGTATTTTATACCGAAATTACATAAAATACTAGAAATACGTATCTACTCATATCCCGTATTCTAAATATATTATACACCGATTAAGTAGCGATATTATACTAATTTAATAACTTTTTTTTTTAATTTTAACTTTTAAGAGTATCTAGACTAGGGCCCCTATATAAGAACCTAAATATTTTACTAAATTTATTTTTAGCCTAGATTTCGAATTTTTAATTAGATTTTTACTAGCGTTGCCCTATAGGGTTATAAGGTTATTTTTAAGATTAAGTTTAACGCTCCCGCGCAGACCTTAACTTTAACCTAAAAATCTTGGCGCTAAGATTTACTAAGGCTACAAAATACGTATTTTATACCAATTAAGTAACGATTTTATAAAATTGTTTTTCCGGATTTACCGATGAAAAATAACCGCTTTAAAAAACTCTTTTAATTTTTAATTATTAAAAACGATAAAGGAAGAAAAGTTAAAGACTTCGAGAGTAAAATAAAAATCTTATAAAGGGTATTTTTCCCCCCCCTACCGACGGTAGACTTAAATAATATTGACGGAATAAAGTACCCGGAGCCTATTAAAATAAATTAAGAAATAATTAAAATAAAAGTATATAAAGTAATATAATACTTAACGGCCGATAAAGTATTAAGAATAATTAGAATCCCGAATTAATTCCTAAAAATTATAATAAAAACGGAAGTAATAAATACTATTATCTATTTATTCTAGGCCTACTTTAAATAAAAAACTATTTAAGATACTTTAAAGAAGTTAATATAATAATTCTTAAGAAATTAAAGAAAAGCGATTATTTAAAATTAAAATTATATAAACTTATTATACTCCTTAATATATTTAATAAAGCGCTAGAAATAATTATCTCTAGAAAGTTAAATAATATAGCGGAGGAGTACGAATTACTATTCTTATAATAAATAAAAACTAGACGAAGGCGTTTAATAAAAACCGCGTTAAAGACTTTTATAAATATAATATATATTATATAAAACTATAATAGAAACGGGAGGGGAAAGGTAGTAAACTTATTATTATTAAATATAACGGGAGTATTCGATAACGTTTTATATAAAAAACTATTATACGATTTACGAATAAAAAGTATTCCGAACCTAATTATTAACTAGATAATAAACTTTCTATCGGATAAGGTTATATTAAGAATATTTAAAAAAATAACGAGTTTAGTAAAAGAAATAATAACGGGTATTTTATAAAGAATACTTATTTTACTAGTACTCTTTCTATTTATTAATATACTATTAATCGAGGAGTATACTAAAATAAATTTATTAATATAGGTCGGAGGATTCGTAAATAATATTTATTTACTCGCCTATAACGAGAGTATAAAAAAGAACTATACGAATTTAGAACGGGCCTATAATATTTATTTAAAATAAATAGTTATTTATAACGTGTCGTTTACCCCCTAAAAATACGAGCTAGTTTATATATCTCGAACGCCGAAGAAATTTAATATAAAAATAATAATAAACTTTAGGAATATAATTATTAAATCTAAAACGAGTATTAAGGTCTTAATATTATATATCGATTTAAAATTAAAATAAGAATTATACCTAGCTTAAATTAAGGTTAAAGCGATTAATTAAAACCACGCTATAAAATATCTAATTAATTCGATATAAGGCGCTACCTTCGCGAAATATAAAACGATATATAATATAATAATTAAATTAATATTAACGTTCGCGACTCCGATATAATATTAATTAAAGAGAACGACGGAGGTTATAAAAGAATATACGGAGAAATTAATAATTATCTAGAATAATTACTTTAGGACGGTCCTAAAAGTATTCAAAATTACTTTAATTTTAATATTTAAAATTAAATTAATAATCGCGTTAATCGACCTCTAGTTAGATCGCCTAATAATATAATATTAAATAAATCGAGGGACCTATTTAGTTATATTTATAAAAAATATACGGATCTAAAATAAACTCTAGCGTAAAGGAGGTAAATAATAATAAAAACCTCCGATATCGATAATAAAAAAAAAACTTAAATACTTCGCGCCCTAGGATTTAAAAAATAATATAAAATAATTATAACTATAAGAAGGAGAAGAAACTAGATAAACCTAATTAAAGATATTAAAGAATACTAGGATATTAAAATCATTAATTAAAGAATAAAAGATTAGGCCCGCTAGCGATAATTAAATAAATAAATAAATTATAAAGAAGTAATCTTTATATAAATTATTAACCCGATTTAAAAAAAAGATTTATTTAGAGACTAGTTCGATTACTATAATTAATTAAAGAAGTTTAAAAACTTTATAATAATATAACTAAAATATAGTAAAATCGGATTAAATAAATTCTTATACCGAATAAAAGTATTTATAGTCCGTAGCGTTAACTACTAATATAAATAAAGGAAATAAAATATAAAGTATATATTATTATTTTACCCGGAATTAACTAGGGAGAGAACGAAGTTAATAAAATAAATAAATATATATAATTTTAAAAAGATATTAATATAGGTCTAAAATATATATATAACCGCGCGGTAGATAATAAAAACGGGATAACTCGGTTAATTTTCTTTTATTAAAGAATAATTAATATAATTTAAATTATTACTAGGGCCTAGCGATATATCTAAACTTATAAAGAAAAGAAAGAAAAAAAAGAAGCCGCCGGCTAAAGAGTTATAAATATCGATTATTTAATAAATTTATAATAAAGCGGCCTATAAACCTACGAGATAAATAAATAAAATTAAAGAAACTAAAATAAAAGGGAAACAGAGAGAAGAATAAATAATATTTTAGAATAATTATAATCATCGGCTACTAACTAGTACGTCGGTAAATCGAAAACCGACTTTAGCGACTCGAGGTTATTAAATAAATTACCTCGGGCGCCCGAGGTAAACTTAAGGCGCCTAAAAGGCCTTAAATATTTATCGAGCGCCCGCCGAGTACTCTTCGAGTATTAAATCACTCGACGGGCGCTCGACGGGTATTTAAAATTATTATAAAATACGTATTAAACTCCTAACGAGTATAATTTAAACCCGGAGCTTTAAGGGCCCTAGTTTTAGAAAATTATATAATTTACTACCTAAATTTTTAATATTCTATAATCGCTTTTATTAATAGTAGCGACCCCCTAGAACGACTCTTAACGCTAGTAAATTTTAATACCCGGAATCGATCGATTTAAGCGAAATCCTCGCGGGGGTAATATATAGGTCATACGCTAAAGTATATAATAAAGTATACGATAATAGTTATAGAGGTACGATAGCGATCGTTATAGAAATACGATAGCGACAAGACTATAACTATAAAGGGAATACACTATAACTATAAAGAGAATACACTATAACTATAAATAAAATATATTATAACTATGAATAAAATAGAGCTATAACTATAAATAGGGGTTATAGACGGGGATTAAAATTAATAACGTACTCTTAATTTAGCGCCCGTTAGTAATAATTTTAAATTTACTCGGTATATACCCGAGTAACTTTAGGTCTCTTAACTATATACCTCGGGCGTACCTTAAATTAATAGATAAATATAGTATTAAAGACTCTCGAGGCGCCCGTCGAGCGCCCTAAATCACGATCGAGTTACTTTTCGTTTTACCGACGTAAAAAGAGGTAATAAATTATTAATAAATTAAAGTTTTTAATTAATAAGATTTCTTTAACGGCTAGTAGACGCCGCTAGTAACCCTATTAAAAAAATATTCGCGGAACTCCCTTATTAATAAAGTAGTTTTACTAGAGTAAATATATAAAGTTAAGAATAAGAAAAAAGAGTAGAACGGGTAGTAAAAAGTTTAGAATAAATAATAGTAATTTAGAGAAACGGGGAATTCTATTTATAAGAGTTATTTAACGTACCGAAGTTCTCCCGTATTAATATAAAATACCTTAAATATATAAAAGAGAGTAGAGATAAATATATTTTAAATATCTCGAAATTATAATATAAGATATATAGTAGTTAAAAACCGCTAGTATTTTAACCCTTAATATTATTTAATATTTATTAATAAATAGGTATAAAGTTCCAAATTAAAGATATCGTTAATAGAGAAGGCTTTAATTTATATATTAACGATTATCCCCCTCCCCGATCTTTATTATTATCCTAAATTACTAGTAGTAACGAGCTAGTTATATAATTTAAATAAAGAGGAGAGCTATACTTTAAACTCTATAAATTTATTATAATTAAAATAATAAATTATATTAAGAGATTAATTAAAGGGTCGTAGATATTAAATTTATAATTATAAATACCTAGGTTTATTATATAGATAAAGTACTTTATTATAAGGGATTATTAAGAATTATAGTACTACGAGTAGAAGTAAAAGTTATATATAATTTATATAAGAAATAAATAATATAGAAAAGAGGGTTTAAATTAATAATTTCTCCGCGCTAACTAAATATCGCGATAATAAATATTAACTAAAACTTTCCTTCTAGGTTATAATAAATTATTAATTTAATTAACTACTTTATATAGTTATTTAAATATATTATTTATTATTTTATTATCTCTAAAAAAAATTATATTAAAGTATTTATTTTTAGTATTTCACGCGTCTTCCTTTAATTTTTTATTATATTATCGTTGTTTTAAAATTCTTTCTAGTTTTCTTATAACCTCGAAGTCTTTTTAAATATATACTTTATTTCTTTATTATATTATTATATAGTTCTACTAATTTTATACTGGTTATAGATTTACGATATCGAGTAATATATACTTTATAGCCCTCGCTCGCTATATACGGAAAGATAATATAGATTTAATATAGTATTAAGGCCGAATATTTATAATAAAGGAGCCGCTTATATTAAAACGACCTAGATTTATAAATATAAAAGTTAGTCCTAAACCTAAATAAATACTAGTTTATAAATCGGAATTATTATTATTTCTAAAGAGCGATAATAAATTCAAATATCCTAGTATCTTAGATAAAATTATTAATAACGAGACGACGGTGAGTATATATATTAGGATATACTATTCGTCGTTAATATTTTTAAAGTATAATTAATATAATTAATAATTTACTCGCCGCGATTAAAAATATAATACTTAATAACCCTATTAACTTAATATTTAATAGAGAGGTTTATAAGGATTCGGATAATAATAATAATAATAATAATAGAATTTTAGAATTTTAATACGTATTCTCGTAGTTATAAAATATTATTATAAATACCTTAATAGATATAATACTACTTAAATAAGAATTTATTAATAATTTTAATAAAATAGAGCTCCTTTAAAATACCCCCGTTATTACGTCGCCCGTTAATTATAGATTTATTTAAAAAGATCTTAAACGAAAGAGTTTAAATTAAACTAGATAATTTTACTATAATCTTTAATTTATAATATTAAATAATAGGCTTATCGCGCTACTACTACTAAAATCTCTTTAAGATATTTTTATTTCTCGAATTTATTTAAACCCTTAAATATCTACCCCGATTTATCGCGATTATTAAGAAATATATAAAAGAGTAGTTATTACTTCTAAAGTTAAGGAAGTAAAAGATTATAATAAATTTAATAAAATTAATTATAAAAGAGATAAGAATAAAAATAAAGAGTAAAAAAAAGGCGCTAAAGATTATAATAAAGAATATAATTTTCTTCGATTCGTCGGAGTTATTTAAGATAATTCTTACCCCTTTTTTATTAAATTAAAAATATATATTAATATATTATATTAAATAGATAATTCTACGGAGTTATATTATTTTTAAATATAAATATCTTCGATTAAATATATTTAGGCGAGTACAATAAGATGTAAAATAATAAAACTATTATTTTTCTATAGAATATAGTTTTCTATATATATAGAGATTTAATATATATATATATAAATAATAAAGTAAATTATTATTTTAATAAAATCGTCGTAATAAAGAAAGATTTTCGAGGCGATATTAAAGATATTATAATATTTAAGATTAATTATTTTTATACTCTAGTTAGAATTAATATAGGATAATTAGACTTTTTAATATTATATTAATTAATATCTAAAAAAGTATTCCTCTCGCTTTAAGAATTTAATTAAATTATTAAAAATAATATTATTTTATTAAAACCGGATATATACTACGATTGTTAATATAAAGATATATTAATCTCCTTTTATAAATACCCCGTCGTATATATTTTAAATTTTATAATTCGTAATATTATTAATATCGATATAAAGATAATTTACTTATTATAACTATTATATTTTAACCGCGGCGAGCTCGAACTATATTATTATAGTCGGTCTTATTTATTTAATTTTATTAAATCGATTTATATCTCCTTACCTCTCTTTATATTTATTAATATATTTATTAATAAATTTAATTTATATAAGAATATATACCGCGCTATCCTCGACTTCTATTAAATATTAACGGGAATAATATAGCGGGAGTATAAAAGATAGGTAAATATCTTCCCTCTCGCGCTAGGTCCTTACGGAGTAGTATTCTCGAATATTATACGAATATTAGAGCCGAGCCTACGTTAATTAAATAATAGAAATATAATAAATATTAATAACGTAGAGACTTTAGTCTATATATATACTTTAGTATTTACGGGGGATATAGTATAATAGTTAAAAAATACTAGTATAATAACTATTAAAGCCGATCGTAGATATAATAAATATTTAATACTAGTAAATTAAAGAGTTAATTTAATATTTAATATTAAAGTTAATAATTAATATTATTACCGAGTATTAAAAGAAAGGAATAAATATAAAGTAATAAAAAAGAGCGATAAAACTTTCTAGGTATTAAGAATATTATAAAAATAAATATTATTTATTAATATTTACCCCCGTATTAAATATTATTCGATCTCGGTTATTAAATATAATATATTCTAAATTATTAAGTATCGTTAAATAAGTCTAGGAAATTCTTATTAATACGGTTTTAATTAAATAAAACTTTAAGGCCTACTCCGTAGAACTTCGTAACTTTCTATTCCTATTTAATTAGAAATATATTTAATTACCCGCTATTTACCTTATTTACTTATATATATAAAAATATAGTCGGTTATTAATTATCTACCCCTTATTATTTAGGACTTAATTAAAATTATAATAAATTAAATCTTATTACTTAAAAGCGGTAAAGACGATATAGTCTCCGCGAACGAAATTAAATATAATAAACTTAATCGTCTAAATTTTCGCGATAATAATAATTAATAATATAATTATTCTAACCTAGGTAATATTATAGGTAAATTATAATAACTTAAATATTATTATAATAATTTTATAAATATTATTTTAAGGACTTTATAAATATATATATATCTCGTCGACCTCCGAGTTTAAGAAAAGCGGTATATTAATATTATTAAAAGAGATAATATTTATATATAAATCTAATACCGGGTAAGAAAGCGCTAGTAACTTCGAAGACCTAGTTAACTACGGTTTAAATAATCGAGAGCTCGGTATTTTAAGCGAGTAATTTATAATAAAAAAAAATCTAATTAATTTTTTTTTACCGAAATATATAGGCTAGGCCGAATATATATATAAATCTATATTATATAGAGGTAGTAAAGAAGTACGTAATATTTAAAAATATTACGACTTTTACCGGCGAAGATAAATATGAATTAATTTCTTAATTTATTTAAATTATAATATCTAATTTTCTTATTTATTATTTTTAAATATTAAGGGTTTTAAGGTAAATATAATATATATAAATTTATACTTCGGATTAGCGTAGAAATCCCTAGAGAGAATACTATTATAAAATAGGGTAAAATAGGGTATAGGGTAGGAATCCCTTAGAGATCTCTACTATATTAAGGCGGATTTCTAATAATTATTATAATAACGCTACTACCCCTATAAATATATATACTTATAGTTATTACTACCCTTATAGATATATATACTCATGACTACTATTATTTTTATAAATATATATATTTATAGCTACTACTACCTCTATAAATATATATATTTATAACTACTATTACCTCTATAGATACGCGTATTTATAGTTACTACTATTACTACCCTTATAAATAAATATATTTATAGCTACTACTACCTCTATAGATATACGTATTTATAGTTACTACTACTACTACCTCTATAGATATAAATACTCATAACTACTACTACTACTACTACCCTTATAAATATACGTATTTATAACTACTACTACCCCCATTATAAATTAATAATAAGATATATTATAAATTATATTATAGAGAGACGATTATTATAATAATTATTAGAATTAATATTTATTATTATTCTTTACTCTTTACCTTTCAACCGATTTTGAATCGAAATATTCTTAAAAATAAAATAATAACTTTAGGGGAAAACGCTAATATTAAAATATATTAATAAATATTTAAATAGGATTAATTTTAGATTTAAAATTAAACTATTATTTAAATATCCCTTTAATTTTAATATAAACGAATTAAACTACGTCTTTAATAAAATCTTCGGTTATATTTAACTCTAAGCTAATAATAGTCTTAATTTTAATATTTAATAATTATAGGTCCGAGCGCTTATTTATAACTATAATCTTTATTAATATTTATAACTTTATTTATAGTTATAGCCCCTATTCTTGGCGTTAACTCTATCGCTATCGCTTTCAAATAAAAATAGTAGTAGTCATGAGTACGCGTATTTATAAGGGTAGTAGTAGCTATAAATACACATATCTATAAAGGTAGGAGTAACTATGAGTATACGTATTTATAAAAATAGTAGTAGTTATAAGTATATTTATCTATAAGGGTAGTTATAGCCATGAGTATATATATATATATAGAGGTAGTAGCGGCTATAAATACGCGTATCTATAGAGGTAATAATAGTTATAAATACGCGTATCTATAAGACTAGTAGTAACTATAAATATATATATTTATAAAGATAATAACGTTATTATAATAATTATTAGAAATCTATTTTAGTATTTAAGGATCTTTTAGTAAATCTTTACCCTACTCTATTTTATTTTAAACTCTACGTTAATAGATCTCTATATTAAATTAGGGTAAAGATTATACCTCGATCCCTACCCTACCCTATACTAATCCGAAGTATATATAAACTTTAAGAATATTACTAGAACTTTATTTATTAAAGAATTAATTCATTAAATTAATATTTACTTTATATTAATAAGTTCGTTTAAAGTTAGTAAAAAGCGCTTAATATTAAATTTATAAAATATTTACGCCCGTTATTTATCTTTATTCGATACCTTATTACTTTTCTCTAAATAAAACTAGGGCGAGGATAATACTTCGGGGTTTATAATACTATCGAATTATAATTATAATAATCTAGTAATTATTAATTATTTATTAAGAGTTTAGGTATTTAGGTAGAAGTAATTACTATAATTTAACTATCTCTCTCTTTACGAAGTATTTTCGATAATATTATAAAAAGTATATAAAGTCGATTATAGTAAAACTAATATAATATTTCTAGAAATATATAAGTTATAGTAGTACTAAAAGTTTATATTTATTAATAAGTTAATATACTCTATTATATATCTTCGGAGATTATAAATTATAACTTCGGATTTTCCCGGCGAATTAAATTATTTATAAATTCATTATTAATATATAGAAATATAGATATTTAGAGTACTATATTATATTCAAGATAAGAGACTTTATTTTAATTAGAGATAATTATATTATCCGTCTCGATAGAGTATTCTTATATAAATTATCTAGGGGTCGATTAAGGCTTTTACTCGTATATATTTAATAAAGTAATTTAATACTCTTAAATTAAATCTAGTCTTAGATATTTATTATATAAAACTCTCGGACTCTAAAATCATTATCGGGCTACCTAGGATTAGGAATAAAAAACTTTATATTATATATACGTCGGTAAATCGAAAACCGGCTCTAGCGGCTCGGGGCTAAAGCGTAGAATACCTCGGGAGTTAAAGCCGCTAAACGGGTACTCGCGGAACCCCGAGAGCTCGAAGTATTCTAGGGTTTTACCTAAAGCGCCCGTCGAGTATATATCGGGCCCCCCGAGCGCTCCTCGAGCGTCCGATTAACGAGATTTAATTATTCGAGCGCTTTATTAGCGATTTTTAGGACGAGGCTAGAATTATTATTTTAATCGAACTAAATATTAAATATTCTATTTATCGAGCGTTTTCGAATACTATCGAACGGTATTAAATAATATTAAAATAAATGTATTTATTAATAGCTTTAACTACCTACCGCCCTAAATTAAATAAATATTAAATATCCCTTTATACCAGCGTTATTAAATATTATCGAACGGCCTTCGATTATATTAAATAAGCGGATTCATATATAAAAGCTTTTATTCTTACTCGCGTAATCTTTCTAACTCTTTACCGCTAGGAAGTATTAATAATATTTATTTTTTTTAATATTTAACCGTACCCTCCCGCCCTATACCTCGCTTCCTTTATAAATTTAAAATTATAATATTTATTTTAATATTAATATACTATATATACGCGGTCGTAGTATTTAAATATTTAATATAATGGACCCGCTTTTTTATATACTCTTAAGTCTTATCTAGTTAGTTTATATTTATTAATATTAATTATATTACCTAAGTTATTATATAACCCTTAGAGAATAATTAATACGGGAGTATAAGGACGTCGGTTCTAGTATCGTCGTAGGTATTATTTTAGAAAGCGCCGATATAGGTTTTACGCTTCTCGATAGAGTAATTTATATAGAGAAATTTAACGATAAGATTATTACCCGACGCCTTAAGTTTATTTATAAATTATTATTTAATAATTAAAGAAGCCCTTAATACGAAATAATAGTAAAATTTATACCTAAAAAAACGAGACTAGGTAATATTTACCTTCGCCGTAATATATAACGCTAATAGTATATTCGATATAATTATAAACTTCTCGGGTATCCATTCCCGCGTTTTAATATCTTCGCGTTTAAATTATATATACCCTAGATTTTATACTATCTATTAAATCTTATCTAATTTCGGCGCGTTTTAACCGAGTATAGCGATATTATTAAAGTAGGAGTTATTTAGGTTAATACGTATCTTTTCGTTAATATACTAATTTATAAACGACGTCTAAATTAGATCGACGTCGAGTTAAAAGTTAATATTAAGTTTAGTAAGGCCCGGTATAAATAAAATTAATCGTATCTTAGTTAATTTACTGAAAAATAGGCCTTTAATAGAATTAACGCCTATTTTTATAAACTATCGCTGAATATCCTTTTTAACTATTTATTCGAATTAGGTAGGCTCTTTTATAAATACTTCTAGGAAAGAGAATATCTCGTATATAACGATATAAAAAGATAGATATAATATTTATTCGCCTAAGATCTAGGTGGACGTATCCGTATATATATTTATGATTTCGGGAAGAAAATGGATTAATTCTTCCCTTTTAACCTTAATATCGTCGATAATTTTAATATTATTCGAGTTTCCTTTAATTATATTATTATACGCTAGTATAATTATATAGAAGTTCTTTAGTAAGTTATAGCGGAGATTATTATACTCCTTTTATTCGTTCGCCCGATTCTATCGTAGGACCTCGAGTATATAATTAAGATTTAATAGCGGATTATTCTATAACGTGCTAGTTAACGCGACGAGTATATATTATTATTCGAAAGATTATTTCTTAAGCTCCTTTAATAGTATTATTTATCCTATAATTACCTTTTTAGTATTCGTTAAATTATTAACGAATATTCTACCTACCGGTAGCCCCCGGAAATGTTTTTATTTTTTTATTAATTTTACTCTATCTAGATAAACTTCGAAAGAATCTTTTATAATATTATATTATTTACGGACCTATATCGAGAAGATTTAGGTATTTATATTAATAGTTAATTATTAAAAACTCTAAATTAATTTCTCCCTTAATTTATAACTTATCTTATAGTTATCCTCTTCTTATTTAATATTATTTACTCGAATCCGTTTTTTGATTTAGATAGAGTTATCTATTATATTATAACTAATAATTTATTTAAGGCTAAAGTTTTAATCTAGTTTAAAGTCCCGGTATTTAATAAATTCGTTATATTATATTAATATTAGGGTAGGGGTACTTTATAAAGTAATATTTTAATTCTTTATAATTTATTCATCCGTAGCTCCTTCTCGAAGAAGTTTTTATATTTAATCTAATTTAGAACTCGCTCCTAGAGTTCTTATCCTAAATAATAATATTATTTATCTAAATAAACTTATAACGTTAGGGCTATATTATATAGCGTGCTTTTAAACTATACTCGACTTTACGTAATAATATAGTATAGGCTACTTCGCTTAATTTAAATAAAAACTAATAGATCCTTATATTAGATATTAAGTATCGTTCTTTTATCGCGCTATATATACGTCGAATTATTTAAGGTTAATCTACCGCTAAATATTATTAAATAGTTATATTATAAGGGTCTAATAATAAAAGTTAATTCTATCGAATAATTTCGAATATTATCGAGCGATAGCGCTACTACTAATCTTATCATACTTTATTTTATTAACTAGGATTCCCTTATCTCCGATATTATTATATATTTATAATAAGATATAAGCCGCTAAAAGTTAATAGTAATAGGGTAGATTTTTCGATCTTAGAAATAAAAAGCTCGCTTTAATAAATTCAGATTTATCTAGTTTAAAATTCTTTTACTCTTAAATTCCTAAATAACTCCTAATATCTAAAAGGATAAATATATTTCTACTAAAGTCTAAGGATTTTTATATTTATAAAGAGTCGAGGCGGCGAGCCTTTACTTCCTAGAATTATTATATAAATAAATTATTATTAGCTAGGGTTATAAGGGAGAGCCTATATTATTAATAATATAATCTCCTTATTATTAAACTTATCCCCGTCTTTAATAAATATTATAACCGTTATTATTCCTTCCTTATATTTACCCTCCTTTTTATATTCCTCCTCTTTAAAATCTATATTTAAACTTTATTTCTTTTCCTCTTCCTTTTCCTTTTAGTCCTTTAAAACCTAAATCGGGTATTTATAACTACCTTTTCTCTCTTCTTCTAGCGAGAGTTAGGATATTCCTTTTAATAAATAAATATCGGTATTTTCTTATTTAAAAGAACCGAGTATCGGAGCCCGAGTATATTAGGGGGTAAGGTAAAGCGTCGCTTTAAGCGGTACGGGGTACTACGGGGAAGGGGTATAATAAAAAAATCGCTTTATACGATTTAATAAAGGGTAGCGCGGGTAGATATGAATTCTCTTCTTTTCCTATATTAATACTTTATTTATCGAGCGAGAATAATTTAAGATATATTATTACCTATATATTCCCTTTTATTTTTTTATAGTTTTACTAGCTAAGATTAACTCTACCCTTAACTAAGCGTATCGAGAGAACGAGATAAAGAATTCGATCCTAATAAATTAAAAATCAATAGAGGAAAGATAATAATATATTCGACGAGTAGTTTACTAGAAAGTCTAATCATAAACTATAAATTCTTATACTTCGGGTACTTTAGTTATAATAGAAGGTATACTCGGAATATTATTTAATAATTACCCACCGGAACTAAATACTTTTTGGCTATATTATATATCTAGTTAAATAATTCCTTACCTAGATTTTCCCCTAAAATTTGGCCTAAGGTTAACTATTTTTTAAAATCTTTAAAATTTATAAATATATAAAGTAGTTTATTACCTAGGTCGTATATTTTTATAAGGATTTCCTATAAAGGAAGATATAACTTAATTACGTTATCGTCGCGAGTATAATAAATAATTATATCGTTAATCGATCGAGCGTCTAAAGGGAGTAGTAACGAACGCGATAATATTTTTAATTTAGATAATTCCTCCGTAGTAAAGTTATTTAATAAAAATTCGGGTTTAAGTTTTAAAGGAAGTAAAAATTTTTATTTCTTAAACTCCGATATCTTTAAGGCTTTATCCGCTTTATATTTTTAAAAAATAACTTTCGCTTTATAATTATCTTAAATCTTTTCTTTATTATATATAGCTAGTAGCCTATATAAGAAGCCGAAATATTAACGAATATTTTAATAGCTACCTAACTCTAGATATCCGAGATAATTAATTTATAAAGACGTTATATAACTCTTATAATTATATTATCTTTAAAATTAAATTATAGAAGTCTATAAAACGTTTAATAATCTCGGGCGTCCTCTTTAATAGGTTTATATTACTATTTATCGGTATAAAGAATCTTTTTTATATTAACGTTATTCATCGTCCCTAGACTCCGATTATAATTATGATTTACGTCGAAAGGCGTATTTATAGCGGGATTAATAAAGATAAAATAAGTTAAATAAAATATAAAAGGAATCTAGTATTAAAACGGTATAAAACGTATCGTAATAAATAACCCTATAAAAGCGATACGGAATAGTAGGTATAATAGATTAAAATATTTATTTATCCCCCGGCGCGAGGGCGCGTAGAGGTATACTTAACGCTAAGAATTATTTCGAACGATTTCGAGCGGATTTCGAATATTATAGAAATAATATCGTCCTCGCTAGCGTTAAATCGATAGTTATATTAAACTAGCGATATAAAGAGGGCTCTTTATATACTATTTATATTAATTAATAAATCTCGTTATCGGATTTAATACCTATCTATTATACTTTATTATTTATAAGTTATTAATCTAGTAAATATAATTATTTCCTTAGAGTAAGTAGGATTTATATACCTAATATTATATATTTACCGAGATATTAAGTTAATAGCCGAGTTTTTATTTACTAAAGGGCGTTAATATATTTTCGAGCGATTTCGAATATTATCGAATAAGGGTAGGCCTTTTTATAGTTAAAATTATATATAATAGAAGTATATTTTATTTATTTCTAATAAAAGTAATTATTTTCGAGCGATTTCGAATAATATCGAATAAGGGTAGGTCTTTTTACGGTTAAAATTATATATAGTAGAAGTATATTTTATTTATTTCTAATAGAAGGAATTATTTTATCGCCGTTCTCTTTAAGAATTTAATCTATTAATAGGTTTAATACTACTCGCTAAAGCTAGGTATAAATATATATATCTTATATCGTTTAAATAGTAGTAGTAGTCTTTTCCTTTACCCGCTTTTTCTTTTTAGCCGCTTACGCCTTTTATAATAACGTATCTTTTTCTCCTTAATATTTAATCGTACCCTCCCGCCCCTTTTTATACTTTTATTATAAATTAAATATTATTTTATCGATCCTAATATCCGTATATTAAATATACGCGGTCGTATTATTTAGAGACCCGATATAATAGATCCGTTTCTTAACCTACTCTTAGGTCTCGTCTAGCTAGTCTATATTCATTAATATTAATTATTTCGTACGGGTTATAATATATCCCTTCGCGAATAGTTAATATAGGTAAACGAGGATATCGATTTTTATAAGGACCTCCTCGTTATCCTAAAAAATACGGACGTAGTTTTAATACTCCTCGATAATATAACCTAAATAAAGAAATTTAATAATAAGATCACGGCCGGACGCCTTAAGCTTATTTTTAAATTATTATTTAATAATTAATAAAGCCCTAAATATAAAATAATAATAAGATTTATACCTAGAAAAGCTAGAAGGGGTAATATATACCTTCGCCGTTATATATACTACTAGGGGTAGGTTCGATATAATAATAAACTTCTCGGGTACCTATTCCCGTACTTTAATATTATTATATTTAAATTATATATACCCTAGGCCCTATATTATCTACTAAATCCGATTTAATTTAGGGGCGTATTAACCGAGTATATCGATATTCTTATAGTAGGGGTTATTTATTTTAATATCTATACGTTCGATAATATACTATTTATTAAACGACGTCTAAATTAGATCGACGTTATATTTAAGATCGGTAATAAATTTAATAAGGCCCGGTATAAATAAGACTAATCGCGTCTTAATTAATTTATTAAAAAATAGGCCCTTTATGGATTTACCGCCCGTTTCCGTAAATTATTACTAAATATCCCTTTTAACTATTTATTCGATTTAGATAAGTTCTTATTTAAATATTATAAGGAAGAGGAATATCTCGTATATAATAATATAAGGAGGTAGATATAATATTCGTTCGCCCCCGACCTAAATAAACGTATTTATATATATAATTATAATATCTAGAAGAAGATTAATTAGTTCTTCCCTTTTTTACGTAAAGTTTTCTATAGCCTTAATACTCTTTGATTTTCCTTTAATTATATTATTATATATTAAGGTTATAGTATAGAATTTCTCTAATAAGTTATAGCGGAGATTATTATACTATTTTTATTTATCCGCCCGGCCTATTAATAAAACCTCGAGTACGCTATTAAGGTCTAAAGGCGATTTATTCTATAATATTCTAAATAACGCGACGAGTATATACCGTTATTCGAAAAATTACTTCTTAAACTCCTTTAATAATATTATTTATCCGGTAATTACCTTTTTTATATTAATAAATTCGTTAATGAATAATCTCCCTACTATTAACCCCTAGATTTATCTTATATATTTTACCGGTTTTATTCTACCTTCGGGTACTTCCTAATAATATTCCGATATATTAAAGAGCTCGCGGACCTATTTTTAGAAACTTTTAATACTCGCGATAATTATATATTATTATAATTACTAAATTGGTTTCCCCTCTAATTTATAATTTATATAATAAATATTCTTTTTATATCTAACGTTATCTACCTAGATCTAATATTCGATTTTAGTAGAAATATCTATTATAAAATAACCGATAATTTATTCGAGGCCTAATCTTCGAAATAAAGCTGGGTCTTAGTATTTCCGAAACTCGCTCCGTTATATTAATATTAAAGTCGACGGAGCGATAATAATATTTAAATTATATTATATATAGAACCTATAAGTTATACTCGCCCTTATATATTAATATAGTATAGGTTAATTAATTTAGTCTAGATAAATACCGAGAGAACCCTTTACTAGGTATCGAGGGTCGTTTTTTTTTACGAGGTATATATATCGCGTTAATTTAGGTTAATCCAGCGCTATATTATAATTTATAATCATACTATAAAGGTCTAGCGACGAAAATTAATTTTATCGAATAACTTCGAATATTATCGAGCGAGGATATTATTATTAATTTTACCGTATCTTATCTTATTAGCCAGGATTCCTTTATCTCCGATACCGTTATATATCCCTAATAAGATAAAAGCCGTTAAAAATTAGTAATAATAAGAGTCTAATTTCATTCCTAAAAATAGAAAACTCGGTATAATAAATTTAGATTTATCTAGCCCGGGATCCTTTCGCTCTTTAATATATAAAATAACTTCGGGCATTATAAAGAATATATATATATCGAATAAAATCTATTCGTTTAGGTATTCGTAGAGTATTATATCGGTAAATATTTACTTCCTAGAATTATTATATTAATAAATTATTATTAATTAAGGTTATAAGGGAGAGCCTATATATTTATTAATTTAACCTCTTTACCGTAAATATTATTATTAGTAGTATCGTAAATAATAAACCTAATATCTAATTCCGTATTCTTATAATCTTTATCGAATTCGTTACTTTCCTCCTCTTCCTTTTCTTTCTTATCTATACTTAATTTTTAATCCTCTTTATCTTCGTTTTTTTCTGAATCGTTATCTAAAAATAAGACCGGTTATTTTTCGCCGCCTATTTTCTCCTCTTTCAGCGAGAGTTAGGATATATATTTTAATAATTAGGTATCGGTATTATTATATATAAATCTCTTAAATAACGTAGCCTTAGCGTATTTAGCGGGAGAGGTAAAGGGAAGTATTACTTTAGGCGGTATAAGGTACTTCGGGAAAAAAGTAGTATAAAGTATTACTTTATATTATCTAGCGGGCGGTAGCGTAGGTGGATATTAATCCTTTTCTACTCCCCTATTAATATTTCGTTTATCGAGCGAGGGTAGTCTAAAATATATTATTATTTATATCTTTTCTTATATAACGTTATCGTTTTACTAGCTAAAATTAACTTTATTATTAATTAAATATATCGAGAGAGCGAGATAAAAGATTCGATTCTAATAAATTAAAGGTTAGTAGAGGAAAGATATAAATATATCCGACGAGTAATTTATTAGAAGGTCTAATTATAAACTCTAGGTTCTTATAACTCGGGTATTTTAATTATAATATAAAGTATACTTTAAATATTATTTAATTATTATTTATAGGTATTAAAACTTTTTTATTTATATTATATATCTACCTTAAAAGTTTATCGCCTAGATCCTCTACTAAGATTTAACTTTAGGTTAATTATTTTCTAAAAATATCGAGATTTATAGTTATAAAAAATAGTTTATTACCTTAAATATATGTTTCCGTAAGAACGTCCTATACTATTATATACTACTCCTTTATATTACCCTTACGATCGTAATAAATAAATATATTCTCGATCGGTCGGACGTTTAAAGGGAGTAATTATAGGCGCGATAATATTTTAAATTTAAATAATTCCTCCGCGGTAACGTTATTTAATAGGAACTCGGATTTTAGTCCTAAATAAAATAAGACCCTTTATCTTTTAAACTCCGATATCTTTAATATTTTATCCGTTAAATATTTCCTAGGAGTAACTTTTCGCTTTATAATAATCTTAATTTTTTTTACCACCGTATATAGCTAGTAGGTCACGTAAAAAGCTAGGATATTAACGAATATATTACCGGTTACCCGAGCCTAGATATCTAAGATAATAGCTTTATAAAAACTTTATAGAACTCTTACCTTCGTTTTATCTTTAAGACTAATATCTAAAAGAGAATTTTTATTTAAATACTCTTTAATAATATCTTTAATAGATTTATATTAATAGTTATTAATATATAGAGCCTCCTTTACGGTAGTGTTAGTTATATTCGCTATACTTTAATCGTTATAATTAATATTAGTATTAAAAGGTATATTTAAAGTAAATTAAAGTAAAATTAAAGGGATAAGATAAATAGTTATAAAGATAAGATAATTATAGAGATAAGATAGGTATAGAGATAAGAATAAAGATTTAAAAATATATAGACTTTATTTTACGCGCTAAGCTAGAGTACCCCGTTTACGCGATATTTACTATTATTTAATACGAAGTGAATTAATTCTAATGATTATATATAAAACGTTTTAATATTAATTAAATCTATATTTTTTACCTTTAGAAACCTATCTATAGAATATAGTATTAAATTATTAATTTTCCGAATAGTTTTCTTACCGTTAAAGTTATCTTAATTATTATTTTATAAATCGCGAGGCTTTATAAATATAGATATCGCCGGCGCTAGGTAGATAATTATATTAAACTAGTTATATAAATAGGGCTCTTAATAATCCGCTTATATTAAATAATAATACTCGTTATCGAGTTTAATACCTCTATATTACGATCTACTATTTATTAACTATTAACCTAATAATTACGACTCTTTACTCGGTATAGGTAGAATCTATATATAGTTTATAAATCGGAAGACTATTTTAAGACTAGCGAGGTTATTATTTTTTATAAATTTATCGGCCTTAGCCCTATAAAGCCCCTAAAAATTTCGAATACTTTCGAACGTTATCGAGCGCTTTTTAATAAGTTCTTTAGGTTAGAAATTTCCTATAATTTTAATTATATAATAAAGCGTCCCGCTATTTGATCTTATTTACTCCGTTTAAAATATTTATATAGGTTTATAAAGCTTATGACTATATTACTAAAATTAACCGCGGTTTCTTAATATATATATATTTATACTAAAAGCGCTACGGTAATTTCGTAGTACTTAAAGAACCCTCCCGGGTAAAACCTTATACGGTTATTAAGATTATTAGAGAGGTCGAAAAATAACTATAACGAATAATAGAGGAGCTAGATTTAAATATAACTACGGCGGTAGACGCTAGCGATTAGAGCGTCGAATATATTATTAGAATAGACGGAGGACTAGACGATAGAGATATATAAGGATATAAGGATCCTGGCCCTAATCCCTCTAGTTATTCGAATCGCGTTTAATTAAATATCCTTCCGGTAGTCGTAGGTATCGAAGAAAAGTTCTTTTATAATATTATAAATATTAAAGCCGGTAAGCCTTTTACCTATTATCGGTAGGCCGTAAATACTTATATTATTAAATATTCGGATTTCTTATTATTTCGCGATAAGATTGATTTCGCGTTTACGGAATAATTAACTAGAGTTAAATATATTAAAAGTAAAGTTAACGGTTTCTTTAATAACTACCGACTTCGGCCTTTATAGTAATACGTTATTTTTTAGAACGGCGAGATTTAAAGGGAGTTTTTATCTAAAATTATAAATAATATCCTAAATAATTAATAGGAGGAATAGGTAATTACTATTAATACGGGAATTAAATACGTTATAATAATAGAGTACTCTATATACTATCGAGATATTATTAAAATAATCGAGTTTCTCCTCGGTTACCGTCCTTTTATAAAGAATCTATCGTATATACTTATCCGAAGGTACGTTATAAACGAACTAGGTTAGATCGATATCGAGGATATAAACTCCCGCCTTTATACCGAGATATATACTACGGACTAGTAGTAGTCTATATAAGAATAATTTCCCGAAAATATTATAATGATCCCGGTTCTTTTAACTAGCGATAAAACCTAATTTATTAATCTTTCCGGCGATTTATTAGCGTGGCCTATTTATTTAACTATTAAAAATCTTAATAATTAAGCGCGAAGGTAAAGAAGCCGGCCTAGTAATATTCTTATTACTTTAATACTAATCCCGAAGGGTATTAATCTTTATATTAAGGTAGAGGTATATTATACTACTATAGGTATTATTATAGAGCGTAAATATATAATATCCTAATATACTAGTATTTATATAATTAACGATTATTCTTTTTTAACCCTCCGACGGTACGGCCGTTATAGGATACCTATTACCTACGTAAATAGGAGAGTCCGTCGAGGATATTTAATACTCGTTAATATCTCGGCTAATTATAAGGAGTAAATTCTTATTACCGGAGTTAGATTATTATAGTAATACCTTATTTACTATATATCACGAGTAGAATTCGGATAATTAGATAGAAAAGGAGGATAAAAGGATACGCGATTATTATTAGATATAATAATAATATCGAAAATAATATATACCGGAATAAATACTAGAGGAAGATTTTAAATATATTTATACCTTCGATAACTTCGCCTAGTACCTTCTTTATATTAATATTCACTAATATATAATAATTAATATTTTATATAGATTAGTTAAAGGCGTCGCCGGTCGTAATCATTTTCTTAAATAAATAGTTAAGGTTATAGGGGCCGCGGTAAAATCGAGTTAGAAGAAACCTAGAAGTCGGGGCGTAAAAAGTATTCTTAAAATACCCGTAATTATTTAACTAGATTAATTATTTCGTTATATACCCCTATTTATAAGCTTAAAGTATTTTAGTTATTATAATAACGTTAAGTAATAAACGGGGAAAAAATAGAAAAATATACTTCGCTAATTAATCCCGGTAATTATACCACTCCTAATAACTAAAGAGAGTAATATTCTATATATTACGCGCGGGATCGTGAACTTTATAACTTTAATATAGTATAATTCCTATACCGGTAAAACTCTAAAGTATATAGAATACTATTTTATTTAATTAGATAAAAGTAAAGAGGCCTTCCGTAGGTTTAAACTCTTAAAAGATTTCGATTTTCCTAAATAATACTTTATAGTATATTACGCGGATTATATCCGTTAATTTAGACCTACTTTAAGGTATTTAACGGATATTAATAAAATTAATTATATTAATCTAATAAAAGATATCTTTAGACGGACGAATAAGCGATAAAAATTCGAGAAGTAAATTATCCTAATTAATATTCGATACTTAAACCTTACGGTAATACTAGATATTAAAAGATATTAAACCGGTAGGCCTTTTTCGGATTTAGAATACTCTATAAAGAGTATCCGAAATATAATTTTAAAGGTAAAGGATTTAAGAGAATTTTAATAATTATTAGACGAAGCCGAGGAACGGGGTATTCGAAGGCTCCGATTAAATATTAATTATTAGATATACGCTTTTATTATAGCTCGTCGATATAGAATCCCGGATCTTTATACTACTCTAATTAATTTTATTAAATAAGAATACTCGGATTAAATATTTACTATTACTAATTAAGACGCTAGTATAATTATAAATAAAGATCTAAGATAGACGACTTCTTATTTTATAAAAATATATAGCTCCCTAATATTATAAAAAAGAACGGGTAACGCTATTAATCCTAATCGCGTTATAGAAGACTATACTCGTTATACCCCGAATTAATAGGGCTAGGGTAAATAGCGAAATAACTATATTTAGGTATAAGAATATAAGGCGGGAAGTAATAGTCGAAACGGCGTATTATACCCGTAGGATAGGAGGTTAGTAGGTAAGTTACTTATAATCTTAATAATAATAAATCTTGGTCGAGAAGATATAAAGGGTCGATACTCTTTATATATTAATACTATAATTTAAACCCTTAAATTTAGATCCGGTGGACGTATAAATCCTATTTATAGTATAATGGAGGTAGAGGAGTATTATTAATTAGACCCTAATTCTAAATATAGTTATATAAGCCGACGAATCTATAACCCTTTAAATATTATATATATAATATATATAATCCCTCGAGGCTTAATAGATAGACTAACCTATTATATTAATAACTATATCGACTAGGATTAATTTAATACGTTATATAATAAAAGTTTTTTAATAACGGAGTCTCGGGCGGCCTAATATATAACTAGGCGCTTTAAAGACGGAAGAGTACGATAATAATAATAACCTAAAAGGCTTTAATATATTATTAAGCGATTTAAAACGATTTATTACCGTTTACTATAATAAATCTATAGACTCCTATATCTCGTCTACTCTAATCCGTATTAGTATTTTCTACTTCTTCCTCTAGTAGATACGTTTAAGAATCTATATTTTATTTACTATAAATAGCGGTCGCTGAAAGAGGATTCCGAAAATTAATATTATAAGGAATTAACTAAAAATAATTATCTTCTTATTAGGTTTATCTTCGAGTTATTTCTCGATCTAGTCTTATACGGTAGTAAATTCGGTCGATATTACGAGTTTATTATCGAAGGCGACCTATTTTATATTAATCTTCTTAGTTTTCCTTTTACTACTAGCCGAATTATTAAGTATCTAGTTATTATAGTTAAATACTAATTCTTTTAAACTATCGTAAGATTCAGCGTTATCGAAGACTATATTATATTTTAAATATATAGTTTTATACTAGCCCTTTATAGTCGCGTCGTTACTTAAAATTAGGAATCTTATACGAAGAATAGAATAATCGGCCCCCCCTAAATACCACTATTATCTCGAATAAGCTTAGTGTTCGAACGATTTCGAATAGGCTTAACGTTTACGGGCGTTCGGCCGTTTATTTAACTAGATATCTTTAGCGTATAATCCCCCCTATTAATAAATACTATTACTATTAACTAGATTATTTTCTATACCTCTACTATAATTCTAATTTATAAAGAGTATAATATCCTAGCCGTTATTATTATAAATCTAAAGACTATAATACTACCTAACCGATCTTTCGTCGGATTAATTATAAATATAGTTTAGTCGAGCGAATATTATATAGTCTTTAAAGCGCCTAAAGAAAGCGATATAACGAAAGTTTATTATAAAATTATAATCGGTTGATTTTATATATATAGGTCTCGCTATCGATTAAAAACTTTATAGAAGAATTTACGCGGCCCTAGATTCATAGATTAAAATATATAATATTATACGCGATAAGATTAATAATATTACTACGAAATAAAGTCTACGACCCGCGTTTTATAAGGTATATACGTAATTCCCGGAGGTTTTCGAAGATATAAACTACGCGTAGAGGGAGGAGTATTTAATATATTTAGCCTAAAAGTATAATAATAATAAAAAAAGGCGGAAGACTTTAACCGAGGAGTTATTAATAATAGTATCTCCTAGGGAGTATATTAAACGGTAATATAATACTCCGTTAGTATCTACCTTTAGTAACGTTATAATTTATATTCGGAGGAAAGATAATAATATAATAATAATATACCGGCCGTAGGACTTAATACTACCTTTAGATAAGAGTTCTTTAGATATCGAGATTAATAATATTTAATTCGAACGGTTTCTTACTATATTAATAGAGGATATATAATTCGATAGGGTTATAGAGAGAATCTTTTATAAGCCGGGTAGGAGGAAGGCGTTTAAAATCGTAAATAAATAGTTATAGAGGGGTATATTAGTCGAAATATATTTAAGTAGATAGGTACGGCTAGGGTTTAATATATACCCGGTACGTTATAGCCCTAAAGATAGTATAGATATATTATTTACTTTAAAGAATAATAGGAAACTATACTAAAGAAGAGAAAATAGACGGGATAATATAAAGCTAGAGGTAGTACCTATCTAATAAAACCGGGCTAAAAAGTAACGGAATTAATATAATACTATATACGCTTATAAAGATAATTTATAAGAAATTATTATTTATTAAAATCCACGGAAACGGAAGAGATTAAGTATATATTAATTTTACTTTTTTATCTATCGGCTCCGAAGAGTCGAGAATTATTATCTTTAATATTTAATAAACGACCTTCTCTCCTACCGGCTCCTTAATCACCTTTTATTATAATAAACTATTCGATCTTCCTTAGAATCGGCCTAGGTTTTAAGATATTTATAAACCCGGAGTTATATCCTAAATTATAGCTTTAAAGTAGATATATTAAGGGTCGCCGTTAACTTAAAGTAACCTAGTTCGCTATTAATATTCCTCGACTTTTATAAGTTTAAATTATTATATTAAATATTCGATTTTCTAGGTAGCCTCGGCGGCGTTAATATAATATTCCTTAATTATATTATTATAGACTACGGAGTCTTTAACTCCGTGTATAATATCTATATATAAATTAGCCTTTAATATATCGTCGATAATAACGACCGTATCTATATTAAGATACTACCCGGCGTAGGTTTTATAACGGTCGATTAATAGCTATAGGCGCGTATAAAGATCGAGTTATAAAATACCGTCGGGTAATTAATAATAGAGAAGAAAGAGCGATTAACTAAAGAATTATTACCGCCTCTCTATCTACTATTTATTCGGGTATTTATTTTTAGGAAGGGGGGTACTAGTCTAATAAAGACTATAATAAGTTATTTATCGTAGTAAATTTTATTACTTTTATTATTTAAGGGTATAAAGGAACCCCTTTATCTTTACCTCGCCTAGAAGTTAAGGTTCTATATATTTTATAAAGAAAAACTACCTAAAATTATAAAGATTTCGATAAAGATTATATAATTATAGAAGAAATCTCGTAGATTCTAACTATTTTTAATAGGATCGAGCGAATTTACGCGAAAAATATACGCTTCTAATAGTACTAACTAATTTAGGTATAAAATAGCGGGATCGAACGAAAATAAACGATTTCGAATAGGGAAGATATTAAAATAACGCGTATATATCTTTAAATTAATAAATATTAGCCCCTAAATTAAAAAACGTATACGTACTCTTAAATAAAGTTATTAATTTATATTTCCCGGTCTCTTTTTTTATATTTATATATTATAGTACCTAGCCGACTATAACTTTATTTATCTCCTTTAAGATTAAAAAGACCCCTTCGCGTATTATATATAATATATATTAATACTTCCTTCTAATCGTTCTACTAAAACTAGAGTATTTAATTTACGATATTATAAGGAGCCGCCGTTATTAGTATTAAGATACCTAAATTTAAAACTAAAGCTAGGTTTATAAATCCCTCTAATATAATATTAGATCGTATATATATTATTACTCCTTTATACACTTAATAGGAGATTTATTAATACTATTAATAAATAACTAAATTTAAGAAACTGGTTAATAGTAATAGACTCTTTACCTAATTATTATTAAAGACCGGTTATAGACTACTCTCGTTAATAAATTTTAATAAGATATTAGAAGACGAGTTATCGCTTTTTAAAAATATTAATAAACGCCGCCGAGAGCCGTTCGAAGAAGAATACGACTATAAATACCTAATTATCGAGGGAGTAGGATATTATAGGGAAGAATAAAAAGAAGAATAAAAGAAAGAAGAAGATAAAGAAAACGTTAAAAATAAGAGAATATAAATTAAATAAGTTCGCTACGGGGTAAGCTTAATTATAATATAATAAACGAGGTAATTAATAATAAATAGCGCCGGGATACTATTAAACCTTATTACTCTTTAAACCCTCGTCCGTATAATTACGCTATTAGACGCGTCTCGGTACGTGTAAAGTTCTTTACCTCTTTTTCCTTAAATAAATATCGTCGCTAATATCTATTAATTACGGATTTTAATAATAACGCTAAAGACTACTTAATATATAAAGAGCCACCTACCCTATTATAGGGTAACCTTTATTAATATTAATATAATAACTCTTTAACTAGGTATTAAGAAGTTATATAAAAAACGGTCCACTATATATAAGCTATAGTCTTAACGGGTAGTAGTAATCGTTACGCGACTTTTTAGCCCGAAAAGAATCCTAGCTAAACTAATAATATAATAGCGGAGGTATAAATATATTATAAAATCTTAGTCTAAAAGGGTTCGATTATATATAGGGATATTAATATTTAACCTAAAGACTTTAAAGCGCGAAAGGTATATAATTTTTTTTATTTCTATTTTCGTTCTTTATATTTAAATATTATTAATCCGCTAGTTACTTAATTACGTCGGTTAATTCCGGAGCCATATAATAACGAAGGTTAGGATCGTTATCGTATACGAATATAAATTCTATATAGTAGTACTACTATAAGTCCTAGTTATTAAACTTCTTTTATATAATACTTTCCTATTAAAGGATTATCGCGATATAAAGGTATATTAATAACCTAGTTACCGGCTTAATCGATTAGGTAATTATATAATTATTTAAGATCCTTAAACCCGAGGGTATAAAAAGTTCCTTATTAATATAATCGTATATATAATTATTAAGGTCTTCTTTCGGGATAGACTTCTAAACCTTAATTTTTTATTTATAATACGCGATCTCTTTACTCCTCTTCGTTTAACTACGGTCTAGTTCGTTACTACTCTAATAATTAGCGGAATAAGAGAATAAAAGAGCGGATAAAAAAGGATAGTTAATTTCGAGGGTCCTAAAGTCGAAGATAAGCCGCTAGAATAATACTCGATTATTATAGAATTAATTATAAATATATAAATACCTATAAACGCGTTAAGGAGATATAGGGGTTTATAAGCGATAAAAGAGAGGTATTAACTTTAAAGAAAATCTAAAGGAAAGTACTCGCCGGTAGTATAATAATAGAAAACGTAGGAGATACTATAGTAGGTATTCCTAATCGATAGGATAATAGATTTAATAATCTTTTAAAGTCCGATAAAGAATTTATAATATTAAAATAATAGGCCCCCTCGCTCCCTCGGACCTTATTCTAGTAAATTATAACGAAGGCTTATATTATACCGCCCTCCTCGGACCCTCTACGCGCTAGTAATACTAACGAACCTTTTTCCGACCTTATAAGTATTAATAATACCGATAACTCTTCCCCGGACTTTATATCCGTTAGTAACGATAACGCGAGAAGTATAGAGTATACTAAAGGCGATAATAATAAGGTTTAAAAAAGAATAATAACGAGGAGAGATTAAAAGCTATTTAATAATATAGTAGATAAATCTATAAACGTCTAGGTAGTACTATTTCGGCTATTTATAATACTATTTAATTAATAATATTTGGCCTTCATAGATTAATTATAGTAAAGGTATATTAGTTAATTTAATAAATATTATCGAATAAAGTCGAACTACGTATATCTAGTATATTATCGAACAAAGTCGAACGCGATCGAATTATATAATTTTAGGAATATAATAATTACGCGTTAACTAACCGAATAATTACTCTATCTAATACTAGTATATTATCGAATAATATTAAGCGTATTCGAACTATACAAACTTTATTTTATCCTAGTATTATAATATTTATTAATATAATCCTCTATAGTATATATATCCTTTAGGTCTCCGGGTATATTATTATTAATAATCGAGGCCTTAAGGCGTATAATATACGCCCGAAGCCCTTTAACTATACGCTTCGGGCGTACGTCGAGTCGGTAGATAGGTATCGCGCTTAAGGCTCTTAGGGCGCCCGTCGAGCGCCCTAAGCCACGATCGAGCCGCTTTTCGTTTTACCGACGTATCTACTAAATTAAAAACTTAAATAATATTTTAAATAGTCTTCGACGGGGCGGATATACTTTATTACTTTATTAGAATTATAATATCTAATTTATATAAAGAAGTTATAATTACTTTTTCTTTCTTTCGAGGTTAAGGAGATAGTAGACGTTAATAATAATTAAATTAAAGACTTATTACGCGGTTAATATTAATAATAACTTTAATAGAAATAAAACTTAAATTATACTTAAAATATTATTAAGAACTTTATTAATTCTATATTATAAATAAATTATATAAAGTAGATTAGAGACTAGTATTTAAATTAATTTTATAATTAGGAATTATACTCGAAAAGATAAAAAACACTAATATCTCGCTTAATATTAAAGTTATCTAGAATTCTTAATATTGATTTAAAATTTCGAAAATATATTTACGAACACGAGAAATATTATAATAAATAACTAGTAAAATAAAAATACTAAAATTTTAATCTTTAATATAATCTAGTATATATTAATAAATATATATAATTATCCGAGTATATAATCTAGTTTATAACGAGTACTTTAAAGATAATAAATTCTTTCTTTAATACGACCGACTTTAATTAATTTATCCCTTTATTAAAGATATCCCGAATTAACGAATTAGTTATATTTTAAAAAGAGGTCGAAGTAGAGTCTTTTAAACTCCGTATATTTATTATAAAAAAGATAATATTATTAATTTAGTTATTATTTAGTATTTACCTACGAGATATAGAGTTTAAACTCTACTACCTAATATACTCTATATATTTTATAACTCTAGTTAATATATATAAGAGATTATCTAGAAATATAATAATATAAATTAATAATAAAGATCGGGTATAAAGAGGGTATAAATTAAATAAATTAGTTATTAATTTAAATAAAAAGCGAGTCTAGTAACTTCTTTAAATCTAGTTAAAGACCGCGATAATAAATATTATTATTACGGATTTTAATACTTTATGAGATTATATTAATAACGCGTTTTCTTAGGTATTTATATCTATAAAAGTATAAACGACTCTGAGAATCCTAATTTGCTCCGAGCGCTTAGGCCCGCTTACGAGCGCTATTATAACTTAGTATTAATTAGGAATTCTCAAGCCCGCTTAAACTCGCTTAGGATTATTTAGGATTCTTAAGCTCGCTCAGGCTCGCTTAGGCCCGCTTAAGGTTATTTAGGATTCTCAGGCCCGCTCAAGGTCGCTCAGGATTATTTATTTATATAGATATACGCGCATACATGGCCCATAGATATGCGCATACATGGCCATTGCTGCTGCCATAGATATGCGCATACATGGCCCATAGATACGCGCATACATGGCCCATAGATATGCGCATACATGGCCATTACTGCTGCCATAGATACGCGCATACATGGCCCATAAATATGCGCATACATGGCCATTGCTGCTGCCATAGATATGCGCATACATGGCCCATAGATACGCGCATACATGGCCCATAGATATGCGCATACATGGCCATTACTGCTGCCATAGATACGCGCATACA
>JAABUK010001448.1_pt1 | contig 45247 bp, 41 predicted proteins | sample 5559141 | NCBI WGS metagenome assembly JAABUK01 (sample SAMN10711869, study PRJNA513367) | rock metagenome | isolation source: Antarctica rocks | place: Antarctica: Victoria Land, Pudding Butte nord | collected 2016-01-03 | reverse complement strand
CACCCCGGCCCTCTCCCGGAGGGAGAGGGAGAAGGAGCAGGCACCTTGCCTCTCCTGTCCGGCGTCCTGCCTTTTCTGGCCAGCGCCGCGCCCGCGTCCAGCGAAGCCTAGAATGGCAGCTTCATGCCGCCGGGCAGCTCCAGGCCGCCGGTGGCGCGGGACATCTCCTCCGCCATCACCGCTTCCACCTTGCGCTTCGCGTCGGCGTGGGCGGCGACGATCAGGTCCTCCAGCATCTCGGCCTCGGCGGGGTCCAGCAGCTTCGGGTCCACCTTCAGCCGGCGCAGCTCGCCCTTGCCGGACAGCACGAGCGTCACCATCCCGGCGCCTGCGTCGCCCTCGATCTCCATGGCTTCCATCTTGGCCTGCATCTCGGCCATCTTGGCCTGCATCTGGCCGGCTTGCTTCATCAGGCCCGCGAGGTTCTTCAACTGTCGTCCTCCATCATTCCGGCGTCTTCGGCGTCCAACGGCGCGAACTCCCGCCCGTCCCCGCCGCCCAGGATCGAGGCGGCTTCGCCTGCGTCCACCAATCCATAGACATCCACCAATCCATAGGCGTCCGCCCGGCTGTCCGTCACGCTGTTGATCCTGGCGCCGGGGAAGGCGTCCAGGATGGCGCGGACCAGCGGGTGCTCGGCGGCGGCGCCCTTGCGCGCCTGGTCGGCGGCGCTGCCCTGGTCCGCCAACGTGGGGTCCCCGGCGTCGCGGGACAACGCGATGGTCCAGCGGGTGCCGGTGGCGTCCAGCAGCAGGGCGGCCAGGCGGGGCGCGAGGTCGCGCGGGGCGTCCGGCTCGGGCCGCAGCTCGATGACGGGCGGGGCGAAGCGGACCAGGTGGACCTGGTGCAGCACGGCGCCGTGCAGCAGCGGCTCCCGCCGTTCGGCCACCAGCATCGCCACATCGCGGAAGCTGGAAAGGCGCGGCGGCGGCGGGGTGGCGGGTGATGGCGCGGCAGATGATGGTGCGGCGGGCGGCGGCGCGGGCGGGGCGGACGGCGCCGGGCCGGGCTGGAAGGCGGGGGCGCCGTTGGCGACGGCGCGCGTGGTGCCGCCCTCGAACGGCGGCGGCGGCCCGGCAGGCGTGCGCGGCGGCGGCGCAGCCGGGGCCTGCCCGCCCTCCGTCATGCGGCGCACGAGGTCGCCGGGCGTCGGCAGGTCGGCGGCGTAGCACAGGCGGATCAGCACCATCTCGGCGGCGGCGCGGCGGTCCGGCGCCTGCTCCACCTCGGCGGTGCCTTTCAGCAGCATCTGCCAGGCGCGGCCCAGCACGGGCAGGGTCAGGCGGTCGGCCAGGGCGGCGCCGCGGGTGCGCTCGGCCTCCGGCAGCTCGGTGCCGTCGCGGAGCGCAGGGACGGTGCGGAGCCGGGTCAGGGTGTGCGTCAGGTCCAGCAGGTCCCCGAGCATCAGGCCGAGGTCCGCCCCGCGCTCGTGCGCGCGGTCCGTGATCGCCAGCGCCGCGGCGGGCTGCCCGGCCATCACCGCCTCCAGCAGGTCGAACACGGCGGAGCGGTCGGCCAGGCCCAGCATGTCCGACACCGACGCGGCCCCGATGGGCGTGCCGTCCCCGGCGCCCTGCGCGATGGCCTGGTCCAGCAGGGACAGCCCATCCCGCACCGACCCGTCCGCGGCGCGGGCGATCAGGTCCAGGGCGCCGGTCTCGACCGCCATGCCCTCCTGCACCGCGATGCGGCCGAACATGCCGGTCATCTCCGCCACCGACACCCGGCGCAGGTCGAAGCGCTGGCAGCGGGACAGCACCGTGACGGGCACCTTGCGTATCTCGGTGGTCGCGAAGATGAACTTCACGTGCGGCGGCGGCTCCTCCAGCGTCTTCAGCAGCGCGTTGAAGGCGTTGCGGGACAGCATGTGAACTTCGTCTATGATGAAGACCTTGGTGCGCGCCTGCAGCGGGCGGTAGCGGGCGGCGTCTATCACCTCCCGCATGTCGTCCACGCCGGTGCGGCTGGCGGCGTCCATCTCCACCACGTCCGGATGCCGGTCGGCGAGGATCGCGACGCAGTTGGCGCACATGCCGCAGGGGTCGGCGGTCGGGCCGCCCTGCCCGTCCGGCCCGACGCAGTTCAGCGCGCGGGCGATGATGCGGGCGGTGGTGGTCTTGCCGACGCCGCGCACGCCCGTGAGCATCCAGGCATGGGCCACGCGGTTCTGCGCGAAGGCGTTGCGGAGGATGCGTACCATGGCCTCCTGCCCGATCAGGTCGGCGAAGGTGGCGGGGCGATACTTGCGCGCCAGGACGCGGTAGGGCGCGGGGGCCGGGGCGGCGGCGGACGCGGCCTTGGGTGCCGGGGCCGCGTCCCCGAACAGGCCGGGGCCGTCGGGCGGGGGCAGGTCGTCGTCCAGAAAGGGGTCCTGCAAGCCTGACATGCTTCCTGCCGCAGGAGGATGAGGGTGGGAGGCCGAACAGACGACCCAAGCAAGAACTCGTTGCGGCTGCTTCCTTCCGGACCTGACCGGGTTGGCGAGGAACCCGTCCGCCGCCGACCTCCCGGAAGGACTATATCATGGAGCCGGGGTATGCGGGCAAGGGGGTGGGTGCGCTCTGCAGGGGCGCCCGTGCCGGCGTCTGTTGCTGATTTGCAACATATAGCGGCCACCCAAGCAACAACTAGCATTTGATAACCACGCCTTTACCGGGGTGTGGCTACTCTGCACACCAGAGGCCGGGATGCACCGGCCCGGCGGCGACCTGGGATGACCAGCCATGCCAAGCAACGGGTTCCTGAGCACCTTCCAGCACCTGGCGCAGAAGGGCATCCACGCCCTCCCGGCCACGCCCTCGCCGCTTCCTGAGCGGTTCATGTTCGCGACCGGCATAGAGTGCTCCAATCCGACGATCCGGAACGGGCGCGTCCGGCGCGACCTGTTGCAGGAGTGCGGCCACTACACGCACTGGCGGCGCGATCTGGAGCTGGTGCAGGAGCTAGGGCTGGGCTTCCTGCGCTATGGGTTGCCGTATCACCTGGTCCACCTGGGGCCGGGCCGCTACGACTGGAGCTTCGCCGACCCCGTGATGGCCGAGATGCGGCGCATGGGCATCGAGCCGATCCTCGACCTGCTGCACTTCGGCGTGCCCGATTGGATCGGCGACTTCCAGAACCCGGCGCTGCCGCTGCACTTCGCCGAGTATGCCGCCGCCGTCGCCGCCCGCTACCCCTGGGTGCGCTACTGGACGCCGGTGAACGAGATTTACGTGTCGGCCCGCATGAGCACCCTGGACGGGCTGTGGAACGAGCAGATACGCACCGACCGCGCCTTCGTCACCGCCCTGAAGCACCTGGCGGCGGCCAGCAAGCTTGCCTGCGCCGCCATCGTCCAGATACGCCCCGACGCCGTGATCGTTCACAGCGAGAGCGCGGAGATCGTGCACGAGGCGCGGATGCTGCCCACGGCCGGCATCATCCTGGCGAACAAGCAGCGCTTCCTGGCGCTGGACCTGCTGTTCGCCAAGCAGCCCTGCCCGGTGATCGCGGACTACCTGCGGGATAACGGCCTGTCGGCGGCGGAGCACGCCTGGTTCATGCGCGGGGAGCCGGACGGGCGCCAGATCGTCGGCGCCGACTACTACGGGCGCAACGAGCATATCGTGAAGCCCTGCGGCCGGCGCTTCGCCATCGAGGACGTGATGGGCTGGTACCTGATCGCCCGCGACTACCTGGAGCGCTACGGCAAGCCGCTGATGCACACGGAGACCAACGTGTTCGACCCGGCGGCGGCGCCGGGCTGGCTTTGGAAGCAGTGGATCAGCATCATGCGCATGCGGCAGGACGGGATGCCGGTGCTGGGCTTCACCTGGTACAGCCTGGTGGACCAGGTGGACTGGCACATCGGCCTGTCCGAGTTGCGCGGCGTGGTGAACGGCTGCGGCCTGTATGGCATGGACCGGGCGCCGAACCCGGTGGCCGCGGAGTATCGCGCGCTGATCGAGGAGTTCGGCAGCCTGCCGCTCGCGTTGCAGGCGGCGGGGGGGCAGGTGCTGGAAGCGGCGTAGGGGCGGGACGGCGCCTGCTGGGCGCTCCTGCCCTTGTGGGCAGGGAGGCGTCGCGGCACGGCACCTTTTGCCGCCTCGCGCGTTGGCGTCGCCGCCTGGGCCGCCAAACGGGGCGGCCCATGGCCAGCAGGAGACGCCGCATGACCTCATCGAAGCACCCCAAGCACCCGCCGGCCGGCCCCGACGACCTCGGCGCGGACGTGCCGCCGCTGCAGGACGACCTGAAGCGCAATCCGGGCATCGGCGCGTCGAAGGGCGCCTTCGCCAGGACCGGCGCCGACCCCGAGGATATCGAGGCCAGCAACACGTCCGAAGGCGACGTGGTCAGCGACGGCGCCAAGGGCGGCGGCGTCAACCCGGGCAAGCTCGGCCGCACCAACAAGTAGCCGGCACGCAACGGGCGGCAAAAGGAAGGTGCCGCCTTCTTCCAGGCGGGCAAGTGTGCACGGCCATGTCAACAGCCGCCCGCTCTGACTTCTACGGTCTCGTATCGTCATTGCGAGCCGCGTTCGCGGCGCGGCAACCCAAGGGTCCACAGCACAGCCCTGGCCGTCTCTGGCCTGGACGCCTCCGGATCGCCATGCCGCAAGGGCGGCTCGCAACGACGACAGCCAAGCAGCCGACGCAAGTGGCCGCCGTGACCAGGCTTAAGCGCAGCCGCTTAGGGCGGGCGAACCCGGCAGGCAGCGTCGAAGCCCGCCTCCGAAATGGGCATCGGAGCACACATGAACCCATATGAAATCATCTTGCCGGACTGGAGGGAAGAAGGGGCGGCCCAGTATTGCAACGCGCCAGGTGCGTTTCCATCATCTACGCATGTCTCGTCCCAAGGAGCCTGCCATGAAGAACCCCCGCCTGCGCCGCCGCATGATCCGCGTATTGGCCGCCTTCGCCCTGGTGTCCACCCTGAGCGGCTGCATCGTCGTCCCGGTCGGGGCGCCCGGCTACTATCGGCCGCACTACTATCGTTATTACTAAGCCGCGCACTGGAGGCCGGCCCACGGCCGCCGGGTCGGCGGAGCTTGCGGACCGCATTCTGGACGCCGCCGCCGGGCTGTTCCTGCGGGACGGCTTTGCGGCCACCAGCATCGAATCCATCGCCGCGGGCGCCGGCGTGTCCAAGCGCACGCTGTATGCCCGGTTCGCGGACAAGGAAGCGGTGTTCCTAGCGGTGGTGCGCCGCCTGATCGGCCCCTGGCTGGCTGGCTTCGACGCCGCGATGGAGGATGCTGCCACGCTAGACGCCGCCCTGCTGGCCGCAGCGCGCAGCATGGTGGCGGTGGCTCTGACCCCTGCCGCCCTGGCGCTGCACCGCCTCGTCGTGGCGGAGGCAGGGCGGCAGGGGGTTGCAGCGGCCTTGCAGCAGGGCGGCGCCGGCAGCGGGATCGAGCGGCTGTGCCGGGTGCTGCGCGCCCACCTGCCGGAAGCCTCCCCCGCGCGCCTCGCCTTTTTGGCCGAGCAGTTCCAGCACATGGTGCTGGCCGGCCCGCAGTCCCGCGCAGCCGGGCTGCAGGAGCGCCTCGGCCCCGACGCGCTGGACGCCTGGTGCCGCGGCAGCGTGGACCTGTTCCTGGGCGGCCTGCGCCAGCCGTAGCGCAACCCGCCAAAAAAGGCGCGCGCCGGTCCGGGTCATGGTAAGGATGGGTGCCCCCGCCTTGCGCAGGAGAGAGCCGATGGAGCAAGAGCTGGTCGCCGGCCGCACCTGCGGCGCTTGCAACGTCTGCTGCGTCGCCCTCACGATAGACGACCCGGCGCTGCAGAAGGTCCAAGGCTACCGCTGCCGCAACGCCCTGCCCAGCAACGGCTGCGCCATCTACGACGCGCGCCCGGACACCTGCCGCACCTTCTACTGCGGCTGGCGGCGGCTGCGATGGGTGCGGGAGACGCTGCGCCCGGACATCTCCGGCGTGCTGGTGCAGATGCATCAGAAGGCTTCGGCGGCCACCGGCCCCGGGCGCATGGGCATCATCGTCACCCTGCTCAACCGCGCCGCGCTGAAAGCGGAGGGCCTGGCCGAGACCGTCGCCGCCGCCGTCGCGGCCGACGTGCCGCTGACGTTGCAAATCCCCGGCCCACCCGGCCACACCTACGGACAGGCGCAGGTCAACGACGCGCTGCTAGGCCCCATCCGCGCCCGCGACAAGGCCGGCGTGCTGGAGGTGCTGCGTCGCGCCCGCGCCATAGGCTGCCACGGCGACCACAAGCCCATCGTCCTGAAACCGCGCCCCGCCCTTCCCCCTCTCCCCCCGGGAGAGGGCCGGGGTGAGGGAAGCCAAGCAGCGCAAGTTCCGACCCAGAACGCCCCCCTCTAAGCAGCGCCTCCCTTTGCCACCTCCGACCCCGCCCGCAACTGCGCGATGGTCGCCCGCGACGTGATCTGCTCCGGGTCCATGCGCAACTCGATCACCGCGGGCTTGCCGCTGGCCGCGGCCCGCTGGAAGGCCGGCGCGAACTCCGCCGTCGCCGCCACGACCTCCCCATGCCCGCCGAACGCCTCGATCCACTTGCAGAAGTCAGGATTGGTCAGCCCCGTCCCCGACACCCGGCCGGGATAGATACGCTCCTGATACATGCGGATCGTGCCGTACATGCCGTTGTTGAATACCAGCACCACCGGCGCCGCGCCGTGATGGAACGCGGTGGCGATCTCCGTCCCGGTCATCAGCATCCCGCCGTCGCCCACGAAGCACACGGCCTGCCGCCCCGGGAACGCCAGCGCCGCGCCGACCGCGGCCGGCACGCCATAGCCCATCGCCCCGTTGGTCGGCCCGATCATCCGCTGCCCCGGCCCGAAGTTGATGAACCGCGCCGGCCAGGTGGCGAAGTTGCCGGCGTCCGACGTGAACACCGCATCCGGCGCGGCCAGCCGCTCCAGGTCCCTCATGCAACCTGCCACGTTCAGCGCCCCCGCATACGCCGGCACCGCCCGCCCAGCCTCCCGCAGCGCCCGCAGCGACGCCGTCCAGCCTGACCACGGCGCCGGCCCGGCCGGAAGCGCCGCGGCGGCAAGCGCGAAGGCGTTGAGGTCCGACGTGATGCCCAGCGCCGGGCGGAACACCCGGCCGATCTCGGCGGGATCGGGATGCACGTGGACGATGGCCGGGCCGCCGCCCTGCTGCCCCGCGGCAGGGAACAATTGGTAGCCCTGCGTCGTCGCCTCGCCCAGGCGGGTGCCGATGGCCAGGATCAGGTCGGCCTCCCGCGCCCGCGCCACCAGCGCCGGGTCGGAGCCGACGCCGAGATCGCCCACGAAGGTGGGATGCGTGCCGTCATACGCCGCCTGCCGCCGGAAGCCGACCGCAACGGGCAGGTTGCGCCCTTGCAGGAAGCGGTGGACGGCGGCCCGCCCGGTGTCCGACCAGCAGGCGCCGCCCAGGATCGCCAACGGCCGCTCGGCCCGGTCCAGCAGCGCCGCCATCCGCGCCATCGCCGCCGGGTCCGGCTGCGGGCGGGACACCTCGATGGGGCCGATGTCGGGCACGGTCACAAGATGCTTCTGCATCTCTTCCGAGAGCGCGATCACCACGGGGCCGGGACGTCCCGACGTGGCGACATCCACGGCGTGGGCCACCAGCTCCGGGATGCGCCGGGCGTCGTCCACCTGCGTCACCCACTTGGCGAGCGGGCCGAACATGCGTCGGTAGTCCACCTCCTGGAAGCTGTCCCGGTCGGTTTCCTCGAACGGGATCTGGCCCACGAACAGCAGCAACGGCGTGCTGTCCTGCATGGCGACGTGGACGCCGATGCTGGCATGGCACGCGCCCGGCCCGCGCGTGACCATCGCCGCGGCGGGGCGGCCGGTCAGCTTGCCATAGGCTTCGGCCATGTGGACCGCCCCGGCCTCGAAGCGGCAGGTCACGAGTTCGATCCGGTCCTGCCGGGCATACAGGCCGTCCAGCACGTCCAGGTAGCTTTCGCCCGGCACCGCGAAGACGTGCCCGATACCCTGCGCGACCAGCGCATCTGCCAGGATACGGCCGCCGGGGCGTGTGGTTGTGGCCTGCATGTCCATGGGGCGCCTCCTGCGGTTCGCGCCCACACTATGCCGCCCGGCCCCGCTGTCCAGCCGCCTGGCGCCGTGCAAGCATGGAGGCGCTGCGAGCGGGGGTGCGATGCGGGCCATATTCGTCCAGATCAAGTGCGAGATGGGGCGTGCCTACGCCGTGGCGCAGTTGGCGGTGGACAGCATCGAGCAGTTGTCGGAGATCCACTCGACCTCCGGGCAGTATGATCTGCTGGGCAAATTCTACCTGGACGACGGGCAGGACACCGGGCTGTTCGTGACGGAGCGGGTGCAGACGCTGCCGGGGGTGGCGGACACCTACACGCTGATCACGTTCAATGCGTTCGCGTCGGGGAAGTAGGGCGGATTGTCCGGCCTGAGGAAGTGAGGGCCACCCATGCCGCTTGAGGCGATCAGGATCATGGGCCAGGCCGAGTTCCTGGCCTGGGCACAGGACAGGGACCAGCGTCACGAGCTTGTGGACGGCGTACCCGTCGCCATGGCCGGCGCCAAGCGGCGCCATGACCAAATCGTGGTCAACACGATCAGGGAACTTGCTACGCAGTTGCGGGGCGCCGCCTGCCGCCCGTTCACGGCAGACACCGCCGTCCGCATCCCGGCCGGGAACGTGCGCCTGCCCGATGCCGGCGTGGACTGCGGCACCTTCCGGGACGAGACGAACTGGGCGGATGAGCCAATGGTCGTCATCGAGGTGCTGTCGGCATCCACCAGGGACTTCGACCTGTTCGGCAAAGTTGAGGAATATAAGACGGTCCCAAGCCTCCGGCACGTCGTGATCGTTGATCCCGATGAAGCACGGGCGGTCCATTGGAGCAGGACTGTGGACGGCACATGGTCTTTCCAAACGCACGAAGGCCAGGATGCGGCCATTGTGACCGCTTTGCCGCTGCTGACGCTGCGGCTGGCGGACCTGTACGAGGGCCTTGCGTTTGCGGCCAGGCCGCGCCTGGTTGAGTCTGGACGCTGAACCGCGCTGCCGACCAAAAAAGCCTCCGAGGGACGCCGCCGAGAACGGCCCACGCCCCATTGTGTGGGTTTTGGCGCGGACGTGCCTCTCGGACATGCCAGGTTTTGTCACACCGCCGTCAGAGGTGCAGCCATGAACAGGAACACGTCAGTCAGCCTTGGCGAGCACCTCACGGCGTTCATCGAGGCGCAAGTGAACCAAGGCCGCTACAACAGCGCCAGCGACGTGATGCGGGCGGCCCTGCGCCTGCTTGAGGAACAAGAGGCCAAGCTCACCACCTTGCGGGCGGCGCTGGTGCAAGGCGAGGAGAGCGGGGTCAGCAAGCGCAACGTGCGCGATATATGGGCGGATGTGAGCGCCGGCTTGCCCGGCGCAGAAGGTGGGTAGCTACACTCTCTCGAACGAGGCTGACGCCGATGTTGAGCAGATTGCCCGCGACTCTCTCGAAAGGGTGGGGCGTGCCGCAAGCGGAGCGTTACATCCTCAGCTTGCATGAGGCATTTGAGCGGCTGTCAGAGCTTCCACACATGGGGCGGGACGCGAGCGGCGTCCGCAGCGGATACATGCGGGTGGAAGTGGGAAGCCACACCGTCTTTTACCTGCAAGTGGACGCCGGCATCCTGATCGTGCGCGTCCTTCATCAACGGATGCTGCCTGACAATTATTTGTAACGCTGTAGCCGCATGAACTCATAAGTTCATCCCAAGCCTCTACCCGAATCCAATGAACCCCGCCGCGTCCGCAATCCGACCCGCCCCCCGCAGCCGCGCCAAATCCGGCACCGGCCGGGCCGTCCGCGCATCCCCCGCCAACGCCGCCTCCAGCGCCGCCGCGACCCCCAGCACGTAGGCGTCCCCGCCCCGAGGCCCCACGACCTGCAACCCGAACGGCATCCCCTGCCGGTCCAGCCCCACCGGCAGCGACACCGCCGGGTGCCCCACCAGCGACACCGCATATGCCAGCGCCAGCCAGTGAAAGTAGCTCCGCGTCGCCCGCCCATCTATCTCCGCCGGGAACAGCTCCGTCCAAGGCCGCGGGCTGATGGTGATGCTCGGCGTGATCAGCACGTCATGCCCGGCGAAGAACCCCTGCCACCGCCGGTACAGCGCCGTTTGCAGCGAGAACGCCCGCGCGATGTCCGCCGCCGAATACCGCAGCCCCTCCGCCACGTTCGCCAGCACGTTCGGCCCGACATCGCCCGGCCGCTCCCGCACCCGCTCGCCGTGCGAAGCCACGAAGGCCAGCGCCCGCAGCACCTCGAACGCCTCGTCCGCCCCGGCGCAATCCGGCGCGGCGTCGTCCGCCCGCGCGAACCCGGCCCGGAACAGCGCCGTCTTCTCTGCGAACACCTCGGCAACGTGCCGCTCCACCGGCGCGAACCCCAGGTCGGGCGAGAACGCCGCCCGCACCCCCGCCAGGTCCACCGCCATCGGCCGGGCGAAGCCCGCCGGGTCCCGCACCCGCCGACCATGCACCGTCGTCGCCAGCGGGTCGCGGGCATCGTCCGACACCATCGCCGACAGCAGCAGGCAGGCATCCGGCACCGTCCGCGCCATCGGCCCCAGCACGGACAGCGGCGACCAGCCGTGCAGCCGCCCCTCCGCCGGCACCAGCCCCGGCGTCGGCCGGAACCCGACGACGCCGTTGAACGCCGCCGGGTTCCGCAGGCTGCCGCCCATGTCCGACCCGGACGCCAGCGGCACCATCCCGCACGCCAGCGCCACCGCCGACCCGCCGGACGACCCGGCCGCCGACCGCAGGAGATCGAACGGGTTGCCCGTCGCCCCATAGACTGCGTTCCGCGTGTTCGCCCCGGCGCCGAACTCCGGCGTGTTGGTCTTCCCCAGCACGATGCCGCCCGCCGCCCGCACCCGCGCCACCACGCCATGATCCGCCGCCGGCACATGCTCCCGGTAGATCACGCTGCCATAGGTCGTCCGCAGCCCCGCCACGTCGTCCAGGTCCTTGATCCCGACGGGCAGGCCATGCAGCGCCGGCAGCGCATCGCCCCGCAGCACCGCGGCCTCCGCCGCATAGGCCGCCGCCGTCGCACGCTCGAAGTCCCGGGCCACCACGGCGTTCACCGCATGGTCCACCGCCTCGACCCGGGCGATGCAGCTCCCCATCAGCTCCACCGGCGACAGGCGCTTCGTGCCGATCAGGCGCCGGGCCTCGGTGGCCGGCAGGTCGCAAGGCTCCGTCATCGTCAGTATCCCAATGCCATGCCGTCCTTGCGCGGGTCGGACCCGCCCACCAGGCAGCCGCGGTCGTGGTCGATCCAGATCGCCTGCCCCCCGCCGTGCGGCTTCTCCACCGGGCCGATGGCGTGGCCCATGCGGGCCAGCGCCTCCATCGTCGTGGCGGGGATGCCGCGCTCGGCCTCGACCTCGCCGGCGTAGGGGAAGATGCGCGGCAGGTCCAACGCCCCCTGCACGTCCATCCCGTGATCGAACATATTGGTCAGGAACAGGCTCTGCCCCATCGGCTGGAAGTGCCCGCCCATCACGCCGAACGGCATCACCGCCCGCCCGCCCTTCGTGACCATGCCGGGGATGATGGTGTGCATGGGGCGCTTGCCCGGCGCGATGCAGTTGGGGTGTCCCCGCTGCAGCCGGAAGCCCAGGCCGCGATTCTGCAGCATGACGCCCGACCGCGGCGCCAGGATGCCGGACCCGAAGCCCTGGAACAGCGAGTTGATGAACGAGCACGCATTGCCGTCCCGGTCCACGGTGCAGAGATAGACGGTGTCCCGATGCGTCGGCAGCATCGCCTCCCCCGCCGCCGGCAGGTGCGGCATGGCATGGCCTGGCTGGATCAGGCCGCGCAACCCCGCCAGGTAGGCCGGGTCCAGCAGCCGTGCCACCGGCACCTCCGCCTGCGCCGGGTCGGCCAGGAAGGCGTCGCGGTCCCGATAGACCAGCCGCGCCGCCTCCAGGTGCCGGTGCAGCCGCTCCGCGCCGAGCGGGCCGCCCTCGGCCGGCGGCAGGCCCTCCAGGATGCCGAGCAGCATCAGCACCAGCAGGCCGGACCCGTTGGGCGGGCACTGCCACACGTCCATGCCGTGCCAGGCCGTGCGTATCGGCTCCACGAACTCCGCCACCGTCCGACCGGCGGCGAAGTCCGCCTCGGTCTGCACGCCGCCGTGGGCCTGCAGGGCCGCCGCCATGTCGGCGGCGACGGCACCTTCGTAGAAGCCGCGCGCACCCTCCCGCGCGATGGTGCGGAGCGTTTCGGCCAGTTGCGGCTGCCGGAACAGGTCGCCTGGCTGCGGGGCACGCCCGCCGGGCAGGAAGGCGTCGGCACCGTTGCGGCGCAGCTTGTCCACCTGCCCCGCCCAGTCATGCGCCACGCGATGGTGGACGGGCCAGCCGTCCGCCGCATAGGCGATGGCCGGTTGCAGCAGCTCGTCCAGCCCGCGCGTGCCGTGCGTCGTCAGCAGCAGCTCCCAGGCGGACACCGCGCCGGGGATGGTGACGGTGTGGGCCGACGTGTTCTCCAGCGCCGTGATGCCGTGCGCGTCATAGTAGTCCATGGTCGCCTCGGCTGCCGCCCGGCCCGAGCCGTTCAGCGCCACCACCCCGCCGCCGGCCGGCGCCCACAGGCAGAAGCAGTCGCCGCCGATCCCGGTGGACTGCGGCTCGATCACGCCCAGCACCGCCACGGCCGCCACGGCGGCGTCCATCGCGTTGCCGCCCCGGCGCATCACGTCCAGCGCCGTCAAGGTCGCCACCGGCATGGATGTCGCGGCCATGCCGTGCGTGGAATAGACCGGGCTGCGCCCGGCCAGGTGGAAATCGCGCGATGCCATGCAGAAGCCCCTATGAAGCGGTCAGCCCGCCATCCACCAGGAACGGCACGTCCGTCACCATCGCCGCCGCCGGCGAGGCCAGGAACACGATGGCGCCCATCAGGTCCTCCACCTGCCCGATGCGCCCGATGGGCAGGCGGGAGCGCATCATGGCCGCGGTGTCCGGGTCCTGCAGCATGGGGCGCACCAGCGGCGTCTCGATCCAGGTGGGGCACAGCGTCACCACGCGGATGCCGTGCCGGCCCAGCTCCAGCGCCATGCCCTTCGTCAGCCCCTCGATGGCGTGCTTGGTCGCGGTGTAGGCCGAGATCGCCTCCCGCGCGACGTGGCCGTTCACCGATCCCATGTTGATGATCGCGCCGCCCTGCCCGGTTGCCGCCATGCCCTGCGCCACCGCCTGCGCCACGGTGAAGGCCGCGCGCACGTTCAGGTCCAGCATGGCGTCCAGCGCGTCGTCCGTTATCTCCAGGAAGGGCTGGCGCCGGTTCGTGCCGGCGTTGTTGACCAGGATGCGGAAGGGTCCGTGCTGCGCGACCGCGGCCCGGACAGCGACGCGGTCCGTCACGTCCAGCGCCAGCGCCGTGGCGCGCAGTCCCTGGGCGCGCAGGGCGCCGGCCACCGACTGCATCGGCGCCACCCGCCGGGCCGCCATCACCACGTCGGCGCCGGCCTGGGCCAGCGCGACCGCCGCGGCCTCGCCGATGCCGCTCGATGCGCCGGTGACGAGGGCGCGCAGCCCGTCCAGGCGGAAGCTGGGGGTGGCCGGCAGCCTGGGTGCGTCGTCTGGCATCGTTGCGGACGCTGGCATGGGGGCCGCCCCTTGGCAACGGGGACCGGCCTGCCATGATGCCGGCATGGACACGCCCCCCCCGACTTCGACCACGACTTCGACCACGGCCCCAACCCCGACCACGACCCCAACCACGACCTACGAGACGTTCGAGCAGGTGGACATCCGCGTCGGCACCATCACCGACGCGCAGCCCTTCCCGCAGGCGCGCAAGCCCGCCTTCAAGCTGTGGATAGATTTCGGGCCGGGGATCGGCGTCAAGCGCTCCTCCGCCCAGGTCACCACGCACTACGACCCGGCGGCCCTCGTCGGCCGGCAGGTCTGCGCCGTGGTCAACTTCCCGCCCCGGCAGATCGGCCCCTTCCTGAGCGAGGTGCTGACCCTTGGGATGCCGGACGCCGCCGGGGCCGTCGTGCTGGTCCGCCCGGACCATGCGGTTCCGAACGGGGGGCGCCTGTTTTGACCGGCCGCGCCTATGCGACCGTCACCTGGGACCAGCTCCACCGCGACGCCCGCACCCTGGCGGAGGCGCTGATGCCGCTCGGCCCGTTCCGGGGCATCGTCGCCGTCAGCCGCGGCGGCCTGATCCCAGCCGCCATCGTGGCGCGCGAGCTGGAGTGCCGCCTGATCGAGAGCGTGTCGGTCGCCACCTACGACGAGGAGCGGCAGGGCGCCCCGGTAGTGCTGAAGCGGCCCGACGCCGCCGGGGACGGCACCGGCTTCCTGATCGTGGACGACCTGGTGGACAGCGGCGTGACGGCCGGCATCGTGCGCGCCCTGCTGCCCCGCGCGCACTTCGCCTGCCTGTATGCCAAGCCGGCCGGCCGGCGCCTGGCCGACACCTGGGTGGTGGAGGTGCCGCAGGAGACCTGGGTGCTGTTCCCCTGGGACACCGCCCCGCTGTTCGTGCCGCCGCTGGCGAAGCGGGGCTGAGGCCCTTGCGGCAAGCGCCCCGCTGGGCTACATCGCCGCCTCTGGATGCACCCGTAGCTCAATTGGATAGAGCACCAGACTACGAATCTGGGGGTTGGAAGTTCGAGTCTTTCCGGGTGCGCCAGCACATCCCGACATGATCCAGGATCGGACGCCAGGCGGCCCGGGCGCCCCTGCAAGCGAAGGGAACCCCATGACCGCGCCCCTGACCGTCCCCATGACTGCCCCATGACCGCCAGCGACGACGTCCACTACTACGAGCCGTCCCAGGGGCATGGCCTGCCGCACGACCCGTTCAACGCCATCGTGGGGCCGCGGCCCATCGGCTGGGTGTCCACCCGCGGCGCGGACGGGTCGGTGAACCTGGCGCCCTACAGCTTCTTCAACGCCTTCAACTACATCCCGCCGATCATCGGATTCAGCAGCACCAGCGCCAAGGACAGCTACCGGAATGCGCGGGAGACCGGCGAGTTCGTCTGGAACATGGCGACGCGCGACCTGGCCGAGCAGATGAACACCACCTGCGTCGCGGCGCCCTATGGCACCGACGAGTTCGTGCTGGCCGGGCTGACGCCGGTGCCGTCCCGTCGTGTCGCGGTGCCGCGGGTGGCCGAAAGCCCGGTCAACTTCGAGTGCAAGGTGTCCGAGATCGTGCAGTTGCGCGGCCATGCCGGCAACGCCGTGCAAGCCTGGCTGGTGCTGGGCGAAGTGATCGCGGTCCACATCGCCCGGCGCCTGCTGCGGGACGGCATCTTCGACACCTTTGGCGCCGGGGTGATCCTGCGCGCAGGCGGCCCGTCCGCCTATGCCGAGATCGGCCCGGCGGCGCGGTTCGACATGACGCGGCCTCGTTAGGGTTCAGGTCTTCCAGATTCGGGCCGAGGCCACCGGCACCATCGCCGCGGCGTGACTGCAAGCACGCAGTCCTGATCGCGTGATACCGCAACCCCAACCCAATAGTCATCTGCTCTGACCGTTGTGTTGGCGCATTGTCGTTGCAAGGCGCGCTTGCGGCACGGCAATCCAGAAACCGCGAGCGCTGTTCTGGCCGCCCTTGAGCTTGCCGCGCCGCTGCGCCTCTCGCAATGTCGGAGGCGGTCGGGGCAAACCACCAATGGCACCGTATCAAAGGCCCTTCGGTCTGGCCGTCTCCGCCAGCGCAGCCAAGGGTGCGCCGCGGCAACAGGAACGGTCAGAGCAACGGGGAGTTGGTGCCAGTCCAATAGGTTGACGAGACCTCGCACGGTGCCGCCGCGACGGCTAGGCTGTGCCGGCTTATGCGGCGGCAGCCGGTGGTTGGACGGCGGGCAGGGGCGACGCGCGCCTGGCGCGGAAGCAGGTAGCCTGCTCAAAGGCGTGGGCGGCGCGGAACAGGGTTGCCTCCTGGAACGGCTTGGCGGCGATCTGCACGGCGACCGGCAGGCCGCCCGCGCCGAAGCCGGAGCAGACGCACATGGCGGGCCAGCCCGTGAGACTCCACGGATTGGTGAAGTTGGTCTGGGCCAGGCCGTCCCACTTCTGCACGGCGTCCAGGCGCGGCGCCTCCGCCGGGGCGCCCGCGGTCACGAGCAGGTCCACGTCCCGCGCCGCCGCAGCCGTGGCCGCGCACAGCTCCCGCCGCCGCCGCAGCGCCTGCACGTAGTCCGTCGCGGCGAACAGCCCGCCAAGGGCCATGCGGTCGCGCAGCAGCCCGCCGTAGTCGTTGAACCGCTCGCGCATCCAGGGTTCGTGCAGGGTGAACGCCTCCGAGGCGAGGATGACGAAGGTCGCCGCCTGGTAGTCCCGCAGCTCGGGCAGGACCACGTCGCGCACCTCGGCGCCCTGCGCCCGCCAGACCTTCACGGCGCCGTCAATCCCGGCCTGGACGGCGGGGCTGACGGGCCGCTCGGCCTCGTGCCAGCTCCGCACGATCCCGATCCGCAGTCCCCTCGCGTCCTGGCCGAGGCCGGCGCGGAAGTCCGGCACGGGCCGGTCGGCGCTGGCCGGGTCCTGCGGGTCGTGGCCGGCCATCGCCTGCAGCAGGATGGCGCAGTCCTCGACCGTCCAGGCCATGGGTCCCGCATGGTCGAGCGAGAACGACAGCGGCAGGATGCCGAGGCGGCTGCACAGGCCGTAGGTCGGCTTGATGCCGGCCACGCCGCACAGCGCCGCAGGCCCGCGTATGGAGCCGCCGGTGTCGGACCCGGTGCCGCCCAGGATCAGCCCGGCGGCCACCGCAGCCCCGGTGCCGGACGACGACCCGGAGGTGAAGTGATCGGTGTTCCAGGGATTGCGCGCCGGGGGCCAGGGCAGGTCGAAGCTGGGGCCGCCGAACGCGAACTCATGGGTCGCCAGCTTGCCGAGCATGACCGTGCCGGCATGGGCCAGCTTGCGGACCGTGGTGGCGTCCGCGTCGGGCACCCAGCCTTGCAGCAGCTTCGAGTGCGCGGTCGTGGCGATCCCGGCGGTGGCGTAAATGTCCTTGTGGGCGATGGGGATGCCGTCCAGCGGGCCGCGTGCCTCGCCCCGCATGACACGGGCCTCCGCCGCCCTGGCATCGGCCAGCGCCCGGTCCGGGGTGACTAGGATGAAGCTGTTCAGTGCCGCGTCCTCGCTGGCGATGCGGTCCAGCAGGTGCCGGGTCAGCTCGACGGGGGAGAGGGTGCGGGCGGCGATCTGCCGGGCGGCCTCGGCGATGGTGGGCGTCTGCATCACGCCGGCTCCGGCCGGAAGACGTGGGCCGGCTCGGCCTCACGGCCGCGGCCCTCGGTGCGGATGCGGGCCAGCATGGGTTCGACATAGGCCCATCCCATGTAAAGCTCGGCGACCTGCGCTGGCGTGAGCTGCAGGCCGGCGCGGCGCACCAGCGCCTCGAAGTCTGCCAGCGGCGTCTTGGGCTGCATGTGTAACTCCTGATCGGCAGGAGGCAGTCCAGCATCTTCTGTGCCGTCTGCGGAAGCCCTGATGCCAACCGCCGACGGTCTGGACCTATGCCCAGCCACCCGCATCCTGCAAGATGCTGCGCTCCGACCGATCAAAACTTTCGGCAGTCGGCACGATGCCAAGTGCCGAAGGTCCCGACCCACTTCTTCCAGCCGCAATCATCACCTTAGGCGGCGCAGCAGCGCAGCAATCCGGGGCAGCGCCCAACGCCCGCAAGCTACTCCGCCTTGGCTGGATCAGCGGCGCGCAGCGCTTGCCACACGCGCTGCGCCGAGGCCGGCATGTCTAGATGGCGGACGCCGGCCGGGCGCAGCGCGTCCAGCACCGCGTTCATCGCCGTCGCCAGGGCGCCGGTCGTCCCGGCCTCGCCGGCCCCCTTCACGCCAAGCGGGTTGTTGGGCGATGGCACCGGCAGGTCCTGGATCGTCACCCGGCGCAGCAGGTCCGCGTGCGGCATGGCGTAGTCCATGAAGCTTGCGGTCAGCAGTTGCCCGTCCTCTTGATAGACGCACAGCTCGCCGAACACCTGGCCCAGCCCCTGCATGATCCCGCCCAGTATCTGCCCGTCCAGCAGGGTGTGGTTCAGCACCACGCCGCAGTCGTCCACGGCGACGTAGCGGATGATCTCGACCATGCCGGTTTCGGGATCAACCTCGACCTCGGCGACATGGGCGCCGCTCGGGAAGGCGCGGCTGGCCGGCAGGGAGCTTAGGGTGTCGAGCGGGCTGGTCTCCTCGTAGCGCCGGGCCAACTCCAGCAGGCTGATGCCGCGGTCGGTCCCGGCGATGCGATACTCGCCCGCGGCATACTCGATGTCGGCTGCCGCCGCCTCCAGCGCGTCGGACGCCAGGGCCAGGCCCTTTTCCACCACCGCATGGGCCGCGACCTGGCTGGCCGCGCCCTGGGACAGCATGGAGCGGGAGGCGAAGGCGCCGCCGCCGAACACCGGAGGTCCGTCCGGGTTCCCGGCCGACAGGGTGATGGCGCCGGGGTCCAGGCCCAGCACGCGGGCGACGATCTCGGGGAACACCGTCTGGTGGCCCTGGCCGGAGGAGTGGGTGGCGGCATGGACGGTGATGCCGCCGTCGGCCTCGAAGCTGATCAGTATCTCGTCCCGCGGCGACACGCCGCCCGCCGGCTCCACGAACACCGCGCAGCCGATGCCGCGCAGCCGGCCGCGGGCAAGCGCCTCCGTCCGGCGTGCCTCGAACCCGGCCCAGTCCGCCTCCTGCGTCGCGGCTTGCAGCAGCGCCGCGTAGTCGCCGCTGTCGTAGGTCGCAGCCATCGGGCCGCCGGTCGGCAGGCGGTAGGGGAAGGCGTTGCGCGGCACCAGGTTGCGGCGGCGCAGCTCCAGGCGGTCCATGCCGGTCTGCCGCGCGGCCTCGTCAACCAGCCGTTCGACCATGTAGGCCATGTCCGGCCGTCCGGCGCCGCGGTAGGCGGTGATCGGGATGGTGTTGGTCAGCGCCAGGCGGTGGCGGCCATGGACTGCGGGGATGCGGTAGGTGCCGGTACACATCATGGAGGGGTTGAGAGTGTTGATGAGCGGCCCCGTCGCAACGGGGAACGCGCCCTGGTCGCACAGCCATTCGTGCCGGATCGCCAGGAAGCGGCCCTCCGCGTCCAGGGCCAATTCCCCGGCCATCTGCAAGCCGCGGCCGTGGTAGTCGCTGAGGAACGTCTCGGTCCGCGTCGCCACCCACTTCACGGCACGGCCGGTGCGCCGGGCCGCGAGGGCGAGGGCGGCGTGCTCCGGGTAGGCCGGGCCGCGTATGCCGAAGCCGCCGCCCACGTCCTGCGCCCGGATGCGGATATGCTCGGGCGCCAGGCCGGTCTGCGCCGCCAGGCTGTCGCGCAGCGCCACCATGCCCTGGGTGCCGGTCCACAGGTCCAGCACATCGCCGTCCCAGCGCGCCAGGGCGGCCTTCGGCTCCATCGGGTTGCCGACCACCCGGGCACTGTCCAGCGTCAGCCGCACGACATGGGCCGCGGCGGCGAAGGCGGCGTCCGTCGCGGCCTCGTCGCCATAGTCGAAATCGAAGCACAGGTTGCCCGGCGCCTCGGCGTGCAGCAGCGGCGAACCCGGGGCCAGGGCGGCGGCGGCGTCCGCGACGGCGGGCAGGGTGTCGTAGTCCACCAGGATCAGCTCAGCCGCGTCCTGCGCCTGTGCGGCGGTGACGGCCACGACCAGCGCCACCGGCTCCCCAACGAAGCGCACGCGGTCCAGCGCCAGGGCCGGGCGGGGGGGCTGGCGCAGCGCCTCGCCCCGGCCCTTGAACGGCATCAGCGCCTGCCCGCGGTCATAGCCTGCGGCCACCATGTCCGCCCCGGTCAGCACCGTGGCCACGCCGGGCGCCGCCAGCGCCGCCGACACGTCAATGCCGCGCACGGCGGCATGGGCATGGTCCGACCGCAGGAAGGCGGCGTGCGACTGGCCCGGCAGGGTCCAATCCGCCGTGTAGCGTCCGCTCCCGGTCAGCAGCCGCCCATCCTCGCGCCGGCCCTGGTAGTGGTAGGTCATGCTGCGCCCTCGTCGTCCTGGTTGGGGATATCGGTATCGGGGATATCGGTGTCGGGGATATCGGTCAAAAAGCGCGGACGCCTAGAGCATGAAAGGTGCAGGCGAATGCACCCGTCACGCTCCGTGCTTTACCTCTGCAGGAGTGTTCACTGCCCGGGCCGCCCAACCTGATGCGGTCATGCCCCAGGCAGGCTTGCGCGGCCTGCCGCACAGACGGCATCCGGCCGCACCGGGCCGCGCAAGCCGGCTCGGCTTCCAGGTGTCTGCAAGCCTGCAAAGGCTCGCTCAGGGCAACGCCGCCGCAGGCCGCGCCGCGACGCCGGCCAAGGCTGGGCCGTCGAGCGCGGCGCGGTCCAGCCCCCGGTTCACGTCCAGTCCGGTCAGGTGCCACTCATGCACCGGGAACGGCAGCGGCAGCGGGCGCAGCAGCCGTTCCTGGAACCGGACCGGCCAGCGCACGCCTTGCAGCGGCAGGTGGGCCCAGGCATCCACCTCGGCCAAGGCGCCGCGGGTTGGCTCAAAGCCGTTGAGCGTGAAGCGCAGCCGGCGCATCAGCCGCTCCGCACGGTCTATGTAAAGCGCAAGCTCGTCCCCCTCCGACAGGCCAAGCCCCGGCTGCATGTGGACGCGCAGCACGTCGCAGTCATGCGCCTGGCCATCCACGGTCACGCGCGCGGTGCCGGACAGCTCCATCGCCAGCGTCCGGTCCGCCGCCCACTGGCCGGCTAGCAGCATCGGCCCCAGCAGGAACAGGCTGTAGCAGTCCGCGACCACGGCCGCGGCGTCGCGGCGCGGCCTGTCGAGCGCCTCCACGCCGTTGTACCAGACCCGGACGCCCCCCTGCGTGCCGGCCCCGGCCTGCCGGACCACCTGCTTCGCCCCGCCCGGCCCGGCCTGGGCCTGGACGGCAACCTGGTCCCGCAGCAGCAGCCGGTCCTGCGAGCGGCCCCGGAACCCGGCGTCCACCAACTCGGGCTGGATGCGGTCCGCCAAGCCGAGGAACGTGCCGGCGTAGCCGACGCTGACATCGTTGATGGCGGCAAGGGCCGGCAGGCCGTGCGCCCGGGCGCTTGCCGCCAGCAGCGCGCGGGCGCCGGGCACCGTGGCCTGGTCCCCCAACGGCGCCAATGGCGCGGCGCACCCTTGCAGCAAGGGCAGCGCCGGCAGGGCCAGCGACGCCAGCATCAGGCGGCGGAGGGCATCGGGCTGCTGCATGTCGCGTCCTGTCCAGGGTGCCCAGCGCACAGCCAGCGCATAGATAATGTCCGGCAGAGCCAGGCCGCACGAGCCTGCTCAGCCACGAACCGGCTGCGCCGCTGGCAGGACCGCCCCGTCGTCCAGGGCCAGGTCCTCCAGCCGCCGCCCGCTCGGCTCCACGCCCAGCAGCAGCACGGTCGCGATCAGCAGCGCTAGCAGCCCGATCATCATCGCCAGCACGCCGCCGACGCCATAGGCCGTGAACAGCGGCACGACCGCGAACGGCGTCAGCACCGTGGCGCCGCGGCCGAAGGTGTTGCAGATGCCCGACGCGCGCAGCCGCACCTCGGTCGGGAACAGCTCCGGGATATAGACGCCGAACAGCACCGCCACGAGCACGTAGATCGGCACCGTCAGCGCCAGCCCGGCCAGGGGCAGCAGCACGGGATCGTGCACGAAGGGATAGGTGGCGCCGAACAGCATGGACAGCAGCGAGGCCCCCACCAGGGTCCGCCGCCGCCCCCAGCCGTCCACTGTCAGCGCGCCGATCCCCGCGCCCACCGGCGCCCCCAGGGCCATCACCAGCGAGTATCCGAACGATGTCGCGATGGACAGGCCCTGCTTGGCGAAGAACGTCGGCAGCCAGGTGATGAAGCCATAGATCAGGGTGTTGATGACGATCAGGCTGATGGACCCCAGCACCATGCGCCCCAGCAGCGGCGGCGCGAACAGGGTGGACAGCGCCCGCGACGGCGCCGGGCCGGCGGGCGCCGGGAGGGGCGGCGGCAGGGGCCGGCCCGCCGCGACCTCGGTTTCGATGGCGGTCATCAGCGCCTCCGCCTCCGCGGTGCGGCCCACGCTTTCGAGCCAGCGCGGACTTTCCGGCAGGGCCTTGCGGCTGCGCCAGACCAGCAGCGCGCCCAGCCCGCCGATCACGAACATCGCGCGCCAGCCCAGCCAGGGCACCAGCGCCCAGGCCACCAGCGCCGACACCGGCAGCCCCGTGACTACGAACACTGCGACGAAGCCCAGCCAGCGGCCCCGGCTGGCCGGCGGCACGAACTCGGTCATGGTGGAGTAGCCGACGACGTTCTCCGCCCCCAGCCCCACGCCCATGACGAAGCGCAGCAGGATCAGCACGGTCATGTTCGGAGCCAGCGCCGCCAGCAGCGAGGCCGCGCCGAACACCGCCAGGTTGGACTGGTAGGTGAAGCGCCGCCCGTAGCGGTCGCCCAGGAAGCCCGTCAGCACCGACCCCAGCATCATCCCGAAGAACGTCGCCGACACGAAGGCCGCGTTCTCCCCCAGGGTCGAGAAGCCCGACCGCACCGTGGCGCCCAGCACGGACGCGCCGAGGTAGATGTCGAAGCCGTCGAAGAACATGCCGAAGCCCACCAGCCGCAGCACCCGCCGGTGGAACGGCGACAGCGGCAGGCGGTCCAGCCGTGCGCCCGTGTTCACGCTTGCCATGCGGTTCTCCTCCGGACGTTCGTCACCTGCGCCCCGCGGCGCCTCCTCGAAGCTTGCTGCCCGGGGCATTAGGCGTCAATCAGGCTGCAATAGGGGCAAGCTGCAACAGGGGCAGGCTGCAACACAGGGGCGGGGCGGCGATGACGGAACGGTTCGGCACGGTTGCGGCAAGGGTCCAGGGCAGCGGCCCGGCGCTATGGCTGTTCCACTCCCTGCTGGCCGACGCCAGCAGTTGCGCGCCGCTCGCGGCGGCGCTGTCCGCGACGCACCGCGTCTTCCTGCCGGACCTGCCGGGCTTCGGCGGCACGCCGGCCGCCGGGCCGGGGCTGGACGCCGTGGCGGACCGGATGGCGGAGGCCGTGTCCGCCGCCGGGGCACCGGCCGTCGTGCTCGGCAACGGCTATGGCAGCTTCGTCGCGCTGCTGATGGCGCTGCGGCATCCGGGCGTGGCGAGCCGGCTGGTGCTGGCGGGCACGGGGGCCGCGTTCTCCGGCCCTGGCCGTGCGGCGTTCACCGGCATGGCCGCGGCGGCTGGCGGCAAAGGGCTGGACGCCATCGCCGACACCGCGATGCGCCGGCTGTTCGCGCCGGACTTCCAGGCCGCGCACCCCGGCCTGATGTCCGAGTGCCGCGCCCGCTTCCTGGCAACCGACCCTGCCGTGTTCACCGCCGCCTGCGAGGCGCTGGCGGCCCTCGACCTGCGGGGCCGGGTGGGCGCGCTCCGGGTTCCCGTGCTGGTCATGGTCGGCGCCGACGACGAGGCGACGCCGCCGGCCATGGCGCGGGAGCTTGCCGGCCTGCTGGCGGACGCCACGCTGATCGAGCTGCCCGGCCTGGCGCATGTGCCGCAGCTACAGGACCCGCCACGGTTCTGCGCGGCCATCGCAGAGTTCGTCGGCCAGCGCGGCTAACCGCGGCATTGGCAGGGTGAGCGGGATACCAACGGCCTTTTGCCCTGACCGCTTGCGTCATTGCGAGCCGGCTTCGGCGCGGCATAGGGGGCCGCAGGCGCAGTCCCTGCCGCCCCCATGTCGCGCCGCAAAGGCGGCTCGCAATGACGATAAGGGTCAGAGCGGATAGCCGTTGGCACAAGGCGGGTTGCTATGATCCTCAACGGTCAAAGCCAGGCATTCGCTGACCACGCCCCGGCGCCCGGCCGCATCGCGGCCCTGGCGCCGGGGCCGCCTGTCAGCCCTGGCCGTCAGCCCCCGGGAGGCGCAGCGCCACGAAGGCGTTCTGCCCGTCCCGCACCACCCGCAGCGCCACGGCGCCGCCGGACGTCCCGGCTGCCTTCAGGGCGGCAACCGCCTCCTGCGGCGTCCCGACGGCATGGGTGCCGACCGCCTTCAGCAGGTCGCCCGCCTTCAGCCCGGCCTCCTCGGCCGGGCTGTCCTACTTCACGCCTGCCACGACCACGCCCTGCTCGCCCGCCGGCAGGTTCAGCGCCTCGCGCGACCGCTGGTCGAGCGGCGCCAGCGCCAGGCCGAGCGCCGGCCCATGCTGCGCCTCCGTCGCCGCGGCTGCGGCCTTATCGCGCAGCGCCGTGACCGCGGCGGTCAGCGTGCGGTCCTGGCCGTCCCGCTGTACCACGATCTGCGCGTCGGCCCCGGGCTGCAGCCCGGCCACGATGCGCGCCAGGCCGCGCGGATCGCGCACCGGCTGGCCCGCCGCCGCCGTCACCACGTCGCCGGGCTGCACGCCGGCCCTGGCCGCCGGGCTGTCCGACTCCACCTGCGTGACGAGCGCGCCGCCCGGCTTCGGCAGGTGCAGCGCCGTTGCCATCACCGGCGTCACCGGCTGCGTGCCGATGCCGAGCCAGCCGCGCTGCACCGTGCCATGCGCCTCAAGCTGGCCGACCACCTGCTTGACCAGGTTGGCCGGGATTGCGAAGCCGATGCCGACGCTGCCGCCCGAGGGCGAGAAGATCGCGGTGTTGACCCCGATCACCGTGCCGTCCTGCGCGAACAGCGGCCCGCCGGAGTTGCCGCGGTTGATCGGCGCGTCAACCTGCAGGAAGTCGTCATACGGCCCCTGCCCGATCTCGCGCCCGCGCGCCGACAGGATGCCCGCCGTCACGGTGCCGCCCAGGCCGAACGGGTTGCCGACCGCAACCACCCAGTCGCCCACCCGCGCCGCGTCAGAGTCGCCCAGCGCCAGGTGCGGCAGCGGCTGGTCCGACTTTACTTGCAGCACGGCCAGGTCGGTCCGGGCGTCGGTGCCCACGACCTTGGCCGCCATCTCCCGCCCGTCGGCGAGGGTGACGTGGATGTCGGTCGCGTCCTTCACGACGTGGTTGTTGGTCACGATATGGCCGCCGGCGTCAACGATGAAGCCCGAGCCGAGCGCATGGACCGTGCGGGCCGCCCCCTGCTCCCTGCCGCCGAAGTACTGGCCGAACCTGCGGTCCCCCGGCGACCCCTGCTGGAACGGCGAACCCTCGTCCTCCGCCGCCTGGCGCGAGGTGGTGGTGATGGTGACGACAGCCGGGCCGACGCGCTGGGCCAGGTCGGCGAAGCCCGGCAGCGCCTGCGCCGCCGGACGGTCCACGCTGATCGGCGAGGTGGCCGCGGCAGCCGGCGCCGCCTGGGCGAGGGCAGGCGCCGCGCTCCAGCCGGCGACGCCCGACAGGGCGCTGGCGGCAAGCAGCGCCGCGGCGAAGGCCGGGCGGCGGTAACGCGAGGTGGGGAGCGTCATGGTGTCCTGATCCCTAAGTGAGCCGGCCCGCACCCCCGATGGGTTCCGGCCTGGCTGGCAGGGAGAACATGCGTCCGCCAGCATGGAGGTTCGCCAGGCGCGATCATGAAGATCCCGTCAGGAAGCGGCGGCGAGGTTGATCCGGACCAGCAGGCCACTGCCATCGGCATGGGCGGGCAGCAACTCGACCGTGCCGCGGTGCGCCTGCGCCGCGGCAGCCACCAGCGCCAGCCCGAGGCCCGTCCCGGGCGTCGCGCGGCTGCGGTCCAGCCGGACGAACCGGCGCAGCACCGCCGCGCGCTCCGCCGCGGGGACGCCCGGCCCGTCATCGGCCACGGTCAGCACCGGGCCGGGCGCCAGGGCGACCCGGATCGCGCCCGCCCCGTGCGCCAGCGCGTTGTCCAGCAGGTTGGCCAGCATCCGTTGCAGCAGCGCCGCGTCGCCCTGCACGCGCAGCCCGGCCTGCACGTCAATGGTGAAAGCGCGCCCGGCCTCCTCCGCCACCGGGCCGTAAGCCTCGGCGACGGCCGTCATCAGCGCCGAAAGGTCGAGCATCTGCCGGGCGCCTGCGCCGGCCTCGGCCCGCGCGATCCGCAGCAGGGCGGCGAACGTCTCCAGCACATCGTCCAGATCGGCGATGGCGGCGCCCAGCACCTCCGGGCCGCCGCCGCCGCGCTGGGCGTCCTCCAGCCGCAGGCGCAGGCGTTGCAGCGGGCTGCGGAGGTCGTGCGCGATGTCGTCCGTCACCTGGCGCTGCGCCGCCACCAGCGCCTCCAGCCGCGCCAGCATGGCGTTGACGGTCGCGACCAGCCGGTCGAACTCGTCGCCGCGCCCCGAGAGCGGCAGCCGGCGCGACAGGTCGCCGGCCGTCACCTGCCCGGCCACGTCCGACACCGAGGCGAGCCGGCGCTCCAGCGCCCGCGCCGCGCCGAAGCCGAGCAGCAGGGCCGCCGTACCGGCCCCGAGCGCGGCGGCCAGCGGCGTCCAGGTGAGCGCCCGCGCCGCGTCCTCGACCGCCGCGGTGCGGGCGGCCACGATGAGGTTGACGCCGCCCGGCAGCAGTGCGCCCAGCGCGCGCAGGGGCGGGTCGCCGGTGAGCGTCGCATAGCCGCGCAGCGCCGCCGGGGCGCCCGGCATCCGGCCCGCGAGCGCCCGCCCGTCGGCGGTCTGCACCAGCACCAGCAGCAGCCCGTCCCGCCGCGCCGCCACCCGGCCCGCGTCCAGCAGCGCCTCCGCGCCGAGCGTCTGGTAGTCCCGGATCAGCCCCTCGGCTTCGGCGGCCAGCACGAGGTCGAGCTGCTGGCGCAGCGCTTGCTCCGCCTGCAGCCACCCCCATCCCGCGCCGAGCAGCGACAGCAGCAGCGCCGCCCCGGCGACGCCGAACGCCGCCCGCACCGCGAAGCTCCGCAGCAGCCGCATCGCGTCAGGCCGGGCCGGGCCGGGTCAGCAGCATGTAGCCGGCGCCGCGCAGGGTGCGTATCACCGGCGGCTCGCCCGGCGCCTCCAGCTTGCGGCGCAGCCTGCTCACGTGAACGTCCACCACGTTGGTCGTGGGGTCGAAGGCAAAGTCCCATACCTGCTCCAGCAGCATCGTCCGGGTCAGCACCTGGTCCGGGTGCCGCATCATGTACTCCAGCAGCCGCCACTCGGTCGGCAGCAGCTCGATGGCGCGCGCCCCGCGCGTCACGGTGCGGGCCAGCAGGTCCATGCGCAGGCCGCCCGCGCCCAGCTCGGCCGTGGCCGGCGCCGCCGCGGCCGGGCGGCGCGACAGGGCGCGGATGCGGGCGTGAAGCTCGGAATAGGCGAACGGCTTGGCCAGGTAGTCGTCCGCCCCGGCGTCCAGCCCCTCGACCCGGTGCTCCACCTCCCCCAGCGCCGTCAGCACCAGCACCGGGGTCTGGATGGACGAGGCGCGCAGGGCGCGGACGATGGACAGCCCGTCCGGGCCGGGCAGCATCCGGTCGGTGACGATCACGTCGAACGGCTCGGACATGGCGCGGAACAGACCTTCCTTGCCGTCATGCGCGACCTCCGCCACATGGCCGTCCTGCGCCAGGCCGCGGGCCACGTAGTCCGCCGTCGCCCGGTCGTCCTCGATCATCAGGATGCGCATGGTCCTCCCTCCGGCACGGCGCAACGGCGCCGCGGTCGCACGGGGCCTTGCTGCCGCCTTCCAAGGGCCACGACGGAGGCGCTGGCGGCGGATTGCGCGATGCCGGGCGCCTCGGCCGCACGGGTGGCGTGCTGCCGCCCGGCGACGGCGGCGAACGCGCGGAGCTGTTCAAGGGTCATGCCGGACAGCATGGCGGGTTGCCGGGTCCCGCGCCATGCCGCACGGGCAACGCCTGGTGGTGCGCGCGGGCGCCCCGCGCCAACGCTGCACCCGGACCTGACCGCCTGGTTTCGGGGCGTCCGGCGTTGCCCGGCCAACCGCGATCAGCCAACCAAGGTCAGCCAACCAAGACAGGCGCGACGCGACGCGGCGGGCATCCCGCCACGTCGCGGCGCTGGCGGTGGAGAGGACGGAACGCGCCTCGCCGGTCCGCCCTGCGGCGCGGCGCTACTTGCCCTTCGCCTCCACCTTGGCCTTCTCGGCGTCGTTCATCGCCTTCACGCCGGGGTCCTGCGACGTGGAGCCGGTGGTCGTGGCCGTGCCGGCAGGCGGCGCGGGGCTGGGAGCGGACGTCTCCTGCGCCGGCCCTCCCCGCGGGCGCACGCCGGGCGAGGGCGCGGGCTGGGCCAGGGCCTGGACCGCGACGGGCAGCAGCAGGGCTGCCAGGAGCAGGGGCCTCATGCTTCGAGCTGCCTGCCGATGGGCAGGGTGCGGATGCGCTTGCCAGTGGCGGCGAAGATGGCGTTGCACAGGGCCGGGGCGAAGGGCGGCACGCCGGGTTCGCCGATGCCGCCGGGGGCCACGGCCCAGTTGGATGGGGTGATGTGCGTGTTGGTGACGATGGGCGCCTCATCGATGCGTATGACGGGGTAGTCGTCGTAGTTGGCCTGCTGCACGCGGCCGTCCTTGAAGGTGATCGCCCCGTGCTTGGCAAGGCTCAGCCCCATGACCGCGGCGCCCTCCATCTGCGAGGCGATGCGCTCCGGGTTCACCACCACGCCGCAGTCTATGGCGGTGTCCACGCGCGGGATGCTCAACTGGCCCTTCGCGTCCACCGCGACCTCGACGACCGTTGCGATGTAGCTGGCGAAGCTGCGATGCACGGCGATGCCCATGCCGTGGCCCGGCGGCAGCTTGCGGCCCCACTCGCCCTTGGCCGCCACCAGCTCCACGACCCGGCGCAGGCGGCCCGCGTCAATCGGGTAGCTGCTGAACGGCTCCCCGTAGTTCCACAGGTCCTTCACCGACGCGCTGAGGTCAACGATGCGGGCCGGGCCGATCAGCTCCAGCAGCATGTCCTTGGGGTCGCGGCCGGTGCGGGCTGCGATCTCGCCGACCATGGACTGCACGGCGAAGACATGCGGGATGTTGCTAACGGAACGGAACCAGCCGATGCGCGCATGGGCCGCGGCCTCCGCGCTTTCGGCGCGTATGCTGGGGATGTCGAACGGCAGGTCGGCCAGGCCCATGCCCAGCTCGAACGGCATGGGGTGCAGGGTGTCGGCCTTGAACGTCGAGCCGATGCTGGGCGCGGCGCTGCGGTGGCGCCAGGCGACCACCTTGCCGTCCGCGTCCAGCCCGGCCTCGATCCGTTCGGCGCTGACGGTGTGCAGGAAGTCGTGCCGCACGTCGTCCTCCCGCGTCCACTGCACGCGGACCGGGGCGCCGAGCCTGCGGGACAGCAGGGCGGCCTCCAGCACGAAGTCGCACTTGGACTTGCGGCCGAAGCCGCCGCCCAGCAGGGTGACGTTGACCGTCACGTCCTCGGCGGGGATTTCCAGGGTCTTGGCCAGGTCCTCCCGGGTGCCGCCCGGGCTTTGCACGGGCGCCCAGACCTCGACCTTGCCGCCCTGGACGTGGGCGGTGGCGACCGGCGGCTCCATGCTGACGTGGGCGAGGTGCGGCAGGTAGTATTCGCCGGTCACGACGGTGGCGGCGGACTTGATGGCGGCGTCGGCATTGCCGGTGCTGCGCACCTGCAGGCCGGGCTTGCGGACGGCGTCCTCCAGCTCCTTGCGGTAGGCGGCGCTGTCGTAGCGGGCGTTGGCGCCGTCGTCCCAGACCACCTTGAGCGCGTCGCGGCCCTTGATGGCGGCGCCGGTGTTGCGGGCGATCACGGCGACGCCGCCGAGCGGCTGGAACTTGGACGGCCAGGGCCAGCCCTGCGCCTCGATCACCTGCTCGACGCCCGGGACCGCGAGGGCGTCCTTGGCGTCGAAGCTGACGAGCTTGCCGCCGGTCACGGGCGGGCGGGCGATCACGGCATACTTCATGCCGGGCAGGCGCACGTCGGCGCCGTAGGTCGCGCGGCCCATGGTGATGTCGCGCAGGTCGGTGATGCCGACCCGGCCGCGGCCGATGTAGCGGAAGTCCTTGGGGTCCTTCAGGCGCAGGCTGGCGGTGTCCGGCACGGCCTGGGCGGCGGCGTCGGTCGCCAGGTCGCCATAGCCCAGGCGGCGGCCGGTGGCGGCGTGGACGACCTCGTGGTTCACGGCGCGGACCGCGTCCGGCGCGACGCCCCAGCGCTTGGCGGCGGCGGCCTCCAGCATGGTGCGGGCGGCGGCGCCGACCTCGCGCATCGGCTGCAGGTAGTGCCGGGTGCTGCGGGAGCCGTCGGTATCCTGGTTGCCGTACTTGGCCTCGTCGCCCGGCGCCTGGCGGATGCGGACGCGCGCCCAGTCGGCCTCCATCTCGTCGGCGACGATCATCGGCAGGCCGGTGCGTACGCCGGTGCCCATCTCGGCCCGGTGGGCCAGGATGGTGACGATTCCGTCGGGGGCGATGGCGACGAAGATGCGGGGGTTGTTGACGGTGCCGTGCGGCATGGACGCGGCGCCGCTGGCATAGGGCGCGGCCATGGCGCGGCGCGGCAGGATGGGGGCGGCCAGCACCAGGGCGCCGGTGCCGACGGCACCGCGCAGCAGGGTGCGGCGGGACACGTTCTTGATGCTGGACTTGATATGGAGGCGGGTCATGGCGCTAGGTCCCCGTGGAAGCGAGGCGGATGGCGTTCTCGATGCGCTGGTAGCAGCCGCAGCGGCAGATGTTGCCGGACATGCTCTCGCGTATCTCGGCGTCCGAGGGGTGCGGCGTCTCGTTGAGCAGGGAGGCGGCCTGCATGATCTGCCCGGCCTGGCAGAAGCCGCATTGCGGCACGCCCAGCTCGCGCCAGGCTTTTTGCACCGGATGGTCGCCGGCCGGGTGCAGGCCCTCGATGGTGGTGATGGCGCGGTCGGCGACGTCCGCCATGCCGGTGATGCAGGACCGGGCGGCCTGGCCGTCAATGTGGACGGTGCAGGCGCCGCACAGGGCCTGGCCGCAGCCGTACTTGGTGCCGGTCATCCCGGCCTCGTCCCGCAGGAACCACAGCAGCGGCAGCGACGGGTCGCCGTCCCAGGTCTGCTCCTGGCCGTTCACGCGCAGCTTTATCATCGGTGGTCCCTCCCTTTGCTGCAAATGCTAGCGCGGGTGCAACCGCAGGTGGTCTCACAGGTCCGGGAACTTTGGAGTCCGCAGCCCATGTCGCGGGACGGCAGCCCCGCCCCGTTTCCCAAGGCTGGCGCTCCAGCCTCAAGCCGCTCTGATGATACCAACGGCCTTTTGCCCTGACCGCCCCCGTCATTGCGAGCCGGCTTCGGCGCAGCATAGGGGGGCCGCAAGCGCTGTCCCTGCCGCCCCTGGATGGCCGCGCCGCAAGCGCGGCTCGCAATGACGGGTGGCAAAACGGCCAGCGCAAATGGCCGTTGGCATCAGCCGTACAACAGCCGCGGCAGCCAAAGCGCCAGCCCCGGCACCATGAACAGCAGCAGGATCAGCACGAACGGCGCGACCAGGAACGGCAGGATGCCGCGGTAGATCGCCAAGGTGCTGATGTCCGGCGCCTGCGCCTGCACCACGAACAGGTTCATGCCCACCGGCGGATGTATCAGCCCGACCTCCACCACGATCACCACGACGATGGCGAACCAGACGGGATCGTAGCCATAGGCCACGACCAGCGGCAGGAACACCGGCACGGTGATGAGGATCATGCCGATGGCCTCCAGGAAGCAGCCCAGCACGATGTAGGCGAGGATCACCAGCGCCATCACCGCGCCGCCCGGCAGCGCCCAGGCCCGCGCCCCGTCCGCCAGCAGCGCCGGCAACTGGGTCTGCACGATGAAGTAGGCGAACAGGTTGGCGCCGATGATGATGACGTACAGCATGCAGCTCGTGACCACGGCGGTCTCGACCGTCGCCACCAGTTGCCGCAGGCCCAGGCGCCGCCCCAGCACGCCCAGCAGGATGGCGCCCAACGCGCCGACGGAGGCCGCCTCGGTCGGGCTGAACACCCCGGCGTAGATGCCGCCGATGGTGACGACGAACAGCGTCAGGAACTGCCACGGCCCGCGCAGCGCGGCGAGGCGCTGGCGCAGCGGGGCGCTGGGCGCGGCCGGGCCTTGGTCCGGGCGCCGGGCCGCGACCGCCAGCGCCACGCCGACATACAGCAGCGTCAGCGTCACCCCCGGCAGCAGCCCGGCGGCGAACAGCTTGGGCACCGACTGCTGCGCGACCGCGCCGTAGATCACGAGGATGATGGACGGTGGGAACAGGATGCCCAGCGTGCCGCCCGCGGCGATGGACCCCGTTGCCAGCCCGTCCGAGTAGCCGGCCCGCCGCATCTCGCGCAGCGAGATCGGCGTCATGGTCGCCGCCGTCGCGATGGAGGACCCGCACACCGCGCCGAAGCAGGCCGACGCGCCGATGGTCGCCACCGCCAGCCCGCCTTGCACGCCGGACAGCATCACCTGCGCCGCCTTGAACAGGTCGCCCGACAGCCCCGTCCCTGCCGCGACGCCGCCCGTCAGGATGAACAGCGGCACCACCGACAGCGTGTAGAGCGAGGCCGTGTCGAACGGCGCCTGACCCAGGGTGGCGAAGGCGCTGCCCCAGCCGGACAGCGCGGCGTTGCCGGCGAACCCCACCAGGCTGAGCGCCGCCCAGACCGGCAGGCGCAGCAGCAGCAGCGCCAGCAGCGCCACGACGCCGAGCAGGCCGATGATGGCCGGACTCATGCCAGCGGCCATCCGCTCTGACCCTTGTGTTGGCGCAGTGTCATTGCGAGCCGCGCTTGCGGCATGGCGATCCAGGGCCGCAAGCGCCTTTCTGGCCGCTCCTGGATCGCCGCGTCGCTGCGCTCCTCGCAGCGACGGCAACGATCAGGGCAAAGAGCCGCCGGCACTATGTCAGCGCCCCTGCGTCGCGGGTGCGGGTCGGTGCAGCGCCTGCGCAGCCGTAACCAGGATGCAGCCTGCGATGCCGGCGAGCACCGCGATCCAGATCGCATACAGCGGCACGCCAAGCTCCAGCTTGCGGTCGCCGTATTCCAGCGCCTGCTGCGCCGGGGCGATCATGGCAAGGGCGATCAGCACCAGCACGCCCAGCATCACGACATCCGCGGCTGCGACCAGCGCCCGCGTGCCCCGCGGCCCCGCTACATGGTCCACCAGGTCGATCACGATGTTCTGCCGCCGTAGCAGCGTCGCCGGCAGGCCGTGGAAGATCGCGACCGGCAGCAGCGTCTCCACCACGTCGTAGGCGCCGGTGATCGGCCGGTTCAGCAGATACTTCAGCGCCACGTCCGCGACCGTGACGCACCCCATGACGGCGAGCGCCGCCATCGCCAGCCAAAGCTGCAACCTGGCGATCCACCCAACGGCGCGCATCCCGGCCTCAGCGCGTGTAGTCGGCCATGAACTGCGTGGCGGGCTTGCCGGCCTTGTCCAGCGCGTCCACCGCTTCCTTGACCATCGGCCGCAGCGTCTCGCGCAGCCGCTCCACCTCGGCTGGCGGCAGCGTGTTGATCTTTACGCCGGCCGCCAGCATGGCGTCCCGCCCGTGCGCCTCGGCGGCGTCCCATCGCGCGCCCAGCCTCTCGGCGGCGGCCGAGCCGCACGTCTCGTCAACGATGGCGCGCAGGTCCGGCGGCAGGGCGTCGTAGCGGCCCTTGTTCATCACCAGGATCAGCGTGCCGGTGATGAAGGACGGCTCCAGCACATGCCGGGCGGCGGTGCCCAGGCCGAAGCTCTCCGCGGCCTCGTAGTTGAAGATCGCACCATCGATGACACCCTTGGACATGCTGTCCGATATGTCGCCCGGCGGCACCTGCAGCGGCACGGCGCCGAGGTCGCGCAGCATCCGCGCGTGCTGCTCGCCCTGGAAGCGCAGCTTGAGGCCCTTGAAGTCGCCGATGCCCGCGATCTCGCGCCGGCTCGTGAAGATGGTGTTGCCGGGCGCCGCGCCGATCCACAGCACCCGCAGGCCGGCGAACTCGGGCGCCAGGTACTTCGGGCCAAGCTCCGTCAGGCGCCGCGACAGGACGGCGCTGGTCGCCGCCCCCGCAGGCGCCACGAAGGGCAGGCTCGCCAGCTCCGTCACGGGATACCGCCCCGGCGTCGCGCCGGTCAGGCCCACGGCCATGTCCGCCTGGCCGTTGCGCGCCAGGTCGAACTGCCGCTGCACCGGGCCAAGCTGCGACGCCGGGTAGATGCGGAGCTTGAGCCGCCCGCCGGAGCGGGTGTCCAACTCCTGCGCCCAGTCCTCCAGCACCTTCTGAACGGTGTGGTTGGGCGGCAGGTAGTGCGACACCTTCAGCTCAACTGGCGCGGGCGGGGCGGGCTGGGCGGCGACGGTCCCGGCCAGCCCCGCGGCGACCAGGGCGGCGACCAGGGCAACGAGCAGGCGCAAGGCGCGTGCGGGCATGGCGTGTCCTCCGTTGTTCTTATCGTTGCGGGCGGGCGGGCATGGGCACGGTCAGGTCATGCCGGCGACCCGCTCCAGCAGCGCCCCGGCGGCATCCGGGATGCGGTTCCCGCGCCAGGCCACATGCTGGTCCGGACGGATCAGGGCGAAGCGGGCATCGTAGGCGTCGTGCACGCGGGCGTCCCCGGGCGCCAGTAGCGTGAGCGGGATGCCGCGCTGGGCGGCGACGCCCATCATCCCGTCCGTGCCCTCGGTGCCCTGCGTCGCCAGCAGGGTGAAGCCCCGGCCGAAGTGGTCGAACAGCGAGGACCCGTCCCGCATCCAGACATGCGGTGCCCGGCCCCCCGGGCAGGCCGTGGGCACGTAGGCTGAGAAGTGCTCGGGCGGCGGCACGGTCCCGTCCGGCACCAGGATCGGCGACCCGTCGTAGCGGGCGCCCAGCACCACGCCGAGCGTGTTGAACTCGCGGGCCTTGCTGGCGATGATCGCAGCGCCCGTGGCTTGCCGCGCCGCTTCGCCCTCCGGCCCCTCCGCCTCCAGTGCCGGGCGGACGAGCTGGTTGCCGACGGTCGCGTAGTTCACCACGGCCTCGTTGATCGTGCGCTCGTGGACCGGGCGGCGCTCCTGCTCGTAGGACGCCAGCAGCGCCTCGCCGCCCCAGCCTTGCAGCGTGGCGGCCAGCTTCCAGCCGAGGTCCACGCCGTCGCCGATCCCCATGTTCATGCCGAAGCCGCCGAACGGCGGGTGCAGGTGGCAGGCGTCCCCGGCCAGGAACACGCGCCCGGACCGGTAGGTGTCGGCGACCAGGCTGTGCGCCACCCAGGGGTCGGTGCGCACCACCTCGATCTGCAGGCCGTGCAGCCCGGTGCCGCGGCGGATCAGGTCAACGGGGTCCATGGCAGCGGGATCAACGTCGCCGGGCAGCTTGGTCGCCATGAAGTACCAAAGGTCATCGGCGCCCATGGGTCCGAGTATGGCCGGCACGTCGGCGTTGACCATCCAGTACATGATGGCCGGGCCGTGCGCGTGGCTTGCGGCCAGGGTGGGCGCACGGAACACGATGCTGTAGTTTTTGGCCATCGCGCCGCTGCCGTTCATGCGCGCGCCGATTCCCTCCCGCACGGCGCTGCGCGCCCCGTCCGCGCCGGCCAGGTAGCCGCAGCGCACCCGGCGCGTCGTGCCGGCGGGGTCCGCGACCTCGGCCGTCACGCCGTCCGCATCCTGGATGAAGCCGCGCAGGGTGGCGTTGAACATCAGCTCGACGCCGGGCAGGGTGGCGGCGTGCCCGCGCAGCACCTCTTCCAGCGTATACTGCGGCACCCACTGCGCCTCCTCGGCATAGAGGTCGTTGCGGACGCGGCTGCCGTTGAAGGCGTTCTCGAACAGTGCGAGCGCCGGGCCGTTCATGCGGGTGGCGAACACGATGTTGGGCGGGTAGTCCGGCGGGATCGGCGACGCCTGCCGCAGCGCATCGGCCAGGCCCCAGCGGCGCAGGTGCTCGCGGGTGCGCACGTTGGTCGTCTTGGCGCGCGGGCTGAGGCCGACGCGGTCGTTCCGCTCGACCACCAGGCACCGCACGCCGCGCTGCCCCAGCTCGATTGCCAGCGCCAGCCCGACCGGCCCGGCGCCGGCCACCAGCACGTCAACATCCATGCCCGCCCCGGCCTGCCGCGGCGCGGCGTCCCGTCCCGCGTCCATGGGGGGCATGTCCACGGTCAGCCCATCTCGTGGTTCTGGATGAAGTCTGCCGGAGGGTTCGGCCCCCAGACATAGAAGGCGTCATGGCCCGGGTGGTCGCCGCTGTCCCAGTCGCAATCCACCGGGATGTAGTCAATGTCGGACGAATACTCGGCGTAGCTGCCCCAGGGGTCGCGCACGTAGTGGAAGTAGTTGGACCCCAGGACATGCCGGCCCATGCCCCAGCCGGCCGAGAACCCGCGGTCCGCCATCTGCATGGCGCCCAGGCCGACCTCGTGGATGGAGGCGACGTCCCAGCTCAGGTGATGCAGCCCCGGCCCGTTCGACTTGGCGAACGCCATCATGTGATGGTCGCTGCCGTGGATGCCGTGCATGAACGCGACGCCATCCCCCGACCGGTCCGACAGCCGCAGGCCGAGGACGCGGTGGTAGAACTCGATGGACCGCAGCACGTCGGACGTGAAGACCAGGACGTGCGCCAGCCGGCGCGGGCGCACGAACGGCGCCTTGGACCGCGCCGTGGACCCCTGTACGCCCGGCGGCGAGGACGGGTTGGACACGACCGACTTCTCGTTGGGCGAGCTTTTCTCGGCGACGCCGATCTCGATCAGCGTGCCGTCCGGGTCGCGGAACCAGGTGCCGTTGGTCGGGAACCCGGCCGGCGGGTCAAGCTGCTGCACGCCCGCCTTCTGCAGCCGGGCGCGCAGCGGGTCCACGTCCTCCGGATAGGCGCCGAACGACAGGTAGGACAGCTTCTTGGACCCGCCCTCGCCGATCCGGCCCCAGCGGTGGTCATGGCCGGCGGTGTAGAGGCCCAGCCCGTTGCCCTCCTCGCGCACGTCCAGCCCAAAGTCGGTGTAGAACTTCTGCGCGGCCTTCAGGTCCGGGACCACGAAGTTGAAGTGGTCCACCGAATGCACGCCCAACTCGCCGGGGCGGCGGGGCTGCTGCTTCACGCTCATGATCTGGGTCATGCGGTTCCTCCCTGTGCTGCCTCCGGTGCAGCTTGCCAACGATGTATCCGCGTTGACGGTGATTGGCGGAAGATAGCAGATTTGTCCGGGCGATCCCGTTTGGGCATCAGCCAGGAGGCGTCATGAAGCTGCACCACCTGCGCGATGTCGTTGCCATCGCGGAGCGGGGCGGGCTGCGGGCCGCGTCCCGGCACCTACAACTGGCGCAGCCGGCGCTGACCCGCAGCCTCGGCGAGATCGAGCGGGAGCTGGGCGCCCCGCTGTTCGACCGCCACGCCCGCGGCATGACGCTGACCGCGACCGGCCAGGCGTTCGTGCGCCGGGCCAGCGCCATCCTGAACGAGGTGCGCCGCGCGCGGGAGGAGGTGGAGCAGCTTCGCGGCGGCGTGGGCGGCAGCATCGCGATGGCGCTGTCCATCGCACCCCACATCGTCCTGCTGCCCAAGGCGCTGGGGCCGTTCCGCGCCCTTTATCCCCTGGTGCGGCTGCGGGTGATCGAGGGCATCTACCCCACGATTGAGGGCGGGCTGCGGGACGGCAGCATTGATTTCTACGTGGGGCCGGAGCCGGGCGCCCCCGCCTCGTCGGAGCTGCTGCAGGAGGTGCTGTTCGAGAACACGCGCATCGTGCTCGGACGGCGCGGGCACCCGCTGGCCCGCGCCACGTCGCTCGCGGAGCTGGCGGACGCCGAATGGACCACGACCTCCATCACGCGGAACGCGGACGAGGAGATGGGCGAGCTGTTCCGCCAGCACGGGCTGCCGGCGCCGCGGCTTGCGATGCAGAGCCAGTCCGCGCTGACGCTGATCGTCATGCTGCTCAGCACCGACCTGCTGGCGATGGTGCCGGTGCAGTGGATGGACTTCGCGCCGACCGCGGGCGTCTTGCAGGCGATCCCGGTGCGGGAGGCGCTGCCGGCGCCCCGCATCGTGCTGGTCCGCCGGGCGGGGCTGCCGCTGACCCCGGCCGCGACGGTCCTCGTGGACCTGCTGCGCCGCGCCGTCCTTGCGCCGGCCGGCGCAGGGCCGATGCCTGTGCCCGGAGCGTGAACGGCCCGCCTCACGGCGCTGCAAGATCCTCCAGCAGCCGCGCCGCTGCCAGACGGCCCGACATCGCCGCCATCGGGATGCCAGGCCCGGGATGGACGCTGCCCCCGGCCAGGTACAATCCCGGCGTGCGCCCTGCCGATCCGGCACGGCGGAAGCTGCCTGTGGCGCCGTGGTTGGCACGCCCGTAAAGCGCCCCGCCAGTGGCGGGGAAAAGGCCGTTGAACTCCGTGGGCGTCGTCACGACGCCTGCCTCGGCACGGCGCACCGACAGGCCGCAGGCTTCGAGCAGGCCGAACGCCCGCTGCCCGAGATCGGCCACGGCAGCCGCCCCGAGCGGCGCCACGTCGCCGTCGGCCGGCGCGTTCACCAGCGCCAGCAGCCGCTCCGGCGCACCGGGCGCAAGCCCGCCGGCCTCGCCGCGATCCTGCGCGCACAGATAGACCGTGGGCGCCGCGGCGATGCTGCGGCGGCGGAAGATCGCGGCGAACTCCTCGGCGTAGTCCTCGGCAAAGAAGACGTTGTGGTGCGCCAGGTCGAACCCGCTCGTCCGCGCATGGAGGCACCAGGTCACGGCCGACAGCGACCGGCTGCCGCGCGATGTCGCCGCCACCGGGCGCTGGGCCGCCGGCAGCGCCGAGATGTCGCCGTTGAACACGACCGCGTCGGCCTCGATGCGTTCCCCGCCGGCCAGCGCCACCCCGGCCGCGCGTCCGCCCTCGACGATCACCTCGCGCACTTCGGCCCCGAAGCGGAACTGCGCGCCCTGGCGCTCCGCGAGCGCGCGCATGGCCTGCGCGACCCGGTGGATGCCGCCGCGCACCAGCCACACGCCATCCTGCTCGACATGGGCGATGAGCATGAGCGTCGCCGGCGCCTGCCACGGCGAGGCGCCGACATAGGTGGCGTAGCGGCCGAACAACTGGCGCAGCCTGGGGTCCCGGAAGTGGTCGCCCAGCGCGCCCCACAGGGTCCGCAGCGGCGCGGTCCGCCACAGCCCCGGCAACCCCCGCACGCCGAGGCGGCGCACCAGGTCCAGCGGCGAGGGGCGCTGCCCGGCGATGAAAGGACCGGCCAGCGTGCGGTAGATGTCGGCACCGCGGGCGCAGAAGTCGAGGTAGGCGCGCGCCTCGGCCGCACCTGCGAACTCGCCGATTGCCTCTGCCGACCGGGCGGTGTCGGCGAACAGGTCCAGCCGTCCGCCGGCCCGCCAGGCGTGCCGGGCCAGCAGCCCGGCGGGAACGAGGTCGAGATGGCTGGAAAGCTGCTCCCCCGCGTCGGCGAACAGGTCCTCGAAGATGCGGCGCATGGTGAAGACGGTGGGGCCGGCGTCAATCGCGGCGGCGCCCGCCTGCACGCGGCGCATCTTGCCCCCGGGCGTGGCGGCACGCTCGCAGACCGTGACCGCGGCGCCCTGCCGGGCCAGGTCGGCGGCGGCGGCGAGGCCGCCCATGCCGGCGCCCACGACCACGACGCGCCGCGCCGCCCGCGCGCCCATGCGCCCGCTCACCATGCGCCCGCTCAATCGAGGAGGGCCGCGGCGCTGGCCTGCCGCGCCGGAGCGTGGGCACGCTGCCGCAGGTCCACCACGCGGCGGTGATACAGGAGGATGGCCAGCCCCGTGACCAGCGGGATCGCCCACATCGCCGGATGCAGCGCCAGGGCGGGGAACACCCGCACCGAGCCGAACGCCACGAACGCGGTATAGACGGAGATGCCGGCGCCGACGATGGCCTTGATGTGCTCCTTCAGCCAGTCCATCGGCTTGTGCCGCCGGGCATGGAGGAAGGCCAGGTTGGTGCCGCCGGTGGCGACGCCCACGACGGCGATGGCCATCATCAGAGGCTGGCTGATCTGCCAGCCCTGCCAGGCGCAGTTCAGCGCGGCGGCGATGACGGCGTATTGCAGCCCCAGGTTCAGCACGGTGCGGCTGGCGGCGATGTCGCCGCGGTTCCGCACGCACAGCCAGCCGTACCAGGCGAGGTTGACGGTCAGGATGCCGACATGGAGCATCATCCAGCCGAAGATGCCGCGTATGAACGGGGCGTCGAAGCGGTCCGCCAAGTGCGGGTGCGTGCCGATTGGATCGGCCAGCGTGAGCAGGCCCAGGCCTATGGCCAGGCTGCCGGTGACGAGCACGGCGACCGTGAACACCCGGCCCCAGCGCTTGTGCCGCGTGCCGCCCTTGCGGCCGATCACCGGCACCCAGAACGACACCGCGCCCACGCTGCCGGCGATGACATGGGCCGCGATCAAGCCCTGGAACACGAGCAGTTCCACCGATGCGCCCTCCCTGCTCCGGCCCAGGCCGGACGTGCTTCGGGCGACAATGGCACTTGACACTTACGGGTGTAAAGTTGCTCGCTCGCCGCCAGGGCGGCCTGCGAGGCGCCTGCAGAAGCCAGCACGAAGCAGCCAGCGCATGAACGTCATCCCGGCCCGGCCCGAGCCGCAGCGCGGCCCCTACGTCCCACCGAGGCCCGGCACGCTGTCGGCCGTGACCGCCCTGATGCGGGCGGCCCTGCACGGCGACGGCGACCTGCTCAGCCTGCTGCCGACTGCCGCCTACCGCGTGCCGGTCGGCCCGCTCGGCTACTCCCGCCGCCAAATCCTGATCGTGAACCAGCCGGACCTGGTGCGGCACGTCCTGGCGGACCCGGAAGGCATCTTCCCCAAGAGCGACCTGATGGTGAACGCCCTGGCGCCGCTGATCGGCGACTCGATCTTCGTGTCCATCGGCGCGACCTGGCAGCGCCAGCGCCGCATGATAGACCCGGCGCTGTCCATGATGCGCGTCAACCGCGCCTACCCCGCCATGCAGGCCGGCGCGGACGCCTGCGGGCAGGAGCTGGACGCGCGGGTGCGGGACGGGGCGGCCTTCTCGCTCGACCTCGCGATGAGCCACCTCACGGCCGACATCATCTGCCGCACCGTGTTCTCGACGGGGCTGGAGACCCGGGCGGCGCACGAGGTGTTCGCCGCCTTCACGATATTCGAGCGCAGCGTGGCGCAGGTGGAGATACGGCGGCTCATCATGGACCGCGCCTGGACGCAGGTGCCGCAGCGCCAGGCGGTGCTGGACGCCTGCACCGTGATCCGGCGGCACCTGGGCGAGCTGCTGGACACCCATCTCGGCGCCGATGGGGCGCGGTTCGACGACATCGCCTCCGCCGTGGCCGCGGCCCGCGACGACGCCGACGGCCTGGCCTTCACGCGGGAGGAGTTGATCGACCAGCTCGGCGTGCTGTTCCTGGCCGGGCACGAGACGAGCGCCAGCGCGCTGACCTGGGTGTTCTACATCCTCGCCGTGCAGCCGCACCTGGTCGCCCGGCTGCGGCGCGAGGTGGCGGAGGTGGCCGGCGACGGGCCGATCGGGTTCGAGCACACCAGGAACCTGCCCACGGTGCGGAACATCTTCCGCGAGACGCTGCGGCTGTATCCGCCGATCACCTTCCTGCCGCGCGTGGCGACTGCGGCCACCCGGCTCGGCAGCCGCCGGGTCAAGCGCGGTGCGCTCGTCATGGTGGCGCCCTGGGTGCTGCAACGGCACGAGCTTTATTGGCGCGACCCGGCGGTGTTCGACCCCGACCGCTTCCTGCCGGAGCGCGAGCACGAGATGACGCCGGGCGCCTTTATCCCGTTCGGCATGGGGCCGCGGGTGTGCGCGGGCGCGGCGTTCGCGACCGCCGAGGCGGTGCTGCTGATCGCGCAGCTTTTCCGGGCGTTCGACTTCCATGTGGACCATCCGGAGCGCGTGCGCCCGGCCGCGCGGCTGACGACCCGGCCGACCCAGCAAATCATGTGCCGCGTCACCCGCGCGCCTGGCTGGGGCACCGGCTTGGATGGACACCTGGACGCCCGCTTGGACGCCCACTTGAACACTGGACCGGGACGGCCGGGATGACCACGGTTCTCCTCACCCTTGGCCGCCTTCCCAAGTCGCTCGACCTTGCCCGCGGCTTCTCGCGCGCAGGCTGCCGGGTGGTGGTCGCAGAGCCGTTCCCGTGGCACCTGGCCGGCGCATCCCGCCATGTCGCGCGCAGCTACCGCGTGCCGCCGCCGAGCCAGGGCAAGGCCGCCTACCTCGCCGCCCTCGATGCGATCATAGCCGATGAGGGCGTTGACCTTGTCGTGCCGGTGTCGGAGGAGACGATGCACGTCGCGTTCCTGCGCGACCGCCTCATGGGCCGGGCGCGGCTGTTCACCATGCCGCCGGACCGGGTGCTGGCGCTGCACGACAAGGCCGGGTTCATCCGCCAGGGCGAGGCGTGCGGCGTGCCGGTGCCGCGGACGCATGATCTCGGCTCGGCGGGCGCACGGGAGCTGGCGGCGGAGCGGGACGTGGTCATCAAGCCGGTGTTCTCCTGCTCGGGCCGCGGCGTGCGCGTCCTGCGGCGCGGCGGCGCCTTGCCGCCGCCCGACCCGGCCGATCCGGCCATCGTCCAGGCTTTCGTCCCCGGCCGCGTCCACAGCAGTTGCACCATCGCCCATGACGGCAGGGCGGTCGCGACGGTCATCTACCGCGGCACCGTCATGTCGGGCACGGTCGCCGTCGCCTTCGAGCGCGTCCCCGCCCACGCGGCGATCAACGACTGGATCGGCAGGTTCGTGGCGGCGGCGGGGTGGAGCGGCTTCATCTCCTTCGACTTCATCGTGGCGGACTCCGGGGAGGTGCATGGCATCGAGTGCAACCCGCGGGCGACCAGCGGCGTGCATTTCTGGGAGCCGGAGGACATCGCCGGGGCGATCCTGGACCCTGCGCGCCATGGCGGGCCTGGCGGCGCACAGGTGCGCGTCCGGCCGCAGGGGCAGTTGCAGCAGTTCTATTCGTGCCTGACCGAAACGCAGATGGCGGTGTTCCGGCGCGATGGCGCCCTGAACCGGCTGCGCCGCCTGATGACGACCAAGGACGTGACCTGGGAGTGGCGCGACCCGCTGCCCTTCCTGACGATGACGCTGACCTCGTGGCGCATCATCGCCCTGTCCATCGCCCGGCGCACCACCTTCGGCGAGGTGGCGACCCTGGATGTCGGCTGGTACGAGGACCCGCCTTGCCTGGGCACCGCCATTCCGGGTGCCGGCGTGGCGCAGGCACCAGGGATGGCGGCACCGCAGCCCTGCATCCGTTCGGGCGAGGCAGCACCGACCTGCGCCAACCGCCATCCGCCCTGACTTCCGCCGTTGCGAGCCGCGCCTGCGGCGCGGCGATCCAGGGCACCCGGCGCAGCCCTTGCCGCCCCTGGATCGCCGCGCCGCTGCGCTCCTCGCAATAACGGGAACAGTCAAAGCAGGAAACGGTTGGCATCGAACCTGGCCCGATCCAGGCGGGCGCCCCAGTTCATGGCTGCGAATGCTATTGTCGCGGGATGGCCCGGATGCTTCTATCCCGTCCGTTCAGGAAGGGAACCGCCGAATGCCGGACGTAGGTACAGAAATCCGTCCCCATGCCGTGGTCATCGGATCAGGCTTCGGCGGGCTGGCCGCTGCCGTCCGGCTCGGGGCGCGCGGCTATCGCGTGACCGTGGTCGAGAAGCTCGACGCACCCGGCGGCCGGGCCTACGTCTATCGGCAGGACGGCTTCACCTTCGACGCCGGCCCGACCATCATCACGGCGCCCTACCTGCTGGAGGAGCTATGGGCGCTGTGCGGGCGCCGCATGGCCGACGATGTCGAGCTGCGCCGGATAGACCCGTTCTACGACATCCGCTTCGACGACGGCACGGTGTTCAGGGCCACGGCCGACTTCGAGGCGATGCGCGCCGAGGTCGCCCGGATCGAGCCTGGCGACGTGCCCGGCTTCGAGCGCTTCATCCGCGAAAGCGAGAGGATCTACGAGGTCGCCTTCCACCAGCTTGCCGACCAGCCCTTCCACCGCGTCGCCACCCTGCTGCGCTCGGCCCCGGACATGCTGCGGCTCGGCGGCCACCGCACGGTCTATGCCAAGGTCTCGCAGTACTTCCGCAACGAGAAGCTGCGGATCGCCTTCAGCTTCCATCCCCTGCTGATCGGCGGCAACCCGTTCACCACGACGGCCTATTACTGCCTGGTCGGCCACCTGGAGCGCCTGCACGGCGTGCATTACGCCATGGGCGGCACCGGCGCCATCGTGAAGGGCATCTGCGATCTGATCGAGGGCCAGGGCGGCACGCTGCGCATGAACGCCGAGGTGGAGCAGATCACCGTGGAGCGTGGCCGCGCGGCCGGGCTGCGGCTGGTGGGCGGGGAGCGCATCGCCGCCGACATCGTGGTGTCCAACGCCGATGTCGGCTGGACCTATTCCAAGCTGCTGTCGGAGCACAAGCGCCGCCGCTGGACCGACCGCAAGCTCAAGCGCGCCCGCTACTCGATGAGCCTGGTCGTCTGGTACTTCGGCACCAGCAAGCGGTTCGACGACGTTTACCACCACACCATGGTGCTGGGGCCGCGCTACGAGGGCCTGCTCACCGACATCTTCAAGCGCAAGGTGCTGACGCAGGACTTCAGCCTTTACCTGCACCGGCCCACCGCTAACGACCCGTCGCTGGCGCCGCCCGGCTGCGATGCGTTCTATGTTCTGGCGCCGGTGCCGAACCTCGCCAGCGGCACGGATTGGGCAGCCGAGGCCGAGCCGTACCGGCTGCGGATACAGCAGCGGCTGGAGGAGACGGTGTTGCCGGGGCTGGGTGGTTGCATCGTCACGTCACGCCTGCTGACGCCGCAGGACTTCCGCGACCGGCTGCTGTCGGTGAACGGGGCGGCGTTCTCACTGGAGCCGCAACTGTTCCAGAGCGCCTGGTTCCGCCCGCACAATGTCAGCGAGGAGGTCGAGGGGCTGTTCCTGGTGGGCGCGGGAACGCATCCAGGTGCTGGCGTGCCAGGCGTGGTGTCTTCGGCGCGAATCCTGGACCAGGTGGTGCCGGACCCCGCGATGCTTCGGGCGTCCAGGTCCGGATAGGGCATGATCGTATCAGGTTGAGTAACCTGATCGATGAACATGCTCACAAAACAAAGCCTAGAGCATGATAGGTGCATCTACCTGCACCTATCATGCTCTAGTGTTCTGTCATTCCTGACTTGATGGGCTGGGCTGTGCGGCGTCGCGCTTGCCCCCGCCCAGGCCAGAACACGTCATATCAGTGCTGACGACGCACTAGGGTGGGAGCCGGCCTTTCCAGGGCAGGTTTGGAACCCGAGCGGCGTTGCCGCATGGATGCGCCCGGACTGCGGCGGCACCAACCAGCAGTTCTAAGTCGGCTACGGACGGTGAGATCATCACCTGGCGACCTGGGCTTCGATGTCGGGTGGGGGTTTCGAGTCGATCAGGGTTTGCATGAGGGTGGCCCAGTCTGGGAAGACCAGG
>JAABUK010001446.1_pt1 | contig 45282 bp, 45 predicted proteins | sample 5559141 | NCBI WGS metagenome assembly JAABUK01 (sample SAMN10711869, study PRJNA513367) | rock metagenome | isolation source: Antarctica rocks | place: Antarctica: Victoria Land, Pudding Butte nord | collected 2016-01-03 | reverse complement strand
AGCGGACCCGGCGTGATGCGCAGCCGCTCCGTGCCGCGCGGGACGGTCGGGTAGTTGATCGGCTGGATGTAAACGTCGTACTGGTCCAGCAGCCGGTCGCTGATGTGCTTGCACAGGGCGGCATCGCACACCATCACCGGCACGATGTGGCTCGGGTTGTCCTGGTGCGGCACCCCGGCCGCATCCAGCGCCGCACGCAACTCCGCCACACGGCGCTGCTGACCGTCCCGCTCGGCGGAACTCGCCTTCAAATGCCGTATGCTGGCCAGTGCCCCGGCGCATACCGCGGGCGGGAGCGCCGTGGTGAAGATGAAGCCAGACGCGAAGCTGCGCACGAAGTCGACCATGACGGCAGAGCCGGCGATGTAGCCGCCGACCACGCCAAAGCCCTTGGCCAGCGTGCCCTCCATGACGGTGATGCGGTGCGCCAGGCCCTCCCGCTCCGCGATGCCGCCGCCCCGTGGGCCATACAGGCCGACGGCATGGACCTCGTCGAGATAGGTGATGGCGCCATGCTTCTCCGCCACGTCGCAGATCTCGGCGACCGGCGCGATGTCGCCGTCCATGGAATAGATGCTCTCGAACACGACCATCTTCGGCCGTTCTGGGTCGAGCCGTGCGAGCTTGCGGTCGAGGTCCTCCGGGTCGTTGTGCCCGAATACCATCTTCTCCGCCCGGCTATGCCGGATGCCCTCGATCATGGAGGCGTGGTTCAGCGCATCCGACAGCACGACGCAGCCCGGTAGCCGCGCGCCCAGCGTACTCAGCGCCGCCCAGTTCGACATGTATCCAGAATTGAACAGCAGCGCGCTCTCGGCCTGGTGGAGGTCGGCGATCTCCTCCTCGAGCATGACGTGGTAGTGGTTGGTGCCGGCAATGTTGCGGGTGCCGCCGGCGCCGGCGCCGCACTTGTCGAGCGCTTCGTGCATGGCCGCCAGCACCGTGGGGTGCTGGCCCATGCCGAGGTAGTCGTTCGAGCACCAGACCGTCACGTCCCGGTGTCCGCGGTCGCGCATGTGCACCGCGGCCGGAAAGGCCCCAGCGGTGCGTTGCAGGTCGGCGAACACCCGGTAGTTGCCGCCTTGCCGCAAACCGTCGAGCTCGCGGCGGAAGAACCGATCGTAGTCCATCAACGACTCCAAAACAGGGTTAGAGGATTGCCGTAGCGGCGGATCGCGGGCGCTCGGTCTTTCGTGCCGCCGGCCGCCGGAGTGTCAGCACCCAGCTCCACAGCTTGGCGAACGGGATCGGCAGGATGAGCATCCAGTGCTCGATCACCGCGAGCGTCAGCATGGTGATCACGAAGGTGAGCCCGGTTGCCGCGGCCTCGGTGACGCCGGGGACAGCGGCGCGCTGCACCAACATGGCAATCAACGCGGTACCCACCGTCACCGAAACCGGAAAGAGCGCATTCATCGGGCGGCGCCGCAAATAGCTCTTCAAGTAGCCCAAATGGGCTGGGATGAACTCCTCGCCAAGGTTCAGCACACCGAGAAAGAAATTGAGCTTGGCGCTCTGCCGCATGCCCCACAGCACGAGGAACGTCCAGGTGCCGACCTGGTTCACGGCGCCCCAGGTGCTGCAGACCACCACAGCGGCGGTCGCGATGATGGCGAGCTCGTGATACAGGCAGGCATTCACGCCGTGCCTGAACCGCTGCCACTCGCTCTCGCCCGGCAGGCTGCCGATGCGGCGCGGGCCGGTCACGTAGCCCATGAAGAAGCCCATCTCCTGCCAGCCCCAAGCCAGCACGGCCCAGGTGAAGGCGGCATAGGCGCCCCAGGCCGACCCGTCCGTCGCGGTGGCAGCGACCTGCCACAACGCCACGCCAAACAACACGGTCCCGGCCGACATGCTCCAGCGGAAGGTGCGCGGATGCAGGTTGTCCAGCCAGATAATCAGCCCGGTGCTGAACCACCAAACGAACAGCGCATAGCAGACCGGGCCGGCCCAGGGAGGCATGGCAGCCGTACGCTACCAGGCCGGGGCAAGCCGGACATGCTCCGGCATGGTGTTGCCCTTGGTCGGGATCAAATAAAGGCGCGCGAACGTCGCCGCCGCCGCGACGGTCAGTCCAGCGCCCTTGATTCGGCCCAGCACGCCGCCCTGCTGCCGTGCCGCACGCTTCGCCGCCGTAATCCGCCGCAGCCGGTCGAGGCTCCCGGCAAAGGCCGGATGGTCGAGGTCGAGGGAGACCGGGAACACCTGCTTGCAGATCTCGGTCGTGGTGCGGAACACCGTCATGTCGTACTGCGTGGGATCGACGCCGAGGGCCGCATGGAACACCGGACGCGCGTGGTCGCGGACGTACATCGTCGCGAACACGGCGTTGAGGAAGAACCGTATCCAGAGCTTGTTCACGCCCCTCAGCAGCCTCGGGTCGGCGCGCATCAGCAGCGCGAACGCCTCGCCGTGGCGGAACTCGTCGGCGCACCACTGCTCGAACCATTGGAAGATCGGGTGGAACATGCGGTCCGGGTTGCGCTCCAAATGGCGGTAGATGGTGATGTAGCGGGCGTAGCCGATCTTCTCGGACAAGTAGGTCGCGTAGAAGACGAACTTGGGTTGGAAATAGGTGTACTTCTTGGCCTTCGTCAGAAAGCTCAGATCGACGCCGACGCCGAAATCCTTCAGCGTGTCGTTGATGAACCCAGCATGCCGTGCCTCGTCCCGGGTCATGAAGTTGAACAGGTCGTGGATGTCGCCGTCCTTGATGCGCTTCTTGATCTCGGCATACAGCACGCAGCCGGAGAACTCGGCGGTGACGGAGCTGACCAGGAACTCCAGGAACTCGGTCCGCAGGTCGTCCGGCAGGCCGGAGAAGTCCTGGTCGAAGACGTCGGTCCGGATGAAGTGGCCCTTGTTGGTATCCGCCCGCAGCTCGGCGATGAGGCCGTCCCACTCCCGGCGGACGCCGCTCACGTCGATGCGCTCCATGGCGGCGAAGTCGGTGGTGTAGAACCGCGGGCTGAGGACCGTGTCCTCCTGCGCGTGCCGCGTGGACTCGTTCGGCGCGGTGCGTGGCACAGCCTGCGTGACCTGGTTCATGGCGTCTCCTTGGGCAGAAAGCCGACCTCATAGAGCTCGGTCAGCTCGAACATTGCCGTCACGTAGGTCCAGGCGCGCTGGAGGGGGTTGGCCCGGGTCACGGTGGCGGGAAGCTGGCAGACCAGCCGCTCGCCGAACCCGACGAGGGGCGCGCCGTGCAGCTCCACGACGTCGCCGGGCCGGATGTCGATGCCGTCCGGAACCGCGTGGGCGTGGAAGCTGACCGGGGTCTGCTCGATGTCCACGTCGCAGTGGATCTGCACCAGGCGGCTCATGGTGCGGCCTCCGCGGTCAGCAGGCGGGCGAACACGGTGGTGTTCATCGGGCCGAACGCCGAAAGCTCGACATGGCGCGTGGTGGCCGGGTCGTCGAGGGTGAGGCGGCCGTCGGCCCAGGCCGTCAGCCGGAACGGCGCCCCGGAGCCGATGCCTTCCGCCTTCCGGGTGCGCGCGAGGCCACGCAACGTGCCGCGAAGGAAGCCCTGCTCGCCGTGCAGCACCTCGATCGGCTGGTCGTCCCCGGCCAGCCGCACGATGACGGAGCCGTCCGTCCCGTCCTCGAACCGGAGGTCCCGGGCGGCGGCCACCGGACCTGGCGGCACCATCGAATGGGGATTCAGGCGGCCGGCCGCTGCCGCCACGATCGACAAGCCGACCATGGCAATCGCGCCGAGCACGATGGGCTGGGGAAGAACCGGGGCGGGTCTGGGCACGACGCGTCTCCTTGTTCAGGCCGGGACGGCTTGATGCTGTCCCTGCACGGTCGCCGGCTGGTCCGCCAGGGCCGGCGCCGCCATGTCCGCCGATGCGGCCAAGGCACGGGCCAGCGACTGCCCAACACGAACAGCCTCCGGAATGGCCCGCAGGGTCGGCTCCGTGCGCGCCATCCGCCACGGCCGGGCATGCGGCCATAGTATGAGATAAGCTAGCCGGTCCGCCCCGGCCAGCAAGAGGGAAATGTCGCCGGAACCGTCCCGCGCGACCTTCAGGGCGGCCGAGTCGATCTTGCCATATGGAAGGTTGATGGTCATGGGCAGGGCAAGGCCCAGCCGGATCACCACCCGTTCGCTCGTGATGGTGTAGGTCGTGGTTCGCCCGACCAGCCAGGCATACAACGCGATGATCGCGATCGGCACCGCCGCCATCGCCAGCAGCCGCGCCGTGGACAGCGCGACCTGCACGGCCGGCTCGCCTCCCATGACGGCCGCAACGACGCACCAGCAGATGATGGCGGCGAAATAGAGCGCGATGCCGCGCACATGGAACACGTTCCGCGCCATGGCCCGCCACTCCGGCGCGCCCTGCCAAATCAGGCGCTCGCCTTTCGGCAGGTGCTCCGGCAGCCCGCGGGGCGGCAGGGTGGCGGGATCGAAGGGGGCCGTTGCGAAGGCGCGGCTCATAGCATCGGCTCCTGCCGCCTGGCGGTGGCGTACATCAGGCCGCCGCCGTAGTACGCCATGATCTTCTCCTCTTCGAGCATGGTGACCGTCTCGTTGTCGCGGGTCTTCGGCACCGCAGCGAACTGCTCGGCCAGAATCGTGTTGGTCCGAACCTGGCGCAGCTTGGGCTTCATGGTCATGAAGTTCATCGGCAACAGCACGCGGCCCGTGCCGGCAGGCGGAGCCAACTCGACCTCGAGGTAGCGGATCACGACCTCGGAACGGTCGATCCAGGCGTCCACCACGGTCCCGGCCTGCACGCCATCGAGCCCAAGGACCGCCATGCCGAGCACCTTCGGGTCCTCCCATGCGAGGAAGAAGTCCGGCACGGTGCGCAATGGCACGATCTTCGGCCCATGGTCGTCGAAGCAGTGGTCCGGCACGTCCGCCCGGTGCTGCGCCCAGGCGCCGGGGCCCATGCCGCTCAGCATGGGGTCGCCTTTGGGCGCCAGCGGCGCGCCGGGCCAGGCGGCGATGGGCCTGCCGTTCACCACGTCCGCCGGCTCGGCCCGGGGCACGAGGACGACGGACCCGTCGGACTGGAGGAAGCCCTTGGGCCCAGGCACGAACGGGAAGCCCTCGACCTTCGCTTGGCCGACCCGCTCGTCGATCAGCGGATAGCCCTCCCGCTTGTTCTCGCGGTGCAGGTAGTAGATCAGCCCAGCGAAAAATACCCAGAACGCGTAGAGCGTCAGCTGGGCAACGTCGATATAGCTGGTGATGGCGCCGGTTTGCATCGTGGGACCTCAGCAGGGTTGCGCAGTGGCAGGCAGCCGTCCGGGTGCCGCGTCCCGGACGAGGGGTCCGACCGCAACGAGCGTCGCGAACAGCAACCCGAGTTCGATGGTGTAGACGACGACATATCCGGTCGCCGGATGGACGAGCGTGATGCCGAGCAGGCCACGGTCGGCCAGCATCGCCGCACCGTCCCGGATCAGCCCGCCCGCGGCGACGGCCGACCCGGCGGCCGTGGCCTGCACCGCGCCCCAGATGCCGAGCGTGAGCCCGGCATGTCCCTGCTCCGCCCCGGCCATCGCCGCCGTCAAGGTGCAGTGCGCGAACAGCCCGGCGCCCAGCCCAATCAGCGCCACGCCGGCGGCGAACAGCGAGGATGAGGCGAATGGGGCGGCGAAGATGACGGAGGTGAACGCCACGAGCCCCGTCAGCGCGCCGACCCCCGCGAGCCGGTAAGGGTCAGTGCCTCGGCCGAGCAGGACGGCCGCGACGGTAAAGCCGATCACTCCGCCGATGGCCAGCAGCGCCGTCATGGCCGTGGTGGCGCCGACCGGCAGCCCGAGCACGCGGCCGCCGTACGGCTCCAGCAGGATATCCTGCATGCTGAACGCCACGGTCCCCAGGCCTAGCGCCGCAAGCCGCCGCTTGGCCTGGCCGCCCTGGCTGAACCGGCGCCAGGTATCGCGAAAGCTGTGCTGGCATTCCCCGCGGGTGCGGGCGGGATCGCGTGCCTCCTGCTTCCACAACGCCACGGCGTTCAGCGCCATGGTGGCCACCGCCGAGCCCTGCACCACCTGGATCAGCCGGAGCTCGCTGAATGGCGACAGGATCGCCCCGAACAGCAACGCGCTCGCGATCATGCCCAGCAGCAGCATGATGCACAGCAGCGCCACGACCTTCGGCTGGCTGTCAGTCGGCGCCAGGTCCGTGGCGAGCGCCAGGCCCACCGTTTGCGTCGTATGCAGCCCGGCGCCGACCAGCAGGAACGCGAGCGCCGCTGCCGCCTGCCCGATCCAGGCCGGCCCCGTCGTATCCCCGGACAGCAGGATCAAGGCGAACGGCATGATCGACAGCCCGCCGAACTGCAGCAGGGTGCCGAACCAAAGATACGGCACCCGGCGCCAGCCCAGCACGGAGCGGTGCGTATCCGATTTGAAGCCCACGAAGGCACGGAGCGGGGCGAACACCAAAGGCAAGGCGACCATGACCGCTACCAGCCAGGCCGGCACACCCAGCTCCACGATCATGACCCGGTTCAAGGTGCCGATCAGCAACACCACGGCCATGCCGACCGTGACCTGGAACAGCGACAGCCGCAACAGCCGGCCCATCGGCAGCTCGGTGGAGGCGGCATCGGCGAACGGCAGGAATCCCGGGCCGATCCGGCCCCAGCCGCGGATGGCTGCGCTGTTGAGTGCCCGCAGCTTCATGGCCGCACGAGCTCCAGCGCCTGCGACGTATAGAAGCCGCTGGCGATGCGTTGCGTGCGCCCGGTGCGCCAGCCGGCGAGCGCCGGGTCGGCCTGGAGCAGGCGCGTGATGGCGCTGGGGGTCACGGGCTCGATGGCGGGCGCGCGGTCGCCGCGGGGGAACAGGCGGCCGGCCGCGTGCATGACGGACAGCAGCGGCGTGCGGGGCGCGAAGGTGAACAGCACGGACGCACCGGCGTCGGCGGCGAGGCCGGCGACGACCCGGGCCATGTCGGGCGCCCGGTAATGGATCAGGCTGTCCATCCCGACGATGTGGTCGAAGCGGCCGAGCCCGGGGTCCACCATGTCGCCGGTGCGGAACGTGATGCGGCCCGCCACGTCCGCCGGGGTGCGGTCCTGGGCCAGGGCCACCAGGGTCTCGGCGAGGTCGATCGCCACCACCTCGGCGCCGCGCCGGGCCGCCTCGACGGCGAGTGCCCCGGTGCCGCAACCAGCGTCCAGCAGGCGCGCCCCATGCAGGTCGGCTGGCAGCCAGGACAGCAGGGTGGCGCGCATGCGGTCCCGTCCCGCGCGGACGGTGGCGCGGATGCCGCTGACCGGCGCGTCGGAGGTCAGCCGGGACCAGGCCTCGGCGGCCGTACGGTCGAAGTAGGTCTCGAGCTGGCCGCGGCGGGCAAGGTAGGTGGTGGTCTGCATCCTAGTCGTATCCGAGCAGGTCGAAGATGTCCCGGTCGCGCATCGATTGGCCGGTCAACGGCTCCGTGCCGGCCCATAGCGACGCGGCCAGGCGGAGGTATTCGAGCTTCACCGCCTCCAGCTCCGGCGAGCTTTCCATCTCGAACAGCGTGGATTTCTTCAGGCGCGAGCGGCGGATCACGTCGAGGTCGGGGAAGTGCGCCAGGGTCGAGAGGCCGGCCGCGTTGTTGTAGCGGTCGATCTGGTCCGTCGCCGCGCTGCGGTTGGCGATTACGCCGCCCAGCCGCACGTTGTAGTTCTTCGCCTTGGCCTGGATCGCCGCGACGATGCGGTTCATGGCGAAGATGCTGTCGAAGTCGTTGGCGGTCACGATCAGCGCGCGGTCCGCGTGCTGCAGCGGTGAGGCGAAGCCGCCGCACACCACGTCCCCCAGCACGTCGAAGATCACGACGTCGGTCTCTTCCAGCAGGTGGTGCTCCTTGAGCAGCTTCACCGTCTGGCCGACCACGTAGCCGCCGCAGCCGGTGCCGGCTGGCGGCCCGCCAGCCTCGACGCACATGACGCCATTATAGCCGGGGAACACGAAGTCCTCGACGCGCAGCTCCTCCGAGTGGAAATTGACGCTCTCCAGCACGTCGATCACCGTCGGCAGCAGCTGCTTCGTCAGCGTGAACGTGCTGTCGTGCTTCGGATCGCAGCCGATCTGCAGCACCCGCTTGCCGAGCTTGCTGAACGCGGCGGATAGGTTGGAGCTGGTCGTGCTCTTGCCGATGCCGCCCTTGCCATAGACCGCGAACACCTTGGCGGTGCCGATCTTGAGGTTCGGGTCGAGCTGCACCTGCACGCTGCCATCCCCGTCGCCGGGGCCAACTTTGTTGCGGACGGGATAGGGCAGGGTTGCGACAGTCATGCGGCCAACTCCACTTCGACGCCTTCGAGGCGATCCTCCAGGTCCTCGCTGGCCCGCCGCAGTGCGTCGAGCGTGGCGGGGTCCGGGGACCAGTATTTGCGTTCGGTCGATTCGATCAGGCGATTCACGATCTTCGACGACGCCTTCGGGTTGAGCGCCGCCAGCCGCTCCCGCATGTCCTCGTCCAGCACATAGGTCTCGGCGAGCTGCTGATAGACCCAGGGGCTGACCTCCCCCGTGGTCGCGGACCAGCCCAGCGTGTTGGTCACGTGCGCCTCGATCTCGCGCACGCCCTCATAGCCGTGCTTCAGCAGGCCCTCGTACCATTTCGGATTCAGCGCCCGGGTCCGCGTCTCCAGCGACACCTGCTCCGATAGGGTGCGGACCATGCCGTCGCCCCGGGTCTGGTCGCCGATGTAGACCGTGGCCGCCGTGCCGCCCCGCGCGCGCCGCACCGCCCGGGTGATGCCGCCCAGCGTGTCGAAGTAGTGGTCGACGGTGGTGACGCCGAGCTCGATGCTGTCGAGGTTCTGATAGGTCACGTCGACGCTCGCCAGCACGTGGCCCAGCACCGCGTTCTGCCGCTCCGGCCGGCCGCTCACGCCATAGGCGAACCCCTTGCGGCTGATGTAGGCGTCCGCCAGCTCGTCCTCGTCGTCCCACGCGCCGCTGCCGACCAGCGAGTTGACGTTGGCGCCATAGGCGCCGTCGGCGTTGCCGAACACCCGCAGCGCCGCCTGCTCGATCGTGCCGCCGTGCTCGGCCTGGAAGGCGAGCGCGTGCTTACGGACGAAGTTCTGCTCCGATGGCTCGTCGGCGCTGGCCGCGAGCAGCGCCGCCTCCGCGAGCAGCTTGGTCTGCAGCGGCAGCAGGTCGCGGAAGATCCCGGACAGGGTGATGACCACGTCGATGCGCGGACGCCCCAGGCCATCCAGCGGCAGCAGCTTGGCGCCCGTCAGGCGGCCATAGCTGTCGAAACGCGGTTCGGCGCCCAGGAGCCACAGCGCCTGGGCGATCGGGCCGCCCTCGGTCTTCAGGTTGTCGGTGCCCCAAAGCACCATGGCGATGGTCTCGGGCAGCCCGTTGCCGTCGGCCGCATGCCGGGCCAGCAGCCGGGCGGCCTGCCGGGCGCCGTCCTGCACGGCGAAGGTGCTCGGCAGGCGGAACGGGTCGAAGCCGTGCAGGTTGCGGCCTGTGGGCAGCACCGCGGTGGTGCGCAGCAGGTCACCGCCCGGCGCCGGCCGCACGTAGCCGCCGTCCAGCGCGTGCATGACGGCGGGCAGCTCGTGGTCCTCCGCCAGCAACGCGTCGAGACGGGCACGCTCGACAGGCTCAGTCACCCCGGCGGCGTCCAGCATCTCCATCCGTTCCGGCGCCGAGGGCGGCTGGCCGATGATGTGCAGGCCGTGCGGGATCAGCGTGTATTCCAGCTCCAGCAAGGCCGCGCCGAGCCGGATGATCTCGGCCTCCACGGCGTCCCACGCCGGTTCCGGCTGGGCGAGGTCCACCGCCGCCGCCTGGGCCTGCACCAAGCCTGCGAGCTGGTCGCGCTGCTCGGGCTCCACATCCGGATCGAGCCCGCGCCAGCGGTCGAGCGAGGACTTCAGCTCCAGGAGCCCGCGATACAGCCCGGCATGCGCCACGGGCGGGGTCAGATAGCTGATCAGCACCGCGTTGGCCCGGCGCTTGGCGATCATGCCCTCGGACGGGTTGTTGGACGCATACAGGTTGAAGTTCGGCAGGTGCCCGATCAGCCGGTCCGGCCAGCACTCGGCGGACAGCCCGGCCTGCTTGCCCGGCATGAACTCCAGCGCGCCATGCGTGCCGAAATGCAGCACCGCGTGGGCGCCGAAGCCGTCGCGGAGCCACCGGTAGAACGCGCTGAACGCGTGCGTCGGCGCAAAGCCGCGCTCGAACAGCAGGCGCATCGGGTCGCCCTCGTAGCCGAACGCGGGCTGCAGGCCGACGAACACGTTGCCGAACTGCCGGCCCAGGACGAAAACCCCGGTCCCGTCGCTGAGCGCGCGGCCAGGCGCCGGCCCCCAGCTGCGCTCGATCTCCGCCAAGTGCGGCTCGCCACGCACCATGTCGTCGACCGGCAGGGTGATAGCGACGTTCGCGTCGGTGCCGTAGCGCTCGGCGTTGCCGTGCAGCACCAAGTCGCGCAGCGTGTCCACGGTCGCCGGCACCTCGACGGTGTAGCCGCCCGCCCGCATCGCCAGCAGCGTGTTGTGCAGCGATTGGAACACTGCGAGGTAGGCGGCGGTGCCCGCGGCACCGGCGTTGGGCGGAAAGTTGAACAGCACCAGCGCCACCTTGCGCGCGGCCCGCGCGGTGCGCCGCAGCCGGACCAAGTGCGCGACGCGCCCGGCCAGGGTCGCGGCCCGCTCGGCGTGCACGACCATGTCCTTGCTGCCCGCGTCGGACGAGCGGCCGCCAAAGGTCATCGGGCACATGCCGCCGTCCAGCTCCGGCAACGCGACCATCATCGTCGCCTCGACCGGCAAGAGCCCGCGCGGGTCTTGCTCCCACTGCTCCAGCGTCTGGAACTCGACGGGGTGCGCGGTCACGTAGGGCACGTCGAGCGCCGCCAGCGTCGCCTCGGCGGCGTGGCTGTCGTTGTAGGCGGGGCCGCCCACCAGGGAGAAGCCGGTGAGGTTCACGACGGCATCCACCGCCGCGACGCCGCTGCGCTGGAAGAACCGTTCGATGGCGGGCCGGCTGTCGAGGCCGCTGGCGAACACCGGCACGACGCGGAGGCCGCGCGCCTCCATGGCCTCGATCACGCCGTCATAGTGCGCGGCGTTACCGGAGATCAGGTAGGAGCGGAGCAGCAGCAGCCCCACGGTGCCAGCCAGGCCGCCGCGCGGCAGCTGGTCCAACCGCTCCACGATGCGGCCCGGCAGCTTCGGGTGGTACAGCCCGACATCCGGATACTCCACCGGGGCGGTCGCCGCCTGCAGGCCCCTCGGCGCGCGGCGCTCCCCGGAGGCGTAGCGGCCGACCAGCATGCGGACCAGGTTCGCGAGGTTCTCGTCGGAGCCGGCCAGCCAGTATTGCAAGGCGAGGAAATAGGTCCGCACGTCCTGCGCGGTGCCGGGGATGAACTTCATCAGCTTTGGCAGGCGGCGCAGCATCTTCATCTGGCCCTGGCCGCTGGACGCCGAGGCGCCGCCGGGCTTGCCGCGAAGGCGCTTCAGCATGGCGATCGCGCCGGTCGCCTCTTGCGACATGTCGAAGCGGCCAAGCTTGGTCATCTTGGTGACCTCGCCCGCACTCATGCAGCAGAGCATGGCGTCGCAGTGCTCGCGCCGCGCTGCGAGCGCCGGCTGGACGGCGCGGATGTGGTCCTCGAGGAACAGCATCGTGGCGACCACGATGTCGCCCTGCGCGATGTCGGCCTGGCACTCGGCCAGCGCCGTCGAGTCCGATCCCCACTCGTCGGCGGCGTGCACGGCGATGGTGAGGCCCGGGAGCTCACGCTGCAGCGTCCGCTCGGCGCGGGCGATGGCGCTGGACAGGTGGCTGTCCATGGTGACCAGCACGACCCTCGTCGGGACGACGCCGGAGTCCGGGGCAAGTGGGAATACGCTATCGGCCATAATGCGCCTTTGCGTCGTAGAGGGTGTCGACCGTGATGGTGGCCAGGCCGCGCTCCTCGGCGAAGCGCTCGGTGTTGCGCCGGGCCTTGCCGCGCACGAAGAAGGGGATTTTCCCGACCTCCTTCTCGGCTTCCGGCGCCCAAGTCGCGGGCCCGGCGACAGGCGCCGGCTCCGGCATCGTCTGGGCGGCTTGGCCGAGATGCGAGGGCGCGGCGTCGCCGTGGAACTCGAAGTCGCCGCGAAACATGCCGATCAGGTGCTCCTCCAGCCCCATCATCAGCGGATGCACCCAGGTGTCGAACAGCACGTTGGCGCCCTCGAACCCCATCTGCGGGGAGAAGCGGGCCGGGAAGTCCTGCACGTGCACCGGGGCCGAGATGACGGCGCAGGGCACGCCCAGGCGCTTGGCGATGTGCCGCTCCATCTGCGTGCCGAGCACAAGGTCCGGCTGCAGTCCCGTCACCGTCGTTTCAACCTCCAGGTAGTCGTCGGTGATCAGCGCCTCGACGCCATAGAGCTTGGCGGCCTCCCGGACCTCGCGGCCGAACTCGCGGCTGTAGGTGCCGAGCCCCACGACGGTGAAGCCGAGCTCGTCCTGGGCGACGCGGGCGGCGGCGATGGCGTGGGACGCGTCGCCGAACACGAACACGCGCTTGTTTGTCAGGTAGTTGCTGTCCACCGACCGCGCATACCAGGGCATGCGGGACGGCGCCCCGGCGAGCACGGGCGCCGGGTCGACGCCGGCGAGGGCAGCGACCTCGGCGATGAAGTCGCGGGTGGCGCCGATGCCGATCGGCACCGTCCGCGTCGCGGGCTGCCCGAAGGTGCGGGTGAGCCACGACGCCGCCTGCCCGGCGACCTCCGGATACAGCACGACGTTGAAATCGGCGTCCCCGAGCCGCGCGAGGTCTGCGGGCGTGGCGCCGAGCGGGGCCACGACGTTCACCTCGACGCCCATGCGCCCGAGCAGGCCGGCGATCTCCGCCACGTCGTCGCGATGCCGGAAACCGAGCGCCGCCGGTCCCAGCACGTTGCAGCGCGGCCGGGCACCCGGAGCGCGATCCGGCCGCGGCGTGCCAGGGGCCGGCGCCGCCGGCCCGGCGCAGGCGCGGACCAGCTGATAGAAGGTCTCCGCCGCGCCCCAATTCTCTTTCTTCTGGTAGGCCGGCAGCTCCAGCGCCACCACGGGCACCGGCAGGCCCAATGCGCGCGCCAGGCCGCCCGGGTCGTCCTGGATCAGCTCCGCCGTGCAGCTGGCGCCCACCAGCAGGCAGTCCGGCTGGAAGCGCGCATACGCGTCGCGCGCGGCGGTCTTGAACAGCTCGGCCGTGTCGCCGCCGAGGTCGCGGGCCTGGAACGTCGTGTAGGTGACGGGCGGGCGCTTCGGCAGCCGCTCGATCATGGTGAACAGCAAATCCGCGTAGGTATCGCCCTGCGGCGCATGCAGCACGTAGTGCACGCCCTCCATCGCGGTGGCGATGCGCATGGCGCCGACGTGGGGCGGGCCTTCATAGGTCCAGAGGGTGAGCTGCATCCCGCTAGACCCGCAGCCGGGCGCGGCGCACGAGCGGGCGGGCGAACAGCTCGCCGAGGTCGGCGGCCTGCTCGTAGCCCTGGATCGGGGTGAACAGCAGCTCGATCGACCACTTGGTGCTGATGCCCTCGGCCTCGAGCGGGTTGGCGAGGCCGAGGCCGCAGACCACGATGTCCGGCGCGGCGGCGCGGCAGCGGTCGAGCTGGCGCTCCACGTCCTGGCCCTCGCTGAGCGCCGTGCCGGCCGGCAGCAGCTCCAGCTCCTCGGCGAGGTGCTGGCGGTGCAGATAGGGCGTTCCGACCTCGGTCAGGCGCATCCCCATCTCTCGCGACAGGAAGCGGGCGAGCGGAATTTCGAGCTGGCTGTCCGGGAAGAAGAACACCCGCTTGCCGTCGAGCTCCGCCCGGTGCCGGTCGAGCGCACCCTGGGCGCGGACGACGGCGGGGCCGGTCACGGCGGCGAAATGCCCGGCGGACACGCCCCAGGCAGTCGCGGCGGCCTGCAGCCAGGCCGTGGTGCCCTCGATGCCCAGCGGGAACGGCCCGGGCAGCCGCGTGGCGCCCCGTGCCTCTAGCGCGCGGGCGGTGTCGGCCAGGAAAGGCTGCGCCAGCAGGTAAAGCGTGTCCGGCCCGACCGGAGGCAGGTCGGTGGCGCTGCGGGGCGGCAGGAAACGGACGTCCGTCACGCCGAGGCTGGACAGCAACCGGCCAAGCTGGTCCTCGACCACCTCGGCCAGGGCGCCGACGACGAGCAGCGAACGGCTCGCCGCGCGGGGCAGGATGGGCACCAGGGCGGCGAGGCAGGCGTCCTCTCCCTGGGTGAACGTCGTCTCGATGCCGCTGCCGCTGTAGTTCAGCACGCGGACTTGCGGCATGTGCGTGGCGGAAAGCCGCTGCGCGGCGCGGGACAGGTCGAGCTTGATGACCTCGGACGGGCAGGAGCCGACCAGGAACAGCAGGCGGATCTCCGGGCGGCGGGCGAGCAGCTGGTCCACCACGCGATCCAGCTCGTCATTGGCGTCCGCCAGGCCCGCCAGGTCCCGCTCGTCGATGATGGCGGTGGCAAAGCGGGGCTCGGCGAAGATCATGACGCCGGCGGCGCTCTGGATCAGGTGGGCGCAGGTGCGGGAGCCGACGACCAGGAAGAACGCGTCCTGGATCTTCCGGTGCAGCCAGATGATGCCGGTAAGGCCGCAGAATACCTCGCGCTGGCCGCGTTCGCGCAGCACCGGCGCCTCGCCGCAGCCACTCCGTATGGTGGCCGCAGCGCTCATGAGCTCAGGCCCAATCCGGCGGGATGCCAGCCTTCGCCCTCACGCCGGGCGGCGCGCAGCTTGAGGACGAACTGCCCGGCGTTGAGCACGTACGTGGTATAGGCCGCCAGCGCCAGCAGCATCAAAGCGTGCGTGTCAAGCGCACCTGACAGCAGCGCCGCAAGGTATGCGGTGTGCAGCGCGAGCACGAGCATGCTGACCATGTCCTCCCAGTAGAAGGCTGGGGCGAACAGGTAGCGGCCGAAGATCTCACGCTCCCAGATCGAGCCGGTGATCATGATCGCATACAGCGTCAGGGTCTTCGCGACGATGGATGCGGTGGCGGCGCCCTCGCCCTCGCCGGTCATCAGGAAGCGGAGCACGAGGCCCAGGCTGACCAGGAACACCACGAACTGTGCTGGAGCGAGGACACCCTGCACGACGGTCCATGGCGAGGCGTCCCGTCGCTGCCGTTCCTCGAACGTATAAAGCGAACGTCGCACTTGCGGGTGGGTGACCAGCGCCCGGCGCCCGGCGCCCGCATTCCAGGGACAGCAATCCATCTGATCGATCATTCGGCCGAACAGTTGAGTAAACATTTCTTGACAATCCCTTCCCTAGAAGGTGCGCTGGCCGGCGAGCGCGAAACGGTTCCTGCTACGCCTCTATGATCAATCTGAGTTGTGCATCGCGATCGTTCTGCGCTTCGAGGCTCGGGTTCAGCTCCCGGGTCGCCGATGAATAAAAAGGTATGGCCGCGCCGGCGTAAGTGTCAAGCAAGGTTTACGTAAATCTACATTGACATACCCGGCCGAGCTGTCTCAAATGGGGGAAACGCAGCTGATGGACCGCATGACCCAACTGCTTGCCGCACAGACCTGGTGGAACGAGGCCGAGGCACTCCGTGCGGCTCGCGCCGCGGCGCCGCGGTCCCGCACGGCTCGAGGGGAGGATCAACAGCGCCGGGCCATCTTGACCCGCACGGTCGAGGCGAACGTGATCCCGGAGTTGCTGGCACGGCGCCGTGCTCCAGTACAGGCGGTCAAGACGCCGGCGCTTGTGGTCGATGCCACGCATGTGAAGGAGCTCGTGGGTTTAGTGCTCGCGCAAGACGATCCGGCTGCGCTGGCCTTCGTGGGTGCGATGCATGACCGGGGCGCCGCGGCGGAGGCGATCTACCTCGACCTGCTGGCCCCCACCGCGCGGCGCCTGGGCGAGCTTTGGGAAGACGATGCTTGCGATTTCATGGACGTGTCCGTCGGCCTGTGGCGGCTGCAGGCGGCGATGCGCGCGTTGAGCGGTGCGTTCCTGGAACAAGCGCCGCGGCCCATGGGTCCCCGGGCGTTGCTGGTGCCGTTGCCAACCGAACAGCACACGTTCGGGCTGTCGATGGTATTCGATTTCTTCGTGCGTGCGGGCTGGAGCGCCTGGACCGGCATGGTCGAGTCGAGCGGCGAGCTCGCCACCATGGTCCGCAGCCAGTGGGTGGCGCTGCTGGGCTTCTCGCTCGGCTGCGACGACCGGCTGGACGCGTTACGGTCGGAGATCCGGTCGGTACGACGGGCGTCCCGTAACCCGAACATCGTCATCATGGTCGGCGGCCCTGGCTTCACGGCCGACCCGTCCCTTGCTGCGCAGGTCGGCGCGGACGGGACGGCGACGGATGGCCAGCAGGCTGTGCTTCAGGCGACATTGCTGGTATCGGGCGGCGCACGGCGATGATCGTACGTCGCACGGATCCGGTTGGGGCCCTCCATTCCGACGCCGTGCGGCGAAAAGAAACCACCAAGGCGATGGAAGCGAGTTCGCAACAAGATACCCAGCCGGGGATTTCTGTACTCGTGAAAACTTTCGCCTCACCAGGGACTGCCTTGGGTAACCTCGACGCGGGGTCCGCCGCCGCACTGATTACGGCGGCATCGGACATCACCCTGATTATCGACGCGGATGGGGTGGTCCAGGACACCGCCATCCAAAGCTCTGAGTTGCTCAACGATCTCGACGACAGCGGAACCTGGATCGGCCGGGCCATCGCCACGACGGTCGCGCCCGATAGCCGGCCCAAGATCGCGACGGTGCTGCGGGAGGCGGTCGGCATCGGCGAGCCGAAGTGGCGCCACATCAACCACGTCACCTCCGACGGCCACTCCGTGCCGGTGCTGTATTGCGGCGTGCAACTTGGGGAGGACGGACGGGTCGTGCTGTTCGGCCGCGACCTGCGCGTCATGTCGGCGTTGCAGCAGCGGCTGATGAACGCGCAGCAATCGATGGAGCGCGACTACTCCCGCATGCGGGACCTGGAGCTGCGCTACCGCCTGCTGTTCCAGCTTTCGTCCGAGGCCGTGCTGCTTATCGACCCCGCGCGTTCGCGCGTAACGGAGGCGAACCCGGCTGCCCGCGCGCTGTTCGGGAACGGCGAGGACATGGTGGGCAAACCGCTGCCCGAGCTGTTCAGCGCCGACAGCATTCCGGCCGTCCAGGCGCATCTGGAGGCGGTCCGCGGCGGCGCAGCGGAGGAGATGGCGGCGCGGCTGCGGCATGCGGACCGGCCCGTGCTGATGAAGGCCACGCTGTTCCGGCAAGAGAACGCGAGCCTCGTGCTGATGCGCGTCGCACCGACGCAGCCGGTGCACACCGCCCCGCTGCTGCCGGACGTCAAGGCCAAGCTGCTGCGCGCGGTCGAGAGCGCACCGGACGGGTTCGTGGTGACGGACCATACCGGGGACATCATCACGGCCAACGCCGCTTTCCTCGATATGGCGCAGCTGCAGTCCGAGGACCAGGCGCGCGGCCGGCCGCTCGACCAGTGGGTGGGCGAGAGCGGCGTGGACCTTGACGTGCTGAAGTCCAACCTGCGGGCGCGTGGGTCCGTGCGGTTCTTTTCCACCACGTTGCGCGGCGACGCCGGGGCCACCAGCCAGGTGGAGATCTCGGCCGTATTGGTGCGGAATGGCGGGCATCCGTCCTATGGGTATGCCATCCGCAACGCAGGGCCGCGGCTGCAGGTCGCCCCGCCAGCAGGGCGCAAGCTCCCGAAGCCAGTGGAGCAGCTGACCGAGCTGATCGGCCGGGTGGCGTTGAAGGACCTGGTGCGGGAAGCGACCGAGGTGATCGAGAAGATGTCGATCGAGGCCGCGCTGGAGATGACGAACGACAACCGCGCGTCCGCGGCGGAGATGCTCGGTTTGTCCCGGCAGAGCCTTTACGTGAAGCTGCGCCGCTACGGGATCGGCGACTTGGCAACGCTCGACCGTGAGTAGCGCATCCACGGCGCTGCCGGCGCCGGGCCGGACCGGGCCCTGGGCCGCGTTGGAGCTGCTGAAGCCGATCACCTGGTTTGCGCCGATGTGGGCATTCGGGTGCGGCGTCGTGTCGTCCGGGGTCGCGATATCCGGCCGCTGGCCGCTGGTCCTGGCCGGCGTGGCGCTGGCTGGGCCGCTGGTATGCGGCACGAGCCAGGCGGCGAACGATTGGTATGACCGGCACGTGGACGCGATCAACGAGCCCGGGCGGCCGATCCCGTCCGGCCGGCTGCCGGGGCGGACGGGACTCTGGATCGCCGTGGTCTGGACTGCCGTGTCCCTCCTGGTCGCTGCGGCGCTCGGCGCTTGGGCGTTCGGGGCGGCGGTGGTCGGGGTGGCGCTCGCGTGGCTCTACAGCGCTCCGCCCGTGCGGCTGAAGCGGAATGGCTGGTGGGGCAACGCGGCCTGCGCGGCCTGCTACGAGGGGCTGCCGTGGTTCACCGGCGCCGCGATCATGCAGGGCGGGCTGCCGGATGCGCGCGTCATCCTCGTGGCGGCGGCCTATAGCGCCGGGGCGCATGGGATCATGACGCTGAACGATTTCAAGTCGGTCGAGGGTGACCGGCAGATGGGGATCGACAGCCTGCCGGTACTGCTCGGCCCGGCGAGGGCGGTGCGGCTCGCATGCTGGGCGATGGCGGTGCCGCAGGTGGCGGTGGTGGCGGTGCTGCTGCGCTGGGGCATGGCATGGCATGCGGCAGCGGTCGCCGCCGTACTGGCGGTGCAATTGGCGCTGATGGCGCGGCTGCTGCGCGATCCCAAGGGTCTGGCGCCCTGGTACAACGCGACGGGAACGACGCTGTATGTGATCGGCATGCTGATCACGGCGTTTGCGTTGCGGACGGTGGTGGGATGACGCCGCTGGGCTGGCTCGGCATCGTGCGCCTGGGGCTGATCCAGGCGGCGCTGGGGTCGGTCGTGGTGCTGGTCACGTCCACCCTGAACCGGGTCATGATCGTCGAGCTGGCGCTGCCGGCCATCGTGCCCGGCGCGCTGGTGGCGCTGCACTACGCCGTTCAGGTGCTGCGGCCGCGGCTGGGCTACGGCTCGGATATGGGCGGGCGGCGGACGCCCTGGATCCTGGGCGGCATGGCGGCGCTGGCGGCCGGCGGGACCGGGGCGGCGGCGGCCACGGCGCTGATGGCGACGCAGGCGGTGCTGGGGGTATTCCTTGCGGCGCTGGCGTTCCTTTTGGTCGGCTTGGGCGTGGGGGCGGCCGGGACATCCTTGCTGACCCTGCTGGCCCAGTGGGTCGATCCGCGCCGGCGGGCGCCGGCGGCCAGCCTGCTATGGCTTATGATGATCCTCGGTATCGCCGTCACGGCGACGCTGGCCGGCAGGGCGCTCGACCCATTCTCCCCGGCGCGGCTGGTGGGGGTCGTGGGCCTGGTCTCGGGCGTGGCGTTCGTGGTGGCCGCGCTGGCGCTGTGGGGCATCGAGGGCCCGGGTGCCGCGCAGGCGTCGCAGCCCGCTGCGCCGGCCGGGTTCGTGCGCGCGCTGACCGAGGTGTGGGCGGAGCCGCAGTCCCGCCGCTTCGCCGTGTTCGTGTTCGTGTCCATGCTGGCCTACAGCGCGCAGGAACTGGTCATCGAGCCGTTCGCCGGCGCGGTGTTCGCGTTGACGCCGGGCCAGTCCACGGGGCTGACCGGCCTGCACCACGCGGGGGTGCTGGCGGGCATGGCGGCGGTGGCGCTGGGCGGCGGGCTGCTGGGAGAGTTCCGGACGGCGGCGATGCGGGCCTGGACGATGGGTGGGTGCCTGGGCTCCGCGGTCGCGATCCTGATGCTGGCGGTCTGCGGGCTGATGGGTCCGGCATGGTCGCTGCGGGTGGCTGTGCTGGCGCTGGGCGTGGCGAACGGGTCGTTCGCGGTTTCGGCGATCGGGTCGATGATGGGCCTGGCGAGCACCGGGCGCGAAAGCCGGGAGGGCACGCGCATGGGATTGTGGGGAGCCGCGCAGGCGCTGGCATTCGGCGCGGGCGGGCTGTTCGGCACCGGCATGACCGATGTTTCGCGCTGGCTGATCGGCTCCCCGGCGTCGGCCTACGCGGCGGTGTTCGTGCTGGAGGCGTTGCTGTTCCTGGTGGCGGCGCGGCTCGCGGCCGGGGTGTTCCAGACAGCGGGCGCGGGCGTGCGGCTGCCGGACGGCGTGGCGCAGGCGGGATAGGGAGGGCCGGGATATGGAGAAGTTCGATGCGGTCGTGGTCGGCGGAGGCCCGGCGGGCGCCACGGCCGCGGCGGACCTGGCGCGCAACGGCCGCCGCGTGCTGCTGCTGGACCGGGCCGGACGGATCAAGCCCTGCGGCGGCGCCATCCCGCCGCGCTTGGTGCGGGACTTCGGCATCCCGGACAGCATGATCGTGGCCCGTGCGACGGCGGCGCGCATCGTGTCCCCCACGGACCAGCACGCGCACATGCCGATCGACGGTGGCTATGTCGCCATGGTGGACCGCGAGCACTTCGACGAATGGCTGCGCGAGCGCGCCGCATCCGCCGGCGCCGAACGCCGCACCGGACGGTTCGAGCGGATCAGCCGGGACCCGGACGGCACGGCTGTGGTGCACTACGCCGGGCCGGACGGGACGCCGCAGCAGGTCCGGACCGGTGCGGTGATCGGCGCGGACGGGGCGAAGTCCCAAGTGGCAAAACAATGCGTGCCGGGTTGGGAGCGGATCAAGTACGTGTTCGCCTACCACGAGATCGTCCGCGCGCCGGCTGATGCAGCGCATGACGGCGCGCGGTGCGACGTGTATTACCAGGGGCATCTGTCGCCCGACTTCTATGCCTGGGTGTTCCCGCACGGGGACACCATGAGCATCGGCACCGGCTCGGCGAACAAGGGGTTCGGCCTGCGCCCGGCCATCGCGGCGCTGCGCAAGGCAGCCGGGCTGGACGGGCTGGAGACGATCCGGCGGGAGGGCGCGCCCATTCCGCTCAGGCCGATGAGGCGGTGGGACAACGGGCGGGACGTCGTGCTGGCGGGGGACGCCGCGGGCGTGGTCGCGCCGGCGTCCGGCGAGGGCATCTACTACGCCATGCTGGGCGGGCGCCTCGCGGCCGAGGCGGTGGAGGCGCTGTGCGCGACCGGGGACGTGCGGTCCCTGGCGATGGCGCGGAAGCGGTTCATGAAGGCGCATGGCCGGGTGTTCTGGATTCTGGGGATCATGCAGAGCTTCTGGTACTCGAGCGACAAGCGACGGGAAAGCTTCGTCAAGATCTGCCGCGACCCGGACGTGCAGCGGCTGACCTGGGAGGCGTACATGAACAAGGAGCTCGTGCGCTCCCAGCCGATGGCGCATGTGCGGATCTTCCTCAAGGACCTCGCGCACCTGTTCGGCTTCGCGCGTGCATGACGGTTCCGGCATGACGGCGCGGACGCGCTGGAACCCGGTCCTGGTCGCTGCCGCGGCGGCGTTGGTCGTGGCTGCGCTTGGCGGGTCCGCGACGGATGTCGGGCCGTGGTATCAAGGCCTGCATAAGCCCGTCTGGCAACCGCCCGACTTGCTGTTCGCGCCGGTTTGGACGGTCATCTACGCGCTTACGGCCTACGCCGGGGTGATGGCCTGGCGCCGCGGGCGGGACCGGAGGCAGCGGCTGGGGCTCATGGGGCTGTTCGCGCTGAACGCGCTGCTGAACGTGCTGTGGAGCGAGCTGTTCTTCAAGCTGCAGCGGCCGGACTGGGCGTTGATCGAGCTGGTGCCGTTCTGGCTTTCGATCCTGGTGCTGGTCCTGGCGGTCGCCCCGGTGTCGCATCAGGCGGCTTGGGTGCTGACGCCTTATCTGGCGCGGGTGGCTTTTGCCGGGCTGCTGAACTTGGCGGTGGTGCGGCTCAATGCGCCGTTCGGCGCGTAGGGCGGATGCGTAACAACCAAGGCGCTGGCAATGCGCCGGGCAAGGCTGGAGGAGCGGACATGGACCTGGCGTTGGATGGACTGGAGGTATGCGGCCGGACGACCGCGCCGGAAGTGACCGAGTGTCCCCGGCACAATGTCGTGCGGGCGCGCCCGGCCCCGCAGGTCAAGCCGCACCGCCATGGCCTGCCGCTCCGCGTCGGCACCCGCGCGTCGCCGCTCGCTCTGGTGCAGACGCGGGACTTCCTCGGCACGCTGGCCCGGTTCTGTCCGGTGCTGCGCGGCATGGACGTGTTCCAGGAGCACGCGATCCGCACCACCGGCGATGCGACGCAGGCGACCGGGGAGCGCCTGGCGGACATCGGCGGCAAGGGCCTGTTCAGCAAGGAGATCCACGAGGCCCTGCTGGACCGCCGCATCGACTTCGCCGTGCATAGCCTGAAGGACCTCGAAACCGAGCTGCCCGCCGGCATCGTGCTGGCCTGCACGCTGAGGCGGGAGGACCCGCGGGATGCGCTGATCCTCGGCCAGGATCTCGAGCTCCCGCCGACAGGCGCGCCCTATGCCACGCTGCCGCACGGCGCCATCATCGGGTCGAGCTCGGTACGCCGGCAGTCGCAGTTGCTGTATGCGCGCCCGGACCTGCGGGTGGTGAACATCCGCGGCAACGTGCACGGCCGGCTCGACAAGGTGAAGCGCGGGGACTACCCGGCGTCCCTGCTGGCGCTGGCTGGCATGCGCCGGCTCGGGCTTGAGGACGAGGCGTCCGTCGTGCTCGACCCCTCCGTGATGGTGCCCTCCGCCGGTCAGGGCGTCGTTGGCATCACGGTCCGCGCCGGCGACACGGAGCTGCATGAGCTGCTGGGCGCGATCGAGGATAAGGACTCGCGCCTCGCGGCCACCGCGGAGCGGGCGTTGCTGGCGACGCTCGACGGATCCTGCCGCACACCCATCGGCGGCTACGCGCGCCTGTTGCCCGGCGGTCGGATGTATCTGACCGGGCTTGTCGCCCGCACCGACGGCAGCTTCCTGCTGCGGCGCGAGGTCGAGTGCTTGTGCGCCGATGCGGCGAGGGCTGGGGCGGAGCTGGGGGACAGCCTGCGCATGGACAGCCCGAGGGACCTGTTTCCCTGAGCAGCCTTGATCTCCCCGCGACAGCGCCGACATGCCGTCCATGCCAAGGAACATACGCGGATATCTGACCCGGTGCGGCGCCATGGGGAATAGGGCATGACTTCGACGGTCATCGTCGCCGTCCTATGCGCCCTCGCATTGGCGGGCGCGGGTGGATTGATGACCGAGGTCGGCGATTGGTACCGTGCGCTGCGCAAGCCCACGTGGCAGCCGCCCGACTGGGCGTTCGGCCCGGCCTGGACGCTGATCCTGGGCATGGCGGCGGGCGCTGGCGTGCTGGCATGGCAGGGCGCGCCGAACGGCCCGGCGCGTGCCACGGTCGCCTCGCTATTTGCTGCCAATGCGCTGCTGCATTTCTTGTGGAGCCCGCTGTTCTTCAAGCTGCGGCGGCCGGACTGGGCGCTGGTGGAGGTCGTCTTCCTTTGGCTATCGGTCCTCGCGCTGGCGATCGGGCTTCGGCCGTATTCCGAGACTGCAAGCTGGCTGATCGCGCCCTATCTGGCCTGGGTCACCTTCGCGGCGGCGATCAACCTCGCCATCGTACGGCTGAACGGGCCATTCAGGGCTGCGGCGCGCCGACCCGCGATCTGAGGTCCCGGCAAGCCTGTCCGGCCAAGAAGGAGAGGGCCTGGATGCGACTGGTGGCCATCATCGTCCTGGCGCTTCTGATGGTGGCGCTGATCGGCGGCGGCGTATGGCTCTACACGCCGGATAAACCCCGCGCTGCGCTCGAAACCAAATACCTCGGCGCCCCGGCCGACTACCTGCAGGTGGCTGGCATTCGCTTGCACGTGCGGGACAGCGGGCCGCGCGACGCTCCTGCCTTGATCCTTCTGCACGGCTTCGGGTCCAGCCTACAGACCTGGCAGCCTTGGGCCGAGAGCCTTTCGGCCGACCACAGGGTAATCCGCTTTGATCTGCCCGGCTTCGGGCTGACCGGTCCGGACCCGACCGGGGACTACTCGGACCAGCGCAGCATGCAGGTCCTGGCGGCCCTGATGGACCAGCTTGGCGTTGCCCGGGCCAGCCTCATTGGCAACTCGCTGGGTGGCAGGATCGCCTGGAAGTTCGCCGCCGAGACTCCGGCCCGCGTCGATAGGCTGGTGCTGATCTCCCCGGACGGCTTCGCCAGCCCAGGTTTTGACTATGGCAAGAGGCCCGACGTGCCTCTCATGCTCCGGCTGCTGCCCTACGTCCTGCCGAGGCCGCTCCTGCGCATGAGCCTGGCGCCCGCCTACGGCGATCCGAAGCGGCTGATCGACGGGACGGTCACACGCTACCGCGACCTGATGCTGGCGCCCGGCGTCCGAGGCGCCATGGTCGCCCGGATGGGACAGGTGATGCTCGACGATCCGGTGCCGCTGCTGCGGCGCATCCAGGCGCCGACCTTGCTCCTGTGGGGAGAAAAGGACGCGATGATCCCGTTCACCAACGCCGCCGACTATCTTCGTGCCATTCCGCATGCGACCCTCGTTGCGCTTCCCGGGCTCGGCCATGTCCCATTCGAGGAGGCCCCGGCGGTGTCGGTGGAGCCGGTGAGGCGGTTCCTTGCGTCCGCTGCGGCGGAGGCACGGCACTGACCTGGGCGGGACAGCGAACGCCAGCGACCCGACGGAACTTTGCCCGCCTGGCACCGCTCTGATCGGTGAAGGTTCGGGCTAACGGGGCTGAACCTTCACCAATCTGGGAGACCGCATGGATAAGAACGCATCCGCCCTGGTATCCGGCGCCGCCGTGCTGACGGCTGCCATTATCGGCGCACGCAATGGGCCGCAGCGGCCGGTGACGGCCGCCTGGTATGCGGTGCTGCGGAAACCTGAGTTCACGCCGCCGGGTCCGTTGATCGGCGCTGCCTGGGGTGCGTTGGAGCTTCTGCTGGTTGGAACCGGCTACCGGCTGTTGCGGGCACCTCGGGCGGAGGCGCGCAACGCGGCCGTGGGCGCGTGGTCGCTCACCCTGTTGGGCCTTGCCGGATACCCCTGGCTGTTCTTCCGTCAGAAACGGCTGGCGTCCAGCGCGGTCGCGTCCGGTGCCATGCTGCTCAGTGCGGCCGGCACGGCGGTCGCCGCGCGGGAGGTGGACAAGCCAGCGGCGGCGATGACGGTGCCGTTGCTGCTATGGCTCAGTTTTGCCACCGTGCTCAGCGAGGAGCTTTGGCGGCGCAACCGTTTGTTGTCGCGCGACTAGCGCCTTGCCGAATTGGAGACTGGACCCGCTAAACGGGATCGGACGGCCCGGCGATGCCGCCCGGCGTCTCACCGCGCTTCGCCTGGCTTCGCCGCGCGCGCATCAGCAGCACGCAGGCGATGACGAGGACGATGATGATCGTGACAAAGGACAAGATCGTTGGCAGGGAAAAATCGGGCATGACGGCCTCCGTGCGTTGCGGTCCGAAGTGGCGGCAACCAGCAAAGGTTGCACAAGCGCCCAGGCCGTCGCGAAAAGGTGAGGTGGCGCGAAAAGTGGGCAGGGCGAAAAGTGAGCCGGGCTGGTGGCGTTCGCTGCCCGGACTGGTATCGTCGCACTCCATGGAAGAATTTTATGCCGGATAGAGTCGCCTGAGCGTGCGCCACGCGTTCCCGTTTGCTGCGATCGTCGGCCAGGACGAGATGAAGCAAGCCCTGCTGATCGCGGCGGTCGACCCGGCAATCGGCGGCGTGCTGGTGTTCGGCGACCGTGGCACCGGCAAATCGACCGCGGTGCGCGCGCTGGCTGCGTTGCTGCCACCGCTCGCCGTGGTGACCGGCTGCCGCTACCGCTGCGATCCCGCCACCCCCGGCGCCTGGTGCGACGAGTGCCGTGTGCGCGAGCCGATCGCGCAGCACCTTGCCCCGGTGCCGGTGATCGATCTGCCGCTCGGCGCCACCGAGGACCGGGTGGTCGGCGCACTCGACCTTGAGCGCGCCCTGGCACGGGGCGAGAAGGCGTTTGAACCTGGCCTGCTGGCGCGCGCAAACCGCGGGTTCCTGTATATCGACGAGGTCAATCTGCTGGAGGACCACCTGGTGGACCTCCTGATCGACGTCGCGGCCTCCGGCGAGAACGTGGTGGAGCGCGAGGGGCTGAGCGTCCGGCACCCGGCGCGCTTTGTTCTGGTCGGCAGCGGCAACCCGGAGGAGGGCGAGCTGCGGCCGCAACTGCTGGACCGCTTCGGGCTCGCGGTGGATGTCCGGACGCCGGACGACATCGCCACCCGCATCAGCATCGTCCGCCGGCGGGACGCCTTCGAACGGGACCGGGCCGGCTTCGGGCTGCAATGGGAGCCCGAGGCAGCGGCGCTGCGTGCACGGATCGAGGCAGCGCGCGCCGTGTTGCCCGAGGTCGAGGTGCCCGACGCGGTGCTGGAGCGGGCGACCCGGCTGTGCATCGCGCTGGGCACCGACGGGCTGCGGGCCGAGCTGACCCTGTTGCGCGCGGCCCGGGCCCAGGCCGCGCTGGAGGGACGGGTGCTGGTGACGGACGGTGATGTCCGCGGGATCGCCGCCTCGGCGCTGCGGCACCGGCTGCGGCGGGACCCGCTGGACGACGCCGGGTCCGGCGCACGGGTGGCGCGGGCGATCGAGGACCTGTTCGGGTGAACGACGCGGCGTTGGCCGCGCGGCTGTTCGCCGTGGACCCGGCCGGGACTGGCGGCATCGTGCTGCGGGCGGCGGCCGGCGCGGCGCGGGACGGCTGGCTGGCGGCGTTGCGAGGGATCATGCCGGACGTGCCGTGGCGCCGGGTGCCGATCGGCATCGCGGATGGGCGGCTGCTGGGCGGGCTGGACCTCGCGGCCACGCTCGCGGCCGGGCGGCCGGTGGCGGAGCGTGGCGTGCTGGCGGAGGCGGATGGCGGCGTCGTGCTGCTGGCGATGGCCGAGCGCCTTCGGGCCGGCACTGCGGCGCGGCTTGCGGCGGTGCTGGACCAAGGCGTCCTCCTGGCCGGGGACGGCCCGGTAGCGGCGCGGTTCGGCGTGGTGGCGCTGGACGAGGGCATCGAGGACGAGCGCGCAGCCCCGTCCTTGCTGGACCGGCTCGCGTTCCATGTCGACCTGCCGCCGCGCTGGGACGCGGAGGACGCGCACGGGATCGATGCCGCCCGCCAGCTTTTGCCGCGCGTGCAGGCGGGGGACGACGTGATCGAGGCGCTGTGCATCACGGCGCTGGCGCTCGGCATTGCCTCGGTACGTGCGCCGTTGCTGGCGCTGCGGGTGGCGCATGCGGTGACGGCGTTGGCGGGGCGGGACCGGGTGTCGACGGAGGATGCGTCCGTCGCGGCACGCCTGGTGCTGGCTCCGCGCGCGACGGCGCTGCCGTCGGAGCCGGAGGATATGCCAGAAAACGCCCGGGACCAGCAGCCGGACGCGCCGGCCGACACGCCGCCGGACGACACGCCGGACCCCGCTTCGGCGGACCAGCCGCCAGCCGGGGATATCGTGCTCGATGCGGCCAAGGCTGCGATTCCCGCCGGGCTGTTGGCTCGGCTGCAGGCTGCGGGTCCGCGCGCCAGGAAGCAAAGCGCCGGGACGGCTGGCGCGCTGCAGTCCGGACAGCGTGGGCGGCCCGCCGGGGTGGCGGCCGCGGTTCCACACCGGGGCGAAAAGCTGAATGTCGTCGAGACGCTGCGCGCCGCCGCCCCCTGGCAGCGAATTCGCGGCGCCATGCCGGGCCGCATCCAGGTCCGGCGCGAGGACTTCCGCGTCAACCGCCTGAAGCAGCGGGCAAAGACGACGATCGTGTTTCTGGTGGACGCTTCGGGCTCCTCCGCGCTCAATCGCCTCGCCGAGGCGAAGGGCGCCGTCGAGCTGCTGCTGGCCGACTGCTACATTCGCCGGGATCAGGTCGCGGTGCTGGCGTTCCGTGGCCGCGGCGCGGAGCTGCTGCTGCCGCCCACCCGGTCCCTGGTGCGCGCCAAGCGCAGCCTGGCCGGGCTGCCCGGCGGGGGCGGGACGCCGCTGGCGACGGGCATCGACGCCGGGCGGCGGCTCGCGGACGCCGTGCGCCGCCGGGGCGGGACGCCGACGTTGGTCCTGCTGACGGATGGCCGGGCCAATGTTGCGATGGATGGGCGCGGCGGCCGGGCCCGGGCGGAGGAGGAGGCCATGACCGCCGCGCGCACGGTGCGGATGGCTGGGATCACGGCGCTGCTCGTGGACACCTCGCCCCGGCCAAACCCGGTCAGCCAGCGCCTCGCGGCCGAGATGGCGGCGCGTTACGTGCCGCTGCCCTATGCGGATGCGCGCTCGTTGTCCGGCATCGTGCGGGCAGCATGAGCCGCGTGCCGGTCCTGCCGCCGAACTGGCCCAACCGGGCCAGCAGCCGCTTCGTCCGGGCGTCCGGGCTGTTGTGGCATGTGCAGGTCATGGGGGCGGGTCCGAACCTCCTGTTGCTGCACGGCACCGGGGCGGCTACGCATTCATGGCGGGGCCTGATGCCGGCGCTGGCGGAGCGCTTCACCGTCATCGCCCCGGACCTGCCGGGCCACGGCTTCACGGAGGCGCCCGCGGCGGCGCGGCTGTCGATGCCGGGCATGGCGCGGGCCGTGCTGGACCTGTTGCGCGCGCTGAACCTGCAACCGGCGATGGCGGCCGGGCATTCGGCTGGCGCTGCGATCCTGGCGCGCATGTGCCTCGACGAGCGGATCACGCCGCGCGGGCTCGTGTCGCTCAACGGCGCGTTCCTGCCGCTGGAGGGCGTGGCCGGGCAGCTGTTCTCTCCATTGGCGCGCGTGCTGGTCGGGCTGCCTTTGCTGCCTCGACTTTTTGCATGGCGCGCCGCCGATCCCCGCGTGGTCGAGCGGTTGCTGGACGCCACGGGATCGCGGATCGACGCGGCAGGCGCGGCGCTGTATGCGCGCCTGGTCGCGAACCCGCGCCACGCCGCGGCGGCGCTTGGGATGATGGCGCATTGGGATCTCCGTCCGCTGCTGCAGGACTTGCCGCGGTTGCGCCCTCCGCTGCTGCTGATTGCGGGCGGCGGCGACCGGAGCGTCCCGCCGGCGCAGTCGGAGCGGGTGCGGGACTTGGTGCCGGGCGCCCGCCTGGTGGTCATGCCCGGCCTCGGCCATCTCGCGCATGAGGAGCACCCGGCGGAGACCGCGGCGCTGATCTTGGAGCATGCACGCGCCTTGGGCGCGGTGCCATGATGACCGGGGAGTAGTGGCGGACTGGTTCGCCAGCGGCCGGGTGCTGGACGTTATCCTGCTCGGCATGGCGGTCGAGGCGGTGGGGCTGGTGTTCTATCACCGGCGCACCCGGCGAGGCGTCCCGCCGGGGGCGCTACTGCCGAACCTGCTGTCCGGCATGTGCCTGCTGCTGGCGATGCGGGTGGGGCTCGCCGGGTTCTGGTGGGGATGGACCTCGCTATCCCTGCTGGCAGCCGGGGCATTGCATGGCGTGGACCTGTGGCGGCGGTGGCAGCGGCAGTAGCACCGGAACTGCCGTCAATGTGACGTCACTCAAATTGGACAGTTCCCCCTTCTCGTAAGTGTCAACGTGCTGTTACAGTCCATGATGGATGCGACCGCGTCCTAGTGCGGGCCTGAAATGCCTGCCATGCCCCATAGAGACCATCGATAGGGTAATGCCGCATGCCGCAGCCTTTGTCCGAAGACCTTGCCGCCTGCCGGGCCCTGTTGCGCGGCGGCTCCCGCTCGTTCTTCGTCGCCGCCCTCATGCTGCCGAGGCACGTGCATCGCCCCGCGACGGCGCTGTATGCGTTCTGCCGCATCGCGGACGACTTGATCGACGGGGCAGGAGACCCGGAAGCCGGCTTGGCGGACCTGCGCCGGAGGCTCGACAAGGTCTATGCCGGCGACCCGCAGCCCTATCCGCCGGACCGGGCGCTCGCGGCCATCGTGGCCCAGCATGGGATCCCCCGTACCCTTCTGGATGCGCTGCTGGAGGGCTTCGCCTGGGACGCGGCCGGCCGGGCCTACGACACGCTGGCCGACCTCGAAGCTTATGCCGCACGGGTCGCCGGCGCGGTCGGCGCGATGATGGCCGTGCTGATGGGCACGCGGTCGGCGGAGGCGGTGGCACGGGCGTGCGACCTCGGCGTCGCCATGCAGCTGAGCAACATAGCACGCGACGTGGGGGAGGATGCGCGGGCCGGCCGGCTCTATCTGCCCCGGGACTGGTTGCGGGAGGCGGGCATCGACCCAGAAGCCTGGCTGGCGTGCCCCTGGCCCGATCCTGCGCTGGCCGGGGTGGTTCGCCGGCTGTTGCTGGCCGCGGACGCGCTGTACGCGCGGGCGGACGCGGGCATCGCCGCCCTGCCGCTCGCGTGCCGCCCCGGCATCGGCGCGGCACGGCGGCTCTACGCCGGGATCGGCCAGCAGGTCGCGCGGAACGGCTACGATTCGCTCAGCCAGCGCGCGTCCGTCCCAACGACACGCAAGATCGGCCTCGTCCTGCGCAGCACAGCCCGCGCGCTGCACCCCCATGCGGCGCTGCCGTATCCTCCGCTGGGCGCGACGCGCTTCCTGGTCGATGCCGTCACTGCGACCCCGGCACGGCCCGTGACGCGCCGGGTGCTCTGGCAGGGCTTCGACAAGCGGGTGGCATGGCTTTGCGCCCTTTATGAGCGCATCGACGATCATCAGGCCCAGCGTTCGCCGTCTTAACCTCTCGTCAAGGACGCCGTGGCATGGTTGGACAATGGGAATGGGCTATTTTGCTGGTGGGATTCATCGGCCTGCTCGGCTGGGAACTGCGCAGGACCCGCCGCGCCATCCGCCGTGCGAAACAGGACGAGCCGCCTCCGCCCTGATCCGGCGGATGCGCGGCCTCACCAGCGGCGGGGAATGCGGAACGGCAGCATCGCCTGGACCCAGGGCGCGCGGAACCGGTCGAGGGACAGGTTCTCATGCACCGCCGTGACCGACTCTCCATACAGGCGCGTGTCGATGACGGACCGGGCATAGAACGGCGTATCCTCCAGCCGGCGCCGCAGCCGTGGGGCATGTCCGGCATCTGCCCGCGTCCGCTGCGCCATGCGCCAGAGCGTGCGCGGCAGCGGCGCTGGGGGCGGCGGCTCCATACGCTCCAACCCGCCATTCCGCGCCACGCGCAGCGCCAGGGCCTGCTCACCGTCCACCCGGCGGCTCGCGTTATACAGGATCGTGGCGCCGGACGCGGTCGGGGCGCGGCACCAGTCCCAATGCACGAAGTCATCTTCCAGCGCGGCGCTGCCATTGTTGGTGTCGAAGTAGCCAGGGCCGGACCAAGACAGCGACGGGCTGCTCAGCGCCACCTCCACCCGGGACACCGGCGCTATGGGAGACCACTGGTGCCGTCCAGCCGCGTCCAGCGCGAAGCCGCAGCCCGGCAGCGCCGCCGGATGCACCCGGACGGTGCCGCGGATGCGGGCCGGCACCGGAACCGCGACCTCGTCGATGCGCACTGTCAGCGCGCTGCCGTCCCACGTTATGGCGCTTGGCCCGATGCCGAGGTGCCGCGGCCCGGCCTGCAGCGCGCCGCGCCCCCGCTCCGTCATGGTCCAGCGCTTTCCGCGGCCGCCATACAGCACGGCGTTGAGCGCGCAGTGGTGCTGCGGCTCCCCCGCCCCATGCCGCCGGGACCAGGCGTAGAACGGGGAGAACACGCTGCCGATGAACGCGATCAGCGTGATGCCATGCTGCCCGTCATCGCTCAGCGCGTCGACATACCACCACGCATAGCCGTGCGGCGGGACGTAGCCGTCGAACCGAGGTCCACCGTCACCGCCGACGCCGCGAGCCGCCCCGATAGCGCCGCCATCGGCACCCCCGCCCCCGGATGGGTGCCGCCCCCCGCCAGGAACAGGCCCGGCAGCTTCGTGCGGGACCCCGGCCGGCGGAAGGACGCCATCGCGCCGTGCACCGCCGGGCCATACAGCGCACCCCCGGTCCCCGGGAACATCGCCCCGAACTCCCGCGGCGTCGTCACCACTGGCGTATCCATGGTCGTTAGCCGCAGTCCGCTGCGGGCCAGCAGGCCGAAGGTCCGGTCCGCGCATCGATCGATCTCCTGTGGCGAAAGGTCAAGCACGTCGCCCAGCGCCGGCGCGTTGACAAGGCACAGCAGGCGCTCCGGCCCGGTGCCTGAACGGTTGCCCCGGCTGTCCCGGTCCTGTGCGCAAAGATAGGCGGTCGGCTTGGCTGGCAGCCGGCCCGCCTGCAGATCCTGGAACTCGGCCGCGTAGTCGTCCGAGAAGAACACCGTGTGGTGCAGCAGCGGGAACCCGTCGGCCTCCGCGACCATGGCCCAGGTCACGGCCGAGAGGGACCGGTCCGCCACGGGCGTCGCCGGCACGCATCCCGCAGCCGCACGGCCGAACAGCCCGGCCGCCAGCGCTGCCGGGTCGGCGTTCAGCACGACCGCGTCCGCCTCGACCCGCTCGCCGGACGCCAGCCGCACGCCCGATGCGCGGCCGGACCCCGTCAGTACCTCGGCAACCTCGGCTCCATAGCGGATCGTAGCACCTTGTGCGGCGGCGAGCTTCGCCAGCGCCAGCGCAACCTGGTGCATGCCACCTTCGACCAGCCAGACGCCATCCTGTTCGACATGCGCCACCAGCATCAGGGTAGCCGGGGCGCGATAGGGGGATGACCCGCAATACGTCGCATACCGCCCGAACAACTGCCGCAGCCGCGGGTCGGCAAAATGCTGGGACAGCGCCGCCCACATCGTCTCGAACGGCTTGATGCGCCACATCTCGCCAAACCCCGCGGCCATGGCGAGGGAGACGGCGTTCGGGCGCGGCGACCGGATGAATGGCCCTTCGAGCGTCCGGTAGATCCGCCGCGCCTCGGCGCAGAACGCCGTGAAGCCACGCGCCTCCGCAGCGCCTGCGAACGCGCCGATGGCCGCCGTGGACTGTTCGACATCGGCGAACAGGTCCAGTTGCGCGTCCTCCCATGCATGCCGGGCCAGCACGCTCGCCGGGTGCAGCGTGATATGGTCCGCAAGCAGCGCTCCGGCGTCGGCGAACAGCTCCTCGAAAACCCATCGCATGGTGAAGACGGTCGGTCCCGCGTCGATCCGCGCTGTCCCGACCGCAACCTGCCGCATCTTGCCGCCGGGTGCAGCCGCGCGCTCCAGCACCGTCACGTCATGGCCCTGCCGCGCCAAGTCGAGCGCCGCGGCCAAACCGCCTATCCCCGCCCCGATCACCGCTACCCGGCGCTGCATGCCCTTTATTCCCGACAATTGAGCTTGACGCAGGTGTCAGTTATAATTGACAGTCTTATCTGACAAGAAAGGTTGACACAACGGGGGTTTCCGATGGATGTAATGACCAGGATCGAGCGGTCCCTGCAAGCTGCCGTTGCCCGGGCCGATATACCTGGCTGTCCGCCCCAGCTTGCTGCCGCCATGCACCATGCGGTGTTCCCGCGTGGGGCCCGCATCCGCCCGCGCCTGTGCTTGGCTGTGGCTGCGGCCTGTGCGGAGGACGAGCCGGCCGTGTCCAACGCCGCCGCCGCCGCGATCGAGCTGCTGCATTGCGCTTCCCTGGTGCATGACGACCTGCCCTGTTTCGATGACGCGGACACCCGTCGTGGCCGGCCCACCGTGCACCGCGCCTTTGGGGAGCCGTTGGCGGTGCTGGCGGGGGACGCATTGATCGTGCTGGCGTTTCAGACCCTGGCGCTCGGCGCAGCCTGCGCGCCCCTGCGGCTCGGGCCGCTGATGGTGACGGTTGCGCAGTCCGTGGGCGTGCCGTTCGGCATCGTGGCCGGGCAGGCATGGGAGTGCGAGCCCAGCATCGACCTGGCGCGCTATCAGCAGGAGAAGACCGGCGCCTTGTTCGCCGCCGCGACCGTCGCCGGCGCCGCGGCGGCCGGAGCGGAGGCGGAGCCCTGGCGCCGGCTGGGCGCGCGCCTGGGGGAGGCGTTCCAGGTCGCGGACGATGTGCTGGACGCGACCGCCAAGGCCGAGGACCTGGGCAAGCCGGTCGGCCAGGACAGCGCGCATAACCGCCCGAACGCGGTGCGGGAGCTTGGCCTGGACGGCGCGATCGCCCGGCTCGAGGATCTCGCCGGCGAGGCCGTGGACGCGATCCCGCCGTGCCCAGGCGCTGCCAGCCTGCGCGGCCATATCCTGTCCGAGACCATGCGCCTGCTGCCGAAGGAACTGGCGCGCCACGCTGCTTAGCCCGACCTTGCTGGACCGGGCCATGCCGGTGCGGGAGCGCGCCGCGGCATGGCGGGACCGGCTAGTCGCAAGCCCACGGTTCCGCGCCTGGGCCGCCGCGTTTCCGCTGACCCGGCCGATCGCCCGTCGCCGCACGCGGGCGCTGTTCGACCTCTGCGCCGGGTTCGTTTACTCGCAGGTGCTGCAGGCCTGCGTGCAGCTCCGGCTGTTCGACATCCTGGCCGAGGGGCCGCAAACCGCCGCCGCGCTCGCACCCCGGCTAGCGCTTCCGCTCGCCGGAACGGAGCGGCTGCTGCTGGCGGCGGTGTCGCTCCGCCTGGTGTCCCGGCGGAGCGGGCGCTTCGGGCTGGGCCCGCTCGGCGCCGCCATGGTCGGCAATGCTGCCATCGCGCAGATGGTGCTGCACCACCGCATGCTCTACGCGGACCTGGGCGACCCGGTGGCGCTGCTGCGCGGGAACGCGGGCGGCACCGCATTGGGCCAGTATTGGCGCTATTCCGGCGCCGAGCGGCCGGCGTCGCTAGCAGCGGAGCACATTGCGGACTACACCGCGCTGATGGCGGCGTCGCAGCCCTTGGTGGCCGGTGAGGTGCTGGCTGCCTATCCGCTGCACCGCCACCGCTGCTTGCTGGACGTGGGCGGCGGCGACGGCAGCTTCCTCGAAGCCGCGTTGGCCAGCACACCGGGCCTGCACGGCATCCTCTTCGACCTGCCGGCCGTGGCCGATCAGGCGCAATCACGCTTTGCCAGGGCCGGTTTGACCGGCCGTGCGACGGTCATCGGCGCGGACTTCGGCCGGGACGCACTGCCGGGCGGCGCCGACATCGTCTCCCTGGTCCGCGTCATCCACGACCACGACGACCCGGCCGCGCTCGCTATCCTACAAGCCGTCCGCCGTGCCCTGCCGCCCGGCGGGGTGTTGCTGCTCGCCGAGCCCATGTCCGGGACGGCCGGCGCGGAACCAATAGGCGACGCCTATTTCGGCTTCTACCTGCTCGCCATGGGACACGGCCGGACGCGCACTCCAGCCGAGCTCGGCGCGATGCTGATACAGGCCGGGTTCGGCCGGGTGCACACGATCCCGACGCATACGCCGCTGCTGGTCAGCGTCCTCCATGCGACGGCCGCCTGATATGTAAATTACGGTTGACAGGCAATGCTGTCAGGTTAGTCTGACACTCAACACGGGCCATCATGGCCTGTGCTGCTCTGGGGGAGGGCGCGCATGGATGCATTGGCTGTCGTTCTCGCCGGACCCGGGGCGCTCTCGCTTGACCGCCTCGCGTTGACCGAGGCGACCGACACCGATGTGGTGGTCGACGTGGAGTGGAGCGGCATCAGCACGGGCACGGAGCGCCTGCTTTGGTCTGGCGAGATGCCGCCGTTCCCCGGCATGGGCTATCCGCTTGTGCCGGGCTACGAGACGGTCGGCCGGATTGCTGTTGCTGGCGCAGGCTCGGGCGGCCGCGTTGGGGACCGGGTGTTCGTGCCGGGCGCACGCTGTTTCGGCGAGGTGCGCGGGCTTTTTGGCGGCGCCGCGTCGCGGCTGGTGGTGGATGGCGCCCGGGTGGCGCGGTTCGAGGAGGCGCTGGGCGAACAGGGCGTGCTGCTGGCGCTCGCCGCCACCGCGCACCACGCGATGGCCGGTGCGGTTCCGGACCTGATCGTCGGCCACGGCGTGCTGGGCCGGCTGCTGGCGCGTCTCAGCGTGCTTGCCGGCGGCACCCCCACGGTTTGGGAGCGCAACCCGGCCCGTGCGGAGGGCGCCGAGGGCTACCAGGTGCTTGACCCCGCGCAGGACAGCCGCCGGGACTACCGCGCCATCTACGACGTGAGCGGCGACGCAGGCCTGCTGGACACGTTGGTCGCGCATTTGGCGCCCGGCGGAGAGATCGTGCTGGCCGGATTCTACAGCCAGCGCCTGTCTTTCAGCTTTCCGCCGGCCTTCATGCGGGAAGCGCGGCTGCGCATCGCGGCCCAGTGGCAGCCGGCCGACCTCGCCGCTGTGGCGGCGCTGGCCGGCGCCGGGACGCTTTCGCTGGACCGGCTGATCACCCATCGCAGCGTCGCGGCCAGCGCCGATCGCGCGTACCGCACCGCATTCGGCGACCCAGCGTGCCTGAAGATGATCCTCGATTGGAGAGCCTGCGCATGAACGCCATCGCCCCCAACTCCGGCATGACCGAAGCGCTCCGGAACGAGGCCGCGCAGGAGCCGGACCCCGTCTCCATCGGGCCGGCGAAGAAAGAAACGCAGATCATCGCGATCTACGGCAAGGGCGGCATCGGCAAGAGCTTCACCCTCGCCAACCTCAGCTACATGATGGCGCAGCAGGGCAAGCGTGTGCTGCTGATCGGCTGCGACCCCAAGAGCGACACCACGAGCCTGCTGTTCGGCGGGCGCAGCTGCCCGACCATCATCGAGACCTCGTCGAAGAAGAAGCTCGCGGGCGAGAAGGTCACCATCTCCGACGTGTGCTTCATCCGCGACGGCGTGTTCGCGATGGAGCTGGGCGGCCCCGAGGTCGGCCGCGGCTGCGGCGGGCGGGGCATCATCCATGGGTTCGAGCTGCTGGAGAAGCTCGGCTTCCACGAGTGGGGCTTTGATTATGTCCTGCTCGACTTCCTCGGCGACGTTGTCTGTGGCGGCTTCGGCCTGCCGATCGCCCGCGACATGTGCCAAAAGGTCATCGTGGTCGCGTCGAACGACCTGCAGTCGCTTTACGTCGCGAACAACGTCTGCTCGGCGGTGGACTACTTCCGCAAGATGGGCGGCAACGTCGGCGTGGCCGGCATGGTGATCAACAAGGACGATGGCACCGGAGAAGCGCAGGCATTCGCCGGGGCGGTCGGCATCCCAGTGCTGTCGGCGATCCCGGCCAACGAGGACATTCGCCGTAAAAGCGCCAATTACGAGATCATCGGCAAGCCCGGCGGCGAGTGGGCACCGGTGTTCGAGCTGCTGGCCGAACAGGTCGCCGAGGCCCCGCCGGTCCGCCCGGCGCCGCTCACGCACGACGCGCTGCTGAACCTGTTCAAGGGAGACGCCGTGGGCCGCGGCGTGGTGCTGACACCCGCGACCGAGGCCGATATGTGCGCCGCGACCGTGAACAACCGCGCCTCCCTCGAAGTCATCTACGAGGGCGTCTGATGGACGGGTCCGTCCTGCCGCCGGAACCGGCCGAGGGCTCCGGCTGCCACGGCGGCCGGGAGACGATGGCCGCCGCCGCGCGTGCCGCCGGCAAGACCGCGACGATGGACCGGCTGATGGCCGACTACCCGCGCGGCCCGCACGACCAGCCGCAGTCCATGTGCCCGGCGTTCGGGTCGCTCCGCGTCGGGCTGCGCATGCGGCGCACCGCCACCATCCTGTGCGGTTCGGCCTGCTGCGTGTACGGCCTGACGTTCACCTCGCACTTCTACGGCGCGCGGCGGACGGTCGGCTACGTGCCATTCAACTCCGAGACCCTGGTGCGCGGCCAGCTGTATGAGGACATCCGGGACGCCGTGTATGAGACGGCGAAGCCCGCCGATTATGACTGCGTCGTGGTCATCAACCTGTGCGTGCCCACCGCGTCCGGCGTGCCGCTGGACCGGCTGCCCAAGCAGATCGACGGCGTGCGCATCATCGGCATCGACGTGCCGGGCTTCGGCGTGCCCACCCATGCCGAGGCGAAGGACGTGCTGACCGGCGCCATGCTGCGCTATGCGCGCACCGAGGCCGAGCAGGGTCCCGTCGCCCGTCCGCGCACGCAGCAGGACCGGCCGACGGTCACGATGATCGGCGAGTTCTTCCCGGCCGATCCGCCCGGCGTCGGCGCGCTGCTCGCCCCCATGGGCCTGGCCGTGGCGCCGCAGCTGCCGTCGCGTGAGTGGCGGGACCTGTATGCCGCGCTGGACTGCCAGGTCGCCGCGGCGGCGCACCCGTTCTACACCGCGACGGTGCGTGAGTTCGCCGCCGCCGGGCGCCCAGTGGTGGGCTCCGCCCCGGTCGGGCTGGAGGGTACTGCCGCGTGGCTCGACGCCATTGGCGGCGCGGCGGGTGTGCCGGCGTCGAAGGTCGACGAGGCCAAGGCGCGCGCGCTGCCGACGATCCGTGCGGCGCTGGAGGCGAACCCCATCCGCGCGCGCGTCACCGTCTCGGGCTATGAAGGTTCGGAGCTGTTGGTGGCGCGGCTGCTGATCGAGGCCGGAGCCACCGTGCCGTATGTCGGCACCGCCTGCCCGCGCACCGAGTGGAGCGAGGCGGACCGCGCGTGGCTGGTGGCGCACGGCGCCTTCGTCCAGTACCGCGCGTCGCTGGAGCAGGACCTCGCGGCCATGCTGGACGTGCGCCCGGACCTCGCCATCGGCACGACGCCGCTGGTGCAGAAGGCCAAGGAGCTCGGCATCCCGGCGCTTTACTTCACCAACATGGTTTCGGCCCGGCCGCTGTTCGGCGCGGCCGGCGCTGGGGCGCTCGCGGGGATCGTGGCAGCGCAAACCGCCGGGGTAAACCGGTTCGGCCGCATGGTGGAGTTCTTCGGCGGCGTCGGCACGGCGGATGCCCGCGGCTATGGCTGGCAGGGCGTGCCGCAGGAGCCGAAGGGCGCGCGGGAGCGCTACCGCAAGACCCTGGCCGCGAAGGCCAAGGCGAGCGAAGCGGTGGGGAGCTGAGGCATGCTCGTCCTCGACCATGACCGCGCCGGCGGCTACTGGGGCGCTGTCTATGCCTTCACTGCCATCCGCGGGCTCCGCGTGGTCATCGACGGCCCTGTCGGCTGCGAGAACCTGCCGGTCACCGCGGTGCTGCACTACACGGACGGCCTGCCGCCGCATGAGCTGCCGGTGGTGGTGACCGGGCTGAACGAGGACAGCCTGTCCATGCATGGGACCGAGGGCGCGCTGCGTCAGGCGGCCAGCACGCTCGACCAGGACATGCCGTCCGTGGTGGTCACCGGCAGCATCGCCGAGATGATCGGCGGCGGCGTGACCCCCGAGGGCTCGAACCTGTTGCGCTTCATCCCGCGCACCATCGACGAGGACCAGTGGCAGGCGGCCGACCGCGCGATCTATTGGCTGTGGACCGAGTTCGGCGCCAAGAAGTCCAAGATCAAGCCGCGCCCGGAGCGCCTGCCCGGGGTCAAGCCGCGCGTGAACATCATCGGCCCGATCTACGGCACCTTCAACATGCCGTCCGACGTCGCCGAGATCCGGCGGCTGGTCGAGGGCGTCGGCTGCGAGGTCAACCTGGTGTTCCCGCTGGGCTCGCATCTCGAGGATGTGGCGAAGCTGCCGAATGCCGACGTCAACATCTGCATGTATCGCGAGTTCGGCCGGCAGCTGTGCGAGGAGCTGGACCGCCCCTATCTGCAGGCGCCCATCGGCCTGTTCGCCACCACCAACTTCCTGCGCAAGCTGGGCGAGCTCACCGGGATCGATCCGGAGCCGTTCATCGAGGGCGAGAAGCACACGACAATCAAGCCGGTGTGGGATTTGTGGCGCAGCGTCACGCAGGACTTCTTCGCCACAGCCTCGTTTGCGGTCGTCGCGACCGACACCTATGCGCGCGGGCTCGTTGGCTTCCTCGAGGGCGAGATGGGGGTGCCCTGCACGTTCCATTACAGCCGCACCGCCGGGGTCAAGCCGGACAATGCGGCGGTGCGCGAAAGCCTGCGGACCAAGCCGCCGCTAGTGCTGTACGGCTCATATAACGAGCGGCTCTATGCGGCCGAGCTCGGCGCGCGGTGCATGTACATCCCGGCGTCTTTCCCCGGCGCCATCATCCGGCGCCACACCGGCACGCCGTTCATGGGATATGCGGGGGCCACATACATCATCCAGGAATATTGCAACGCGCTGTTCGACGCGCTGTTCCACATCCTGCCGCTGAGCACCGACATGGACCGCGTGGACCCCACCCCGGCCAAGCAGGGCGAGTGGAACGCGGATCCGTGGGATGAGGCGGCACTGGCCTTGCTCGACGAGTATGTGGAGGCCGAGCCGTTTCTCGTGCGGATCTCCGCAGCCAAGCGGTTGCGCGACCGGGTGGAGCGGGATGCACGGGAGGCGCGGGAGGGCCGGGTGGATGCGGACCGGGTGCGCCGGTCGCTCGCACAGATGCAGGGGCAGGCCGCGTGATGGCCGTCCGCCTCCCTAGAATGGCCGTTTGGCGGTGCCAGGCGGCGAGTGTCCGGGGCGTTGCTGCCTTGGCCGATCCCAGCCGCACGGGACGTGTGCGGCGCCTGGCAGTCCCAAGGAGGGTCTTCAACCATGTCTGACGTCCAAAGCCGAACCAGCTCCACATCGGGGCTGACCGACAATGAAGCGCGGGAATTCCACAGTATCTTCATTACCAGCTTCATCGTGTTTGTAGTGATCGCGCTGATTGCGCACGTCCTTGTCTGGATGTGGCGGCCGTGGCTGCCCGGCCCGAATGGCTACACCACGTCATTGCTGGACGGTCTGGCTTTGCTCAAGTCCCAATTCGTATAGGACCCAACTCTTGTAAGGAGAGCGTAAGATGTGGCGTATATGGCTGCTGTTTGACCCGCGCCGGGTCCTGGTCGCGCTCAGCGTGTTCCTGTTCGTTCTGGCATTGCTGATCCATTTCATCTTGCTGAGCACCAGCCGGTTCAATTGGCTCGAAGGCCCCGCCCGCCCCGGCGGAACCGTGCAGCAATTGTCGCCGCTGCCGCAAGCGACGCCACGCTAGGCGGACACGGCAACCGGTCCAACCCGTCCGGCAGCGGGCACACCGCCTGCTGCCGGACGGTCAACCTGATCCCAGCCCTGGTTATTGAGGGGAGCGCATCATGGCTATGATGAACTTCGAGGCAAAATACCGTGTCCGCGGTGGCACGCTGGTGGGCGGGGACCTGTTCGACTTCTGGGTCGGCCCGTTCTACGTCGGGTTCTTCGGCGTCACGACCATTTTCTTCTCGCTGCTCGGCACCTGCCTTATCATCTATGGGGCGTCGATCGGGCCCACCTGGAACATCTGGCGCATCAGCATCGCGCCGCCGGACCTGTCCTACGGTCTTGGGTTCGCGCCGCTGAAGCAAGGCGGGCTGTGGCAGGTCATCACCATCTGCGCCATCGGCGCGTTCGTGTCCTGGGCGCTGCGGCAGGTGGAGATCACCCGCAAGCTCGGCATGGGCTACCACGTGCCGGTCGCATTCAGCGTGGCGATTTTCGCCTATGTCAGCCTGGTCGTCATCCGCCCGGTCCTATTGGGCGCCTGGGGCCACGGTTTCCCGTATGGCATCATGAGCCACTTGGACTGGGTGTCGAACACCGGGTACCAATACCTGCATTTCCACTACAATCCGGCGCACATGCTGGCCGTCACGTTTTTCTTCACGACGACCCTGGCCCTGTCGCTGCACGGCGCGCTGGTGCTGTCGGCCGCGAACCCGCCCAAGGGGCACCAGATCAAGACGGCCGAGCATGAGAACACCTTTTTCCGGGACACCATCGGCTGGTCCATCGGCACGCTGGGCATCCACCGCCTGGGCCTGTTCCTGGCGCTCTCGGCCGGGTTCTGGTCGGCGGTGTGCATCATCATCAGCGGACCGTTCTGGACACGCGGCTGGCCCGAGTGGTGGGGCTGGTGGCTGAACTTGCCGATTTGGAAGTAGGGGACGATCATGGCCGAGTATCAAAACCTGTTCACCCGCATCCAGGTTCGCGGCCCGGTCTACGCCGGCGTCCCAACCGAGGGCGGCAGCTGGACGCGGTCCGGCAAGCCGTACTTCATTCACCTGTTCGGCGTGCTGGGGGATGCGCAGGTCGGCCCGATCTACCTGGGCTTCCTTGGCATCGCCTCGCTGGCCTGCGGCCTCACCGCCTTCGAGATCATCGGCCTCAACATGTGGGCGTCGGTGAACTGGAACCCGGTCGAGTTCATCCGGCAGCTGCCCTGGCTGGCGCTCGAGCCGCCGCCACCATCCTATGGGCTCCGCTTCCCGCCGCTGGCGCAGGGCGGATGGTGGCTGATGGCCGGGTTCTTCCTGACCGCGTCGATCCTGCTGTGGTGGGTCCGCATCTACCGGCGGGCCCGGCAGCTCGGCATGGGGCTGCACGTGGCCGGGGCGTTTGCGGCGGCGATCTGGCTGTATCTCGTGCTCGGTTTCATCCGCCCGTTGCTGATGGGAAGCTGGGGCGAGGCAGTGCCGTTTGGCATCTTTCCGCACCTCGACTGGACGGCAGCGTTCTCCATCCGTTACGGCAACCTGTTCTACAACCCGTTCCACATGCTCTCGATCGTCTTCCTGTATGGCTCGACCCTGCTGTTCGCCATGCATGGCGCCACGGTGCTCGCCATCAGCCGCTATGGCGGCGAGCGCGAGCTGGAGCAGATCGTGGACCGCGGCACGGCGTTCGAGCGCGGCGCGCTGTTCTGGCGCTGGACCATGGGTTTCTGCGCGAGCGCGGAGAGCATCCACCGCTGGGCGTGGTGGTTTGCCGTGCTGTGCCCGCTCACCGGTGGAATTGGCATTTTGCTTACTGGCACAGTTGTGGATAACTGGTATCTCTGGGGCGTGAAGCACGGCCTGTCCTCCCCGTATCCGCCGGTGTTCGGCACGGTGGTCGATCCGGCCCTTACGGGAGGGGTACGATGAGCTACGGGATGAGGCATGCGATCGGGGCGGTCGCCATCGTCGGCGGAGCGTTGCTGGCAGTGGCGATGCTCGTCAAGTTCGACCTGCCGCCGGTGACCACGGTGCAGCGCGGCTATCGCGGGACCGCGATGGAGACCAACTACAATCCGCGCGATCTACGGGTCTACTTGGCGGAGAACAAGGTGCCGCCCTCGCTCCCGCAGCTTCCGGCAGTCGGACCGAAGGCGGCCGTGGCATACAAGAACGTGCAGGTGCTGGGGGACCTCAGCGTCGGCCAGTTCACGCGGCTGATGGTCTCCATCACCAACTGGGTCGCGCCCAAGCAGGGCTGCAACTACTGTCATAACCCGAACAACATGGCGGAGGACAACCTCTACACCAAGGTCGTCGCCCGTCGCATGATCCAGATGACGCAGATGGTGAACTCGGAGTGGCAACCGCACGTCCAGGCGACCGGGGTGACCTGCTACACTTGCCACCGCGGCAACAACATCCCGAACAACGTCTGGTTCAATGACCCTGGCCCGACGCGCGGGGTCGGCGGCATGATGCAGGCCTCGACCGGGAAGGACATCGCCTCCGGCTCGGTCGGCGACTCGTCGCTGCCGTATGACCCGTTCACGCCGTTCCTGGAGAACGACTACCCAATCCGCCAGCAGGGTGAGACGGCGTTGCCGGTTGCCGCTGGTACGAGGCACTCGATCAAGGAGACCGAGTGGACCTACGCCCTGATGATGCACTTCTCGCAGTCGCTTGGGGTGAACTGCACCTATTGCCACAATAGCCGGGCGTTCGGCGACTGGGAGCAAAGCACGCCGCAGCGGGTGTCGGCCTGGTACGGCATCCGGATGGTCCGGCAGATCAACTCGGAGTACCTGAACCCGCTGCACGACGTGTTCCCGCCGGACCAGCTGGGCAAGCTGGGTGACAACGCCAAGGTGGCCTGCGCGACTTGCCATCAGGGTGTATACAAGCCGCTGTTTGGCGTCAGCATGCTGAAGGATTTCCCGGAGTTGGCAGGGCCAGGTCCGCGCAAGGCAGCGTCGACGCAATAGGGCCAGCCAGGGGCGTTGGTGCACAACTCGGATCATGGGCGTAGAGCACCCGCTCGAAGCGTTTTCAGCAGATACGCTGCGACATCGGCAGGCCGAGTTAGGTCATCTGGCTCGGCGCCACGACCGATACGGTCGACGCCACCGACGTTGCCCGCTTCGCCTTTGAGAAGCGTTCCGAGGCCGACTGTCGTGGTCCGCCTTAGTCCGGCAAGCGGGTCATTAGCTCGGCGCCGCCGCCCACGATGTCCTCTACGATGGCAGCCCGTGCGGCGGCGGCATCCCTCCGCCGCAGCGCATCCAGCACCTCGAGATGGCAATTTGGCTCGTCGCTAACCGACCAGTTTTCCGGACCGTTGGATAGCAAAGTCAGAAACGGCCCGCTCTGTGCCCAGAGGCTCTCCACCACTCGAAACAGGGCGGGCTGTTTGGCGGTGCTTGGCTCGAGCAGCCTGGCCTGCCTCGTCTTGATGCTCGGCACGGCAGGTCAGGTGCGGGCCCAGGCGATCCAGCCCTACGAGTTCACGCCACTGCCCGCCGGCACCAACCTGGCCATCGGCTATCACGTGTATGGCCATAATACCGAGTTCAATGTCGCCCGCGGCCCGACGATCAAGAACTCCGGCCTCGAGATCAACGTCGGCGTCACCCGCTATGTCCACTTCTACGACGTCGCGGGACATCCCGCCGGAATCCAAGTGATCCAGGGTTTCGGTTCGCTGTCGGCCGCACACGTCGACGGACAGCGCGTCGGGAGCGCTTACGGCGTGCAGGACACCGCTCCCTCGGCATTCATTTGGCCCTACGTCAATATAGCGACCAAGACCAACTTCAACACCACGGCATTCCTTTACCTGCCCAGCGGCAGCTATGACCGGAGCTCTGCCATCAACCTTGGCGCCAATCGATGGGGCGAAGACATCCAGCTCGGCCTCACGCAGGGCATCGGCGAGCGCTTCGCCTTCGACGCCGAATTCGACGCCCGGTTCAATGGCGACAATGGCAGCTATATCCCCGGCAACCGGCGGCTCAGTCAGGACCCGACCTACCGCGTCCAGCTCTGGGCCAACTGGCGATGGAGCGCTGCATTCACCACGTCGGTCGGCTATGAAGGCCTCTTCGGCGGCTTGCAGCAGGTAAACGGCATCTTCGACGGAAACAAGACCGAAGAACAGCGTATACGCGCCAACGCCGCCCTGTTCCTGACTCCGACGGTGCAGACGATGCTGGAGCTCAACCACGACGTCCACGTCGGCGGCTTCAAGCAGGATTTCGGCGCGACAGTGCGGCTGCTCAAAGCCTTCTGACCGGCGCCGGTCCGGACCATTTAGCGCGCCGCCTCCCGTGCCTAGCACCGGCGGCCTAAACCGGGAGATACTCGCCATGACGCATAGAAAACTTCTCAGCGCCGCCGTAATGCTGCTGGCGCTTGCGGCCTGCCAGTCGCCGACCGCCAAGAACCCTCTGTGCCAATGACGATGAGACACTGGCCCCATGCGAGTTTAGACTTGGGCGCAGGAGAACAGCATCGTGGTTACGCCCAACAATCATTCGCAGCTGAACGCCGCAGCTGACGCCGACACGA
>JAABUK010001443.1_pt1 | contig 45322 bp, 41 predicted proteins | sample 5559141 | NCBI WGS metagenome assembly JAABUK01 (sample SAMN10711869, study PRJNA513367) | rock metagenome | isolation source: Antarctica rocks | place: Antarctica: Victoria Land, Pudding Butte nord | collected 2016-01-03 | reverse complement strand
GGAATAAAGTATTTTTCTATTTGGTCACGGGTTAATTCATGAATCGGGGGTTTTTTAGTAGCCATACTATTGAAAACTAGTTCGTTAAAAGAACAGAGTAGCCCCCAAAATAGTTTAAATCTCTTCAATTCGATATCCGACATGATATTGTGCTCGGCGCAGAAGTCGAGCATCTCCTGCGTTTCGGCGATGCCGCCGATGAGCGAGCCGGCCACGCGGCGGCGCTTGGCAATGAGGTTGAAGGCGTGCAGGTGCGGCGCCTCGGAGGGCACGCCCAGCAGAATCATGGTGCCGTCGAGGCGCAGCAGGTTCACGTAGGTCCCGAGGTCGAGCTGGGCCGATACGGTGTTGATGATGAAGTCGAAGTAGTTGCTCACCGACTTCAGCTGCTCCTTGTCTTTGGTTACCACAAACTTGTGGGCACCGAGAGCTTTGGCATCAGCTTCCTTTTCGGGCGAAGTGCTGAGCACCGTTACCTCGGCGCCGAGGGCGGCGGCAAATTTTACGGCCATGTGGCCCAGGCCGCCGAGGCCCATCACGGCTACGCGGTGGCCGGGGCCCACTTTCCACTGGCGCAGGGGCGAGTAGGTGGTGATGCCGGCGCACAGCAGCGGGGCCACGCGGGCCAGGTCGAGCTTCTCGCTCACCTTGAGGGTATATTTCTCATCCACCACGATTTGCTGCGAGTAGCCGCCGTAGGTGGGCTGGCCGGTAGCAATTTCGCGGCCGTTATAGGTGCCGACCATGCCGGTGGTTTCGCAGTACTGCTCCAGGCCTTCCTGGCACGACGAGCACTCGCGGCACGAATCGACCATGCAGCCCACGCCGGCCAGGTCGCCTACTTTGAAGCCCTTTACGTGGTCGCCCACGGCCGATACGCGGCCCACGATTTCGTGGCCCGGCACCATCGGAAAGATGGAGCCGCCCCACTCGTCGCGCACCTGATGCAGGTCAGAGTGGCACACGCCGCAGAACAGGATATCAATCTGCACGTCGTGGGGGCCGGGGGCGCGGCGCTCCACGGTAAACGGCTCAAGGGGAATAGTGGCGGCGGGAGCCGCGTAAGCTTTGGTGGCGGACATTAACGTCTGGTCTGGTTTTAGGAAGGAAAATGCCTACAAAAACGCCGCGACTGCCCGGTGGGCAGCGGCGGCGCTTGGGTAGTGTAGGAGGTTAACCAGCCGGGGCGAGCAAAGGTTGGGGCCGGGCCAGCGCCCCGGCCACCAGCCCGCGCATTCGCACCAGCGACTGCCGGGCGAAGCGGCGCTGCAACATGCGACCGAATACTTTGAAACCCAGCCAGTAAAATGGATTGCGAATCGTACCCTTCCGCGACATGGCATGAATGCGAAACCGCACCGCGCCGGTCGCCAGGTTCTTATGCACCGAAAAGTTAATCTGCCCCCGCTCAAAATGGCCTTCGAGCGTGCGGTAGCCGTAGCCCCACACCCGCTCGGGGTCCGCGGCGGAGGGTAGGGCGGCCTCATCCACCACGTCTACGATGCGCACGCCGAAGAAAAAATGAAACACCAGAAAATGCGCCCGCAGCACCATCACGCGCTGGCCGAGCGGCTGGCTGGGGTCGAAATAGCCTTTGATGAGGTCGGGCGGCGGGAAGGCGTAGCGACGCATAATATCCTGGGCGGCCGCGAACGAGCCGGCCGGCGCGGGCGGGCCGGGGGCTTCGGCGGGCAGGTCGGTGGCGTAGTCGTCGAGGCGCCAGCCGGCGGCCGCCGGGTAGGCGTGCTGGTCCTCGGCGGCGTAGTTTACTTTGGTGCGCGCATACGCGGCTAGCCGGTCGCGGTACCGCTGCCAGGCATCGGGGGGGGTAGGGGCGGGCAACAGCGGGGGACTACTCATGCGATACCTGCTGATTAGTAGTGCCATCGGGGGCGCGGCGCACGGTTTCGACCACCACCGGACCCAGCGCCTGGCCGCCGCTGGCCTGGCCCACGCGCTGGCAAAACTCCACCCAGGTAGCTTCCTGCATCAGCCGGCCGCCGCCGAGCGTGTCGTAGGCGAAGGCCACCAGCCCGTCGCGCGAGCGGGCCAGCGAGCGAATCTCAAAGCGTAGGGCATCGGGATAATTGTCGAGGGCGTGTACTTCGAACCGAATGCGCCCGGCCTCGGGATGGCCTTCGAGGGTCACCAACTCAAAAAAAGTGGCGCCGACCTGGGTCACGCGCACGCTGCCATTCCAGGGGCCCAGAATTTTGATGTGGAACTCGTCGCCGACGCGCAGCCGGCCGCGCTCGCCGTTCGTTTGCTCAAAATCGGCCAGCAGGCCCGGCGAAAAACGCGGCAAGTCGGCCTGCACCAGCGCCATGAGCCGCGCGGGCGCGTGGTGCGGTCGCGCCACGTCGAGGTAGTAGCGGCGCTCCAGGGCCGGGCCATCGCCACGGGCGGCCGGCTGCTCAGGATGAGAGGGCATCTTTTTAATTTAAAATTTGGAATGAAGAATTGGGGCTTACGTAAAAGTCAGCTGTCGTTGCTTTGCTGCGTTCGCAATGATAGGCGTACGATGGACGAACGAGCGGCGCGGGTATCGTTCGGGGGCAATTGACGCCGCTTGATGCGCGGAATGCGGGCTCGCAATGATAAACGTTTTTACGTAAGCCCTAATTCTACATTCCTCATTCCTCATTCCAAATTAACCAATGCCTTATTTCCGCCCTCCCGGCCCGGCGCCCGACCCGGCGCTGGTGCGCAGCCTTACCGGGCAGCAGCACGAGCTGCGCCAGCGGGTACGCGCCGAGCCCCTACCCCACCCGCCGCGCCTGATAGCGGGCTGTGACTCGTCGTTTCCGACGCCCGACACGATTTTGTCGGTGTTCGTGGTGCTGAAATTTCCGTCGCTGGAAGTAGTGGAAAAAGTGTACAGCTACGGCCCGGTGCCGCTGACCTATATACCTGGCTTTCTGTCCTTTCGCGAGGCGCCTAATGTTATTCAGGCCTTTGCCAGGCTGACGCACCGGCCCGACGTGATAATGGTGGATGGCCACGGCATCGCGCACCCGCGCCGCATGGGCATTGCCGCGCACCTGGGCGTGCTGCTCGATATGCCCACCTTCGGCGTAGCCAAGCAGAAGCTGACCGGCACTTTCCAGGAGCCCGCGCCGGAAAAGGGCAGCCTTACCCCCCTGCTCGACGCCAAAACCGGTGAGCTGATTGGGGAGGTAATCCGCAGCAAAGACAAGGTGCTGCCACTATTCGTCAGCCCCGGCCACCGCTGCGACCAGGCCACCGCCACGCGCCTCACACTGGCCTGCCTGCGCGGCTACAAGCTGCCCGAGCCTACGCGCCTGGCCGACTATTGGGCCGAGGAGTTCAAGAAAGAAGTGCGGTGAGTGGTAAGTAAGAAGCTGCAAAAAGAACGTCATTCCGAGCTTGCCGAGGAATCTCGCGTGCGTCGTGGAACGAGGCCCGAACGACTGCGCGCGAGATTCCTCGGCAAGCTCGGAATGACGTTCTTTTTCTGATTGCTCATTATTCGCTGTTCATTGTTCCTTCCCCCATCCGTCCTTAGCTTTACTGAAGGCTGATTTCACTTTTTTGGTAGCGCTGGTTGCTGGCGTTTTTTATGACGAAATACGCGGCGCTGCTGGCTTGGCTGGGCTTTTGGATACTAAGCTTTGGGGCCGCCGGCCAGGCCCTACCCCCCGCTGGCCCGCGCACCTGCGGCACCCAGCAGGCCGATGCCTGGCAGCAGGCCCAGCTGCAACAACGCCTGCCCGGCTACCGCGCCACCAAGCTGGCGGCGGCCCGCGCGCCGCGCACGGCGCTGCGCACCACGGCCGCCACCACCTACACGCTGCCGGTGGTGGTGCACATTGTTTACGATGGCGAGGCGGTGGGCACGGGCCTTAATATCAGTCAGGCGCAGGTGCAGTCGCAGCTCGACGTGCTGAACGAGGACTACCGCAACCGCAACGCCAACGGGGCGGCGGTACCCAGCCCGTTTCAGCCGCTGCGGGCCGATGCGCAGTTTCAGTTCGTGCTGGCCCAGCGCGACCCGGCCGGCCGGCCGCTGGCCGAGCCGGGCATCGACCGTGTTGACCGCAACGCGCTGGGCTTCACGGCCCCGCCCTACGCGCAGTCATACCTCGACGACACCATCAAGCCGGCTACCGACTGGAACCCCGACCAGTACGTGAATATCTGGGTGACGAGCCTGAGCAATAACATTTTGGGCTACGCCCAATTTCCGGATAACACGGCCGGGCTGGCGGGGCTCAGCCCCCTGGGTGGCGCGGCCAATACCGACGGGGTCGTGCTTCTATACTCGGCTTTTGGGCGGGTAGGGACCCTCACGGCGCCCTACGACCAGGGCCGCACCCTCACCCACGAGCTGGGCCACTTTCTGGGCCTGCGCCACACCTGGGGCGACGATAACTGCGGCGACGACTACTGCGCCGACACGCCCACCCAGCAAGGCCCCGACTACGGCTGCCCCGGCTTTCCGCACGTGACCTGCTCGAACGGGCCAAACGGCGACCTGTTTCAGGATTTTCTGGACTACTCGAATGATGCCTGCATGGCGCTGTTTTCGCAGGACCAGAAGGGCCGGATGCAGGACGTGATGGCCGCCGGCACGCCGCGCCGGGCCATATTATTGACCTCGCCGGCTCTGTGCACCGGCAGCCCGCTGGCCGCTACCGCTACCAACAGCGGGCCGGTGTGCGCCGGCCTCAGCGCTACGCTCAGCGCCACCGGCCCGGCCGGCGCCAGCTACGATTGGGTAGGGCCCAACAACTTTACCAGCACGCTGCAAAACCCGGTTTTGTCGGCCATCACCACCGGCCAGGCGGGCATTTACACCGTGCGGGTAACTGTCACGACCGGGCAGTGCGCCGGCACTGCCAGCACCAAGCTCGTGGTGAACCCGGCCCCGCCCACGCCGGTGCTGGCGGCCTCCAGCGCCACGTTCTGCCCCAGCGGGGGGGCAGGGCTCACGCTCAGCATCACGAACCCGCCCCCTGGCGGCATTTATACCTGGACGGTAGTGAGCGGCGACGGGCTGCCGGCAATAGCTACTACGCCCAGCATTGTTGTTACTCCCACGCAATCATCTACTTATCGCTTAACACTGGGCTTGGCGGGCTCGTCGTGCACGTCGTCGGCCACGGTAAGCGTGCGGGCGGTGGCGCCGGTCTGGAGCGGCGCGGCGGGCACCGGCAACTGGTTTGACGCCGCCAACTGGAACGGCTGCGTGCCCAGTCGCTATACCGACGCGCTCATTCCGGCCGGCCTCAGCACGCCCTACCCCCTCCTCAGCGGCGGCACGGCCGAGGTACGCACGCTCACCCAGCAGGGTAGCCTTACGCTGGCCGGCGGCGAGCTGGCGCTGTATGGCGACTACGCCGGCCCCGGCACCCTCACCCAAACCGGCGGCACGGTGGCTACCCGCGGCCCCGGCGCCCAAAGCCTGCGGCCCGGCGTTTACCAGACGCTGCTCATTGCTGGCGCGGGCATCAAAACTATCGGCGCGGCCACCATTGACCAGGCGCTGATGATGGGCGGCGCCATGTTGAATACTAACGTGAATGTGCTCACGCTGGCGCCCACGGCTACCCTCACCGAAACCGACGCCAGCTACGTGCTGGGCCAGGTGCAAACCACGCGCGCCGTGGGCACGACTACTGAAGCATTTGGTGGCCTGGGGGTGCGCCTCACGGCCGCGGCGGCGCCCGGCCTTACCACCGTGCGGCGCACCACGGGCCAGGCGGTGGGCACCGGCAGCGGCGGCGGCAGCAGCCGCTACTACGACATCGTGCCGGCCGCTGACCGGCCGCTCGGTACCACGCTCGCGCTGGCCTACCTGCCGCACGAGCTGAACGGCCTGCCCGAAGCTCAGCTGACGCTGTTTCACTCGCGCGATGCCGGGGCCACCTGGAGCAACGAAGGGGCTTCGCGGCGCGATGTCCCGGCCCGCCTCGTCAGCCGCGACTACGTGGCGGGCCTGGCTGGACGCTGGACGCTGGCCAGCCCTACTGCCGCCCTACCCCCGGCGGCTATCACCTACGCTATCAATGCGTTCCCGGTGCCTTTCGCGGCCGATGGCTTGTCGATTCAAGTGACCACGGCCACGGCCGGGCCGCTCGATGTGAAGCTCTACGATGTGCTGGGCCGCATCATCTACGACCAGCCGGTGGCCAGCGTGGAGGTCGGCACCAGCGTGGTGAGCCTACCCGGCTCGGGGCAATTGCAGCCGGCCAAGTACCTCCTCGTCGTGCGCCAGGGCACCCAGGAAGCCCGCCTGAACGTGGTGAAACAGTAGAAACGCGCCACGGGGCGCTCCTACCCCCTCTACCTCGTGGCAAGGCCGGCTCGCAGCGCCGCCAGCGACTCGCCCGCTTCGGTGGGCAGGCCCAGCAGCCGCGCCACGGCCTGGTACACCACCACCGGGCCGGCCGGGTGGGCCAGCACGCCCGCCTCGCCGGCCGCCTGGGTTGACTTGCTGAGCTTCTGGCCCGCCGCGTTGGTTAGCAGCGGGTGGTGAAAGAACTGAATGCGCGCCGCGTTAAACGCCTGTGTTTCGGGTAGCTGCGCGGCCAGCCACAGCTGCGCGGCGGTGCTGGGCAGCAGGTCGAGGCCACGCACGATGAGCGTGGTGCCCAGCCGCAGGTCGTCGGCCACGGAGGCTAGCTGATAGGCCGCTATCCCGTCTTTTTTCCGGATAATGAAGTCGGGCATCTCCGCACCCAGCGGCACGCTTGCTACCCCCTGCCCGGCATCGGCAAAGGTGACGACGGTGCCGGGCGGCACGTGTGCCCGCCACGCCGCGCCGGGCGTAGTAAGGGGTAGCAACCCCTCACCTACCCCCTCGCGGGCGCGGGTACGCTGGCTGCCGTGCAGCAGGCCCGGTTGCTGAGCCAGCCGCCGTAGCAATCGGTTGTAATCGGGCAGGTGCAGCAGCTGCGAGTAGTGAGCCAGAAAATCGTCCGGCCCGCTGGGGCCGTAGTCGTAGTCGATTTTCAACCAGTCAATTATCCGAAAAATATTCTCCAGATAAACCCGCCGCAGCCGGGCGCGGTCCAGGTCGTCGATGCGCAGGTGCAGGGTGCCGCCGGCCCGGCCCACCAGCAGCCAGGTCAGCACGAAGTTGACCGCGTTGCCGAGGTGCAGGTAGCCGCTGGGGGTAGGCGCCAGGCGGCCGATTGGTGGTGCCTGGTGCTCGGTGCCTGGTGCTTGGTTATAGTCTGTCATTGCGAGCGCAACGAAGTGGAGCGCGGCAATCGCTCCAGAACGATTCTGGAACGAGTCGTGCGGGTATCGTGCCGGTGCGATTGCCGCGCTCCACTTCGTTGCGCTCGCAATGACAGACGATTATTTTACTCCACCACTATCCACGGCTGGCCCACTTGGTGCGGCCGCAGTTCGCCGAAGCTTTGCAGCGCCAGCCCGTGCCGGGCAAAAACTGCCTGGGCCGCCGCTTCGGCCGCGCCGGGCTCGACGCACACCAGCAGGCCACCCGAGGTTTGGGGGTCGCAGAGGTAGAGTTTTTGCTCATCGGTGAGCGGGCCAATTTTGTGGCCGTAGCTCTGGAAGTTGCGGATAGTGCCGCCCGGCACCGCGCCTTGCAGCAGGTAGCGCTCGGCCTGGGCCAGGCGCGGCACGTGCAGGTAGTTGATAACGGCCTGCACGCCACTACCTTCACACACCTCGGCCAGGTGCCCGAGCAGGCCAAAGCCCGTGACGTCCGTCATGGCCCGAATGCCCGGAATCTCGCCCAGCTCGGCCCCGATTTTATTGAGCTGGCGCATCTGGGCCGGGGCCACGTCGGCGTCTTCGGGCCGCAGAATTTCGCGCTTCTGGGCCGTGGTCAGAATCCCTACCCCCACTGGCTTGGTCAGGTACAGGCGGCAGCCGGCGGTGGCGGTGTCATTGCGCTTGAGGTTTTTCTCCTCCACCAAACCCGTGACGGCCAGCCCAAAAATCGGCTCCGGCGAGTCGATGCTGTGGCCGCCGGCCAGCGGAATGCCAGCCTCGGCGCAGATGGCACGGGCACCCTCCGTCACGCGCGCGGCCACTTCGGGTGGCAGCTTGTCGATGGGCCAGCCCAGCACCGCGATGGCCAGCAGCGGCCGCCCGCCCATCGCGTACACGTCCGAGATGGCATTGGCCGAGGCGATGCGCCCGAAATCGAAGGCATCGTCGACGATGGGCATGAAAAAATCGGTGGTGCTGATAACGCACTGCCCCGCCTGGTGGGGTAGGCGGTACACGGCCGCGTCGTCGCGGCTGCCGTTGCCCACCAGCAGGTTCTCGTAGTTGGGCTGCGGCAGGCTGCTGTGCAGGATTTTGTCGAGCACGCTGGGCGCGATTTTGCAGCCGCAGCCCGCGCCGTGGCTGTATTGGGTGAGGCGGATGTGGTCGAGGTCGGGGGTAGGCATGATAAGGGCAGACTTCAAAAATTCCAGGCAGCTTGGTACAGCACCACCCGATAACCATCCGGGTCCGCAAAGGTGAGGCCCTGGCGGTCCCAGTAGGCATTATAGGCGGGCACCGCTACGTACCCGTGCGCTTGCAGCCGCGCCACGGCGGCCTCCCATCCGGCCCGTTCGGGCAGGTAGAAAACCAGCAGGTTTTCGGCCGTAGGCGCGGGTGGTACCGCGTGGTCCCGCTGCTGCGTAAACTCCAGGTGATACGGGGCATGAGGATGACCTATCATCAGCCCATCGAAGCCATCATGTCCGGCGAAGGCATAAAGCTCCGTCAGACCCAACCCTTCCACATAAAAACGGCGCAAGGCCGTCAGGTCGTTAGTGGGCCGGGCCACTCGCAGCTTTGGAGTCATGCAATAGAATGAATAGCCACAGCCCGGTCATGGCTGTATTGAGTGAGGCGGATATGGTCGAGGTCATGGGCTGGTCAGACGATAACTCCTTGTCATGCTGACGAAGGAAGCATCTTGTTAGGGTTGCACAATGGCTGTTCTACCCTGACAAGATGCTTCCTTCGTCAGCATGACAAGGAGTTAGAAAAAGCCTCTAGCACCAGCGCCGCATTCGCCGCCGCGTCGGTGCCATCGGCGGCCACCGTTACGGCGGGCCGGTCGGCCAGCCCGTAGCCGTAGGTTTTATCATAATAAGCCAGCACCAGCTCCACCATGCGGGGCATGTCGCCGTCGGCGATGGCGCCCAGCGCTTCTTTTGTAACGAGGCCGCCGAGGCGCTTGCGCAGGCGCAGTACCGCCGAGGCCAGCCCGCCGGCATCCTGGCGGCCGTAGCTGCCGGCCAGGTACCGCACGCGGGCGGCCTGGGGCACGTCGAGCACCACCAGCGGGGCGGCCTGCATCTGGGTAAAGAGGGGGGTAGGGATAGTCAGGCTGCCAATGTTGCGGCTCTCATCCTCCACCCAAATCGGTTTATCGGGGGGTAGGGCGGCCAGCGCGGCGGCCAGCTCATTCTCAAACTGCTCCTGGGTGGGCTGCGGCGGCTGGCCGAGCGCCCCAAACGACGAGCCCAGGTGATTGGCCAGGCCTTCGAGGTCGAGCACCGGTTCGCCCTGGGCGGCCAGCGCGTGCAGCACGGCGGTTTTGCCGCTGCCGGTGTAGCCGCCCAGCACCCGCAGTTGGCGCGGGCGCGCAAACCCGGCCAGCGCCCAGTGGCGGTAGTCCTTGTAGCCTTTGTCGAGCAGGTTCACTTTGAGGCCGGCCAGCTCCAGCAGCCACTGCACGGCGCCGCTGCGCATCCCGCCGCGCCAGCAGTGCAGGCGCACTTCCTGGCCGGGAGCCAGCTTTTTGGCCTGCTCCACCATCGTCCGCATCTTGGGGCCGAAGAAATCGAGGCCCAGCAAAATGGCCTTGTCAGGATTAACCTGCTTATAAGTGGTGCCGATGCGCGCGCGCTCCTCATCGGTGAACAAGGGTAGGCTGAGCGCGCCCGGAATGTGGCCCTGCGCGTACTCGGCCGGGGCCCGCACGTCGAGGATGGGGCCGGCGGCCGTGCTGAGAAAATCGGTAATAGGGTGGCGAGGCATTGGTAACAAACTTACGGAGAAGTAGCGCGAAGCTTCTGCTTCGTGCGCGAGCGCGGCGGGCATCTGGCGCTGGGAGGCAGCCCAAGCGGCGCGGCCCTGCCGGCTCGCTCCGCTCTCGCCCGAAGCGGCCGCTTCGCGCTACTTTTAGCCGTGCCGGGTGCCCACCTTCCCGGCGCACGCAGTAAGTTTGCAGCTAATTCGCGGTTTGGCGCGCCGGGCTTCCGGCCGCGACCGCCCCGTTTGCGCTAATGCTGACAGCTTTTCTAGTTTTTTTCCCGCTGGCCGCCGCTCTGCTGCTTCACTTCGCCAAAGGCAGCGCGGCCCGCATCCTGGCCCTGGGGGCTTCTTTCCTGGAACTTGCCGTGGCCGTGTTCGCGGCCATCATCTACGCCCGCGGCGGGCCGACCGGCTTCGACCTCAACCTCAGTTGGATACCTTCGGCGGGCATCAATTTTCACCTCGGCCTGGATGGCCTGAGCCTGTGCCTGGTGCTGCTCACGACGGTGCTGGTGCCCATTATTCTGGCCACCGCTTTCCGGCACGAAGAGTATGAGAATCCGGGCGCGTTCTACGCCCTGGTGCTCTTTATGCAGACCGGCCTGCTGGGCGTGTTCACGGCGCTGGATGCGTTCGTGTTTTACTTCTTCTGGGAAGTGGCGCTGATTCCGATTTATTTCCTGGCCGGCGCCTGGAGCCGGAGCGACCGCCGCATCCAGATTACGTTTAAGTTTTTCCTGTACACCATCATCGGCTCGCTGTTTATGCTGGCCGGCTTCGTGTATCTGTACTTGCAAACCGGACCGGCCGCCGGCTCGCTGGCCGCGCACTCATCTGATATTCAGGCTTTCTACGCCGCTGGCAAGCAACTGGCCGCCTCGCAGCAATCGTGGCTGTTCTGGCTCATCTTCGCGGCCTTCGCGGTGAAGATGCCGATTTTCCCCTTCCACACCTGGCAGCCCGACACCTACACCGAGTCGCCGGCCCCGGCCACCATGCTGCTGTCGGGCATTATGCTCAAGATGGGCATCTACGGCTGCCTGCGCTGGCTGTTGCCAGTGGTGCCGCTGGGCGTAACGCAGTGGCAGCAATTGGTGATGGTGCTGGCCATTATCGGCATCATCTACGGGGCGATTATCGCCATCCGCCAGCAGGATGTGAAGCGGCTCATCGCCTACTCATCGCTCTCGCACGTGGGCCTGATGATTGCCGGCGTATTCTCGCTCAAAGCGATTGGCCTGCAAGGCGCGGTGGTGCAGATGCTGGCCCACGGCGTGAACGTGGTGGGTATGTTCCTGGTGGCCGACGCCATTGAGCGCCGCACCGGCACGCGCCACATTGCCGACCTGGGCGGCCTCACGCGCCGCACGCCGCTGCTCAGCGTCTGCTTTCTGGTAATGCTGCTCAGCACGGTGGCCCTACCCCTCACCGGGGGCTTCGTGGGCGAGTTTCTGCTGCTGGCGGGCGTGTACGAGTTCAACATGTGGGCGGGCGCGGTGGCCGGCCTCACCATTATTTTCTCGGCCGTGTACCTGCTGCGCATGTATCAGCGCGTGATGCTGGGGCCCGACTCGGCGCACTCCGACACCATGACTGACCTCAACGGGGCCGAGCTGACCATGTTCGTGCCGCTCATCGCGCTGGTGTTCTGGCTGGGTCTGTTTCCCGGCACTTTCCTGCGTTTATCCGAGCCGACCATCAGCAGTATTCTGACGGCCGTTGGCCGGTAATTCATTTCTGTCATGCTGAGCGGGCGAGAACGTCATGCTGAGCTTGTCGAAGCATCTCTACCACGCCGCCAAGTTAGTAATTTAACGAAGCGGTAGAGATGCTTCACTGCGTTCAGCATGACGTTTTTCTAGTTTTCAGCTTGACGTTCTTCTTCGAAGTCTAGTATGCTTCCTATCGTTCTCCTCTCCGTCTTCGGCATCATCAACCTGTTCTTCGGCTTTTTGCGCTCCAACCGGGCGCTGCTGCCGTTTGCGCTGGTGGTGCTGGCCCTCGTGTTTGGCCTCAACCTGCTCGACTGGAACCACGCCGGTAGTATCACGGGCCTGTTCGACTCGCCCTACGTGGCCCAGATGCTCACCGTGGATAATTACTCGGTGGCGTTTAGCGGCATCGTGCTGCTCACGGCGCTGGTGTTGCTGCCCTTTTCGCGCTCCTACGTGGTGGCCGGCGAGCCCAACCTGGCCGAGTACTACTCGCTGCTGCTGTTTTCGCTGGTGGGCGCCATTATGATGGTGGGCTACAACCACCTCATCATGCTCTTCGTGGGCATTGAAATCCTGAGTATCAGCATGTACTGCCTGGCCGGCTCCGATAAGCGCAACGTGCGCTCGAACGAGGCGGCCCTCAAATACTTCCTGCAAGGCGCGTTTGCCACCGGTATTCTGCTCTTCGGCATCGCGCTGGTATACGGTGCTACGGGCACGTTCCAGCTCAGTGAGCTGGCCACCGCCATCGCTACCCCCGCCAATGCCAGCCTCCAGCCCATGCTCTACGTGGGCGTGCTGATGATGGTGATTGGCATCGGCTTTAAGGTATCGGCCGCGCCGTTCCACTTCTGGACGCCTGATGTGTACGAGGGCACGCCCACGTTCTTCACCGCTTTCATGAGCACGGTGGTGAAAACGGCGGGCTTCGCGGCTTTTCTCAAGCTGCTGCTGGTGGCCTTGCCCGGCACCAGCGCCGTGTGGCTGCCCACTATCGTGGCCATGTGCGTGCTCACGCTGCTGCTCGGCAACGTGGGCGCGGCCGTGCAAACCAGCGCCAAGCGGATGCTGGCCTACTCCAGCGTCTCGCACGCGGGCTACCTGCTGCTGGGCCTGGTAGCGGGCCGGGGCCAGTTGAGCGGCCCAGCGGCGCAGGCCATTTTCTTCTACAGCCTGGCTTATTCCGTGGCTACGGTGGCCGCTTTCGGCGTGCTCAAGCTCGTGTCGGACCAGCGCCAGCGCGAAGACTACGCGGGCCTCGCCGGCCTGGCGCGTACCAATCCGCTGCTGGCTTTCTCGATGACGGTGGCCATGCTGTCGCTGGGCGGCATTCCGCTCACGGGCGGCTTTTTCGGCAAGTTTTTCATCTTCACGGCCGTGGTGGCGCAGGGCTACATCTGGCTGGTAGTGTTCGCGGTGCTGATGAGCATGGTGGGCATTTATTATTACCTACGGCCGGTTATCGCCATGTATATGCGCCCGGCCGAGCCCGGCAACGAGGCGCCCATCGTGGTCGATGGCTTCCAGTCGGCTACGCTGGTACTGCTGGCCGTGCTCACGCTGGTGCTGGGTATTCTGCCCGGCTTTTTGAGCGGCTTATTATAAGCCGCCTACCGCACCGGGGTGGTGGCGGGCACCGCGTCCTGAATGGCGGGGGGGGTAGGGTTGTATTCGGGCGTAGCCGTGGCGTGCTCAGCGGCGCGCTTGCCCTGGTCATCTTTCATATCGCGGCGCTTGAAGGGGCGAATAATGAGGCGCAGGGCCTGGTCAGAGCTGAAGTAGCTGAAGGCCCAATCTACCAGCGCTACTATCTTGTTGCGGAAGCCTACCAGGAGGATAAGGTGAATAAACAGCCAGGCCAGCCAGCCCAGGAAACCCTTGAAATGCACGTCCTTGGGCAAGTCCACCACCGCCTTGTTGCGGCTGATAATAGCCATCACGCCTTTGTTGAGGTAGCTGAACTCCTTGGGGGCTTCCCCCCGAATGAGGCGCGGCAGGTTTTCGGCCAGCAGGTCGGCCTGCTGCTGGGCCACCGGCGCCAGCATGGGCAAGCCCTTCGGCATGTCGGGCGTCACCATGTTGGCCACGTCGCCGATGGCGAAGATGTTGGGCTGACCGGGCACCTGACTCCACATGTTCACGGTGAGGCGTTTATTGCGCGTCACCACCTCGTCGGGCAGGCCCGGGATGGCCGCCCCGTTCACCCCGGCCGCCCACACCATATTTTCGGTAGGAATGAATTCGGTATCGGAGTAATAAGCCTTGCCGTCCTCATACCGCTTGATGGCCGTGTTGAGGCGCACGATGACGTCCAGCCCATCCATGTAGCGCTTGGCATCGTCCTGCGAGGCCTTCGACATGGGCCCCAGCAGGGCCGGACCGGCTTCGACCAGGAAAATCTGCATCTTCTTCAGGTCCAGCTCGGGGTAGTCTTTGGGCAGCACGTGCCGCCGCATTTCGGCCAGCGAGCCGCTGATTTCGACGCCCGTCGGGCCCCCGCCCACCACCACGATATTGAGGAGCGCCTGCCTTTTTTCCGCGTCGGTTTCGAGCAATGCCTGCTCGAAATTCTGGAAGATAAAGCTCCGCAGATTGAGGGCGTTGGGAATGCTCTTTATCTGCATCGCGTTTTTCTCGATGCTCTCAATACCGAAAAAATTGGTAAGCGAGCCGGTAGCCAGCACCAGGTAGTCGTAGCGGATATCACCCACGCTGGTTTGCACGGTGTTGGTGGCCGGCACCACGCCGCGCACATCGGCCATGCGGTAAAAGAAGTTTTTCTGCCCCGCGAAAATCTTCCGGATGGGATAGGCGATGCTGTCGGCTTCCAGCGCGCCGGTGGCTACCTGGTAAAGCAGCGGCTGGAAGTTGTGGTAGTTGTTGCGGTCTACCAGCACAATCTGCACGGGCGCGTCGGCCAGCTGCTGCGCCAGCCGCAGCCCCCCAAAGCCGCAGCCTACTATCACGACGCGCGGCTGCGCCGAAACCGGAAGATTCGTATCCATCAGAACGAGCAAAAGGTGGCAATTAACTGCCACCTTGCTTAACCCGAAAGACTGGGGTAGGGTTATGAAAGCCTACTTACTGAACGGCTAGTAGTCTACCCCCTCCTTTTTCTTGAACTCGCCGTTTTTGACCTGCTTCACGAGTTGGAGCCAGCTGAAAGGGTTGAGCAGCGGGTTGTTGCTCTGCGGGTTAGGAGCGGTGCCCATGCGCCGGTCGAGGTTATACTGCTGCTGCGACATGGTTTGGCGGTAGTTGGCCGTGGGGCCCATCGGCTGCGAGTTGAAAATCTTACGCATCAGCTCCTCGTTGAGGTTATCGGCGGCGGCGGTGCCTTTTTCATTCGGCAGCCTCAGGGCCAGAAAGGCGCGCTTAAACTCCTTTTCGGTGGCGTAGGGGAAGATGCGCACCTCGGGCAGCACCGTGGCGTCTTCTTGCAGCGTAACAATTATCGAAAAGCTTTGGCGCTGATAATCAGCCGGAATAATGATGGTCTGGTTGCGGTAGCCCAGCGAGCGAAACACGATGCTGTCGCCGGCCAGCACGGGCATCGAGAAGTAGCCGTAGGCGTTGGAGGTGGTGCCGCGGCCGGCCTTGGGCACGTACACCGACGCGCCGGGCACGCCCAGCAAGCTGTCGCCGCTGGCCACGATACCCGTAAACTGCACCACGCGGCGCTTGCCCTGAGCCCAGGCGTGGGGCGCGGCCAGCAGCCCGGTCAGGAGTACCAGGCTGAGCAGCAAGAGGAAGCGGCGACTATTCACGGTGTAAGGGTGAGTTGGGAAGATGCGTTAACAAATATACGAACCTGCCCGGCCGGGCGGTCGTACTTTTGGGAGGCAGAGCCGAAGCCGGCTTAGCCCTTCCCAACGGCAGATGCGCGTAAAACATTTCCCGGTTGCATTCGGGCAGCAGCTTTTTAAAGCGCTCGGCGACGAAAGCCGCGTGCGCATCCTGCATTTACTGTGGCGCAACCAGGAAATGGTGGTCGGCGACCTGGAGCAGGTGCTCGATTTTACCCAGACTAAAACTTCGCGCCAGCTGGCGTATTTGAAGAACGCGGGCCTGGTGAGCGTGCGGCGCCTCGACAACTGGATGTATTATTTCCTGCGCGACGAAACGGCCGAATTACTTCCGCAAATCCTGGGTTGGATGGAGCGCGACCCGCGGCTGGTGCGCGACCAGCAGATATACCAGACGCTGTGGAACAACCGCGAGCTGGCGGCCTACAAAATCCAGAATCGCCGCTGGCTGCCCCCTACCCCCTCTTTTTAGCCCCAACTACCCGTATGCAGCGCCGAATATTTGTTTGTACCAATCAAAAGTCGGGCGTCGGCGAAGACGTCGCCAAGGCCCTTAAAAAAGAGCTGAAAACCCAGGGCGTGAAAAGCCTGCTCGTGGACGGCGAAAAAGTACACACCCGCGTGCAAACCTGCAACTGCCTCGACCTCTGCAAGCACTGCAAAAAAGGCCCCGGCGCGGCGCTCATCGTGTACCCGGAGGAAATTTTTTACGGCGATGCGCGCCCCAAAGATGCTGAGCGCCTCGTGCAGTCGCTCGCCACCGGCCGCCCCGTAACCGACCTGTTGCTTGACCCCGAAGAATAAGCCTTTTCCGCGCATGAAAGCCTACCGCCACCTGTTTTTTGACCTCGACCACACGCTCTGGGACTTTGAAGTCAACGCCCACGAGACGCTGGAGCAGCTGTTTGCCGAGTACGACCTGGCCCGCCACGGCCTGTTCTCGTTTGCCGAATTCAGCGCCCGCTACCGCGACGTGAACCACGCGCTGTGGCGCCTCTACCAGAGCAATAAGGTAACGCAGAAGCAGCTGCGCGAGGTGCGCTTCGTACGGACCCTTACCCGGCTCGGCGTGGCCGAGGCCGACGTGCCCACCGATATGTCGGCGCGCTTCACCGATATTCTGCCCTACAAGGCGGCCGTGTTTCCGCACACCCACGACGTGCTGGGCTACCTGCAAGGCAAAGGCTACCGCCTGCACCTCATCACCAACGGCTTCGAGGACGTGCAGCACATCAAGCTGAAGTCGTCGGACCTGACGCGGTATTTCGAGGAAGTGATTACTTCCGAGCACAGCGGCCACCTCAAGCCCGACCCGCGCATGTTTGCCCATGCGCTGGCGCGCACCGGCGCCACCGCCGCCGAAAGCCTGATGGTGGGCGACAACCTCGAATGCGACGTGCTGGGCGCCTACAACGCGGGCATCGACCAGGTGTATTTCAACCCCGACAAGCGCCGGCACTTTGCCGAAACGACCTACGAAATCAGCAGCTTAGCTGAGCTGCGCGATTTTTTGTGAGAGGCGTTTGTCATCGCGAGCCTGCGAAGCAATCTTTCCTTCACGTCTCGCGGACGTTTGCAGCCGATTAGGAAAAATTGCTTCGCAGGCTCGCAATGACAGGCGATTAACAATCAACAATTAATCATCACCCGCCCACATTCCCTACCCTATGTCCAACGCCTTTTTTCGCGTCCCTACCCCCGTTAATGAGCCTGTGAAGGGCTACTCGCCCGGCGCGCCCGAGCGCATCGAGCTGGTGAAAGAGCTGAAGCGCATCAAGCAGGTGGAGCGCGATATTCCGATGCACATTGGTGGCCGGGAGGTGCGCACCGACCGCACGCTGCCGCTGGCGCCGCCCCACGACCACCAGCACGTGCTGGCCCACTTTCACGAGGGCGATGCCAGCCACGTGACCCAGGCCATTGACGCGGCGCTGGCCGCCCGCGCCGCCTGGGCCGGCCTGCCCTGGGAGGAGCGCGCCGCCATTTTCCTGAAGGCCGCCGAGTTGCTGGCCGGCCCCTACCGCGCCCGGATTAACGCGGCTACCATGCTGGGCCAGAGTAAGAACGCGTTTCAGGCCGAGATTGACGCGGCGTGCGAGCTGATTGATTTTCTGCGCTTTAACGTTTATTTTGCCCAGGAAATCTACCGCCAGCAGCCCGAGTCGTCGCCCGGCATGTGGAACCGCCTGGAGCACCGCCCGCTCGAAGGCTTCGTGTTCGCGCTCACGCCGTTCAACTTTACCTCCATCGCCGCCAACCTGCCCGTTTCGGCCGCGCTCATGGGCAACGTGGTGGTGTGGAAGCCCGCCTACCCCCAGATTTATTCGGCGCAGGTGCTGATGGAGCTGTTCATCGAAGCGGGCGTGCCGGCGGGCGTTATCAACCTGATTTACGTGGATGGACCGGTGGCCGGCGACGTCATTTTCAAGCACCCCGACTTCGCGGGCATCCACTTCACGGGCTCGACCAAGGTGTTCCAGACCATCTGGCAGGAAATCGGGCAGAATATCCACCGCTATAAGTCCTACCCCCGCATCGTGGGCGAAACCGGCGGCAAGGACTTCATCATAGCCCACCCCTCGGCGCACGCTAAGGCCGTGGCCACCGGCATTTCGCGCGGGGCGTTTGAGTATCAGGGTCAGAAGTGCTCGGCCGCCTCGCGGGTGTACCTGCCTTCTAATCTGGCCGACGAGATTCTGGGCTACGTGAAGCAGGACGTGGAGTCGATGAAAATGGGTGACGTAGAGGACTTTACCAACTTCATCAACGCCGTAATTACCGAAGCCAGCTTTGATAAGCTCGCCAAATACATTGACGAGGCCAAGGCCGGCCCCGACGCCGAAATCGTGGTGGGCGGCCACCACGACAAGTCGAAAGGCTACTTCGTGCAGCCCACCGTGATTCGGGCTAAAGACCCGAAATACGTGACGATGTGCGAAGAGCTGTTTGGCCCCGTGGTGACGGTGTATGTGTACGACGCCAACGAGTTTGAGCAGACCCTGGAGCTGGTGGACTCGACCTCGCCCTACGCCCTCACCGGCGCCATCTTCTCGCAGGACCGCTACGCCATTGACCTGGCTACCAGGAAATTGGTGAACGCGGCCGGCAACTTCTACATCAACGACAAGCCGACCGGCGCGGTGGTGGGCCAGCAGCCCTTCGGCGGGGCCCGCGCCTCGGGCACCAACGACAAGGCCGGCTCGCTGCTCAACCTGCAGCGCTGGGTGTCGCCGCGCGCCATCAAGGAGACGTTCAACCCGCCCACGGCGTATCCCTACCCCTTTATGGGCGCGGCACCCAAGGAGGATTTGAATCTGGATAAGGGCGGGTTTTAACCTGTAGCATAGGCTTTAGCCTGTGCGTACTGAGCACGCACAGGCTAAAGCCTATACTACAAAACAAAATCTCTACCCCCCGACTTATACCGCCGTCAGGACCAACGGGCGGCTCCTCTGACGAGGAGCCGCCCGTTGATTTTCAGGTGTTTACCCCGACAGTTGAAATTTTCAAAGTTCTTTCCTTACCTTTGCGCCATCAATTCCTCTTGCCAGAAGGATTGTTTTTATACAGAGGCGTGGAGAGACAGGCTCAACGAAACGCCGGCAACCCCCAGCTATTTGCTGGAACGGTGCCAACCGAAGGTTAGTGAAGCTACGTCCTGACCATATAAAAACAAGTTGCCGTGTGCCGCTCAATTAACCTCCGCTTTACGACCACCTCGCTTGCTGCCCTACAGCATGGGTGTTGTTGTATGGAACGCGCCGGCCGAATGCGCACGGAAGCTACGCGGGGCTGTTAACACTGCCTAACGTTTTAGCAGCCAGTCGGCTACCTTATCATCTGGGTTTTAGTGCTTCTCCGGGCCGGTGCGGTCTGGTTGGAGCAACCCCGCGTGTCAGCCCGCTTTTTTGGCGGTAGCCGGCCTGCGGAAACCCCTACCCCCCTCCTCCTCATGGATAGTACGCTTGAGGCCCAGGTCGCTGACCTGCGCCGCGAATTGGCCGGGCATTCCGCGCTGGAAATTATCCGGGCCGTGGCCGGGCGCTTTCCCGGCCGGGTGTCATTTTCGACCTCTTTTGGGTTGGAAGACCAGGCGCTCAGCCACCTGATTTTTGCCAATGAGCTGCCCGTGCGGGTGTTTACGCTCGACACGGGGCGCAATTTTCAGGAAACGTATTCGACCTGGAACAAGACCCTGCTGCGCTACGAACAGCCCATTGAGGTATTCGCGCCGCAGGCCGCCAGCCTGGAGGCGCTCGTGACGGCGAAGGGCCCGAACAGCTTTTACGAAAGCATCGACAACCGCAAGGAATGCTGCCATATCCGCAAGGTGGAGCCGCTGGCGCGGGCCCTGGCAGGGCAACACATCTGGCTCACCGGCATCCGGGCCGAGCAGTCGGCCAACCGCCAGCACATGCACCCGGTGGAGTGGGACGCTGGCCACCAGCTCATTAAGGTGCATCCGCTATTTGAGTGGACCTGGGCCGACACACTGACTTTTACGCAGCAGCACGGCGTGCCTACCAACCCACTGCACCAGCAGGGCTTCGTGAGCATCGGCTGCGCGCCCTGCACCCGCGCCATCCGGCCGGGCGAAGACTTCCGGGCCGGCCGCTGGTGGTGGGAAAACGCCGACGCCAAGGAGTGCGGCCTGCACGATACGACGGCCCACCAGGGGCTTGACCCGGTGGTGGAATCAATTAAATGAAGAACTAAGCCATTTGTCATTGCGAGCCTGCGAAGCAATCTTTCCTTCCCGGCCGTACCGCCTAGTGGAGTAGTCGCCAAGGAAAGATTGCTTCGCAGGCTCGCAATGACAGACGATTTATAAATCAATAAAAAACAATGGATTACCTAGATAGATTAGAGGCCGAGGCCATTCACATTCTGCGCGAAGTAGCCGGCCAGTTTGAGCGGCCGGCGCTGCTCTTTTCGGGGGGTAAGGACTCGATTGCGCTTACGCGACTGGCTGAGAAGGCCTTTCGGCCGGGCAAGTTTCCGTTTCCGCTGGTGCACATCGACACGGGCCACAACTTCGAGGAAATAATTGCCTACCGCGATAAGCTGGCGGCTTCGCTGGGCGAGAAGCTGATTGTGCGCAAGGTGGAGGACACCATTCGGGAGCGCGGCCTGCGCGAGCCGGGCGGCAAATATCCGAGCCGCAACCCGTTGCAGACCTACACGTTGCTTGATGTCATTGAGGAGTTTGAGTTTGATGCCTGCATTGGTGGGGCGCGGCGCGACGAGGAAAAGGCCCGCGCCAAGGAGCGCATCTTTTCGGTGCGCGACGACTTTGGCCAGTGGGACCCCAAGCGCCAGCGCCCCGAGCTGTGGAACATCTACAACGGCCGTATTCAGAAGGGCGAAAACGTGCGCGTGTTTCCCATCTCGAACTGGACCGAGCTGGACGTGTGGAACTACATTCAGCGCGAAAAAATCGAGCTGCCCGAGATTTATTTCTCGCACGAGCGCCGGTGCGTGGTGCTGCCCAGCGGCCAGCTGCTGGGCCTGAGCGAGCACCTCAACCTGGACGATACTGACGAAATCGTGAACCGCCGCGTGCGCTTCCGCACCGTGGGCGACTCGACCTGCACCGCCGCCGTGGAAAGCGACGCGGCCTCGATTGACGACATTATTCAGGACCTGCTGCTGGCCAAGGTGAGCGAGCGCGGCGCTACGCGGCTCGATGATAACCTGTCGGAAACCGGCATGGAGGACCGCAAGCGGAACGGATATTTTTAATTTTTAAGTGCCTGGTGCTTAGTGCGTGGTGCATGGGTTGTTGGTTCTCTGACAAATCTCGTGAACTCAAGCAGATGCAACTAAAATTCGCAGGCGCATATTCTTGAAATTAGACAATCCGAACGAGATGCGTTGCATATACCGCAAATAATTGTTTAGTCCTTCGGTGACTGCATTGGTAATTCTTTTATCGGCAAAGGCTGCAATCAACTCTTGCCAATTAACAACCGTCTTCGTGAATCTTTTTAACGAATCGCAACCTACTAGCGCAGCTTGATGAAGCCAGTTGGTTAGGCCCGTTTTTAAAGCTAATTTGTTCTCAGCCTCTTCAAATAATTGATTAAATGACCCGCGTAACTCATGCAATTTAGCTAGTAAAGGGGATTTGCTGAACGCCTGTTTTAATTGCTTTTTCTCCTCTCTACTACAGATAGTCGCTGATTTGAATAATGCCCATTTAATCTGCTTAAAATACGCTTCCGCTGGTTCCGATTTTCGTAATTTCTTGCGCTCGGTATCTAACACCTGATTTAATAATTTGACCACATGAAAACGGTCAATCACCGTTTGGGCTTGCGGGAAACATTGGGTTGCTACTTGGCTATAGGGCCGCCACATATCGCAGGCAACTACCTGAATCTGGTGGCAAAAATTTTCTCCAAGTGACTGAAAATGAGAAATTATTGTCTCTTTTCGGCGGTCCGGCAATATATCGAGCTGAATGCCTCGCTCCAGGTCGGTTAGCACACAAACGTATTTTTTCTGACCTTTGCGATAGGCTACTTCATCAATCCCTAAGTGGCGGACCTGAGCATAGCGTTGCGGTAAATCCACCACTTTTTCTGCTACCGTATAAAATAATCGCTCGATGGTTTTTACGCATATGTTTGTCAAGGCTGCTACTTGCGTGAAAGCCTGTTTCTCGCACATTTCGAAAATCCATTTCGCCTGTCGGCGAGTGTACGATTTGCCAGGCATAACCCAGACAGGATGTTCGAAAAAATAGCGCCGACAGGTGATGCAATAAAACTGCGGAATGGAAATATGTAACCACACTTCTCGTTCGGAAATCTTTAAATCCCGAAATTTGCGGACATCTACTTGATTAATTTTTCCGGTTGTCTGTAAACAGCCGGGACAAAGCGCCTGACTTTTTTTGAAACGCCCGTGGAGGATAAGTTTCGTGGCGCTTTCTTCTGCCAACGTAATTTCCAAGTCTGGAAGTCCTACTATCTTCTCGTAAAAGTTTAATTCGTTCATAAACGGCAAGTTACCAATTTCACGGGATTTGTCAAAGAACCGGGTTGTTGAAATGCCCCCCAAAGCCCACGCACCACGCACCAAGCACCAAGCACCAAAATGGACCTTCTTCGATTTATTACCTGCGGCAGCGTGGATGATGGCAAGAGCACGCTTATCGGCCGGCTGCTGTACGACAGCGACTCCGTTTCGCTCGACGTGCTGGCGACGCTGGAAAAGCGGCGCGCTACCACCGGCGGCGACGTGGACCTGGCGCTGCTGACCGACGGCCTCAAGGCCGAGCGCGAGCAGGGCATCACGATTGACGTGGCGCACAAGTACTTCACTACCCCCCGCCGCAAGTTCATCATCACCGACGCGCCGGGCCACGTGCAGTACACCCGCAACATGGTGACCGGCGCGAGCAACGCCGACCTGGCCATCGTGCTGGTTGATGCGCGCCAGGGCGTGATTGAGCAGACGCGCCGCCACACGCTGCTGGCCGCGCTGCTGGGCATCCGGCAGTTTGTGCTGGCCGTGAATAAGCTGGACTTGGTGGGCTACGACGAGGCCGTTTTTCAGCAAATAGTCGCTGACTACCAGGAAATTGCCGAGCAGCTGAAGCTGGCGCACGTGGTGGCGATTCCGCTGAGCGCGCTACACGGCGACAACGTGGTGAAGCGCTCGAAGCACATTGGCTGGTACCACGGCCCGAGCCTGCTGGAGCACCTCGAAAGCGTGCCCGTGCCGGCCGATGCCAACCCCTACGAGCCGCGCTTCCAGGTGCAGTATGTCATCCGGCCTCAGACGGAGGAGCTGCCCGACTACCGGGGCTACGCGGGCCGCGTGCAGAGCGGCACGTACCGCGTGGGCGACCGGGTGCGGGTGTGGCCCTCGGGCCTCGAAACGGTGATTGACGTCATTGAAGTCAACCAAAAGGCGGTGGCCTCGGCCACCGCGCCCCAAGGCGTGGTGCTGAGCCTGCGCGACGACGTGGACGTGAGCCGGGGCGATACTATCGTGCCCGTGACAGCCCACCCGGCCGTGGTGCGCGAGCTGGAAGCCACCCTGTGCTGGATGGACGAGCGCCCCCTGCGCGCCGGCCGCAAGCTACTGGTGCAGCACCACGCCGCCGTGGTGAAGGCGTCGGTGACGACCATTTTGCAAAAAACGGACATCGAAACCTTTGAAAGCCAAGGCACTGACGAGGCCAAGCTTAACGACATCGTGCGGGTGCGCCTCAAAACGGCCCTACCCCTGGTAGTGGACGAGTACCGCCAGAACCGCGCCACCGGCGCTTTCATTCTGGTAGATGAGCAGACCGGGGCGACCCTGGCCGCCGGCCTCGTCGCCGCCACCGACCCCGCGTATTTCACCCAGGCAGTGCCCGCCGAACCCGCTTTTTCAATTTAGAATTTGGAATGAGGAATGAAGAATTACCCCGGCGCTATTTAGGAAATGGCAAAAAGCGCCCTGTTCGTCATTCCGAGCTTGCCGAGGAATCCTGCCCGCGTCGTGGCACGACACCCGAACGCCGCGAGCGAGATTCCTCGGCAAGCTCGGAATGACGGGCTGCCTACTTCCTAAACAGCTTCTCCGGCGCTAATTCTTCATTCCTCATTCCAAATTCCCAATTAACATCCATGCCTACGCTTCCTACCCTCCCGCCCGCGCTCGACGAGGCGACCTTGCAGCAACTTACCGCTGGCCTCACCCCGCAGCAGCTGGTGTGGCTGAGCGGCTACCTCTACGGCCAGGCCGCGCAGGGTGCGGCGAGCGTGCCTGGCGCGGCGCCGGCCGCCGTGGCCGCGCCGGCCGTGGTGCCGGCCACTCAGAAAATCACGATTCTCTACGGCTCGCACACCGGCAACGGCAAGAAGATAGCCGAGCAGGCCGCTGCCGCCGCTACCACGCGCGGCCTGGCCGCCGAGGTGCGCGACATGAACGACTACCCCCCCCGGCAGCTGGCGCAGGAGCAAAACCTGCTCGTCATCGTGAGCACCCACGGCGAGGGCGACCCGCCCATCAGCGCTGAGGAGCTGCACCAGTTTATCAATGGCCCGCGCGCGCCCAGGCTGCCCAAGCTGCGCTACGCGGTGCTGGCGCTGGGCGACAAAAGCTACCTGCACTACTGCCAGACGGGCAAGGACTTCGACCAGAAGCTGGCCGAGCTGGGCGGTACCCGCCTGTTTGACCGCATGGATGTTGACGTGGCCTTCAAAGCGCCCGCCGAGCAGTGGATAGCCGCCGTACTGGACGTGCTGGCTGGCCCTGTTGGCGGCGCTTCGGCCGGCGCGGGCATTGCCAGCACGGCAAGCGTGGGCGTAGAAATTGCCCCGGCCACTACCGAGTACACCCACGAAAACCCGTGGTCGGCCAAGGTGCTCGACAGCATTCAGCTCAATGGCCGGGGTTCGGACAAGGAAACGTATCACATCGAGCTGGACCTGGCGGGCGCGGGCCTGCGCTACGCGCCCGGCGACGCGCTGGCGGTGGTGCCCGTCAACCATAACCCGCTGGTGGAGGAGGTATTAAAAGCCGCGCGCCTCAGCGACACGGCCCCGGTACGGCTCGGCGACGAAAGCCTACCCCTGGCCGCCGCGCTGGCCAGCCGCCGCGAGCTGACAGTGCTGACCCGCGACGTGCTGGAGCGCTACGCGGCCCTGGCCCCGCACGCCGAGCTGCACGGCCTGCTGGCCGATTCGACTCGCCTTCAGCCTTACCTCTACGGCCGCGACGTGGCCGACCTGCTCACCGATTTCCCGACCGACCAGCTCACCGCCCAGGCGCTCGCCGATACGCTGCGGCCGCTGCCCAGCCGCGCCTACTCCATCGCCAGCAGCCTGCTGGCGCACCCCGACGAGGTGCACCTGACAGTGGGCGCCGTGCGCTACGAGGCCCACGGCCGGCAAAAGCACGGCGTATGCTCGTCGTTTTTGGCTGACCGCGTGGCGGTGGGCGACGAGGCACGGGTGTACGTGCAGCAGAATGAATATTTCCGCCTACCCTCTGCTGGCGACACCGACATTATTATGGTGGGCGCGGGCACGGGCATCGCGCCGTTCCGGGCCTTCGTGGAGGAGCGCGTGGAGCTGGGCAGCGCCGGCCGCAACTGGCTGCTGTTTGGCAACCCGCACTTTACTACTGACTTCCTGTACCAGACTGAGTGGCAGCAGCACCTCAAGCGCGGCGGCCTGGCCCAGCTCGACGTGGCTTTCTCGCGCGACCAGGCCCAGAAGGTGTACGTGCAGGACCGCCTGCTCGAAAATAGCCGCGACGTATTTGGCTGGCTCGAAAACGGCGCGCACTTCTACGTGTGCGGCGATAAAGACCGCCTCGGCCACGCCGTGCAAGAGGCCCTTACTCAAGTGGTGCAAAAAGAGGCCGACCTCTCACCCGACGACGCTACGGCCTACGTGAAAAACCTGCGCAAGCAGCGCCGCTACCTCGAAGACGTGTATTAAGCCATTCCGCCCGTGAAACTCCTGCTTCTCCTGCTGCTGCTACCCCTGCTCACGCCGGCCCAAACCGTGCACCAGCAGGGCTACTGGGCGCGGGCGTTTTTGCGGACGCGGCTGAGCGAGCGGCTCACGCTGCACAGCGAGTTTGATGAGCGGCGCTTTGCCTGGCCCGATGGGCAGTGGCAGTTCATCACGCACCAGCACTTGCACTACCGCGTGTCGCCGACGTGGGATACGGCCCTGGGCGGCACGCTGTCGTGGCAGCCCCAGAACGGCGTGGCCGTGCCCGAACGGCGCATTTTTGAGGAAGCCACCGCCACCCTGCCCCTACCCGGCCGCCTGCGCCTGATGCCCCGCCTGCGGCTAGAGCAGCGCTGGCTGCGCCAGCTGGCCGGCACCGACCTGACCGATGAGTGGCTATACAAGCCGCGTTTCCGCACCCGCTTGCAGCTTGATTATCACTTTACTACCACCTGGAAAATCCGTGCTTCCGACGAGCTGATGCTCACTACCGACAGCTTCGACCAGAACCGCCTCTACGCGGGCGCCGAGCGCCAGCTCGGGGCTGGCTGGGCAGCCGAGCTGGGCTACCTGTTCATTTACCAGTGCCGGAATAACAACGCCGGCTACTACGACCGCGACGTGCTGCGCTTCACCATTTTCAAAGATTTATCACTGGCAGTGGCCCGCTAAAAAGTAGTCATTCGTCACTAGTCATTCGTCATTAATCCCTATGTCTGCCCCTACCCCCGCCGCGCTTTCCGAAGTCGAGCACGTTAAAATCGCCAGCCGCTACCTGCGCGGCACCATCGTCGAGAGCCTGAACAACCGCCTCACCGGCGCCCTGAACCCCGACGATACCCACCTCATCAAGTTTCACGGCTCGTACCAGCAGACTGACCGCGACCTCGAAAGCGAGCGTAAGCGCCAGAAGCTGGAGCCGCTGTTTTCGTTCATGATTCGGGTGCGGGTGCCGGGTGGCGTGGCCTCGGCCCCGCAGTGGCAGCGCATGGATGCGCTCTCCGACGCCTACGGCAACGGCACGATGAAGCTCACTACGCGCCAGACCTTCCAGCTGCACAGCGTGCTGAAGCGCGACCTACCGGCGGCCATTCAGGGCTTTAACGAGGTGCAGATGGACAGCATCGCGGGCTGCGGCGACGTGAACCGCAACGTGATGTGCAACACCAACCCGCACGAGTCGGCGATGCACGGCGAGGTCGTGCGCATCGCCCAGGCAATCAGCGCGCACCTCACGCCGCGCACCACGGCCTACCGCGAAATCTGGCTCGATGGCAGCCTGCTCGAAACCACCGAGGCCGTGGACGACGAGCCGATTTACGGCCATACCTACCTGCCGCGCAAGTTCAAAATCGCGCTGGCCCTACCCCCCTACAACGACTCCGACATCTTTTCCAACGACATCGGCCTCATCGCCATCGAGGAAAACGGCGAGCTGGCGGGCTTCGACGTGGCCATCGGCGGCGGGCTGGGCATGACGTTTGGCCAGCCCGAAACCTACCCCCGCCTGGCCGACCTCATTGGCTTCGTGCCGGCCGATAAGGTGCTGGACGTGTGCGAGAAAATCGTGACCATTCAGCGTGACTGGGGCAACCGCGCCAACCGCAAAATCTCGCGCTTTAAGTACACCATCGACCGCGTGGGCCTGCCGGCCGTGGTAGCCGAGCTGCACCTACGCCTGGGCTACGAGCTGGCCCCGGCGCGGCCGTACCAGTTCCACAGTTCCAGCGACGCTTTTGGGTGGACGGCGGGCGCCAATGGCCTGTCGCAGCTCGTGCTGTTTGTGGAAGGCGGGCGCGTGCTCGACCGGCCGGGCTACCGGCTGAAGTCGGCGCTGCGCGAAATCAGCGGCTTCCACACCGGCGAGTTTCGCCTCACGGGCAACCAGAACCTGGTGCTGGCCAACATCGAGCCCCAGCACCGCGCCCGCGTGCAGGCCATTCTGGAAGAAAACGGCGCCGCCCCCAAGGCCGAGCAGCTCACCGCCCTGCGCCGCGACGCCCTGGCCTGCGTGGCCCTGAACACCTGCTCGCAGGCCTTCGCCGAGGCCGAGCGCTACCTGCCTCAGCTGCTCGATAAGCTCGACGCCGTCATTCGGGCCCACGGCCTGGCCGAAAACGGCATCCTCATCCGCATGACGGGCTGCCCGAATGGCTGTGCCCGCCCCTACCTGGGCGAAATAGGATTGGTGGGCCGCGCGCCCGGCCGCTATAACCTGTACCTGGGCGCCAACCACGCCGGCGAGCGCCTCAATAAGCTGTACCGCGAAATGCTGGACGAAGATGGTATTTTGCGGGAATTAACTCCCCTATTGGCCGCTTACGCTGCTGACCGCCAGCCGGATGAAGGCTTTGGCGACTTCGTGGTGCGAACGGGGGTAGTGAAGGCTACCGTGCGCGGGTTGGATTTTCACGCCTAAGTCGTATTTTACCTCAGATTATGGCAACTGACCTGCTTTCGCCCCCGCCGCCAGCCGCGGCTGCTCCCCGGCCCCGGCCGGTGGGCGGCGGGCCGCTGCCAGTATTTCTGGACCTGGCGCAGCGGCGAATCTTGCTGGTGGGCGGCGATACGGAGGCGCTGGAGCAGCTCACGGCCGTGCTCGACGCGCAGCCCACGGCGGCCGTGACGGTGGTGGCACCGCAGCTGCTGCCCGCGCTACGCACGCTGGCGGCGCGCCACCCGCAAGTGGTACTGCTGGAGCGACCCTTTCGGCCCGACGACCTGCCCGGCCACGACCTCGTGCTGGTGGCCACCGACGATGCCGTGCTGCACGGCCTGGTGCGCGCCGGCGCGGCCGCCCGCCGCCTGCACGCCGTGGCCGCCCTCGGCCCCCCCGACGAGGCGGCGGCCATTGAGCACTGGCAGCGCGTGGCCACGTTTTCGCTGGTGGCGTTCGCGGCCTTTCTGGCTATCAATATCTTATCGTATTACTTCACCTGGCCGCAGGTGTGGGAGGTGGCGCGCAATTCGGGCACGTTCTACGCCTTCGTGGCGGTGGGCTTCGGGGCGCAGCTCATCGACGGGATGCTGGGCATGGGCTACGGTGTGGTGTCGGCCATCAGCCTGATGTCGCTGGGCCTGAACCCGGTAGCGGTGAGCGCCAGCATTCACACGGCCGAGATGTTTGCCAGTGGCGCCTCGGGCTACCACCACTACCGCTTCGGCAACGTGAACAAGCGCTTGTTCAGGGTGCTGCTGCTCCCCGGCATCGCGGGCTCGGTGAGCGGCGCGCTGCTGCTGGCCCATTTCGGGGTGAAGTATGCCGACTATATCAAGCCCATTCTGGCCGTTTACCTGCTCATTCTGGGCATTCGCATTATCAGCAAAGCGGTGCGTAAGCAGCCGCGGGTGCGCCAAAAGGTGAAGAACGCGGGCTGGCTGGCCGGCGCGGGCGGCTTCCTTGATTCGTTTGGCGGCGGTGGCTGGGGGCCGCTGGTTACGAGCACGCTCATCGCCAATGGCCGCACGCCCAACTTCGTTATCGGCACCGTGAGCCTGGTCGAGTTTTTCGTCACCTTCGCCAGCGCGCTCACCTTCTTTTCGCTGGGCGGCCTCTCGCACTGGCAGATTGTGGCGGGCCTCATCGTGGGGGGCGTCACGGCCGCGCCGCTGGCGGCCCGCCTGGCCGGGCGCATCCCTACCCGCTGGATGTTCATCGGCGTGGGACTGATGGTGGTAGTTTGGAGCCTGTGGGCGCTGCGCAAGGTATTTGCACTGCTTTGAGCCTGGGTTGACGGCCGCCCTTTCCCTACTTCCTCTTTTTTGGTCATTAGCCCCGCTAGCGCACTGCTGGCGGGGCTTTCTTAAGCGTTACACCAAAAGGTGTTTTATGTTGATTTTCAATTAATTAAGCTTAAATTCAAGATACTTACGCGTTCGCGCCCAAAGCGCGGGCAGCAGCCGGTTGGCATAACAGCTGGGGAAGCGGCCGGCCATCATCCTATCTTGCCGGTATTTTCTCAACCGCATAACTTTTTATGCCGAAACGTTTACTTTTTGCGGTGCTGCTGAGTGCAAGCCTTTGGGCCGGCACTGCCCGCGCCCAAACCCCCGCGCCGGGCGAAACTATAGAATCTCAGCAGCTTAAGCAGCGTCTGCGCGGGCAGTATTTGCACAACGATACGGCCCAGGCCATTATCACGCTCTACGGGCGGCGGCAGGCGGGCGGCGTGGGCTGGGTGCTGGCCGCGCTGCTCTCGGCCGTGCGCATCGGCACGGCTAGCTCCAGCACGCCCAGCTACGGCGGCTACGGCCCTGCCAGCTCCGATGGCAGCGGCAACCTGGGTGGCGCTTTTCTCCTTGCTACCCCCCTCGTGGCCTACGGCGTGGGCAAGGTGCTGCACTACAGCAACGGCCACCTCGAACAAGTGCTCACGGCCTACGCGGCGGGCCAGCCCCTACCCCATTCCCTGCGCCGCAAGCTCAAGCGGCGCTTTTTCGTGGCGCCCATTATCCCTTATAAACCTATCCATGCGCAGCCGGTCGTGCCGAGCCAGCCAGTAAAGTAGCAACCTCATGCCCAAACTCTTACTACTGTGCCTGCTGCTGGCGTTGGGGCTGCGCCTGCCGCTGGCGGCCCAGACTACCGCCCCCGCCCTACCCCTCGGCGCCGCCCCCGCCGATGCCGGGGCTATTCTCGTATTCAATAACTGGTATTTACCTCGCTACCAAGCCAGTGCCACCAGCGGGGCCGACACTACCGGGGCGCTGCTGTCGCTGTTTCGCAAGCGCCGCTACGCGAGCTTTCTCTACACCATTCCGTTTATCGTGGGGGTGTCGCTGGCCCTGCCCATTTCGACCACCGATAGCCGCGGGCAGCAGCACGTGGCCAGCGAGGCCATTTCGCCGCCGCTCGGTAGTGCCGTGCTGGCAGCCACGCTGGTAGGCTTCATCGTGCACGCCAATCGCTTCAACAAGAGCCATCTTATTGCCATCGACCGGGCCTACGCCAACGGCCAGCCCATTCCGGCCCGCTACCGGCACCTGCTTAACGCCCAGCACTTTGCCGAAGCGGCGCTGCTGCGCGAAGCCATTGCCCAGCAGCAGGCGCGCGAGCAGGCAGCTCCTACCCCCGAAAAGTAGCTCGCTTTCCCTAGCGTGGGCACCGGGCCAGCAGGGTGCGCGCGGCAGTTTGCCCACTCACCAGCGCCGCCTCTACCGTGCCGCCGTACGGCCCTTCGTACACTCCTTCACCCGCGAAAAACAGCGTATCGGCCACGGGTGCTGCCAGCGTAGCGCGGGCGGCAGGCGCCCCTACGGTAGGGTAAGAATACGCCCCGTACGCGTAGGGTTCGCTACCCCAGTTATGCACGTAGTGAGCGCGCAATTGCGCTTGCAGCGCAGCCAAGGGGGTAGCCAACAAGTAACTAAGCGACTCCAGAGCCAGCCGCAACACTGTTTCGGCCGGGGCATCTCTTAGGTGCCAGGCAGCGGGTCCGGCCAGCCAGCCAGTTAGCTGCGGGGTAGCGGCGGGTAGCTGGCTCCACCACGTCGGCACCGGCGCGTCGGAGAGCAGAAACTCCAGCTCCGGCAGCCGGTCGTGCCAGAAGGAGGTTTGAAATTCGAGGATAATCTTGATGACTGACCCATACCCCAACTGAGCGGCCGCTGCCCGGTGCGCGGGTATTTCCGGCTCGAAGTGGAAGTAGCCGGGCTGCCCGGCCGCGAGCTGCCACACCCCGAGCGGCACCGTGCACAGCACCTGCCGGGCCCGGTACACCGCGCCGCTTGCTGCCCGCGCCAGCACCGAGCCCGGCTGCCAGCTGATTTCCTGAATGGGGGTAGCCAGGTGCAACGTGACCCCGGCGGCTTGCGCCCGCGCGGCCAGCCAATGCAGTAGCGGCCCGTAGCCGCCCACCGGGCGCGGCGAGTCGTCGGCCCCACCGGCCGCCCACTCGTCGCGCAGGGCCCAGGCGCTCACGCGCTGGGCATCGGCCGCGTCGTAGCCTTCGGCAAACTGGGTGGCGAAAGTCCACAACGCCGCGTGCTCGTCGCCCGGAAGTTCCTGCGTCAGAAACTTCGCCAGCGGCATATCGGCGGTAAGCCCTTGCAGCTTTTGCAGCAGCAGCGGCAGCTGCTCGAAATAATCGGCATCGGCCTGCAGCTGCCCGCTTTGCACCTGATACGTGTGGCCATCAGCTGCCTGCCACGCTATGCCGGCTTCCCGCAGCAGGGAGCGGGTAAGGGGCACTTCCCCGTGCAGGAATTCGGCCCCAGCTTCGATGGCCTGGGTAAAACCGGGGGGTAGCAGAGTATGCACGCGGCCCCCTACCCTATCGCGGGCTTCTACCAGGCACACGCGCCGGCCGGCGGCAGCTAGCTCGCGGGCCGCGAGCAGCCCCGCCGCACCCGCCCCAATAATGAGGACATCTGTAGAATACTTGTCGCTGTTGGCAGCCATACCAGGTCGTTTAGTATGCATGCAAAGGAACACCTGGGGCAACTATCCCTAGACCTACTTGTGGCTACGCAGCCTACCGGTCCACGCTGCGCCCAACCTAGCCTTTTGTTGAAGTGGCACTATCCGCACGGCAATAACCCCCGAAAAACCTAGGTAAGTCACTGGTTCACGCTATAACTTGCGGGCTTATCAGTATTCCTTATCTTTTCTGCACATGCATAAGCATTTACTCACATTAAGTCTCTTTTTAAGCACATTTTCCTTCGCGACTGCTCAAACAGTGCCCAGTGCCTCAGCTACTATTGCGAGGCCAAATCCAACTCTTGCAACCTCTGCCGACACGGTGCAGGCCATCCACCGGCTATTTAGCAAGCACCGCACCGGTGGCTGGCTCTGGACGGGGGTAGGGGCAGCTTTTGCGACCAGAATCCTGGTTTCTTCGGCCATCGAAGGCTTTGAAAATGCCGGGGAACCGTCATTGGCACCGCCGTCCTGGGCGGTATTCCCGCCGGCATCGGTATTGGCAAGCTCTCGCGCTTCAGCGAGGCTACGGAGGACCAGGTAGTAGCTATGTATCAACGAAATAAACTCATGCCCAACAACATAAAACGGCGGCTTAAGAAGAAATACTTCTTTGAGTAAGTAGCGATAGTGTCTCTATTTGCTTACGCACCAAACCGCCCCGCTGGCAGCTTGCTAGCGGGGCAGTTTATATAAAGGCCCATGTCGTTGACTCAGCGGCTGTAAGTACCCGACAGGAATTAGCTTATGAGGAGATTTAAACTATTCTTTGGGCTGCTTCGTTCTTTTAACGAACTAGTTTTCAATGCTATGGCTACTAAAAAAACTCCGGTTTATGAGTTGACCCGTGACCAAATCGAGAAATACTTTATTCCAATACTCCCAAAGAACAAACGCGGGTTTGCCAGTGAAATTTCGCCCTTTTTTATCTTCCGCTGTATTCAACATAAATTAAAAACAGGTTGTCAGTGGGAGTTTCTATTTCTTAATTACGAGGGAGTTACCTACCCTTGCTCCTGGCAATCCGTCTATTATTTTTATAATCGGTGGAGTAAATTAGGGGTCTTTGAACAGGCCTACCAAGCGCTGTTACGCGATAAAGCTACGAAAGTAGCGCCTACTGAATTGAATTTGGACGGAACGCACAGTCCGGCAAAAAAAGGGGTCCAGCCGTGGCCTATCAGGCTCGAAAAAAGGCCCGCACGAGCAACAGCCTCCATTTAACGAACCAAAATGGTATTCCCCTTTATATTGGCGACGTGTATGCGGGGAATCATAACGACTTATTTGCTATTATTCCGCAGTTTCAACGGCTGGTAGCGTGGTGTAAAGCAGCCGGCATTAACCTGAAAGGAGTTCGGCTAAATATGGATAAGGGCTTTGATTGCAAGAAGTTACGACGCTTTTGTTTCCGACATGGCATCCTCCCTAACGTGAAAGAAAATCCGCGTAATCGAAAGAAGCCGAAGCCAGGACCGAAACGGCTATTTGACGAAAAAGCGTATAAAAATCGCTTCGTTTGTGAGCGCACTTGGGCGTGGTTCGATTCTTTTCGCACCTTATTGGTACGCTTTGAAACCTCCATTGTGAATTGGAAATCCTGGCATTATTTAGCGTCTTTTATGATGGTTGCTAAAGTTTAAATCTCTTCTATGTTAAAATCAGAGAAATTAACCTTTAAAAAGGGTATCATCTCTTGTAGACCAGCGTTTTAACTGCGAAAGACAATTGTCGTCACCATAAACTATTTGTTGACGGGTACTTAGTAGGAATTAAGGTGACACAAAAGCAACCGCCGTTAATTTGGCAGCCTCAATTGCAACATACCAAACTCATTTTGCGTGGTGAGAAAATCTTCTACTTGCGGCATTCGAGCCAACAGAAACTCCGCCAAGGCTTTCACCGGCACTTGCGCATTTTGCAACGCTACGACCCTATGCGGAAATCCTTCGGCCAGTACTAACCGCACAAAGTCATCGTCTTTCGTCAGCAGGTTATAGCCGTGCTGCCTGGCGTAGCGCCAGATGCTGGTATCAGGACTTTCGTCTAAACCAATGTCCCGCACATGCAGTACTACCTCACAATGTGAGCGTAAGTATGCCGCCAATCGCCACGACACATTCTCATCCAGCAGCAAGCGCATCAGGCAGCGGCTTGCAAAACAATGCTTTCGCGGTAAGCGGCATATAACAAGCAGGCCCGCACCTGCGCCGCTCCAATAGCCGGAAAATCCTCCGCAATGTCAGCCGCGCTCATGCCATTGGCCAGCATTTCCAGCACCTCGGCCACCGTCGTGCGCGTGCCCCTCACCACTGGCTTGCCAAAGCGCACCTGCGGGTTCAACTCAATGTAAGCGGTGATAGCGGCCGTGTCCATAAGTGCGAAGATACGGCTGGCCCGGTTCGCATCAAGTTGCCCCGCTCCACCAGCCCCGCCGTGCCGGGCGTGGCTGCGGGCGGCTAGATTGCCAGCGCGGATGCCTGACACACGCCGCCAACTCAGTGGCTGCGGGTTACTTCACCACACCCACGCCGTAGAGATGAAACTTGCCATCCGACGTGAGCACCGGCAGGCCCTCCGTCAGTGCCTGCGCGATAATCAGCAAGTCGAACGGGTCGCCGTGGTCTTTCACCTTCGGCAGTGTGGCGATGTACAGTAACTGGCTTTGCTTAATTGGCAGTAAATGAATTTTCAAGCGACGGCGAAACTCGCCGGCCAACTCGTCCAGTGTAACACCTTGCAAATCCAACTTACCTAACCGCACCTTGATAGCCATTTCCCAAATACTGGCCGGGCTCAGTAGCAACTCATTAGCCGAGTCTGTCAGGATGCGTTGGTAGCTCGGCGAAAGCGTTTCAAAAGCCAGGCCGCCAACCAGCAAGGCATTAGTATCCAGCAAATACTTCATTCGCCGCTCGGCCAGTTAGCAGGACGCTCGTGCTCGTCGAAGAAGTCGGGGGCAAGCGTTACCCTACCCTTCAAGAAGTTGGGAATGAAGTTCGACTTCTTCGCTGGCTTCTTGGGCGCGGGCTTCGGAGCCGCACCGCCTTTGGCGGGGGCCGCCTGCTTCTTGGGGCTAGGGGCGGTAGCGGGCATAACGATAGGGTTTGCAGGTAGGTAAAGATAACGCCGTCTTGCTTGGCTTAGTTGTCCCCGCGCCCCCGGCCCCGCCGTGCCGGGGGCGCTGCTTCGGGCTGCTGAAGTTGCCTCTGCCGGGCCAGCAGTTGCCAAGGCAACAGGATGACAACATGAAAATTCTGGCGATTCCTGAAATTTGGCGAGGTACTAGTTTAGCTAAAGCTCAAATAGGTCGCCATTACCACCAGCCAATCCACGCATTATATTTTCTTCGTCATCATCAGCATCATAGTAACTGTCATCATCACTACTACCGTGGTCATATTCATCGCCAGAATAGTTATTAATGTTTAATCTTTCCACATGGGATAAATACTTTTCTCGGTTTACAGAAGCAATTTCTTTACTTGCTTCTTCAAAACCAACATTAAATGATAATCTTATTTTAAATGTGTTATTCTTCTTAATTTTGCCTGCATTAAATCGAAAGTTATCTAAGGAAAAAATTGGTAACATATTTAACCCATGTATTTCATCATCACTACCTCTAAAACAGAATCCTTCAACCTTGCGAATGCACCAGTAGATGTAACTTGGGCTACCTTATGCGTTACTTAATTCTTTCTCCGCGTCAGAAATTTCAGGTGAAGAGATAAGGGCAGGACGAAAGCATCCTATTTCCATATCCACGATTTTAGTAAAACACCTCGTAATAGAGTTACTATGAGCTGGTTATCAGAGCATTACAGGTATTAAGTAATTCCAGATTATTGCGCCTATTTTACATTTCCGCTATTTCAGTACGGCTGAGCCTTTTCTGAGCACTTTTTAGCGTCTTATAGTGGCTGTATTATTTCAGCCCAAATGCTTACTCAATTAAGCTTAGGTTGCATATGCCTGATTTTCAAGCGATAGTAACTCTAATATACTCTTTAGCTATTTCACAACCTATTTTCGATAAAGAGGCATCAATTTTTCCCGTTGCATCCTTAACTTCGATTCTGATTTTTTTTGAAGTAAAATTATAAACGCAGATCATACCGCCACGAATAGCTGAAACAAATTTTATTACATTTTCTATGTTAACCCTTTTTTCTTCTTCAACCCAACCACTCACTAATTTGGCTACATGTATTACCTCCGGTTTATTCGGCAGTTCATAAAATTCAGTCGATAAAATCAGTTCAAGTGACTTATTCATCAAATCCATAAACCCCCATATTAATTCAGAAGCATCGCCGCTGTATAAACGGGCAATGCTTTTACCTTTATGCTTACCGAATGGCAGCTTTGAGGATAGCTCAAATAATCCTTGACTTTTGTAATTCATAATCAACGTTTATTTTAGATGCGTCAATAACACTGTTAGGCAATCTCAACAACGAAAAAGCCCCACCAGCCAACGCTAACGGGGCTTCCCCATAAACATACAAACCTAACCTACACCGTCGGCAGTTCCACGTTCTCAAACCGCACGCCGCCATCCTCCAACACCGCTTCCACCACGGCATCCTTCGAAACCTTCCCAGAGAGAATCTCCTTACTCAGCTCGTTCAAAATCACGCGCTGCAACACGCGCTTAAGGGGCCTAGCCCCGAACTGCGGGTCGAAGCCCTGCTCGCCGAGGTAGTCGAGCACCTCGCTGGTGGCTTCGAGGCTGATGCCGGCTTCGGCCAGGCGCTGCTGGATTTGCTTGAACTGGATATCGACAATCTTGCGGATTTCCTTGCGCTTGAGGGGCTGGAACATCACGATTTCGTCGATGCGGTTCAGGAACTCGGGGCGCATGTGCTGGCGCAGGCGCTCCACCACTTCGTCGCGGGTGCGGTCCACCACTTCCTCGTGGTTGTACTCGTTCAGCTCCTTGAAATTGCGCTGAATGAGGTCGGCCCCCGTGTTCGAGGTCATGATGATGATGGTGTTCTTGAAGTTCGCTACCCGGCCTTTGTTGTCGGTCAGGCGGCCATCGTCCAGCACTTGCAGCAGGATATTGAACACGTCGGGGTGGGCCTTCTCAATCTCGTCGAGCAACACCACCGAGTAGGGCTTGCGGCGCACGGCCTCCGTGAGCTGGCCGCCCTCGTCGTAGCCCACGTAGCCGGGAGGCGCCCCGATGAGGCGTGAGGTGGCGTGGCGCTCCTGATATTCGCTCATGTCGATGCGCACCATCGCGTTTTCGTCGTTGAACAGGTACTCGGCCAGCGCCTTAGCCAACTCGGTTTTCCCTACCCCCGTCGTGCCGAGGAAGATAAACGAGCCAATGGGCCGCTTGGGGTCTTGCAGACCGGCACGCGAGCGGCGCACGGCATCCGAAATGGCAGCGATGGCCTCGCTCTGGCCGGCCACACGCTTGCCCAACTCGTTTTCGAGGTTGAGCAATTTGTCACGGTCGGCTTGCAGCATCTTACTTACGGGGATGCCCGTCCACTTGGCTACTACCTCGGCAATATCTTCGCTGGTAACGACTTCCTGGAGCATACCGCCGCCGTCCTTGTTGGCGTTGGCCTCGTCCTGCAAGGTCTTGAGCTTCTGCTCGGCCTCCTGAATTTTGCCGTAGCGCAGCTCAGCTACGCGGCCGTAGTCGCCCTGGCGCTCAGCCTGCTCGGCTTCGGTCTTGAAGCGCTCGATATTCTCCTTCTCGGTCTGGATGCCGGTGAGGACGGATTTTTCGCCTTCCCACTTGGCGCGTAGCGAATCGCGCTGCTCGTTCAGCTCCGACAAGTCCTTGCTCAGCACCGATTCGCGGTCGTGGTTGTCTTCGCGGCGCATGGCCTCGCGCTCGATTTCGAGCTGCATGATGCGGCGCTGCACCTCATCGAGCTCCTCGGGCATGGAGTTCATCTCGATGCGCAGCTTGGCGGCGGCCTCGTCCATGAGGTCGATGGCCTTGTCGGGCAAAAAGCGGTCGGTGATGTAGCGGCTGCTCAGCTCCACGGCCGCAATCACGGCATCATCGGTGATGCGCACGCCGTGGTGCAGCTCGTACTTCTCCTTAATGCCGCGCAGGATGCTGATGGCGTCGGGCACGCTCGGCTCGTCCACCATCACGGCCTGAAAGCGACGCTCCAGGGCCTTGTCTTTCTCGATGTATTTCTGGTATTCCTTGAGCGTGGTAGCGCCGATAGCGTGCAGCTCGCCGCGCGCCAGGGCGGGCTTGAGCAGGTTGGCGGCGTCCATCGCGCCCTCGCCTCCCCCGGCCCCAATCAGGGTGTGAATCTCGTCGATGAAGAGCAAAATCTGCCCCTCCGAGTCAGTCACTTCCTTAATAACGGCCTTTAGGCGCTCCTCAAACTCGCCCTTGTACTTGGCTCCTGCGACTAGCAGGCCCAGGTCGAGGCTCATCAACGTCTTGTCTTTCAGGTTCTCGGGCACGTCGCCGGCCACGATGCGCTGGGCCAGGCCCTCGGCGATGGCGGTTTTTCCTACCCCCGGCTCACCGAGCAAAACGGGGTTGTTCTTGGTGCGGCGCGACAAAATCTGGAGCACGCGGCGAATCTCCTCGTCGCGCCCGATTACGGGGTCCATCTTGCCCTGGCGTACGCGCTCATTCAGATTGATGGCGTAGCGGTTGAGGCTCTGGTACTGTTCCTCCGCCGTTTGGCTGGTGACCTTGCGCCCGCCGCGCAGCTCCTGGATGGCGGCTTTCAGGTCTTTTTCGGTAAAGCCGTTGTCTTTGAGCAGGCTGGCCACGCTGTCCTTGCCGCTCAGGATGCCCAGCAGCAGGTGCTCGACGGAGACGAACTCGTCGCCCATTTCCTTCATCTGGGTGTTGGCGCGCTGCACGGCATTAGCCGCGTCATTGGCCATGTAGGGCGAGCCGCCGCTCACCTTGGGGTAGGCAAGTACGATGGCATCGAGCCGCTGGCCGAGGTTGGCCATATTCGCGCCCACCTTCTTGCCCAGGAAGGCCAGCGTATTCTCGTCGTTCTGGAGCAGGGCCTTCAGCAAATGGCCAGTTTCGATGGCCTGCTGCTGGTTGGCTCCCGCTAGCTCAGTGGCCTTCTGCACGGCCTCCTGCGCCTTGATTGTGAAGTTTTTAAAGTCCATTTCGGTGCTAATGTCTTAGGTGATGCTTCGGGTTAGGAAGTCTTACGTAAGGCTTAGCAAATGGGGTGCGGAAGTGTGGAATCGGACTTTTTGGCGGCAAAACGCAATATATTGACACTTAACTACGCCAAAATTTCAGGTTCACTCATCCGACGCGGCTGGCTTACCGTTTTCCATTGCCTCAGGCACGATATACAATTCCCGAAACATCTGCTCCACCGTGGCTAATAATTGCGGCTCGGGGTTGGCGCGGCATTCTAGGAAATAGGCGCTGATAGCGGGCAGCGGGTGGTGGATAAACCGGCCCGGCCCGATAAAGGCCGTCACCATCTTGAGGTACACCCGAAATCGCTTGGTATTCGTTCGCGCCTCGCCTACCAATGCCTCGCCCACGAAGCCAGCTGAGGCGAGTGGGTCGCGGCGGCAAATATCCAGAAAAATCTGCGTGCAGGTAGTCAGGATGCGGAAGGCATCGCCGTCGTTTACTAACAGCTTGTATTTGTTAGGCGAGGCTTTCAGCGCCAGCGGGTAATACTTGAGCACGTACACATGATGCTGATACTGCTCGGCCTCCACTATATACCGCTGGTTTTTGCGGGTGCGAAACGTGTAATAATGCGTACAAACCAAAGGGCCGCCTTTACCAGACGGCCCTTTGCGATAATGGAAAGCATAGCCTTCGCCTAACTCCCGCTCAAATGGCATACTTATAAGCGTTGCGACGCAAGCGGATTAAATCCTCTTCCGAAAGCGTGTCAAACTTGAACTGCTTGGCATACTCGCGCGCCTGCGCCAAGCGCTCTTCTTTGGTCAGGCTGGTGGCCGGGGCCGGCTGCGGCTTCTTTTCGTTGGCACCCATGATTCGACAGTTTTATAAGTAGCGGGTTTGCCCCTACTACGGCGAAGATACTAAAAAACGTTCAGCAGGTGGCCGGTTTCGATGGCCTGCTGCTGGTTGGCCCAGGCGGTTTTTGTAGCCTTTTGCACGGCCTCCTATGTATTGATTGTGAAATTCTTAAAGTCCATTTCGGTGCTAGGGTCTTAGGTGATGCTTCGGGTTAGAAGGCGGTATGCAAGGCATAGCAAACGGGGTGCTAGGGTGCGAAAGCAGACTTTTTAGCGGGATTCACGAGAACTGAATTGGGATACCAGAAAATAATGTTTCTAAGTGGTAGCTAACAATGCGTCAATAAAATCACGCTCTTTTTCAAGTTCTTTCAACACTTCAGTCAGAGCGGTGCTATAGGATTTCAACGTAGACACAATTGATTCTGCATCATGGATAATCCTTCCTGCCAGAATAGAAGCCCTCCTCCCTTCGAGTAATATTTTTTGCACTCTTTCATCACGAAGGAAGTTTTTCGCTAGATACTCTTGTGTAGGGCGCAGAAAATTAGGATGATGCCAATCTATACCAGCACCTTTAGGCATATTCTGATTGTAATTACCGAGAGTGTCATTTAAGAAAATCCACAGGGGGTCAGCTTGAAATAATAGAGTATTACCTTTTCTTATTTTTTCCATTGTATCAGAAAGTGTTTCGCGCACATTTTCTATATGCTGTCTATAATCAGTAATTATTCCATGAACCGTAATATGATACCCCTCAAATTGAAATTTTACATCATCTATTATACCTTTTACATAATCTAATTTACTGTATATCTTGCCAATCCTTTCCCTATTTTCAGTAGTATCCTTTGCTTTTGCAATCAGAGCAAAAAATACTTCTTCTTGACTAATTGCCAATATCCTAATAATATCTGATGATGCTCTAGAAATTAACATGTGCTGACCCAATTTATTCGCTTCAACATCTTTAGCTACTTTCAGGTAGTCGTCACCCTGCTTGGATGCGTACTTAATAATATTATTAAGCAACCAAGAAAAGTTGGTCAGTTTATTGTTGTTTTTAATATTTTCCCTATCACGTTCCGCTTGCGTATCAGAAGCTAGTTGCGAGAGAAATAATAAACGGTCTCCATCAATTTGATTCTTAGCAACACGAAATGATACCCAAGCAGCACCAGCGGCAGAAATCATTGGAACTACAATATTTACTAACAAACCGTAGCCTTCAACTTCAGTCATGACGCTTTTTATTTATAGAAAATGATTGTGAGGTTACCTAGCGCCCGCAGCCGCCCTAGTGGCCGGGTGGCACAGCGGGCGCGGGCGCTAGGATTGGTCTATCCAATTTTCTAGCGTCAAGGCTAGAATTGGGGCAAAGTGGCGGGTATTGCGGGTGGCAAGGATAAGGCCGTGCGTAAGGGCGGTGCAGCCAATCAGCAAGTCGAAATCGTCCAGCGGGCGGCCTAGCTTGCGTAGGCGGACTTTCTCGGTGGCATACAGCTCAAAGCAATCTGCAATAGGTAAAACATGGCCCTCGAAAGCCGCGAGCACCCAGTTTAGCGACTGGCGGTTAGCAGCTTGTTTCGTGGGGGCGCTGTTAGCCACCCCGTAGAGCATTTCGGCGATGGTCAACTCGCTGATAAAGCAATTGTCGTAGCCGACCTGCTCCAGCTTCTCGGCAATGCCGTACTCGTTTTTGGTCCAATGAATGCAGATGTTGGTATCCAGCAGGTAGGCACTCATAGCTCAACGTCGCGGTCGCGGAAGTACCGGGCAGCGCGTAGCTGTTGGTTTAGCTCGTCGCCAGTTTCTTCCGACTGCCAACTGCCAGCTACCGCTTCAAACCGGCGGGCACGCTCTTCGGAGGTAATACCGGGGCTTTGCTGCTGGCCGGTGCTCCGCTCTAGCTGCTCGATAGAGGCTAGCAGGCGCTCGCGGTTAGCTTTCGTACTCAGCAGATACTCTGTTTCGTCTTTAGGCTGCTTAGGCTTACGGCCAATAGGAGTGAGTTTAGCGGAAGTGACGCGCCGTAGAAGTTCCAGCACGAACTCGGCATCTTGGTCGGGAATTTCAAGGGTGTATTTCATACATGCCAAAACTAGATTTATTTCCGTTGGTTCCTGCTAGCCTGCGGCTCCGGGTGGTTGGGCAAGTGTGGTGTTGCTGGCCGGTGCTTGTATTGGCATTTGCGCTCTCGTCATTAAATACACAGTTACTCCTTCCGGCGCAACTTGTAGCCAGCGGAATACGTCGGCGGCCTGGTCATCAGAAAACTCTAACTCAATGGCTACTCTCATAGCTCAAGATACAGTAAAATTATAAAGCACCCCAGTGCCTGCAGCCGCCCCAGTGGCCGGGCGGCAAGGCGGGCGCAGGCGCTAGGGGGTAGCGGCAGCCTAGTCGCTTACCAGAAAAGAGCCTGTGGGTAGCCAGGTTAGTTGGCTGTGGGTTTCATCGGGAGAGCGGGTTTGGCTGCTTTGTGGCCCATTTTCCGCAGCCTTATCTGGTCGCGGTGGTCTAGGCCGGGGACTTTCGCCGCATGTTTGGGGGCACGCGGGCTGCCGGCGTTGGTCATGTCGGGGGTAACGACGGGTAGGGAGCCGGGCACGGTGCCGGGCGGCACAGTAGTTTGAGCCAGGGCGGCGCTGATGGTGAGCGCGCAGGTGGCGGCGAGTAGCAGGAAGGATTTCATAGAATCAGTAAATTGGTGGATGAAAATGCGGGTAGCCCTGTGGCTATTGCGGCGGGCTATGGATGGCCTGGCGCAACAAACTACTGGCCCTTATATGCTACTTGCGCGTTGCCAACACCTCGCGTACCGACGTCCACTTGATTTCAGGATACCGGTCGTTATCCAGGGGCGCGAGCTTGGGCAGGCCCGTGAACATATTGTGCAGGTACTGCATGCCCTGCCAGGGCGGAAACACGTCGTTGGGGGCCGGCACGAGGCGGCGCGTCACCCGAATCATTAGTTTCAGCAGCCACCGGCCGCCGGCGCGCAGGCGCCCAAAGCGCTGGCCGGTGACGGCGCTGGCGGCGGCTTGCAGGTCGCGGATGGTGGCGACTTCGCCGGCTACGCGCAGGTAGCGGGGGGTAGTAGCATCGAGGGCAGCGGCGGCGGTGAAGGCAGCCGTGTTGGCGATGGTGGTGAAGTCGAGCGGCTGGTCGGCCGAGCCACAGTAGAGCACACGCCGGATTTTGAACAGCACTACCGGGGCCTGGCCGGTGAGCAGGTCCATAAACATACCGTTGAGGATGGACGTGGCCCGGATGGGCGCCTGGTCGAGCCGGCGGCCGAACTCGCGGCGCAGGTCGAGGTTGCGGTTGCTACCCTCGGGCAGCCTGGTGAAGTCGATGGAAAAATCGGAAGGGATGAAGCGCGGCACGCCGGCCGCCACGGCCGCGTTGAGCAGGTGGGTTTGGGCGTCCACTATCACCTCGCGCAGGCCGGAGAGGGCCGACACTACGCAGGCCGCGCCCGTGCAGGCGTAGGTGAGGGCGGCCACGTCGTTAAAATCGATTTCCAAAATCCCTACCCCCTGCTCGTGCAGGGACGCGACCGCGGGCTTGGTATTGCCGGGGCGAACGAGCGCCCGCACCGTGGCGCCTCGCTTTCGCAGCTCCTGGGCGATGCGGAAACCCAGGTCGCCGGTGGCGCCGGCCACCACGATGGTAGCGGGCGCGGCGGTGGGGGTAGCAGGAGTGGGCATGAGCAATAAATTAAGTAGTGAGCCAGATTGGTTGAAAAAAGCCAGCCCCTGCCTGAGGAAGGCAAGGGCTGGTAGTGGGGTAATCAACGCCGCCAGCCGTTAGCTGGCCGGCGCTGACTACATCTTGGTTTTCGTCTTCATCGAGCCGTCGCTCGATTTCATCTTTTTGTTTTTACGCATCATTTTTTTGTCGCCGCGGTCCATCTTCGACATGTTATCCGTGCGGCCACTGGTCATGGTTTGGTCGGTAGTGGTGCCGGCGCTGGGCATGTTGCTGGGGTTGCCGGTTTGGGCGCCGGGCGTGGTGCCGGGGGCTACGGTCTGGGCCAGGGCGGCGCTGGTGGTGAGGGCAAAGGCGGCGGCTAACAGGAGGGTGGCTTTCATGGGGGTAGGGAATGAGGTGGTGGAAAAGAGCGGTAGGGCGGCTACCGGCTTATCCTATACGAGGCCGGGATTTAACCGTTTATATCCAATTCAGGCCCCTACCCCCGGCAACCCGGACCAACCCCAGCCGGCCGGTTTCATTCGGGCCGCGAGGCGTACACATCCGTGGCCTCGATGGAGGCCTGACCGCCGTGGGCGGCGAGGTAGGCCTGGGCACGGCGCAGGTAGCGCGCCTGGCCCTCGGGGCTGATGGCGGGGCCGGCCGCCAGCACGGCGCTGGCGCGCCTACCGAAGGAGAAGTGCTCGGCGGGGCCGGGGTCGGGCCAGCGCGGGCCAAAGTTGCGCACGGCCAGGTACATGAGCTTGGCGCGCAGGCGGGTGGTGCCGCCGGCCAGGCAGGCCTGGTAAAACATGTAATGTGCGTCGCGCCAGGGCCGGGTGCGCGCGTCGCAGGCTACGTCGTGCACGATGGAAGCGTACACGTAGTCACCGGTGAAGGGCGAGCCCACGAACGACCACAGCACCCGCGGAATGCTGGCCCCATCGACAATGCTGCCGCTGGGCGCGGCCCATACGGCATCATTGTCGGCCTCGGTGAAGGTGAAATCCTCGATGACACGCACGTTGCGGTTGGGTATGCCGGGCGTGTCGATAAACTCGATTTTGGGCGGGGCCGAGAAGCTGCCGGCGGCGGAGTCGTCGGTGAAGGGCATAAGCGGGTGGGTGCTGGCTGGCTTTAGTGGCTACTTGTATGGTCCCGGAGGATGGGGGAGGGGTTTTGAGTCGTAACTTTCAGGCAACCTTATGGGAAAACTACCACACGGCTGCGCCACGACAACGCCGGCAACTCGGCGCCTTATCCAGCAAA
>JAABUK010001442.1_pt1 | contig 45326 bp, 67 predicted proteins | sample 5559141 | NCBI WGS metagenome assembly JAABUK01 (sample SAMN10711869, study PRJNA513367) | rock metagenome | isolation source: Antarctica rocks | place: Antarctica: Victoria Land, Pudding Butte nord | collected 2016-01-03 | reverse complement strand
GTCATCCACAAACATTTGCAGCACCCTCCACACTGCCGCAAACATCAAGGGGATGTTCACCAAGAACATGCGACTCATCAGCTCCTGCAACAGCAAGCAGTTGGACCAGCTGCAGAGGTGATTGGTGCAATGAGGCAACAGCAAGCAGTTTGACCAGCTGCAGTGGTGATTGGTGCAATAAAGCAATAGCACCCAGTTTGACCAGCTGCAGTGATGATTGATGCAATGTAGTAACAGCAACAGCAAGAGCAAGGCAATTGCAGGCTTCTCAGAGCATGATTGCAACCAGCAGCAACAGCAACCAGTGAGCTGCATGTTAGACTGGAGTAAGGGATAGCGCCGTTGAGGACTCACCGGGTAATGATCTTGATAGATGCCAGACATGGACTTGAACACTTTGATGGTGTTCTGATTGAGCATATTCATGCGCAATCCAGCCAAGTCCTGCAAGCAAGCATGGCATTGGATTTCACTGATTCATTGATCCACTTTCGACACTGAAAAAGCAGAACATACTTGTGCTGTCAGGAATGCAGAAACATCAGCACAACTCCACTTTCAACACTGAAAAGCAGAATATAGTTATGCTGCCAGGGATACAGAGACATGAGCACAACAGCAGTGGTGCAAGCAATGCAGGTGTTGTTGTCTGGGAAATGAGCTCACCAAGATGACACAGTGAGAGTCTACAGGATGGCCACACTTTGCTGAAGCCTCAACATACTTGCAATTGACCATGTACTCCATTGCCTGCAAGGTACACCAAAAAAATTCAGGCGCAAGCTGACAGCACATACATCTCCTGCAAAGGTGCATTGTTGATGCATGATTGCAGAAACCACAATGTGCACTTACCCTGCAATGATAGTAGACAAAGTCTTCCAGGGAGATGCCTGCAGCCTCCATTCCTGGGACATCTATTGCAGCTGCATGCTCCATCCAAACTGGTGATCCCTGTAAGCACCAGTGATAATTGTGACTACCATAACTGTGAATATTGGCATGATTGGTTGACGTGTCCATGCTAAATATCAAGAGATGGGCAGTTCCATGAATGGCAAATTGCCCATCTGTGCAACTTCATATATTGTACATGTGCATGATTGCAAGGGAGGCTGTTACCGCTTTGTCAACGCCAAGAAAGCCTGATGGCAGGAAACGCCGAAGCTTGTTGTCCTTGTCATCTGGCAAGAATGTCTCCAAGCATTCCTCAATCTTTGCTTCAGTGCGCCACTTGACGGTGTCTGTGATGAAGATGCACTTGTGAATTACAAGGAGCAACCACACATCAACCACATGACACATCTTAATCAGAATCATGTGCAGTGTCATTGTTGTGGCAGAGGTCAAGCTACCAGCAACAGCAAGATGCCAAGAGGCTTGCAGCACAGATCTCTTAGCAGGGTTTGGCAGGATTGGCAACAATGCATTGATAAGCATGACAACAGTATGTCCAGACTTTGATGGTTCAAGATAAGAGTTGCTTACTCTCCAGCATGTCTGCAGCAGCTGTGACATTCATTTTCCGAGCCCTCAGAAAACGACCTAAAGTGCGCTCTCGGTTGTCCGAAGGCTGCAAACAGACACACCTGTGTTTTGGGAAACATACATCTCTTCTTTGGTGATGTGTCAGTACCAGATCAAGCCATAGGTCATACCATGAGGGACTTGGGCAGAGAGACTCCTCGTTTATCAAGCTCGACCTGCAGATCCAAAACAAAGGTCAGTGCAGCAAAAGGCAGTTGAAGTCGACAAGCTACATCACTCGCACACAGCATAGATAGGCAAACAGTGGTGCCCGCAGCCGATTTATGAATGTCATTGGACAACATAAGCCTACACAGCAGCGTTTGTCTCACTTGTAGCTCGTCGAGCATGGTCTGGGGTTCGCCCGACACCTCTGGCAGTGACATCTTAGCGTCAGTGTTGTCACGAAAGAAGCTTCATCATTGCCACGATGCTCAGATTTGAGTCAGTCCTGTCGGCAGGTACCGGAACGCAAGGTTCGCCAGATTGGCTAAGTCACGAGTGACAAGCGACCGCAGCTGCAGACTGCGCGCAGATGGAAAATCTTGTTTGCCTCCCAAACGCAGACCACGCTGTCTGTGAGCTTGGATTGCAGCTGAGTAGCAGGCGCGATTGAACTCACATTGACCAAGGCATCTGTATGGGGTTCTGCGCAAGAAATGCTAGTCACGTGCCATTACTCAGGCATTGAAGGCCAGGCAAAACAACCGCCATGCTGTTGCATGCTAAGCTTGGTGAAGATCCAACTCAGAAGAAGCACGCTTCAATTCATTGTGTGCTTGCATACAGACCCAGCAAAGCAAGTCTGACACGCGATTGCTCGAGGTTACCATTCAAAAAATATGTTTTGAAGCAAGTTTCTGTACTGCCCGAACATTTATCAATGATCTGCAACTTCAAGGCTGGCATTGAGCAGTTCCTCAGCACCTATGTCGCCTTTAAGGTGACTTTTGCAAAATTGCAAACGACATCCACCCTGCAGCATCATTCACCCTGAATGAGGCTCTCAATCGCCCTGTAGAAAACTGCCCTTGGGCCCCAGGAACGGCACCGCCACATGCTGTAGGAGCTGAGACAGCATTTCGTGGATTGGCGGATTGGTTCTGCACAGCAACCGAACCCGGATGTATCAGTGATGAACCGAAACTGAGCGTTTGTGTACTTGTGCAATCTTTGCGAGACTATACTACATACTGGTATGGGGTCTATGATCAGTACCGCAGAAGCTAGAGAGCCCGTTCAGGATGGCCCGTCTCTTGGCCCATCGGGCGTATCGCCTGGATTTTTGCCACCAGCTGCAGCAGCCATTGCCAAACAACAAGGGGTACACCCGTCTGGCTCGCAAGTGCAACATGCCTCGTCTACTTAGGTCACTCAAGCAACATGTGACTATTACAGGCCAGGAGACCCGCCACAGATTATGCCAATCTACCTTGTCCCGTGAAGTATGAAGAACTGCAAAGAGAGGCTCTAAGTATGAGCTGCTGCCTGACATGACAAGTCTGCACTGTGAAGCCGCAACCATACTGGTTGGCATTTGGCTTCAAGGCTTTGCAGCATCAACAAAAGAAATATGAGTGACATGCGGACTGTCTCATCAGCAACTTACTTAAAATTGCAGTGTCTCTGAAGCCAGACCTATTTGAGGGTCTAAAGTTTGACTTCAGCAAGCCACTGAACATGAACTTTGCAGTCACCCACAGGTACGCTTTTGTGCCAACTGCAAGACATGCAATGCAATATGCCATCCAGGAACTTGAGCATTGTACTGTGTTTACAGCATCTATATGGGGAACGTTGAAATGCCCATGGGTGGGGCTGGCGCAACATTGAAGGTGCCTGTTGGAACTTATGAGTTTGGCGCCAACCTCATCAGCAGCAAGGTGAGGATCTGAGAAGCTTGTTCAAGCTGCTGCAGCAAACATTCACATGTTGCTGTGCATCTTCATGCTGTATTGCTCTTGCTTTGTCTTGCAGGGTGACATGATGATTGGCCGCATCACCAACGATGGCAGACTCACCGGACGAGTAAAGTAAGTTTGTGCAGTCTACATGATGACAGCAAAACTTAAAGTATAGACAACTGTCTTATTGGTGACACTCTGCTCCTGGCCTTCATGTTTTGTTCAGCCACAATGCTGAATTGTTGCTGCTCCTAGGTATGACGTCAATGAGATGATCTCAGCAAAGACGCAGCTACAGCTTGTCCAAGATGAGGGTCAATCGCATGTCATGCTGGATCTGGACTTCAAGGTAAGCAGGCGATGTGGATGCAATGAGTCATAGTTGGTGAAATTTTGGACTGGCAATGAACCTTGCCAATTTCTGTCATTGCAGGGCAAGGACTGGAACAGTCAAGCAAAGGTTGGTAATGGAGGCTTTTATGGTACGCCTGGCTGTTCTTCATCAACCTTTTATGAGCATGAATAGATTTGCTGTGTCTCCAGCAATTCATCTGCAGCGCTGCTGCTCACTAACTGCAGCTGGTCCTGTGTTGCGCCTATAGACTGCTCATGATCCGTGCTGTCTGCAGGATTCAATTATTTGCAAAGTGTGACACCCAATTTGGCCCTGGGAGGCGAGACATTTTGGCTCAGCCAAGCAATGAAGTCAGGAGTGGGCTTTGCAGCACGGCATCAGGGTGACAAGCATATAGCGACTGCGCAAATAGCTACAACGGGGCTGGTCTCACTCAACTATGCTCACCGACTCAGTGAAAAGGTGAGCAAATGCTGTACATTGTGTGTGTCTGTGCTCAAGCCTGCTATATGTTGCTGACGCCAACCTGTGTGCATAGTCTGGTCTGAAAGGCTTCAGCCTTACCTGCAGGTAACACTTGCAAGTGATTTCATGTGGAACTGGAACACCAGAGAACCCGCTGCAAGCTTTGGGTATGACTACATGCTGCGGCAGTGTCGATTGCGAGGGAAGGTAGACACAGATGGCAAGGTTGGGGCGTACTTGGAAGAAAGGGTCAACGTTGGCGTGAACTTCATACTGTCAGCAGAGCTTGACCACGTCAAGAAAGACTACAAGTTTGGCTTTGGCATGACTGTTGGAGAGTGACCCTGCCAGAGCCTTGCGCACAGCACCTGCTACTTGGCCCTCACAAGACTGAGCAGCACTGAATCAGCTTCATTCCATCCTGGCTCAGATGCAGCTCAGCTGTGTACTCTATTGAGTGTGTCTTTTGACATATTGTATATCATGACCTGTTTGCAGGGTTGGCTTGCTGTTTTTGTTGTTGAGTGCCTGTTAGTGAGCAACAGAACATTGACTGCAGGCGATTTGCATTCATTTCACAAGTGCAGTTTAGGCCACGACCAAAGAACAGTTGGTATGGTAAAGTGAACACGGAACATGCTTGCCAGTGCACGGGAATGTGCAGGTTCATTCACAACCCGATTTCCAGAAACTCAGAGGCCAGCAGATCTCGTCGCTGTGTCACAATAAAGACCACCTGCTTTATGGCAAGACTGCATGCATGCATGCATATATAGCATGCCAGCAGAGTTATGCAGCAATCAAGGAACTGCCGGCTTACAACTTACGAGATATATGCAAGGGCTGGTGTGTCAAGACGTGTGATACTTGCTGTATACACCCATAACCTCGAACGGCTTGATTGGCATTCAACTTGAAGTCAGGCATCGGCACGCTGGCGGCAGCTACAAATACACACAAACGCAATAAGCAATCACATGCAGAGGGCATGCTGTCAGAAATGCAGCCTGTCTGCCCAGGTGCTACTGGCTTTATTTGTTGCTCTTCTTGAGCAGAGGAGCCCAACGCCGAAGAAATTGCTTTGGATTGCAGTTCATTCTAGTGCCAGCTCCACCCCACACAAGCAGGTGTGGGAGGTCAGACAATCCGCTGTTGCCCACTTCCAGTACTTTCTCAAATCCCATCCGTCTATAATACTTGACAAGCCTAGCATGTTGGTGGTCTGCAAAGCATACAAAACAGGTCAACATTCATCAGAGGAAAAAACAGCAAATTTGAGTGTGGAGCAACAAAGATTAGAAGCCAATGTCGCCATGGCGCACCATCATCATTGATAGCAAGCATCTCTGCCTTGACACAACCACACTCATGTCCATGGCTCATGATTGCTGCAACAATGAGCAGGCTAAGACCAAAGAAGCTGCCCCCTCTGATGCGCTCTCTGTCAGCCTCTGCAAGCCTGGACACGTTTGGCATGACATTCATGATGTCTCAGGCTGGAACTGGTATAGACACTTACTAGACATGAGTGATAGTGCATACCTAGGTGTGAATACCTGCATGGTGTCACAATGCATGAGCTTCAGCAGTGGCAACACAAACCCATTAGTTGTTGCCAAGATAGGTCCAGCTGCATCTCCTGAATGCAAAGCCTACCCATAGAGATTAAATATAAACTCTGAACCATAGTGATTGGCAAGCCATCTCACGGCGTTCACAGGCAAGCAGTGTCATACCATCTCGGCAGACAATTCTGTACACTGGGCCCAGAGTCTGCAATCTCAGATGCATGCCCCTGCAAAACGAAAAGTGTGCTGTCCCAGCTGTTGACCAGGATGGCACCCAAAGATCAGTTTCAAAAAGGTGAGGGATGCACCTGTTTTCTGCAATATCTTGCAACTGGACAAACGTTACCAGGTCCTCTTGCGATTCCGCCTGACAGAGCACACGTATACACCGTCGTGTCGTGAAGATGAAACGGAAGAGTTAGCTCGACGACTGTGCTTGCGTACCACTGCTGAAAAGTCTGAGTGGTTGACGGCATGCAGTCCCGGTCTTCTCTGACCTACCGCTGGTGACTGAAAGCCCGTGCCGGTGACTCTGATTCTTCGGGTTTTGTGTCTGTCAAATGTTTGCCCAGATTTGAGCGTCCCGGTGCAATTTCCGCGCTGACGATTTGGTCTTTGGACTGAGTCAGCTGTAGATCGAAGCTCGCAAATGGTGGACTGACTGATACAAGTGCAGGTTGAGAGCATCAGAGGTCGCACTAGTTCGAATTGCAGCACACTAAGCAAGCCAACGCGAAAGGGCTGGCGCAGAGTTGCGAGAAAGGGTTGACCAAAGTTCCGACAAAGAGCCCGTTTTGCGGCGTGCGTATGCAAAGACGCGCTCCGGCAACTCGTCACAACCAGTGCACTGGACACAAGCTGCAGCACTCCATACAGACACTCGCTCTGCTGCACCTGCATTCACTGCCCTTGACCGCTAAATATTTACCACTATCTCTGCTGAGAACAAGCGCGGCAGTATCGCATTCTGCCCTTTGATCGTTGAGGCCATCTCGTAAGTACACAGAGGGACTGGCCTACAAGACTGCATTTGTGATTGGCCGGGGTCAGTACTTGCCCCAGGCTCCATTCCGCAATGGATCAAGCTTCACTGCTGCTGAGAAAGCAACTGAAAGGTCGGCAAACTCTCTTTCACGAAATCCAAGTATTGCACGATTTGAAATCACTACGTTATGTGAGGACTACACCGCATTCACGTCCGTTTGTTACAGATCTGACTAAAAGGCCAGTTGAGGGGTTTTCAGCCGGTTTAGTGGATGACAGTAGCCTGTTTGAGTGGGCTGTGACTATTATGGGCCCTCCAGATACACTCTAGTAAGCTATCAGTGCTGCAATGAGGTCAGGGGATGTCATTCAGGCTGTGCTTGTGTTGACTGCCTTTCTTGTCTCTGCAGCGAGGGAGGATTCTTCAATGCTGTCCTATCATTTGCGACAGACTATCCAAACTCACCACCAACCTGCAGGTTCACATCAGAGATGTGGCACCCTAACGGTGAGTTGAGCCCAGGTTGTTGGCCCTTCTCTTTTCTCAACACTACTTGCCTGAGCTGTGCTTTGATCCAGTGTACAATGATGGCCGGGTGTGTATCTCCATACTGCATAGCCCTGGAGATGACCCCCATGGCTATGAGACTGCTTCAGAGCGTTGGTCCCCTGTGCAGTCGGTAAGGGACTTTGATTTCTGAGCATTGCAAAGGGGACTTATAACTCCCAGCATGTATAGTGAGACGGTGGAAATGATTGCTTGCCAGCGCAATTTCTTGTTTGGTCAAAGTGACTCAAGTCAGATGCTGTGCTTGTGTGTTCAGGTAGAAAGTATCATGATCTCAATCATATCCATGCTGTCTTCTCCAAATGATGAGTCACCGGCAAACATTGATGCAGCCAAACAGTGGAGAGACGACCGCGAGGGCTTTAGGAAAAAGGTTGCGCGCATAGTCCGCAAATCACAGGAAATGCTCTGACAACTACTTGTTTTAATTGACAGTCATACACAATGAGTACTGACTCAAAGTGCTTTGTGCTGAACGTGTTTTTGCTGCATGTCTTTTGTTGTTCCATGCTTTCCCTGGTCCTCACCTTTCTGGTGTGCTCCTGCTGCGATTGAGCAACTTCCTACATGGAGGTGGAACATATGCCTGCTTTGTAAGGTGCATCAGTTGTTTGAATTTACAGCTTGAATGATTCGTCACATGACGTCTGCTTGATAGCCCAGGCTTGTCACAAGCTATTGAGGGAGAAAGCAGCAACACAATTAACAAGCTATGTTGTTTCATATCTGGCTTATGGGTGTTCCGATGGCCTTGTCTGCTAATGTTGGCTTTGATGTATGCGTGAGAGGTGCTGTCTTGTGAAGCAAGCTGCATCTTGGCACCTTTCACTGTGTTCAGGGCATCAAACGTGCCCAATATAAGATACCATTTGCACCCTAGATCTAGAGATCTGGTGTTGCACCTGTTGGGGTGCATGGTCACGTACTGTTGAGGTGCGTGCTGTGCAATTGATATACACAAAACGATGTACATCCAAGGGACGTCAAGCTTGGGTTGCACATTCACTTAGATCCCCTTGCAAACGTCATGTCTAGCTGCACTGAAAAGCCAGGCAGTATACATTGCATGTATACGCATCTGCGTCTTTTGTACACGCAGCGCAACACAATGGCATGCAATTTATCAAATATCTGTTGTTTCGTCAGTGGTACGAATACGATAATCAGACATCTGTGTTTGCTTGACAAACTTACAGAGGCTGCAGACATGCAGGTCATGTGGCCGATATCGATACAAGCCATTGCAGTGCTGCAGGTGCACTTTCTATGCACCATACTTTGCAGCCCTGCCCAGCTTGTATGCCAATTCTGGCAGGATGTGCTCTGCTAGTATGCAGCAGCCACCACCATGCTTCACAATGTCAGTCAAGGACAAACTCTGCACATTGTCGCACCTGCAGTGCCATGTCTGAAGTATGATCAACACATGGCCCAACAGCCTTGTCTCACTGAACAGACATTTTGGCAGTGCTAAGTTGTGTGATGGCAATGTGTCTTTGACAGAGAAGACAGGTACATATCATGTGCATTTCCTGCAGGGAAAGGATGGGTATGAGCTTGGGATCAACGGTAACTGCCTTGTATATGCCCAGACAACACATTGTTTTCACCACGTACCTGACAACTCCTGGCAGGTTTTGAACCATTACAGATGACTTAGCCAGACATTGAGACACAGCCTTCATGTTGCTGATGCGATGGCTCTGCATTGGTCTAGCCACTTTTGGGAAGCCGTCCATTTCAAAACAGACATCAGCTGATTGATTGGCCTACACAAAAAGACATGTTTCAACATGACAGCAACAGGCTCTGCCAGTTGTCTTGTACCTCCACGCAAGCCTAAGAAGAATGCTGTCAGCATATACAATTGCTGTGGCAATGCATTGTGTTGGAACACAGCAGACTTCTGCAACCCAGCAGACATTAAGTTGTGCTGACAATGACCCCAAGATTTGACTTGTCAGCATCTAGGAACATGTTAGCACCAACTTGCTTGATGGCAGGCGCAGAAATGCATGAGACTATACACAGATAGAGTTACCTGAAAGCGTTGCAGGTCAGAGTTGTGCGGATTGGTGAGCAGCAACACCAGCAGGACAGATTGGTGGAAGGCAGGCATCTTCCACAGACATGACACCAGGTCATTCAGCCAGCTGTATGCTGCTACAGCGCTGCGGGTGGCCCCACCAAAGCTGCTTTGACATGAAGTTGACGGTGGTGGGGCAGGAAGCAGCAAGGTCTGAGCATGGCCACCGTCCAGGTCACCCAGGTTGGGGTCAGAGAAAGATGGACTTTCAGACAGCTCAAGCTGTGCTTGAATAGATTCAGCCGGCTGTGCAATGTGCAGCATCAACAGGTCAGTTGTATCGTGTTCAATGCTGGCATTACTGCCTGCGGTGGAGGAGTGTGACTCTGTGGGTTGAGCCATGTCTGAGGTATCCAACCCTGCGTGCAGATCAGAGATGAGCCCACCAGTCACTGCCATGCATAAAATGGCTTTCGCACCAAACTGCATGTCCATGAAACATGTCAGTGCTGTGATTTGCAGACAACATAAAGACTTACCAAGTACCCCCATGGCTCTTTGTGCCATGTCTGAAGGTTGTGGCCATCCAGATAGGCAGTCGCTGTTCCTAGCTTTGGATGTGCTGTTTGAAAGGAGGGGCAAAATTGTCATGCCAGCTTCTACAGCAATTGAGGAGGCACTTTCAGAAGTACTCATGAAGCATGCCTGCATATGATTGTACCTGCAAGTCCATGCTTACATTGTGCGCAATATAACATCCATGTCTAACATCAGTGTCAGAGTGTCTTGTATTGTTTGTTAATAACTGGAGATTGTGCTGTATTGTCAGCTGTTCTGCACTGTGTTCAGCATTGCAATGCACAACGAACCTTACTTGTAGTCTGCTTGACGATGATGGCTCAGAGTGTTGACCCTGCAGCAAGTGCCTGCCGTTGATAAGTGCAGCCGGTATTGCGGACACTGGCTGCTTGCGGGCTGCCTGTCACACCTGGAGCAAGACTTGTGCCAGACCATTCGTTGTGCATCCTGTTGTAGCACATGTATGCTGTCAGGACAAAGACAGAGCACAAGTTCAAAACCCGGCAGTGGCAAACACCTTGAGGAGTTTCTTGATAGGACACCAGCCCACAACAACCTTGTTGAGCAAGTCTGTGCAGATACGGGGTTGCAGCAGCTTGTGAGGTTGACGCATCAGCTGTCCTGTCTCTGTCGTACGGCCAGGCAGGTTCTGCGTGGATCAATAGACACTTTGGTGGAGGATCCTGCCTGGCTGCAGCTGAAGACTCAGCTGACAGCGCAGGCTTTGACATGTCCTGCTCACAATCGAGGCAGTCACACGCTACACGATGCAGCTTCGGTCGAGGCATTGAACTCGCGGCAAAAGAGTGTCTTGTGCTAGGCAGCCACAGTCTGTTGACTGCAATAATCGGCAGCTTTCGAAGTTTGCTTTGAATTTTGTCAGAAAACAGTTGACCACCGGTAAGCTTCATATCCATCGGAGATAGTCAAGACCACACAAAGTTGTCGACCTTGCTGACTGCTGTCCAGCTTACGGCCCGAGGCTGCAGTTGCTTCTTGCCACAGCAGTGATCTGCATAGCTGCACTGAAGCATAGCAGCTGTGAGGAGTGTGCTTTCCTGAAACCTGAATTGTTGCCCAACGCTCCTGTGGACATATAGCTGAGCAGCAGCAAATGGCCGAGCCTAATGAGTATGACCTGCAAAGAGAGGAGCGCATACGCCGCAATAAAGCTATGTTAGCAAAGCTCAAGGTCTGCTTGCACCTCTGCATACAAGTCACACTGTTTGCCTTGATATAAAATCACAGAGGTATCCTCAGCATTGTCGTTGCCGTGATTGCATATTTGCTGGAGCGCTGCTCTGTTGTACACAGGTCCAACAGAAGGCAGACGATGTAGCTGCCCCTCTGCTAGCTGCGCTGCAACAGAAGGAGGCAGCCAAAGAAGCTGTGCGCCAGAAGTATGTGGCATCAGGGCCTGCACGACAGTCAAAGCGTGCAGGCGCTGAGCGCACACGTGCTAAGCTGCAACAGCAGGCTGAGGACTCTGCTGACAGCAATAGCAATGAGCAGTCGATCTCGTCAGATGCTGAAGACAGTGACGGTGATAGTCAGCCTGCTGCACGGAGCAAAGCAAATAGAAAAAGGAAACGCTCTGCACAAGAAGCAGATTTTGATCCCACAGGTGAGGCAGTATCAGTGTCTGGCACTGTGCATTTGAACGTCACTTGAACAACCTGAGCCAATGTGCTCTTTGCTGAACCTGCAGATGTGACTCAGCAGATACTTTCTGAGAGTGATGATGAAGACCTATCAGAAGCTTCAGACGGCCCTCAAGGGCATGTACAGCATTCAGGCAAGACTCTGATAGCCCATGCTTGCTATCCACCTCTGCAAACACCTGACAGCATGAAAAGGTAGCAACGAAATGCCAACTCAATGCAGCAGTCCTTGACTAGATTTCATGCCATGCCTCCATTGTCTGAGTGCTAGATGTGACTGCAAACGCTTTGCATGCTGCAGATGCTGAGAGTGTTGAAGATGACACTGAAGACTTGCAGCTGCAGCAGGCCTTGGCAATGTCTCTGGAGGGGCATACTGGTATGCTGTGACTTGGAGATTGCTGTTTCTCTTGTCTCTGCGTTCATATCTCACCACCGTGTCTCACAACGCACTAGCACGTGTGCAATTTGCGTCCCGGTGTGTGTTGCAGGCAGCAAGCAAAAGAACAGCAAGACTACCACGAATGCAGGTAAGCGGAAACATGGTAAAGTGGAAGAAGCTGCTGATGATACACAGAATCAGCCCCCAGACACAATGCCAGCAAAGGCAAAGACGCAAAAGAAGGCTCCAAAGCCGAGAAAAGCCAAAGCCACAGGCAGGGTTGGACTTGTGAACCCAACTGAAGAGGAGATGAAGAAAGCATTTAGCATGTTCAACTCAAGCAACAGAAGTGTCATAAGCACACAGGACATCTCTCGGGTGAGTGACAGTACACAATTTGTGTTGATGTGTCTTGTATACTTAGCAAATAAAGACCTCATGTCCTCAGATAAACAAAGTGTTGTCACGCACTCTGCATGATCAGAGGTGTGGCCTGATGGCATGCAGTGCCTGCTGCATATTGCTTGCACATCTTGGGCTAGAGGGGCTTGCAGGTGCACAAACACCGTGTGCTATAAGCTGTTGACGTGTACAGATTCACTGCTGCTGCTGCTCAGGCAAGACAAGAAGAAGGTGGTACCGTGCACACAACTGTCCTAGCTTGTCGTGCAATTTGAGCAATCAACATTCAGTTTATTCCTGTGATGCCATCCCAATGCTTGCTGCAGGTAGCACTTGAGCAAGGCTACAATTTTGATGATGATGAGATCCACGCTATGATGGAAGCTGCAGCCAGTGTTACCGGGCGTGCAAGCACAACCAGCATGACGTTTCAAGGATTCCAAAAATTAGTTGCACACTATAGCAGAACAGCGCCAACATGAGTGTTCTGCCCAGATAGCAATTGATTGATTTCAAAACCTCTCAAAGTATGTTTCTGTATGTTCACACAAGTACTGACTACTAGGTACCAATGCTGTATTACGGCTAACCAATGTGATTATTCCCAAACGCATGTATCAATGTACATGCATGCAGCTGCCTAGTACAAAGTAGGAATTTCTCTCTTTCTCGTTTCTCTCTCAAAAAGTGGGACAGTGCTTGATGCTTGCTTGCCCATTGCCTGTAATGTTGGACCAGATGGCTATCCTCATGTCATCAGCATGTCATGCAATGCCTGCACAACATATGGTCTCCATCAGAGACTGCTGCTTGCCTCGATCTATTGGCAAAGGCAAGCAATGCATGTGCTGCGGCAGCATCCATGACTTTGGCATACCTCTTCCCATTCTTGAGCTGCCAAATCCCAGGAGACATCACATGTCATGCCAATCTGCTGAGCTGCAAGGTAGTGTGAACTGCCATAGTCAGCAACAGCATGATGAGTCGCTGCAGCTAGAGCTTGTGCATCGCGTCGCAGATGTGCTGTGTTGCCATACTCTCCTATGGCACTCAGGCTGTATCCAACCTGTCAGCAGCAACTTACACACTGTGGAAACAGCGGTACAAACTTGGTCTGAACATTACATGTAGTCATGGCATGCCGCACATAAACTCAGCTGAAGCACTGGTCCAGTGCCACTTCAAAGATGGAACCAAATAAAGGCATCTGTGTCAGGAGACCTTGGGCGTCACAATGTCTTGCAGACCCCCAGCAGGGGTTGCAATAGGCACTGCTCCATAGCGAAGAGCACAAAGCGCCACCAGTCCACAAGGCTCAAATCGGGACGGCACAAGAAGATAGTCTGCTGCAGCAAGTAGCAGGTGGGCAGCCTCCTCGCTGAAATGTGGCAAGCCCACGGCTTGTCCAGGTAACATGCTAGACATTTGACCCAGAACAAACTCCATCCAGAAGTCACCTGCACCAGCATCACTCAAACTACTTGTAATGAAGCAGTCAGTCATCAACATGGCAATAAGCATCAACATATCAGGGCCGCTGGCATGTGTATTGCTCATGAGTAATTCTAGGGCTACTCAGCTGCAGTGAACACTGTTGAGTCGCTGAAAGCTGCAGGCTGACTCAGCGACACACCACACTAGCTGCAGCATCAAGACCAGGAATCTAACCTGATCCAAGTATTGTTAGCTGGTGGCTGCTTTGCTGTTGGCCACACCAATGAGGAAGCCCAGTGCCTGCTGGTGCAGCAGAGGCATTCTTTGATGCCAAGAGGGCTGGCAGAGCTGCTAGGACAACATCGACTCCCTTTTGGGGGGCAAGGCGTCCTATCATACCCACCAGGGGAATGTCAGCATCAATGCTGAGACCATAGCGCTCCTGAAACAAGGCCTTTGCTGCTGCTTTGCCTGAAGTGACAGTGCTGGCGCTGTACCTTACACCTTCAGGGAGATGCGAATCTGTTTCAGGGTTCCATTCCTGTGTGTCTATGCCATTCATGATGCCCCTGCAACACAGTGTCACTGTTACCTTACTGACTCGTCTGTGGAGTCAATGGAACACATGATCTAATCTGACATGCCCTTAATGGCTTTACCATATGCAATTGATCTGTCGGACTTGAAAAGTATGCAGTTCAGTAATTGTCACGCTGATGGATGATCTTCCTGCAAGATCAACAGCCTGACTGACTCACAAACTGGTCAAAGTGGGTCAGAGAGGTGCATACCTGACGCTTCTAGTGTTCAACAAGTCACGCAGCCCACAGCCCGCAGCAGGGTCTTGCACGATGTCATGTGCATAGGAGTGACTGACAGTGAGCCAGGCATGGCTGCTCATCAGCGCACCCTGCACAGCATCGCTCAATGCGTCACAAGACACCTTTGTATCTTTTTTTGTAGAAAAGATAAAAGGTGAAACAAAAGTTATACTTGAAAGACTGACAAAAGATGGAAAGCATTTGAAACAAAAAGATTTGACCAACAACTTCCAGATGGTTTCCAAGGACTGCCTGCTGCCGCACAACAGCATCAGCAAGTTACACGTACAGCTCTGATGTCATAAAGACTGTCTTCTGATAGAGACTCTCTACAGCAAACTGACCTTCTGCAACACTGGTGGACACTGCAGCATGTTGATTCACCTTGAGCCAATTTAGCTGAGGTGGCGCTGAGCTTTGCCAACCATCCTGACAGTCAACATTACAACCATGTGGTGCTGTTGCATCATGCCTGGCAAGCGGTGCTGCATTCAAATAGGTACCATCCATTGATGCAGTGCTGGAGTTGGGCTCAGAAGAGGCTGGCTTGCTACTCAAACTACTGGAGCACTGCAGGTTGGACAGAGAGTAGGCAGGGAGGCACAGGCGCTGGAAACTGTCCTGCACCAGAATGCATGCAGCTGCTTGTTTACAGAGCCTGCACTCTCACATTTGTCTGATCAACACAAACAACAGCACATATAGTTGTCTGGGCAAACGTTACAAATCCAAATTGCCAATCAAGGAGCAGAGTGTGCCAGCATGAACATAAGGAGTGTGAGAGGAGCATGTTCTGCATGAAATACAGACATACGCTGCAAGAACACAAACTCTAGCAGACTAGCAAGAGCAGAGCAAACAGCCAACCACGAAGCCTCACCTGTGGAAAAATTCCCTGATATGCCAAATTATGTATGCAAAAGGCAACCCTTGCGCTTTTCAAAAGACGCGCCATGTGGGTCTCAAAACTGTTGGCTGCTGTGCAAGCAAGGGGCTTGCTTGCTTGTGTAGCGCCAGTCGATGCATCTGTTCCAGCCTCATATTGGCTTGCCTTGGCACCATCTAGGCAGTGGAGGTGCCGGAGATGCTGCGAAAGGGGAAAACAAGGCCAGTCATTCCCTACAAAGGCTATTTTGCCAGCTGTGGCTGGCCACAGAATGTCAATATGCTGCTGCTGCTTGCCATGCTGATGCTGAGGCTGCTCGACGGACTGGTCCACGGCTGCACGTGGCTTTTGGTGTGCAATCCCGCCACATAAGCTGACTGGGCCAGGCACCATGCTGACACCGACGTTGTGCCGCTGTGTTGATGCAGGTGCAAGATGCTGTGTGTCTCTGGTTGCCCCACGCATTTGAAGCCCATCTAGATCAAATTCATCAAGTCCTACATACTGTGCGATGCCACCAGACAGGGTCTGAGGCAGGCAGCGGACCAAGGCTTGGAGGCGCAGCTTGTGAAGATGATCAGCTGGTTGATGCCAAAAGAGGATTGGTGCTGCCAATGCTGCCTGGCATAGTATGCTGTAGCGCAGGTCAACATTTGGGAAGTCGCAACCCTGAAGATACGTGTTCACATTGGAGAAACTGTCAGTCTTGTAGGGGTCTAGAAAGAGTGGGTGGTCTATGAAAATCCTGTCAATGCCACCTTGCTGGCAGTGGTACAAGCGTGCCCATTCTTGCAGTGCTGGTTCTGACAGGTCATGTTGCGGTCCGTCCTGCTTGAGCTCATTTGAGACACAAACAGAGCCGCTGTAAGAAGGCTTGCAGCTGCCAGTGAATGGCAGCTGTAAAGGCACTGTCAGGCCTGTGTCATGTACATTGGGGTAAGCCTGATAGCGAGGTGTGACTGTCATGACACCATGTCCCCTGCAGTCAGAGCCAGAAGCATCAAGCACAGGCTGACCAAAGCCTACTGCGTATTTGAACATTGCTTGTAATATGAGATACCTGGCTGCCAGGCTCACTGGCAGAGCTGCTATGACATCCCCCAAACCTCCTACTTTGGACCATGGTGCGGCCTCTGTGGCTACAAACACAACCTGTCGACAATTAAACAGTTAGCCAATACACGCCTTGTTACGACATTCCACTTTTGCACATATCTAAATCCTACTTGCAGTGGCTCCTGCGAGCAACGAGTGTTTGCTGTATCTCGTTTTCGCTCCACGAATCGGGGACAGGGCCTGACCCTTGCTGTGCTACTGTGTAATGATCGTCGCAGAAAAGCATCTCCACCAAGATGCCTGCTCACACAGCTATAACGTGCGTCCCACGCGTGGTTACAGCTGCAGGGATGCATGCAGAGCTGCTCGTATGCATGTCGACCCAATGACCAAGCGGCAGCTGCTGTTCTTCTCAATCAAATTGCAAAACGACAAATGCAGCTGTCTGCATTGCATGCAACCGTGGGTACCGGGTGACGCTCAGGGCGCTCAAGGTCAGCACATGCATAACAACGGCAAGCACTTGCATGAATGATTGATGCTTGTATGCACCCACAGCACCTGCAGGGCAGAGACCCTTGAGGGTCATGCTAAAGACCCATGAGCTGTTTTAATATATCTCTGGGCGCGCATCCCTACCTCACAGGTTCCAGCCCCAAACCTGTACAGGCTCCGGTCATAGCTAAAGCACAGTCTGGGTTCTAAGGGTTGCACATTCACCCTGTGGAAACTCAGCAATGATGTCCATTGCAGGCCAGTGGTCTGCATTGCTCACTACTATTACTGGTCTTTCGATAACTTACAATGACTGTGAGACTAAGACAACCATGCTGCTGCCCTTTGACTGCCCATCAACCCTGTGGCAAGACAACAGCAGCACATCATGTCGATGCATCTATTTTACACAAAGCTGAATCAAATCTGACTGTCACACTGTACCAGACAAACACAATGTACTAACAAGCACTACCGTATCATGAAAATTGCAGAGACTATGTTCCATGCTCGTCAGGGTTTTATGTTCCTGCATGATGCACATCAGAAACGTGCAGCTGAGACTCAGCTCGATCAGAGACAATTTTGCTAGCATGAGCACTACCATTCACATGCTTAGGCAGCTGGTCAACCGACTTGCTGCCATCCTGTCCAGCAGCCTGATGCAGCAGCTGCTGTGGAGAGGCCACTTCAGTAGAGCTTGACGGCATCTTCCCTTTGTCATCAGTAGCGTCACCAGCTGGTGCCCCTGCGCTCTGCCTACTGCTTTGCCCGTAAACACCTGATCCATGCTGTGGCCCATCACCAGAGGTCCCAGTCTGGCAAGCTTGTGTGCTAGGCATGCTTTCAAGCTGCTGACGCTCAGACATGCGGAGCCTAGCAGGCACATCTCCAGCAGCGTTGCTCTCTGTCATGGACACTTGCCTGAAGGGTGGCGGCTGAGCAATGTCTGACTGTGCACTGTACATGCCGCCATGTCTGTCACCTCCCTGAGCTTGAGTACTGTGCGTTCCATTCACATGGCTTTGCCCAGCTGGCTGATCATCACCATGCATGCTGTTTGCAGCAGTCGCGTCAACTGGCCCGCCGCAATCATCATGTTGGCCACTGCCTGCAGCAGAGCCTGCCTGTGTTCCATCAGCCACACTGCCAAAGGCATCTTGTGAAGCTGCCTCCTGGGCATCAGGCTTGGCTTTGTCCTGAGACTTGCTGTGACCCGATACAGCGCCTGCTCTGGCGCTGCTCACTTCATCCACCTGTTGCTCCTGCTGCTGAACTCCTGCCCCTTCACTCTGCCAAGCACTGTGTTGGGAGTGCAGCTGCAGCGCACTGTGGGCGCCGCTGCTGCTTTGCATCCTGCTGCCAGCCACAGCTGCTTCATCCAGCTCAGCCTCCTCAAGCATCGAGTTGCTGTTCCTGGCCCCATCATCTGCATGTAGTGTTGCTTCAGAGCGCTGGTGGCGGCGGCTGCGGCCTGCATGACTTCTGGCCCCCTGCTTGCCTGACACTGCACTACTGTCACCAGCCTGCTTGTTGGCTGATGGCGTCCGCCTCAGTTTCACCCTGACTGAGGTTCTGACTGGCGCTGGCGGCTCAGCTGCCGCTTCAACTGCAGCCTCAACTGCCGCCTCAGGGGCTGCTGATGACCGGTGCTTCAACCTGAGACGTGGACTAGCAGTGGCAGACTGGGTGGCAGTGGCCAGGGCAGAAGAGGAGGAGGGGTGTGGGGCTGTCATCTGAGCCTGGGGTTGCAAGTCCATGCGCCTGTGCCGTCTAAAGCTGTATGGAGCATCAGGCATGGCTGCTGCCTGACTCTGTACAGCGTCAAATTCAGTTACAGCACCATGAACAGCACCAGTCCCTGGTTGGTGGGATACAGGATATGTTGGGCCTGGCTCTGAGGCTGCTGCTGCTTTGACTGCCTTATGCGACCCTTGTCTATCCTGAATGTTCTGCTGAGGCGACTCTGAAGGAGCAGGCTGCTGCCGAGCAGATTGCTTGGGCTGACTGGGTGGGTGCAGGGCATCTGCTGAGAGGGTGTGGGGGCGGGGTGGAGAAGCAGGTGTGGGGGCTGTGACCCGCAGGGCTGTTGCAGCTACATCCACCATGCTGTGTATGACACTGGGAGCAATGCCACTCCTCAATGCAGCCATGATAGCACTCATAGCAGCCTGCAACCAAATGCATTGGCTGATTTTTGCAACACTGAACAGCAAACAGTACAGAGGAAAAGACTGAGTGCACTGACATGCATGATTTTGCAGCAAAGCAGGCTCACAGCGCCAGTCAGCAGCAGACTGTAGACATGTACTTGCGCCACTACCCATGTGCAAAGCCTTCAAGCTCAAGTCAACCTATACTAGCATGAGCATGACAACAATGCTGTAGGGAGCTGCATACCTTTTCAGGATCAGCTGAGCCTGTCTTGGCAGCAGTGGCAGGGGTAGCAGGGGGTCGGGGCGCAGGGGGTGGGCGAGACTGCACCACAATGTGGGATGGGTGCTGCCTGACTTCCTGGTCAGTCAGCTCCCGGAAGTCCACCCACTCAAAGGACTCCTCATCTTCTCCCTCATCATAGCTTAGCCTGCCAGGACCACACAAACAGTCATGATGTACTATTTACCCTGACTGCTAGGTACTGTTTAGAGCAAGAACAAACCAAAAAGAGGGCAAGAGGGGGGAGGGGGGGTCCTGATTTAGATGCTGCAATCATTATGTGTGTGCAGGTTGATAGCCAATGGAACAGTAACGCAATTTCTGTAAAATGGATGCGACTCAATGGGTTCTGCAGCGAAGTCAGCTTTGCAGCGAGGTCATGATCAAATTTACAGAAAATTGTCGATATGGTAGGAAGTTGGTGACCACGCTTGGCAGACAGTGGGTGGGACAGGGCGCAAACCTGTGCTGGCCAGTTGAGGCATTGTAGTTGTGCACCTCTGCCTCCCACCAGCCACCATTGTCAGGCCAGAAGCGCATGACCTTCTTGCCTGTCAGGCGGCGACCCAGGCCCTGCAGGAGCCACCCCACTGATGGCCCCCCTGATGCCTGCACCACTGCTGGCACTCCCTGCACCCGCTACATTCTCGTCACCATCGTTGCTTGCCAGGTTTGCCAGGGTGTGTAATGATGTTGTCACAGGAGTGATTGTCTTGGCCGCATGGCACCCCTGTGGTGTTCAGCATTGACAGCCAGCACCTATCAATGTGGCCATTCCTATCAATGTGGCCATTCCTGTCAATGCAACCATTCCTATCAATGTGGCCATTCCTGACTGATACTGCTTCAAGAGTCACCTGCCTTCCCTGACTGCAGCAGACAGGACTGCCACAAGGCTTTTGTGTGCACACTTGCTTGTGCCTGAAGTAAGCAGCAAGTAACATCGCCTGGCATTGATGCAATCAATCACAAAGCACATGCAAGACTGACTGCCTGTCAGATTCAGCTGTTGCACACCTAAACAGCACACCAGTGTTTGGAGTTATTGCCAAGACAGCAACTAGACAATTTCTGGTGATTGTTAATGGGGCCAACATTGCAGAAGACACATTTCAACACCAATGGTAAAGTGTTGCACAGGTTAGGTAGAACAGCACCTGCAAAGCAGTCCCAGCTGATTGGTGAGGCGGTACCAATCGATATGCTGGCCCTGAGCCCCCCTGGGGGGCTGTGCCGGGCCCACCCCGCCTAGAGCGTGGCCTGGTGATGCTGCTCACCCCAGGCTGCTGGTATGGCACGTTGGCAGAGGCATGTGCTGCCGGGGCCATATCAGTGTCAGGGCCTGGGGCTTCCAGGTCCATGTTCAGCAGCTCAGTAAAGCTCAGATCATCCAGATCATCTGCATGCACCGTATCCATTCATGTGCTGCAATGCATGGTAACATGGATGCCTGTGCATATTTGCGGTGTCGACATGCAGATTTTTGGACGCGGTATCAGCTACACTACAGCTTCAAGGTTGGTCTCTGCTAGATGATATCCCATGCAACAGTGGGCTCTGGAGTGAGCCAGGCTTGTATCTATAGTATGACACATAGACAGTTCATAGCTGCGTGCAAACTGCAATGCGACGGCTTCTTGCAGTTTACTCACATCTCTTATCACATCAAAGTTGCCGCTTTTGTGACAATGGGTATATCAACCACAGCTGTACTCAGGATGGATCCAGTAGATCTCTGTGGCTTCATGGTGTATGTTGATGTGATGGCTTTGCAATTTGGGCAACAAGTGTTGAGCATACCTGCTGCAGAGAAGGGGTTGGGGCCTGCTGCTGCTAGCCTGGCAGACGCACGAGTGCCCTGGATTTGTACAGGTGGACCAGGCATGAAGCCTGTGCCTGCACAAGCCAGCAAAGTCACAATGAATACCTGACGCATGCAAGGAGTGGGCTCAACAGAACACACAGCAGATACGGCAGCCACAGCGCAATCATGCAAGCAGTGCTGAGCAGGCGAGACACCGCCAGGGCAAAGCAAAGCTTTTCACCCTGTGATTGCAAGGCCTGCAAGGCAGAATGCAGACTACAAAGCCGACGTTTTGATGTATTGTCACCCATGGGGAGTCAACCAGGTCAACCTCTGTCCAGTTGTCAACAGTAGACACAGCAGAATCATGATTCAGCTCTGATAGAGTTACGCGCTGGGCGCAGTCACCTTGTGGGGGCCTGACAGCAGGGGGCGCCTCCAGGATGTGAGTAGGGGGGGCTGTTCCAGCTGCCAGGTCAGCGCTGTACTGCCCAAAGGCCAGATACTTCTCGAACTCTAGCAAGCACTTCTCATAGTTGAGGCGCATGTTGTAGGAGGCGCTGGTCTGCCCTGTCAGGTCCAGCTCCAAAGAGCGGCAGATCTCCTGTGGGACCAACAATGGTAAGAGGCGAGTGCTTGCGTAAATGTATAGACCCTGGGGCGATCAGCTTGATGCAGACTTGAGAGCAGGCTGCACCAAATCTGCTTACTCAACTTAGCTCAACAAAGCAGTGCCAGATTACCACATGACTACATGAAGCTTGCTGCAATCCAGCACCGATTTTGACCTTTTGGCTGTCAGAGGTACATTTTGTAATGGCCTCAGCACAGTGGGGCATTCTGCGGCATGACATCGCCCATGGCAGTGTCCTGGTGTGTCTGTGACTTTGAGAGATGCTGAGTCGCTTTCAACTGGGACAAGACAGGCAATGCAGGACAGTAGTAACTAGTCTGGCCATGGATGTAGCAGTGGGCAACCTTCCAGAGTTTGAGATTGGTGACTTGGTCATAGCCGCCCTTGTCCTGCACCTCCCAGAACACCTTGTGCAGGTCCAGCTCCTGGTGTGCAAAGGTGGGCACCTTGTACTTGCCCTTGGCGCGCCGGTACCAGTTGATGAGCAGGCGTGTGAAGGGGTCCTTGTCCAGCCCACGCACCAGATCCAGCACTTCCTGTCACACGTGGCCAGAGTCGGGCAAGAAGCATGGCTGGTAACGATCATGATTTTCAGACATTGCCGTAGTCAGGCAAAAAGCATTGCTGGTGACAATCATGCTCGGCAGGTCCGGTGGGCAAAAGTCCAGATTATGTGCTCTGCAGTTGGCTGGAGCCCCTTCTTACGGCAATCAGCACCACCTGAGCAAATAGCTTCACAGCTTGCTGCGGAGTCATGGCCTCTTGCTCTGAGGTAACAGAAGCTGAATGTATTGCCACAGGCACACTGGGAAGGTTAAGCTTTGATGTGCAGTCTCGTAGTACCATGCTGACACAAGATCAAGTGATGATGATGAGTGATGAGGGCTGGCATGGGGGGCTGTACCTTGCTGATGGTCCCTCCGGCACTGAGCGCAGGCTGCTCATACCCCTCTTCATGTCCCCCTCCAACAGGCTGCAGAGCCCCCTCCCCCAGTGACAGGGCTGGATCCTCAAAGAAGGCAGCATCAGCTGCCAAGGCTGCTGCTATGTCCTGGTCAATGGACCTGGATGTTGCCCGGTCAACTTCCCTGATGGCTGCGTGTGGCGATCTGACTGGCACTGACTGAGCTGAGCAGGCAGCTGGGTCGTGACTGGGGGCCGGGGAGGGGTGAGAGCCTGATGGAGACTGCTCAGCCTCTTCTTCCTCGTCCTGTGAGTCTAGACCATCTGCCATCCTGCACATGGCGTGAGCAACGTGTCCTGTGACATTCTGTACAGCACAAACACCAGTGCTTGCAAGCTGCACAGCATAGACATAGCATTGTCTTCACATAGGCTGTATTGCACCTGATTTCCACTATAAGGTCATGTTGCGTATGGGGCTGAGGCCATGCAAGAAGTATGACCTTGCAATCTTGACAGACACCCAAGAGAACACTGGCATCAATATTTTGATGCAGAACAGTGTGATGCTAGCTCTCAGCAAGGTGTCAGCAGAAGCAGAGGACAAAGGCAAGGGCAGAGACCTTCTAGCCTTGGCAGCTTTGGCTTCTATACGAGCAGTCCTGGCTGCCGCTTCCTGTGCTTTCCTCTGCTCCTCCAGCAAACGCTTCTCCTCCTCAGGATCATTCTGTGTGTGACACATTGAGTTAATACACGCAGTTGATGGCTGTTTTGACATGGACAGATGAAGTATCAAGTTACAGCCTGAAGCCTATGATGAGCCTGGCATCCATGACAGCTGCAATGCAAGCCTACAGCCCCGCAGGCATCAGCTCCACCTTTCATAGGCCATGCCTCGTGTGTTGCAGCACACCTGATCATGAGCCTAGAGCAACTCACTCATTTCACTGAACCAATGTCAACAATAACCCAGTAACGCTACCAATTCGTAATCAACAGAGTACTTTACTTTGAACTACTACAGTCTGACTGCTATACATGGCCATCTTCATTCCTGAAAACGGCAAAGCACTGCTCTTGCTCAGGAAGCTGCATCTGCCAAAGCGTGGAGAGATTTTTCTTTCTCAAAACAACATTAACCTCTTTCAACAGGAGTTGCAGATTTGAAACATGTCTACCAACTAAGTGGTAGTACTTTAAACGTATTTTGCTCATGTTCTGTGGAATGAAAGGCAAAAAGTGCTGCTGAAACTACCTTCTTTCACCCCAATATCAAAATTAGCAGTTTTTTGCGGTACTGTTTCTGATCAGTAACAGTTGAAAGAAAGGCTCAGCTTGGGCTCAGCCACATCATCAGGGCTTTCAAATCAGCATGCAAGCATGCATTTGACAGCGCGTAGACACACACATGGCATGCCTGCACCCTTGAAGGTATGTGGATGAAGCACGGGAACAAACCTCAATCTCCCATGGACTGACGTGGTCCATGCCTTCAGCATCGCCCCCAACATCCCACTCAACTTCCAGAGCCTCCCAGGGGTCATAGTCCCCCCTGCCCATCAGGTTGATCCCCCCACTGGGCATCTGCTGCCTCACATGTGTCACTGTGCCCTTGTAGTACACACCCCCACCTGCACCCCATGAGCGATCGTAAGCAGACAATACTGACCTTTTGCTGCAATGACACGCATTTACTGTGATGAAGTCTGAATGCACAGTGTTGCAGACAAGTTGCATAACCACGAAAGCTGTTTGTGTTTGTAGATTGTCTGCTCTGAATTAGCAGCATGCTTTTGTGAGTGTACTGACCTGTCTTGCTGGAATCAGCAGCAAATTTCCAAGTGCACTGACCTGTCTTGTTGGAATCAGCAGGAAACTTTCAAGAGCACTGACCTGTCTTGTTGGAATTAGCAGCTGGCTTTCATGTGCACTGACCTGTCTTGTTGGTGTAGGAGCTAGCAAAGAACATGCGGAAGCGGTCCTGGCGGTGCCAGTGGCGCCGCATGCCCTTCTCAAACACGTCTGCCTTCACGATGAAGTCAGGAAGGGCAGCATCACAGCTGATGGGCAGGGCCAGAGCCCTCAGAGGCTGCCTCTGCTGGCTGGAGGTGCGAGCTGGGCGCAGCAGCAGCCAGGCTACTGGCCTACGGGCCTGCTGCCCTGACACTACTGCCTCCTCATCCTCTGGCAGCGTCTCCACTAGACTCCTACAGCATAGCAAGAGCTGTTCAGTGAGTTTCAGGCAATCATGGTGGACCCCTCCAGTACTGTGAGCGTCCACCAGACTTTCTTCCAGCAGAATGGATGTTCATCCTGTCCAATTGCTGCATTGTGTAACTTCAGGGCGCACATGGGTGGAACAGCTGGGACCACGATACAGGCTAGCAGCATCAATTGAGCTCAATTTAGACCTGCGACATGTAACAACTTTCACAGCAGAGTGAATGCATATTGAATGCAATGCATGAGATCAGCAGCAGCGCCTACTCACCTTCGATAGGCAATGGAGGCCACAGTGTAGCAGGCCACATGGGGCAAGGCTTCCACTGTCTCTTTCAGATGCTGCCAAACTTCCCTCAGCTGCTCCCTCCTCTCAGGCTTGATGGGGCCATGCCAATCCAGAACAGCTGCTGCTGCTGCTTGACTTGAGGACTCTTGTTTGAACACATCCTGTTCATCGCTACCTCTATCACCGCGTACATTCTCAGAGGAGTGTGGATCATCGGCTCTGTGATGGTCTGCTGCTGCTGTGCTGTCAGGATCCATGTCACTAGGAGTAGCACCATCACTGTTTGGCACATGGCCACTCAGCTTAGGCTTGATAACAGTTTCGCGAGTCAGCTGAGCTTTGAGGGCTGCCGGGCCAGCAGGGTCAGCACCCGTCTGTGCGTCTGTGTGTTTTGGTGGTGTGCTGCCTGTGGCTGTGCTAGGGGTCAAGCCTAGGGCTTTCATGTAAGCATTGATGTGGACCAGTACTCCAGTGCGCAGCAGGACCACCTGCTCTGTTGGATGTGGAAAGTACAGCTGGCAACGCATGTTGCGAGCCATCTGATTGAAGCCTTGGCGGGGTAGCACATCAGCACTGACCAACATATGTTCCTGAACAACAAGTGATAGCCCCCCGTGAGCCATTGCAGAGCTGCAACAGTCTCCTTGTCATTTTAAAATGACAAATGCTCTTCTGCCAAAGCTAAAGCAGCTCTCCTCTTGACAGAGCACACACAATGTGCCCAAGGCTGAGTGACTGTTGCTGTTCTCTTATAGTGATGGCATCAGGAGTGCAGGAAACCCCTGCAAGCTCAGGTACTGTATTGGCACAAGCAACAAGGATGTATGCTCATGCAGCAGTCAGCGCTGCTGCAAAATGCACATGATGCATATGGCCACCTAGCCTGTTGTACCTGCAAGGCTGCCAAGTACATGATGACCTGGCGCGACTCGGTACATTTGGCCAGGCCCTTGCGCCAGGCAGGCTGGAAGCAGTCACCCCAGTGGGGCTGCATCATGTCTTGCTCGCACAACATGCGCTCCACAAACAGCAGTGCCTTGGCCATGTCAGCTCCGCTTCTGGCTGCTGCAACGACCTGCAGCACGTGAGCATGTCGCGCCAGCCAAGTCTCCCCCTGCAGGAACACACCAGTCAGCTGGGACAGGCTGAACCCTGAACCCTTTTCATGCATAGTTGCTTGATAAGACTTGCCGATCAAGACATACCAGGCAGAATGGACACTTTGGAAGTGAGTACAACACAAAATCAGGAACCATGATGAGTGCCTCTGGTGGTTATCTGCAACAGCAGCCTGCTTCCTAGAAGCTTTCGCTCTGCTGGACGCCAGAAATGCAGCTCTGAAGCTAAAGGGTGCAATGTGATAAGACAAATTGGCCTCATGCTTGCGCTGTTGTGATCTTGACCTGTTCCAGCGAAAGGACGCAAAAGCACGAGCTGATCAAGAAATAGTATGACCACATGTATGCACTGCATAAGCCTGCAGATCTGCCTAGCAGCAGATTCAATCCCAATAGCAAGCTGTGCATGCCAATAATGGTATGCTGGCACCTGGCTGCATCTCTACTTGTAAGCACACATACAAGCATGCGTGGCCTGTTGCAAACCAAAAGAAGACATAGCTAAGGCACACCTTGAACCAGAAGGGTATGCGTGCCAGCAGTGCATCAACAGTGAAGTGGATGCGCTGCTCCATGGTGCCGTACAAGCTGATGGTGGGCCAGTTGCCCTCCCCCCGCAGCACTGGGGCAATGATGAACTTGAAGCCATCAGGGCGGCGCGCCTCCAGCTCGCTGCTGCTCAGCAGCTCACCCGCCTCTTCAGGGTTGCTGCTGATGGTGTGCTTTGTTGGGTGTCCTGCAAGGTATTTTGCAAGTATTGAACAATGTGTGTAAAGAGGCACAGCAACTGAATTTGCCTGTGCAGGCTTTGAGCTCAAAGCTCCCGCCGCAAGCAGAGATGGGCAATGTTTCTTGGGTGTACAGGTGGAAGAGACAGATGTTGCACCGTAACAAAGTACAAATGAGTCGCACATGCTTGCAATGAGTGGCAATGCAGCACACAAACAATACACGATGTGAACAAGCTGCCTGCAGGCTGCATAGCATGCAGAAATTGATATTTCGGATCTTTTCAAAGACACTAGGAGGATCAGTGGGCACCTTCTGTTGGAACTTTCTTGGGCAAGGGCGCTTGAGAGAGGGCTTTCAAAAGGCCAGCTTCCCTGTCTATGGCTGCAGCTTTCAGCCACTCCACCAGATTACTCAGGCTCTGGCCTGTACAGCAGTCACACCATTGCACAATCTACTGCTTCTGTCCTGTTGAAAGAGCAGCAGCCACAAACAAGGCAATTGTATCTGCATGCCAGGGTTGCAAAAGATCTGACAGTGACTGCAGAGGCGCTGAGCTGCTTGCCAATAACACATGTCACATACGGTCCTGTGGATTTTAAACAAATGGTGACTGAACCACCTCACCTGGTTAGTGTGAATGCTAGCGGGGCTGGCAAGGAGTGCATAATTGAACCACCCATGCATGTGGTCGTTCGTGTGCTGACTTACCATGCTAATCTTTGGTGCATCAATTGACTGGAGTAACATTGGCATGAGACACAAACTGAAAGGCCACAAGTGCAAGGCTAGCTGTATGCAACTGCAGCTGGCACTGACTAGATTCATGAGTCTCATGGGTACCTTCATACCAGCCCCAAAGGCAGCCCTCCTGCTCCTCTACATACACCCTCCAAGCCCCAGTGCCTGCACCCAAGGCCCAGTAGCGGCGGCGCTGCATGTCATACCCCAGAGCTTTGCGCCAGCCCACCCTGCATGCCTCCATCCACCCCACCCATTCCTCACAGCTGCCTGTGTACACCACACCACTTTACACAGGCTACATTGTGCATGGGTAATTTGTGCTAGTGTCCAATACTTGACACATCATTCAGCATCATTGCTGGTGATAGCAGCATTGCCCAAATTGCTGGGTTGCCAACAACGAGTATCAGCCATGTGTGTGGCTCAGTGCTTGCTGCCATTCAAGGGAGCAGATGTGAAATGTTAAGGGTGCCACATACCGGGCTGGGCTGTCACTTCCAGTTCCTTGGGGTTGGCGGGGGGCTCCTTGACAGGGCCAGGAGTGCCGCCTTCTTTACCCTGCACCCATCATGCTCAACCTCAACATGTGCTGCTGCTGACACCATCCACTACCAGTTGTGATGATCCATGTGCACTCATGCCATAAAGACTGGAACACCACAGCTAACACTTGCAGCTCATGGCTTGTCAACCATCAAGATTTGTAAATTCTTTTGCAGCATACGCAGCTCCAATTGGACAATGTTTGAACTGACATTAAAGTTGAGTGACATTGACTTACCTTCTGGCGGGGCAGGGCCATAGCTTCCACCTTGGAGGTGATCAGCTCCCTCACCTCCTCGCAGTCCAGGGCCTGTTCCAGCAGGCCCTGCAGCAGGGCTAGCCGCTCGTCCAGGCCTAGGTCTGCATATTCCATGTATGCCAGCTTCAATGCAGCAGCCTGCACATGTAATTAACAACTCAGCAACTTGTATGATGCAGCTTCAGAAGAGCTTTGTATCGTACAAGTTTGGCTTGTTGGCAGAGTTGGCCAGGATGAGAATGCCTAGCAGGTATGACAGCAGCAGGAATGGCACAGACTCAAGGCAGAACAGGTTCGCCCACTCAGTCTTGACATGCAGCAAGAATGCTGAAGGTGCTGCCAGTCAACCACAGCTACACAATCATGCCAATGATTTCCTGAAGCACATCGCCACCAGTCTCAAAGTGTGCTTATCAGGCTTAGCAATGCACATTGTGACTACATCAGACAGCATCACATGCTCACAGGCTTATGCTGGTGTTCATCCAGAGAGCTTGCACTTGGGGTTGATCTTCTCCACGATTGGTATAATGCAGGGTGATGAGTCCGAAATCCAATAGTTGCATCAAATTTACATGAAATGACAGGTGACAACATGTCAGCTTCACAAGTATGAGGGTATGCGAGCACACCTTTGCTGCAGCAGCAGCTTTAGTGGGTGGTGCGACCAGAATGAGCTGAGCAAGTTGCGCCGTCCATGGCACAGAGCCCCCGCTGTCAGGGCTGAACAGCTTGGCAGTCACCGGCTGAGCCTTGGCCTCCTTCTTGTCCTTCTCCACCCCCTGGTTCTGGATCAGCCTCAACAGAGAACAATGGATGTCACGCAGCAGCACAGCAGAGGCTGACCCAGCTGCGTCAATGCCTGTCTCAGCAGGTCTGACTGGGACCTGAGCTGCTTCTGCATTATGGACAGCATGTGAGTCGCCTGAATCGTAAGTTTTGCAAGCACAAGATTTGCACCTTGCAATGCAACTTTACATTGCATGTGTGTTTGCACAAGCTGTTTGCCTCTTTGCAGACAGAGCACGTCATGTTTGGATGATGCAACCTTTCCAGAAGAGTCCGTGATGCATGGGAACAATTTGGCATTTGGCAAGTGTACAGAACGCAATTGGCCTTTGCATGAAAGCAAAGGCAGTAGTGAAAGCAAAGGCAATAGTCACATGCTTTCTGACTATGAAGCTGGCAGAGTTAGATGCTGTTGAAATCATGCCAATCTTGATGCCCATGCATATGTGACCCTCCAACAAGGTTTGACAAGGGGGACCAGCTAGCTTTCTGCAGCCTCACCGGCAGTCTTGGTGCTTGGCTGTGGCTGGGCATGACTGCAGTCCGCCTCTACTGACTTTCTTGCCTCTGGATCCTCTTCACCCTGTCAAACCACAAGGTTGTTTAGGCAGAAAAACTTGCTTGGGCCCAGGCTGTCACACAGGACAAACATGACATGGCGAATTACACAGATGCAACGTGTGAACCAAACACTCTGTTATGCATAACCTTTACGCCACAAAAATTGGAACGTGTGCACAAAGCATCACCTGATTGTCTGAGACACGCCGCTTGCGAGTGTGTATTGTGGTTTCCAGCTGGCTCCCATCCTCTTCTGCTTGCACTATCTCAGGCTGGGGATCCTGACGAGCAGGAGCAGCAGAGTGGTGAGGCAGGCGGGGACCAGGCGCAATTGCAGCCTCCAGACGCCAGAAGGGGCAAGGAGCTAACTGCAACATAGCCCCCAACACCTGCAACAGCATGAGGCTGTCTACAGCTGAATCAGAGGCTCCGGGCTGCCGCCTTAGGAGGCTCCCGTTATGATCGCTGAAAAGCGTAAACTTTTCTTTTCTTTTTTTCTTTTCTTTTCTGAATCAGAGACTCTCCACCGCTGTGTTCATGCCTCGGCTGTGCAGACATGACGGCATGCGGCCACATTTCAAGACTCGGACAGTGTCAAAAGTTGAAGCTGGACTTGAAAGTACACTGTGTGATGCACTTCTTGTGCTGTAGCGAGGTATGCACAACTCCAAGTGTACAAACATTTGCGGGACAGGAAAGAAGTGGCAACCTGTGTGAGCTCCCAGACCATGAGCAGAGCTGGCACTCTGCTTTGAGGCAGCCTAAAGTCGCGGCAGGGCTCAGGCACAGGGCCTCTAGCAGCATGCTCTTCCTTCTCCCTCTTCACCCTGCTACGTCCTGTAGCCTGATTGTCACGCTTTGCCTGCTCAGCCTCACTGACGCCTATCACATGGCTCTTGGTTCTGCCCTGCAGATCATGCTCTGGGTCATCAATACAGGAGAACATTGTTGAGTACTGCTGCCTGCACGTACGACGCAGGTGTTGCCCTACAGCCAAGCAGATATTTGCACAGCCAGCACACCTAGCAAGCTGAAGATGTACATCTTGACAAATCACCCTAAGCATATAAGCACATCTGGGAATGGGCAAGATGGTTGTTGTCATTGAAACGCAGTCAGATACCTTGAGCTTGGATTTGCGCTTGCTTTCAGGTGCAGCATCCTTCCGGCTGGAAGCTTGGCGGGTGCGCCGTACAGAGCTGCCATCATTGACTGCCTGGTATGCTTCCTCTTCCCCTTCCTCCTCTGCTGCATCTTCATCCTCCTCAGAGTCAGCTTCAGATGCTGCTGGGCTTGGGGCAGGCCGTTTGCCGGTGCCCTTGTGGCCCCGCCCAGCAGCCTCCCTGCCTAAGCGCCTCAGCTTTCCCTGCAATCAACAGCTGGGGCTAACAGACAGGGCCTGTAATTTGACAGCTTTTGCTCCTTTGGGACACAACTCAAACCAGATTATGCCACAGCTTGGATGTCAAAGACCCTTATTTGTAAGCCATGAACCTTATGGTGCACATGCATGGCAACTATCATGGTGAGCCTAGTGTGAACCTGCAACATGAAGATACAGGTATGAGCTTGCAATGAGTCACAGGTGCAGAGTATTGCCAGCTAAGCAGCTGACCTCAGACGTGCTGCCCAACTTGACTTTAAGCTTCTGAACTTGTCCTTGGGGGGTATCAACCTCGTCTTGCGGCACCTTGGGAGGACGCCTGCTGGAGCCCACTGCCTTGCCCTTTGCCTCACTAGGGGTGATCCCTTGAGCTGCATCGACATCAACCCTGCGCTTCTTGCCACTTGTTGGAAGCGTGTCTGGACTGACAGCAGAGGCTTTTGATTTTCGCTTCTTGCCAGCACTGGGCAGCAGCGGCGTCTGGCTTGCAGCTAAAGCTGCTGCTGCAGCTGTCTTTCCGGACACAGTCAAGCCACTCTTGCCGAGTCTACAGCATCACACGACAGAGAGTCATTGCATAAAAGACAGACAGATTACAGCTGTTGGGTTATGACAGACGTTATTCGTGAGTTTTTGATGCTGCATCAAGGGCTGGACATGACGATGTTTGAAGCTGCAGCAGAACGCACAACAAATGCAATGTTGCATAAGTTGTGCAATGCGCAAGCACCAGGCCCTTTACCTGATGCCTGACATTGACTTGACTTTGGCCTTCTTGCTGCTGCCTCCCGCTGCCGCCTGCACATCGCAATCAGGCATTGGATGGGATGATTAGACTGAGGAGACATGAAGCCTGTCAGTGCAGGTTCTTCATTGACTACAACCTAACTGCCTAAACAACATTGCCTGAACCCCAACCCCAAGATTGCCTAAACAGGAACAGGCTCAGCTCAAAGGGTCATATCTACCGATGCAATCGATGTCATGGGCATCCACCGTGTGCACTGCACCAGGCTGCCGTGACAAAGTACAATAGAAACCAAACAGACAGAACAGGACAGGCATGTCGCACCTCCATCCATGCTGACAGCTGTGCCTCAACAAAAGCAACGACAGCCTGCTGCTGTTCATCAGAGTCATCACTGTTGTTGACATCTTCATATGCATTCTGTGCTGCAGCTAGCGGTGTCAAAGAGGAGTTGTGCTTCAGCAGCTTGACAGAAGTGGTACACAGCTCAAGCCTCTGCTGCATCTGCTGGTGCAGGTCAGTATAGTGAGCTGAAGGGCTAACAAGCTTATACCTGCGACATGGCACTTTATGTTGACATTGGCTTCAGCAAAAGCAAAAAGCAGGGTGTCCTTAAAGCACACTGCAGGTACCACAAGAACCTGTCGGCATTAATGGAAACAGTGCAAACTTAATGCTTTCCTGCTCATGATGAGCTAGGTACGTGCAGGACAACTCTTGTCTCTCTAGAGCAGCCTGTCTTGTGCATTCCTGCAAGGCGTACTGATACGGCAATGGTGACAGTTATGTAATGCAACTAGACCTAGGGCAGTCAGGTGCATAAAGCCCCTTTCACCAAACAGAAGCTTTTCAGACAATCTACCGTTCGGCATCCTGAAAACATGACCTAGTCACCTGAGTCTTTTGCTTTGCTACTGAGATTCCACAAATGGGGTAGTGCACCTATTCAGTATGACAACACTTGGCACATGATTGCCCAAAAAAATGCCACAGATGCGTCGCAAGCAGTTCATCTGGAAAACAACCAATGGGCCAAGGTATTGTTTCACAACAGCCCACATTTCTCCAGAACACAGCAGAACTGGCATGGCAATGCCTTGACAGGACTGCATTTAACAGACAGGGTCCAAGCCCTAGAGGTCCAGACATTAGCCCACGTAAGTTGCTGGAAGACACTATTAGCAGCAATCGGCATTGCCACATACCATGCAAGCTCTGTGCAGATCCAAACCCCTGACTCTGCACCATAAGTGAAGCTCCAGTCCAGTACTTTGCCAGTTGCAATGTGAGTTGGCTTTTTCTGCTCTGCACACAACCATTCTGCTTGACAGCAAGCTCAGATAGCGATAATGCATTGACTGTGAAGGAGCATGAACTTGTACAGCACAGACAGCTTCAACAGCATGATGCAAGGGGTCCTTCCATGTGACAGTTCTTACTCTTGCTTTGGCCATCAGTTGCTATGACATCTCCGTGAGCAATCAGATGGCTGGACCACGCCTGGACCAGGTCAGCAGGCTCCCCTGTGGAGCTGTGAACAATGCAGTATGCATCCAAATGTCTCAAGGGGACAGATATGCCATCTGCAGAGCCACAGCAGACACTTGTGCCATTGCATAGTTGCCACCTTGCACTCTGCCATAGTTAGCTGTGCAGGGCTGGCCTAGGAGTGACAAGTGGGTGTTTGTGTTTGTGTTGCGACGGTTGCAACGCAAAGCCGCTATGCAAAAGCACTTTTAGGTGCAAGCTCGCTGTTTTCACCTTGTGCAGTGCCGACAGTCTGCGACACCGAAGACTCCGGCAAACAATCGCTTGAAGCCTGAGTATCAGCAGGTCCTTCTCTGACTTCGTCAAGACCTGCCTCTTTCCAGTTCTGATCGAAGACCGCTTTGACCTCCAGTGCCGCCTCGCGAGTGGGTTTGTCGACTTCGCGACTGTTGTAGAGAACGCAATTGTCCCAGACCACGCTCACGTCACGATACACTTCACTGGCCGTTTTGTACTCACACCTCTGCCATTTCTGCTGCTCTCCGACGGACAGTCTGCTGTGTATCGTTCCCAAATCCATGGGTTGCTTGACGACGTCCCGGTAGTTTGGTATACCGAGAGCCTCCGGATCAACTGGCTGGTTGAACAAAAGCTTAGACATCTTCAGCTTCATAGTTGCTGCTACAGCCTTTCTGGCCCTGCTCAGTTCGGACGACTTTGCCGTCGACGTCCCCATGGGAGAGCGTCGCCTGTTTTGCTGCCTCCGCAGTGATCAAATCATGTAATTACAGCTGCTTGCGGCAAACTTTCAAAATTGCATCAAAACAGTGCATCAAACCAAGGCCAAGTGCACTGTGGCACATTGTTACCCTGCAGCTACGGCGTAACCTGTTGATGACGGTCTACAAAGACTTATTAACAGTCTCAGTGAGGAGCCAGTTGCTAGAAAGCACAGACCTAGGTGAATGCAATGTGCGACCAAAGCAAGCTGGCGAAAACTTTGCTGAAAAAAGAGCATACGATTAGAATGGCGGGAGAATGCTGACTAAATTTGTATCGTCCCATTGCTTTTAGTTTGGTATTTTAGTTCCATGAAACAGTTCTCAAAACTGGTCAAATGAAAGGCATGACGGATGTGCTCTGGTGAGCGCAGACCATGACCTACCTCAAGTACAGTCTGTGAGGTTGTGAAGGCTTGATTGGCACGACATGCATGTGCCAGTTTTACAAAATGTGTTGACTTCAAGATGATACAACTCCTTCGGAGTCCGCAAATTGTGATGAATCACTGAGGAGACAAGATTTGTTGAATCCAAAGCCATCATCACAGCTCCAGTATTGAGGTCAATTGCCAAAGCAACATTGCAGGTGCATTGATTGAGTTGCATTTATGAACATGGTATGCGCAATGCGCTTTGGCAGTTTGAAGAGTGAATTGCAGGTGTTGACAAGACCTTCTAGAAGTCATGTACACTTCTGGCAACAAAAGTTCTTGTGACATTGGGTAAAAAACATGACGCAATGCAACAAGGTGAGGCCTTTGCTCCCTGCTGGTGCAGCTGTATTATTGCCACAGCCAGTTGATCTGTCAAGACTGATTGCCCTGGCAACAGCAAAAGCTGACTGCGTAATGCTGGCTGATGAAGACCTTGTCTGGCACACACAAGCTGCTCAACGTGCCCACAAGACATTGCTCTACTGCCCTGAAAATCGCTGTCAAGCTGTGCTAGCCAAGCGCTGTCTGTATGGCATAGTAACAGAATGACACGGTGCTGCCATGTTGCTGACAGAGTGCTGCATTACTGCATTGCTGACTGGCATCACCCAGTTGGCCATCAAGGATTGACTGGTCTTGAAGGCATGATATAATTTGCCACAAGCGGCTGGCCAGTGATGATGTCATGCTGAACTGAATGGTGCTTGCCGAAGATGTCCATTGTCCGCAAGGCAGCCTTGTACTTCACAGTCTCATCCTGTGTCAAAAAGGTAGTGAGCAACAGAGCAGCAAATATGGCCTGCAGCGTCAAAGCAGCCTACGTGTACAAACATTGTCAGGCCTCACCATGAGCTTCAAATGCCTGCCCCCTTGAGAACTTTGATATCTCAAATTCACTATGTCGAAGTGGTCTCCACTTCGATTGGATTTGCCAGCATCACTTGATTGCAAGTTGAGCACGCGTTCTGACTCTCGCTTAAATTTTCTTGCTTCCTCTTGCTCATTTTGGTATTCAGCTGCACCTTGGCATCGTCTTCTTTGGTTCAGGTATGCCTGAAAAGACATATTGCCTAGGTCAAATCTGACCAGGAGAGCACCAAGGCAAATAGCCTCTAGCTAGTGACAGAGACAAGCTTGAGCATACCTTTCTCTGCTGCCGCTTTGTGTCCTGTTCTTGCCTCAGCTCCGCTGCGGTGTTGGCAGCGTACTGGTCCTTCCTTTTGGCGAATGCTGGGGTGCCAGGCTCAGGGACCAGAGGATTCTCTCGGCTCAGGACAGGCGGAGGCACATGCCTTTTGTGGGGCACCTCGTCCAAGCTGAGTAGGCGAGAGCTTGATTTGGCGAATGGAGGTGGTGATGTTTGGGCATCTGCCATCGTGAGCGTTTGAGCATTTGCTGCGTGTGAAACACATGTTTGCGAATTGCAAGAGAGAGCTCGGGGCACTGCCGAGCTGGCCCCCGCAATGGCCCCAAATGAGTAGATCTTATTAAGTCTGTGATAAACCAACACAATTTGATGCATGCACTGGTTTGCATCGAGTGTTGCATGTGCTAGAACTCAATGTAGATGTGCGAGTGAACGTTGATTGTGCAGTCCTCAAATCCAAACATGCATTGACGATCTTCTGATAGCTATCACAAAACCTGTTCTTACAGAAAATGGTACCCAAGAGAATTGCACGCAGATTTGCATAGAATTAACACATCCCAGTCCTAGCAGCATTTTTCTGATCCAACCTATCAAGCAAATAACAACAGCAAACATCCAATGCTAAACCTGCTCCTAGCGTTTGAGACCTGGGAGAGGGTGTCCTATAGGTAGCAACAAGGAATTTTATCCTCATCTGATGTTGATGCTGCGCAACATGCTGTTTCCAGTGCTGCTGGGCTTTGCCTGCATCACATAGCATTACTCAGCAGACAGCATGGCTGTGTTGTCAAAGTCAGCATGCAGTAGACAGACCAACACTGAATAGCTCAAGGAAGGTAGCACAGGAAGCTTGGCCAACACAATAGGCATCTGCTTTGTCCAATCCTGACTGGCAATTGGAGTGATGGGTAGAGCAAGCATGCTATGGAATTTTACCTTCTGTGCAACACTGGCCTCGGCAAACACTCTCCAGAATCTCAAGGTCTCGTCTGCTGCTGCTGAAACAACAGTAGTACCATCTGGGCTTTGAGCCATGTGCAACACTCTAGATGTGTGACCAGTGAACTCAGCAACCTTCACCATACTAGGGTACTTCCACAGACATAGCTGATTTTGACTGAAGCCGTGGCTGCTGAGGATTTCCCTTTCGTGTCGGCTCCATTGCAAAGCGCATACTTGAGACGCAGTGTCGATTGAGTTCAGCACAGCACCAGTGTGTGTATTGGTGAACTTGATACACCTATCAGCTGTGCCGCCGCCTGAAGCTAACAAGTTGCTCTGGAATGGGCACCATGCAAGGGCCTTGACTGCAGCCTGATGAGATGTGATGCGATGTGTGGGGCGATCATTGCTGGCGTCCCAGATATGCAGCAAGTTGTCATTGCCACCACTAGCAAGCTGTTGTCCATTAGGTGACCACTTCAGACCGCACACCTCCTGTTCGTGACCTCTAAGTATGGCAGTGACATGCTCCCGCTGCCTACATGAGTAGTACAAGTGGCTCAGCCACCATGGAGCAAGGTGCCATGCACGAAGCAAAGGTCAACAGAAGCAGCGACAAGTGTACCTGACGTCATGGTTCACAATGATGCTATCTCTGCCACCAGAGCTCAAGATAGCATTGTTCCAGGACAGAGCTCCAACACGGGCAGAATGACCATTCAAGGATCTGATCTGCTTCACCCGGTTGGCGTCCCAGATCTGAACTGTTGAGGAAGAAGTGCCAACAGCAATGTGCTTGCCATCTGCACCCCAGGACACACTGGTGATGTAGTCATCCTCTTCGCTGCACTCCATCAGCTGCTCGATGTCTCCAGTGTTGGCATTCCACAGATACACAGCAGCACCAAGTGCCACAGCCACCTGCAAAAGAGGGGTTGAGGGCCTTAGCTACTATCACACCTGTGGCACCAGCATGACCTTATGCAACAGTCCAAACTACAGCATACCACATTGTTCATAGGGCCCCAGTCAAGAAGATTCAGGTAGTAGTCATCCAACAGCTCAGGTGCATCTAGGATACGTTCTGGTGCTTGAGGGATGTTCCGGAAGTTCTTCTTGGCTGGCCTCTGAGCTGTGTTCTGACTGTACAGAGCAGCCAGATTGTTTTGCATGCCCTCTGGGGGTGCAGGAGCCTGCAGCAAACAAAGCTTGGCTACCTACCACTTACAACAGACCTGACAGCGTATGGGACCAATACTTGCCTTGTTCTTGAAGGCTAGAATGCGAGGTGCTTTCTCTGTACCAAGCCCCTCAGCCAAACGCTTCTTGTACTCAACCTGACAGGAGGGAAACAAAAGAAGACATGAATGCGCAGTGACTTTGCCGCAGAAACTCCCTGGCTTTTCACAGACAGACCTTAGGAGAGGATGTTGTGTCAACAGCGTTGACCTGACCATTGTTCTCCTTCAGCAGGTTAAAATTGGCAACATCCAGATCCATTGCACTCCTGGCTGGAATGAACCGATCCATCTGTATAGCATGAAAACTTTAGAGACACAGCCAGCTGCAGACTAAGACCGCTCCGGACGCCAGCAGCCGTTCGCACACCTGAGGCTTTGTCTTCTTGGCACTCAATGGCGCTTTGCGAGGGGTCCCGTCAAGAGTCATTGTGCGAAGACGAGAAGGAGTATTGTTGGCTGCAGCACGTACGATGGAGTTTTCCATGCAAGTTGACACCTTGCGAAAGAAGCGGATGAACACCGATGTCAAAGAACAGAGAAGGCTGGAACAACAAGCTAGTCTCCTCAATTCACCCTTAGACAACGCTAAGGCTGGGATTGAGTTGACTAGTTTGAGCCTGTCCTGTCTGGGCTGTCATTGCTGTGTTCAAGACAGTCTTGCCCTAGGGCAAGGCCTGTTCCGTCTCGCCCCATCTGGACTCTGCGGCAGAAAATGGGCAAGTCAAACTCGGTTCAAGTTCTGCATGATGCTATGTGATGACCTATCATGCAGAAAGTATTGACTGGGGACCGGCTTCCCTCTGTATGCTGTGCGGGCACCGTCCGCTGTAGTAGAACGCATTGTATGTTCGTTGTTCTCTCGCGTTGCGATCTGCACGGCATGCACGATTTTGACTGACGCTGCTGCGAAACTTTGTTGCCATGCACTGACAGTGGGGCTGTTTTTTTCACCCAGCTACAAGCCATTGTCTTGTCGGGCAAAGCGAAGCGACAGCCTCGTGCAGCACAGCTACATGCATGTCCGTGGCAACCTTCACTTTTCTCAGTCGTCGCAGCCAACTGCTTCGCAGAACCTCACAACCGCTCTTGAGCAATGCAATCTTGCCAGTCAGGATACAATGGCAATGTCTCAAGAAACGGAACCCCTACCGCTGCAAGTTTGGAACTTCTCTCAACAAGAAGCAGGGGAAAGTTGCACTCAGGAAGGATTTCTCTGGTAGGGTTTGCGCCTCCTGGGCCCTGCTGCAGCTGCACATAGACCAGAACAACACGCAAATTTGGTGAGCATGCAGTACGCCGGACTTTGCCACTCCTCAAGACCAGCAGTATGAAATCATAGCAGAGGGTGCTGACCCAGCAGCAGTACAACTGCGGTCCCCTGCAGCTTTATCCCCCAGCAGAGTTAAACGCCCCAGAAACGCAGGTGAGATGCGCATCTGAACTCTGATTGAAGCAACTGTAGCTGGCCACAATACAATTCAGGCGTTATGCAGCAGCACCCTTTGATGGCAACAGCAGCCAGCCAAGCCAAAGTCAGCTGAGTCAGCCAGATCAAGGTATGCAAATCAATGAACTCAGTTCACAGGCTCTGACCAGCCTGCGGTACATCTTTGTAGCGAGACTCACTGCAGGCAATGGCATGGGGAACATTGGCAATGGCGGCTTTCCAATGCCCCAGAACCGCAAGTTGCTCAGGAAGCGATATCACTCACCTCCATGCTTACGCAACACGTTTCTGCATGGTCATGGAAACACACCTCCAGCCTTGCCCAAGGCACCGCTGCCTTCATCAAGATACAGGTATGCAGCAGCTCAGTGCATGACAGCACACAGGAGGCACCAGGCTGTCATCATTTAGTGCAGCTGCACAAACAGCAGTGGAAGCATCATGTGTGTGTGCATGTTTCTGCAGAGCTGATTTCAAGGAGATACGCCTACTGGGCACAGGCAATTTCAGCAAAGTGTACCTGGCTCAGCACAGGTTGGATGGTGTCAGCTATGCAGTGAAGCGTTCCATACGGCATGTCTGTTCAGATGCCATCAAGAGGCAGTGGGTGCAGGTACAAACCACTTGCGCTTGCATAGTTGCCTTGCATGCCCCACACAACACTTGCTGTCATGCAGTACAGTGCAATTCATCATGCCATTGCAAAGTTGCTCCTGAGCACAGGCAACTGCATGTAGTGCTGCTTTGCAGTGCGGTTTTGCATTGTGCCTCAGTTTGCAGGAGGTTCACGCTTTGGCAGCTGTGGGAGATCACCCAAACATTGTCAAGTATGTCACTGCTTGGATAGAGAAGGATGCTGCGATGGATGGTGAGCACCTGTATATCCAGCTGGAGGCCTGTGATACTAGCCTCGGTAATCTGCGGGCCCTGAAAGATGAAACCAAGGAGGGTCAGCTGTTGGAGATCCTGCGGCAGGTGACAGTCTGTAAGCACAGTCAATGCATCGCCATCAGAGTCTGGAGCAGCAAACATGTCACAATTGACGGCTCCCTGCATGAACTTTGAACCAGCTGGCACTTGCCGGAATAGCTGCTCAGCTCTTAAAAGACAGCTGTGATTGCACTCACAATGTTGCAAACTCAAAAATCAATATGTTCACTGCTTGACTCCAGATGCGTGCAGATCACTTTGGCCTTGCAACACATGCATGCCAAAAACATGGTCCATATGGATGTCAAGCCTGACAACATCTACATTGTGGACGACACGATGTACAAGCTGGGTGACCTTGGGCTAGCCACCTCGAGCTGCTCAGGCAATTGCAACAGAATTGAAGAAGGAGATGCAAGGTAATGCAGGCATGCTTGAAGCTTTCTTTGCTGTACAGTGCGCTGTGATGATGTCTCAAAACACAGAGATGTTGCAGACTTGCCATGTGACATGCAGATACATCCCAGCCGAGGTACTTAAGGGGGACGTGTCTGATCTACAAAAGGCTGACATCTTCATGCTAGGCATCACTCTGTATGAGCTGGCCACAAACTTAGAGCTGCCAACTGGTAAGCATCAGCAATTCATAGCATCTAAACGCAGTTACTTAGCTCACTACGGTTCAGTTGTGCAGGGCTGTATACTGAAACAAACAACATTGTGCATATTCGGGTGCCAGTTGGTCATGCATCTCTTTTGGCTTGAGCATTGCTGTGTACACACAGGTGGTGGCTCTTACCAAAGCCTGAGACAAGGGAAGCTGAGTCTCGTGGCAAATGTGCCCACACCTCTGTTCAATATGATGAGATCCATGATGACCCCCAACCCAGCTGACCGCCCCTCCCCTGACAAGATTCTTTCCTCTGCCCTTTTCGCTAAAAAAGCTCAGAAGGAGAACAAGTCGCATCATGTATTTGGTGGGTTAAATCTGCAACCTTCACGGGTCAAGTAACTCTCATACTGTGGCATGGGGACTGCGCTGAATTGTTGTGCAGCAAAGAATGCGTGATCCACTGGCTGCCAGGATGCAACTCACATCAGAAGCTGCTTGACCTAGATTTTGGCCATTATGCCAGACCTTGCCTCAACTAGTTGACCATTGCCCAACAATCTGCTTGGTGGCAAGGCGCAGCTGCTCTTGGCTTGCAAAGCATATCAGATAGACTGGAAGCAAGTCTTGGACACAAATGATGCATGACAACGCAGTCCTATTTTGAGCTTGCCTTATGCTTGGGTATGCTGCTGGGGCAATCGCCAGCAGCAAGCTCAAAATCAGCACGCTGTGTCATAATGTTGTGGGGCTGCTGAGTTTAAAACAACGACCTGTTTATATGTTCTGTGTGCATGGTGTACAAAGTCTGGACTAGATGACGTAGACAGCTGATAGTATCATGCAGCTCTTGTTGCAAAGGTGACCTTTTGGCAGGTAGAGCATTGAAACTGCATAGGGTTGCGAGTAATGACCGGTGTGACACAGTGATTTTCAGTAACATGGTAACACCAACTGTTCCAGGAAAATGCATTTCAATGAGTGCCTGTAAATCCACGCACAACAATGCTGAAAGAGTCCACAGCCATGATGAGTCGTGTGGTACATTTTTGGGCTGCTGTGAGTAGGTAATGTTTACAATTTCCCAGAAAGGGGGCAATAAATGACATTTCTTTATGCCTTGAATTACGACCTAGACCTTCTACACATACTTTGCCAAACACAGCAGCACTCGCCAGTCGTGTCGGCACTCCGTTGATTATCCTTCCTCACATTGCTATTCTTCTCAGATTTCGGTAAGCTGCCCGCGTCTTCCACACTCTGATACCTACATGTCTGGACGTGATCTTGTCTGGTGTGACTCGGAGGCCTCCTTGAGCCAAAACGGACATGTCCACCAGAGCACGATCTGCTTTGGGCGTAGTAAAATGCAACACGCTGCGCATGTTGGCTCAAAGCCGGTCTAGCATTGTTGATCTTGGTTGTGGTTTTGCAGGGCTTGGCCTCCAATTCTGTGAGCAGGTATGGCTGACGAGGCGGAAGCAATGGATGTGGAGGTGCAGGAGGAGGAGACCGACAGCAAAAAGGTCAGTTGAGCTGTCTTTTGCCACTTTGCATACCTGCCAAGGCAAACTGCTCAGTAGTACCTGAGGTTTGTGGGTGCTGCCCTTCAGGGCAAAGACAAGTTTGGCAAGCGATTCGAGATCAAGAAGTGGAATGCTGTTGCTATGTGGTCATGGGCCATCTGCACAGACACTTGCGCCATTTGCCGTAACAACCTATATGAGCCTAGTATTGAGTACCAGGCCAACCCCACTGGTGATGCTGATCATCCTGGATTGAGTATTGCTTGGGGTAATTGTGGACATGTTTTTCACTTGGATTGCATTCAGCGCTGGCTCAAGACAAGGAGTGCCTGTCCGCTTTGCAACAAGGAGTGGGAGTTTGCCAAGATAGAAAAAATTCTTCCTGGTGGTTCCATGGCGGTGGAGTGAATGGTAGGGTCCAAAACAGACATGTATCATCAGACCTGCTGCCTGTTTTGTCTGCTCCCAAGCTGCCTTGGCATTTCATTTGTTACTTGTCTGCCAAATCAGCCAAAGCCCATCTTTTGCGCTCTTTTAGTGTCTTGGGTCTTGCACTCAGCCTCTCATGGTAACATTGGATCTAAGCAATGTCTTTGTTGGATTTGCAATTCAGACTAGACGGTGTGCATGATGCCTTACATGCACATCCTTTTGTGATAGCTAGCCCTGTGCATGCATAGCAAAATTTGTCAGCTGGCCATACACAGCAAATTGTCATCAGCACTTTTCAAGAGCAGATCGTGAATGGCATGGATTGGGCTTTTCGTTCAGCAGCTTGCTCTGTGCCCAATTTAGTATATACACCCGTGTTTTATGGAGGCAAGACTGTTTAGTAAAGCTGTGTGTATGTGAGTGCCTGTTGAATCTGAACTTCACGTGCAGCAAGGACGTGGTCATCCATGTGGGCTGGCTTTCTAGACAGACGATGCACTGACTTGCTAACATCTAGTAACACATTCAGGTCGTCTGCCACCTCGCGAAAGGCATGTATTTTTTGATAGATTGGACCTCAGATACATGTCCCCAAGAATGCACTGATTTGCAGAGCCCGGTAAAGTGCCTGGATCATAGATCATATGTCAGACGAAATATGCAGTCATGCAAGGCTGCGCAATGCTTTGCAAAGCATGTATGGTCATTTGACAGACGCAGGCACATGTGTTGTCTGCTCCCACTCTGCTACCCTTCAGGAGTGGTTTCCGACTCTACTTTATTCATGCATGATGCTGTGCTCCAAACCACATTCATACGCTGGTGGAACAGAGATCCTTTAGCAATCCCTTGCGACATCACTGTCTGATTTGGCTTACATGCAGAAATCTGCTACAGAGATATACTCAAACATGACACGACACAGCGCTGCTATTGCATCTGTGCATGTATGGGCCGTAGCTGGTTTATATTGTTACATGCAACAACTTTGAGCGATTGCTCGCTCATAACAATTTTGTTCATCAGCTGACCTTGCAGTCATAACAAGAGCCGACATGTCCTGTCATCAGCAGATTTTGATAGTCAATAGCAAAAAATAACACCATGGTAAGTAGCAAAGTTACAAGTAAACATCTGCAACGAGCTTTATAAAGCTCACTGTGATGGGTTGAACTTGGTGGCATAGAACTGTGCAAAGCCATTGACGTTGCCAGGGTCTGCAACATGGTCAAGCAGATTCTCTACTGGACCCTTGCCTGTGACAATGGCTTGTACAAAGAAACCAAACATGGAGAACATAGCCTGCACAAATCACGAGTCTGTCAGCAATGATGCTCCTCAGAGCATACATGTACAAAAGAGCTTGCATGGGAAAGACTGCACGGACAAACTGCAAATTCACCGGGACCTGTGCTTACACTGCCATGGAACAAGCGCGTGCTGCATGTTTTCCGCTCATTAATGCAAACAATTGTTCTGGTTCTTGCGCAGTGCTTACCAAGCGGCCGTTCTTGATCTCCTTCACACGCAGCTCAGCAAATGAGTCTGGGTCGTCAGCCAGGTTGAGGGGGTCGAATGGTCCACCTGGGTACAATTTATCCAGTCCCTCAACTCCTGGGCCACCACCATTGGCACGGTATGACTCAGCTCCCCCCATCAAGATGACCTGCAGAAATTGCATTAATGTCTCTCGACGTGTAGCATGACTGGTCATCTTCAATGGCCGGGAAATGGCCCTAAAAGGCATCACATGTTGAAGCTGAGCATGCAGTATGCAGAAGACGCAGCAATACTGCGCCTGGCCAGCTTCATCATTATCAGCTCAACAGTGGGATTGACTTGCCTGCACTGCTAGTGTGGCAATGATTGACTGGGCATGTACCAAGCTAGAGTTACCCAAGTAGTTCAGACCTGCAGAATACACACTCACTCAGGGAACATTTGCAGGCAGATTGTTGAGCACATTGCCCTGCCGTCACTTTGAGTGAGGTTGCAGTGTGTCCAGTCACAGTACCATCATTGTCAAAAATCTGGGCTCCGGCCTTGAACCATACAGGCTCTTGGAAGTTG
>JAABUK010001441.1_pt1 | contig 45335 bp, 51 predicted proteins | sample 5559141 | NCBI WGS metagenome assembly JAABUK01 (sample SAMN10711869, study PRJNA513367) | rock metagenome | isolation source: Antarctica rocks | place: Antarctica: Victoria Land, Pudding Butte nord | collected 2016-01-03 | reverse complement strand
AGCATAGCCACCCAGGTTTGTTGCAGAGCCTATGGCTTGAATCTGCCTCTGATCATAACCAAATGCCTCTTTGAGCTGGTTGCTGTAAAGGCTGAAGCAATACGCGAGTCCCGCCGAACACGTGCAAACGACTGATACTGAGAAGCCGGCCCACTTGTTCACGTACATGGCTCTTCCGGTGTCGCACTACTTCGCGCAGACTACATCAGAGAACAAATTGGTCATATTCGACCAACGCGTACAGCATTGTCCAAATCCAGCGAATTTGTCAACGTATGCGATGTCTGACGACCGCTGATGCCAGGCGTGTCGTCAAGTTGACATGCACTGCATGACAGTCAACCTTAAGAGTCGTATCCTGAACGGTGTGGCGATTGCCCTCAAAAACTTGGATGCAGCAATCGGGCTTGTGAGCACAAAAAATAGCGTTGCATTATGTTTTCTTTTCACATGATTTGTCTGTGAGTTCCGAGACCTTAAAGTTGACACATGCAGCCTCGCCGGTTCATCTTCCTGAGGCTGGATATGCAGATAGGTCATACGCTATGTCCAGCTTAACACCACGGCGATAGCATATTGCAGCAGCGCACGACGGAGACGCGATGTCTTGGGTTGAGTACAATAGCGACGATGACGTTTCCAATCGCCGCGCGTCCTGGCGTCGACACGACGATAGCGACTCCAGCGACTCAGCCAAGAAAGGATTGCGAAAGGCTTCGCACAGAGCCAAAAACCAGGTCAAAGCAGCAACAAACGATACAGAAACCTTCGTGGACTCACGTAAACCACAAATTGCCATTGCCGCCGCTGTTGCCGCTGGTCTAGTATTGGCAAGTTTGGTTGTGAGCAAGGTCCGAGGTACTAAGGATAGGACGGCAGGCAGCGACAGGGAAGCTGTCCCACCGTCAGAGTCAGAAGGTCAGCTGCCTGCAGCTACTCACCCAAAGAAGCTTGCTGCAAGGCGAAAGCGTAGCGGGTATGTGCCACAACAGCTTGTTTTTAACCACATTGCTGCACGAGTCACCCACTCAATACAATCCCAAATGGCGTACTGTAGACTCCATCACCATCTGTGCTCCTCAACGCCAGTGCTGCTGCTGCAGGCAACTGCCTGAGGCAGATACAGCATCGTCCTCTGCACCTTCCTCTCCAAGGCACAAGCACGCTCGCCATGACAATGTGGAGGAGCAGGAGGAGACATCCACCAGCAATGCTCCTCCAGCCGCTGGAAAGGCATCTGCACAGCCTGCCAAGTCTTCCAGGTCCAAGACCATCACCAGGGGCCCCTCCAAACGCCCTGCCCTGCCTAGCAGCGACACCGCCGCATCCTGGTCAACATCTGATCATCAGGGCGCTGGACAAGCCCCAGACCAGGTACATAATAATGATAATAATAATCAAAATGTGTACTTAGCCAGCAGGCACCAGGTACACATGAACTGTCATCTGTCACTGCTTGGCTGGAGGCTGTTGGAGCCTTTGAAAATGTCTATTTGAGCTGGAGATTCTGAATCTGGTGTAAAAGCAGATGTTATGCCTCTGCATGACATTTTTGTACTAACAGCACAATTTGAATCTGTGTGTGGTCATGCACTGACTCCAAAACTGCTATGCGGTGTTGCCTTGAGATGCTGGTCTTTCAAGGATTGCAGTCATGCAAGCTTTTTGCGCATTCAGCATTAGGTGACTAGGTCTGTCTTTGAAGTGTCAATTGCCATTGAGCAGACAACAAACCAGAACACTGAGCACCATGAGTTGCTGCACTGCTGACCTGTCTCGCTGCTTGCAAGCAGGACAGTAACAGTGCTGCGGGCCCTGCCCCTACTTCTTCCTCTTCAGCTGAGACAGGCAATCAGGAACCTCAAACCAAACCAGACGACGAGCCTGAGTTTGGGCAGCCCATTGAGGACGGATCTACAACAGAGGAAACCAAGAACTCACAAGTTCAGGAATCCGAAGCAAATCCTGCTTCCAGCAGTCAGACAGGCTCCGGCAAAGGCAGCGAGGAAGAAGAACAGCAGGGTCAAGAAGAAGAGGAACAGGGACCAGGGGCACCTGAAGATGAGGGGGGTGAGGAGGAAGGGGGCCTCCCCAAGCCTGCCACGGGGCAGCAGGAAGATGAAGGGCCTGAGGCCACCGGTGAGCTTTGCATTGTGCGGATCTGCAATTGACAATAGTCAAAGTTGCTGTGCTGTGCTGTGCTGTGCTGTGCTGTGCTGTGCTGTGCTGTGCTGTGCTGTGCTGTGCTGTGCTGCCACCCGTCATCGTAACTTGTGTAGCAATCGAAGTGTCATAACTTTAAGCGTTGCCCCACGGCAATGCTAGTTGCTGCAGCCTCACAGACAGATTGCAAGGTGCATGAATGCTGCATGCTTTCCTCTCTCATTGGTCAGAAATTGGGCTATGCTGGGACATTAGGCTCTTTTTCAAACAGAACTCCCACCAATAATTTTGTTGCACACCACATACACCTGTGCCTTCAAGCCAATATGTCTGATGAGTCACAGCTTGCTCCGCACCTTAAACGAAATGACATGACTGCGATGGCAGCAGCGACTGCTAGATGCTCACACATGCTAGTCCTGTTCTGTTCTGTTCAGACACCTAGTGGTGCCTCTCATGCTTTTCTAACACACCTAAAGTGTGTCCAATAGTCTATTCAAAATTGACTAGCATGCCTGTAAAAGGGGAAGGGGAGGAAAACGAAGTTTCTTTTGCTCAGCATGGCCAGCATGCTTTTGAGAACAGACACGCCGAACATTAGCACCAGAAGCATGTAGATATACTTACGTATACTGGTGGCATTGTATGTTGCATACAGCAAAGTTGTGTGTCGTTTGCAGAGAAAGCAAAGCAGGCCGTGAAGGAAGCTGCAGAGGAGATAAACAAGCAACTTCCAAAGGAGGCCCAGGGCGGCTCCGTGCAGCCCTTGGTGGAAGAAAAAGAGGAAGGCGAGGGGCAAGCCCTAGACACTTTCTCAGCTGAGATTGATGCTCTTGACCAGGTGCGCTCTGAGAGATTGGGTGAGCTTGGATGAGCTGCACCACAGAGTATGGGTGGTACACATTTCTGGCTTAGGGTTCATACAAAATATAAACCCTAATTGCTCAATTACCTTTCAAAATTGCTTGCGGCTGTACCAGATACCTGATCAAGTGGATCAAAATGTAGCACAATGGGAGATCGAGATGGGGTTTCTAACCTGCTGCCACAATAACATGTTCAGTTGGATGTTGACTCCCCAGCTTTGAAATACAGAGTGTGCATTAGGCTGCATCGGAATACTGACATGCCTGGATCTAAACCTGTGTCATTGGAGATGGTCAAAATGGTGTTGACTATGTACAGCATAGTGTCACTGGTCAACACATGTTGATTTAGAACACCCTTCAACTACTCATTGTTTGAGTCTTGCAAAATTGAGCCTTGCATTTGTGTGTTAATTTTGCAAAAATTGAAGCAGTGTGGCACTCTTTGCAGAGCACGCCCAAGAAAAACGGGGATAATGAAGAAGAGGAAGGAGAGGAGAAGGACGCCAAGAAGAAGAATAAGGGCAATAAGGGAGGGTCCAGAAAGCCGGAAGATTCTTCCAAGGACAAGGAAGGAGATGATTCTAAAAGTGGGGAAGAAGAGGCTGCACACAAAAAGGAAGAGCAGGATGGAGAAAGCCAGGGAGAAGAGGAGCAAGGGGCTGATGAGGAATCTGCAGACAAACATCAGGTACACAGTTACATTGCTGATTGGCTCAGATTGGCTCAGATGCATTTCACTGAGATGGCACCATGCGTTCTCCTTCTGAAGGGCTTGTTGCTCCTGCACACAATCAAAAGTAGTCTTGTTTTTAGTCCACGGCAGTTCAGCTACAGTCCACTGTAAATAATCTCGCAATTGCACCAACCCCACTCTTGCTCCTTGTTGCTTCTGAAACATGCCAACCTGCTGACTGACCACTGTGTTGAAGGGTGAAGAAGAGGAAGAAGGGAAGGACAAGGGAGGGGAAGACGTTGGTGCGGAATATTTTACACCGGTGCCAATCCGAGTTGGATCAGGAGCTCCTGAAACAGGGCAACCTGCTGACTGACTACTGCTGTTGCTGTTTTGAAGGGTGAAGAAGAGGAGGAAGGGAAGGACAAGGAAGCGGATGACAAGCCTGTGGTGAATCCTCTGGAAGACAAGGAGCCTGTTTTGAACCCTCCAGAGCCGGTGCCAGTCAGGCTGGACTCTCAGCCCTTGGAGAGCGCTTCCTCCCAGGGCAGCGCCGAAGGGCAAAATGACAAGGCTGAAGGGCAAGAGGACAAGGCTGAAGGGCAAGAGGACAAGGCTGATGAGACCAAGGTCATCATTGCACTGTTTTCTTGCAGTGTACAGTACAGAAGCTGTGCAGCTGGTTTCGATCCAAAAACCTCTATCTTAATGCAGAAACTTCATTCCTGCTCTGGGAATCTAAACTCAGGAGCGCCTGGGGACAGTTCAAACGCGTTTCTACATTGTGGAGTTGTTTTAGGTTGACTACAGTGGAATTGTGCTTACTGTTTTGGTCTTAAGCGCTTTGGGGTCCTGTGCTCCCCTGACTGAATCCCGGGGTTTGCTGCCTCCCTGGATGAACCCCCAGCTGTAATGCTGACAGCGCTGCTTGCAAAACCCACATCTGGTCGCTGTCCAGAGGTTTACATCTCTTACCTCTCCTGGGTTGCTGATATGCCTCTGCTTTTGACCAGACAGTCCGCTTTGGATTTGGATTTTGGCTCATCTCGGCATGCTGTTTTGGGTTTTGGATCATCTCAGCGCCTGTAGTGTTGCCGTGCATGCTGCATAATTGAGTGGAACAGCGTCCACAACCATCTTTTTATGAAAGACAAAACTACAGCAGCCCAACTGATGAGCCTAAGCATTTGTCTCGGCTGTGATAGGCTGAGTCAGCAGAAGAACAAGTCTCCAGCAAGGAGTCTGACAGCAGCAAGGGGCAGCAGGAGGAAGCCCCAGGGCAGGGCAAGCAGGTCAAGCAGAAGCAGCCTGATCTGGCAACAGTCGCTGAGGATGACTCAGGCGATGACAACCCCCCTCAACCCCCCTTGCAGCGTGCCCCCTCCCCCTCTGCCAGTCACAGCTCTACAGAGGGCATCAGCCCTAAGAAGCAAGATGCAGACCCTAAGAAGAAGGATGCAGACCCTAAGCACACCTCAGCATTTGGTCACGCTGATGTTCAAGCTCAGCGTGCCTTCTCAGGCAAGGTCTCTGATTCCGGCGATTTAGGCAAGAAACCCTCAGCCTCAGCATATTCTGGCCTAAACCCTACCTCCACTCGGTCAGCGTCCAGGATGTTGTCTGATGCCCCTCCTCCTACCAGCAAGAAACCCTCAGGACCCATAAGCAAGCGTGACATTCTGGCCAACAGCATCCTTCAAATGGACATGGACCATGAGCTTGACACCTTCACAGCTGACATAGACTGCCTGATGGACTCTAGCGATGAAGAGGCAGAAGAGCGGACGCCAGCCAAGGGCAAGAAGCAGGGAGGTGAGGGGGACAAGGGTGGGTCCAGTGCAGGGGAGCATGAGGGCGCAGATCAGAGGAAGAGCAAGAAGGGCAAGGACGAGGGTGAAGAAGATGATGAAGGGGTAAGCGACATGATACATACAACATATCTGCTGCATTCCCCGAGGTTTTGTTGCTAACATCTAGTATGCTTTGGCTTGTTTGCCTAAATGTCAACATGCCACTAAAAGACTCATGCATCACATAAGCACAGACGCCAGTGAACTCGACATTGCACAATCCAGTTTGGTAGATGGCTTTTGAAGTCGTCTTGCGTTCATGTTGCTTTGTGATCTGTACATGTGTTGCAGATCATGCGCTGTTATTTGCCTGACTGCCACGCCCAGCATCTGTCTAAGGACAACAAGCCCGAAAGAGGTCTCCAATTATCAGTTGTTTCTGGCACGTGGCTGCTGCTGCTAGCAATATGTAGAGGTTCCCTGTGCTCACTGTCCCTTGTGTTGAACATAAGTATGGATTGTCTCTCTCCAAAGCAAAGACGCAGCCAGCGCCAGCTGTCTTGCATCCTTTGCAACCTGGCAGCTTCAAGCCAGGCAGCATGTCGTCTATGCATATGCACAGTAGCTCTTTGCTCACACACATCATTTCCAAGCAGATATGAGAATACATTTCAAGTAGCTTTTTGTATTCAATCAAATTTGACGAAGGGTCTCTCATTTTGTTTTCATCAAAGTCTGCCCCCCATGTTGGCTGGCCACAGCTTGCAATCTGCTTCTTCTTCTTTTTCAGTAGCTCAAGGCATAACCAAACCCTAAACCCTAAGACTCAAGCTGACGCCAGTAGATTTCTGCCCAGCAGGATGATGATGCAGCCAATGTTGAAGATCTCGGCTCTCCTGAGCAGCGAGACCGCATGGAAACTCTCAATGATGAAGAAGCTGACAAGGACAAGAAGAAGAAGAAGGAGAAGGACGAGGCAGATGACAACAAACAGCCCTCAGCTGCCAAAGGCGATGACAGCAATGAGAAGGATGATGACAAGGATGATAAACCAGAAGGTGGCAGCGGTGGCGGAGCGGCAGCCTCTGGCTCCAGTTCAGCAGAAAGTACTGGCAAGGGTGACAAGGCTGGCGGTGGCAAGCCATCTCCCAGCAGTGGCAAGGGCAAGGGCAAGGGTAAGGGCAAGGGCAAGAGCAAGGGCAAGGGCAAGGGCAAGCAAGGTGGGTGATCCATTGTGATCACAATGGTTATAATCCAATTACAAGTATTGACAGGCTTAGCATTGCAGCTAGAGTTCTCAAGCTTTGACACAGCTGACAATTTTTGACCAGAGGCCAAACGCTATATTGACATTGAGCAACAGAGCATGTCAGTCTGAATTGTTTTTTGACCAGGACATAACAACTTTACTGGAATATGATTTGTAGGAAGTCAGTTTGACCAGTGCTATTGAGTTTTGACTATCTTCTGGATGCACCTGACTCTGCTGTCTGAGTACAAGTGTAAAAGCTGAGGTTGTCAAAATGGAATCTGCAATGTGCGCTCACGCACGTGGCAATTTTAGTCAACTGATTGATGGAAGGAGTGAGTGTCTGAGGCTGAAAACCGTTGAGTCAAGAGTCAGTGCATGTGTCATAACTTGTGCTGAGTAAGTGCTTTGAAGGGTGTATTACGGTATTCTGATCACAATGCGGCATTCATGAACTGGCAACTTCATGAGGTGCCAATTCAAGCAAGGGCTCTTCCGAGACACACAAGGGGCAGTTCCCTGAGCAGGCCCCAGGCTCTTACTCAGCCAGCTCAAACTCAGCCAGCTCAACTTCAGCTAGCTCAGACTCAGACAATGAAGGTGTGGCCGAGAAACCACAGATGTCTATATTGGAGGCAGCATCTGAATCATCTGAGCAAGCTGAGTCATCTGCAGAATCTTCTGATGTCAAGGCACCAGAAGCAACTCGCCACTCAGACCAGAACGATGAGTCACCTCCATCACCAAACACACACACAGACGCAGATGATGATGAAGATGACCAGTCAGGCACTCAATCAGCTGACAAGGTCTCTGAGGCAGCTCAGTCACCTGCATCAGCCTCACACTCAGGTTCACATGCTGACTCAGACCAGCGACAGGAATCTGACACTGATGCAGCGCAGAAAGCTGACAAGAACTTGGAGGCAACTCGCTCACGGGCATCGGAGTCAGAGCCAGCTGGCATTGCTGAGTCAGCGCATCAGCCTGACTCAAGAGCAGAGGCAGCTCAGGAGGCTGAGACTCAGGCTGAGGCAGCTTCAGAGTCTGCATCTGAGTCACAAACAGATTCAGCTTCCAAAGCTGCTACTCAGTCTGATGCTGGACCCACTACTCAAACATTACAGCAGTCTGAGTCTGGTGCAGGCAGCGCTCAGAAAGCTGAGTCTGAGTCTGATGCGGCCTCCGCACCTGAGTCTGACTCTGCCGCAGCTTCAGCTTCAGATACTCACCCAATTGCTGGTACAGCACAAGACAGGAAAGGCCAGGCTGAAGATCTGTCAACCACTGTGTCTCCTGAGTCTGAGTCAGGTGCAGGTATAGGGCCAGCTCAAGACTCTGAGCTATCTGCCAGGGCTGCTCAATGGCCCGAGTCTGATACAAACAGCGCTCACAAGCCATCTGCAGGCAGCAAGCTTGCTGAGTCAGCTGCAAACAGCGAGCCTGCTGAGTTGGCTGCAGGCAGCAAGGCTGATGATTCAGCTGCAGACAGCAAGCCTGCTGAGTTGGCTGCACACAGCAAGGCTGATGAGTCAGCTGCAGGCAGCAAGGGTGATGAGTCAGCTGGGAACAGCAAGCCTGCTGAGTCAGCTGCAGATAGCAAGGCTGCTGAGTCAGCTGCAGACAGCAAGGCTGATGGTTCAGCTGTGGACAGCAAGGCTGATGAGTCAGCTGGGAACAGCAAGCCCTCAAAAGCAGCTGGGGACAGCAAGCCCTCTAAAGCAGCTGGGGACAGCAAGCCTTCCAAGTTGGAGGCCAACAGCAAGGCTGGTGAGCCAGCTGCAGACATCAAGCCTCCTGCAAAGACAGATGGGGTACCGCTTGCTGACTCAGCTGCAGACAGCAAGGCTGGTGAGTCAGCTGCAGACAGCAAGGCTGGTGAGTCAGCTGCAGACAGCAAGGCTGATGAGTCAGCTGCAGACAGTAAGCCTCCTTCAGAGCCCACAGCTGCAAAACAGACTCGCGATGATCTGGATCTGCCATATGGCAGGTGCCCTGAGGCTGCTTCAGATGCCAGTGCAGAGCCCAGTCAAGATAGCGAACCATCTAGCAAGCCAGCTCCAGAGTCCTCTTCACAACCAAGTGTAAAGTCAGCTCGAGACGCAAACTCAGCTGCTGAGGCAGATTCAGCTTCCGCTTCAGCTTCTGCTTCAGCCTCAGCTGCTAAGCATGACTCAGCTGCAGACCAGGCCCAAGATGCTGAGTCACCTGCTGAGTCAGCTACATCATCTGCAGTGGACGCAATGGCACACAAAAACAAGTACCCAGGGACTTCCCTTGACTCGCCAACATCGTCTGCCTCTGAGTCAGCTCCCCATGCTCAGCCAGCTGCTGTGTCAACTGCTGCTGTCTCATCAGATTCAGGCAAACAAGCCAGCGCAGCCTCAGAAGCAGCCTCAGACTCAGCCTCAAAGTCAGGCGAGGTGGCAGATCCATCTCAGGCTGCCAAAGCAGCAAACATCACCCTCCATCCGGCTACAACCCATCTCACGAATGCACTCGACTCAGAGCTGCACTCTGAGGTTGGTCAGGTGGCCACAAACCTGCGAGCTGCTGATGCTGAGTTCTCAGCTCAAGGCTCAGTTGCCTTGCCTGATCTGGACACAGCCAAACGTGAGCTCGGGCATGAAGACTCAGCCGAGTCGCCCAGGTCGCCTCACACTTTCGGGCTGGATGACTTGAGTCAGTATGCCGACATAGATCTGACCAAAGATCTGAATGATCCAAATGCTGCTCAACTTGTTGGCGCTGAAAGTGACAGTGAGTCTGAGCCGCACGTTGAGTCCTCAAAGGACGACTCAGTGCCGCAGATTGAGCAAGTGCCTAAAGGTGATGACACCGTGCCGCAAATTGAGTCACCTCCTGTGGCTGATCTGGATGATCTGCATGCTGAGACACCAGAGATCATAGGATCTGATTCCAAGTATGCGCCTGTTCTTTCAGCCAAGGACCAAACTGCTAAGGGTACAGCAGAGAGTCAAGAGTCACCTGCTCAGGTGACTATTATAATAATAATAATTACATAATAATTAAAACACTTTCCAGCTCATGATGAGCGAGGTACGTGCAGGTGACTATCTGTGAGCAAAACCAGTCAACAGTGTATGTCTGGCAAGTGGCTGTGTCTGTTGTGCAGCAACGTCAGCACATCAAATGGGGTCTGCACTGCCTGATGCACGACTTGTAAGAATGTCACTGTGTGTCTGAAAGACTGTTGCTACACACACTTTGTTCTTCTTCTGAGGGCACGGCCAGATACACTTCCAAGACGCATGCTAAAATTTGTGTCATGCATGCACCTTGTGATGCTGGTCTAAAACATGTCACCAGAGATTTATAGACACGTGTTTATACTGTCCCCAGGCATTTCTGGGTCTAGGTTTCCACTGTAGAAAAGATGTTTCTGAGATAAAGTAGACGTGGTGCAATTGGAAAGAGCAACCAGCCTTGTATAGTGTAGAGCCACTGCATGCTTGTTCAACGTCCTGGGCCAGAAGCAATTGTATACACCCAGTGGACTCAATATGCAGGTAGCATCAAAGAGTCAGGAGCCCGGTACCCCCGAACCAGCCCGCCCCGCCCACCCCCAGGCCCAGGGGACATCCGTGTCCGACTCAGACAGCTCAGGCCCTGAGGCCTCGCCATCTGGCAGTGCCACAGCTGTGGGGGATCAGCAGAAGCAGGAATCTGGCACCCCAGGCATGTTGGCTTCTTGATTGCAAGTTTTACCCCCTGTGTTGAAGTTTAGTCATGTTCCTCTGCTTGTGTGTGAAGGACAACACTTGTAAGATTAGGTACACAGGGGTCTGTGCTTGACTAATCACCTGCTGGGTCAGCTGCTGCAGCATTCTTGTATTAGTAGCCAGAACCATTGTTTTGGTCTCTGCCACAAACTCCCTTGATTGCAGGGTCTCTTTGTTTGGAAGTTTGTCACAAGCAATTGCCTCACCAAATTTTAAACACCCTGTCTGAAGCTTCTCAAGAGCAGTGCATGTGCACGAATCAGGTGGGATTCTACAGAGGTCCTTGACTGTAGTCTTGGATGTCCAGGTGATGAAGAGCAAGAAGATGAGGAAGAGTCAGTGATGCTGGATATGGACTTCATTCAACAGCATCGGGTATAATTACATTTGCTTTAGCATGCACCCATGGTCCATCACATTGCATGTAGCCACAGGCACTGTGTTCTGGTCATTTTGTATGTTTCTGTACCACTTCCATCCTGTATGTCACTGTACGTCTTTCACTCTGCATGTCAGTGTACATCTGCATCTTGCATGTTGTTTTATCTCTTTGTCCTTATGTTGCCAAGGGTTTCGTCCTGTGAGTCGGCAATATCCTCCTCTTGTTGTTAAGGTGGCACTGTAGTAAACAACGGGAAGAAATGCAGCCATACCCAAAGTCTGTGCCTGCTCATGCCGGCAGTATCACTTTGCAAACCAGTGGGAGTATGCAAAACCAAAGCAAATTTGTGTATTTTTGTTTTATGTTAAAAAACCTTGAAGACTGTAGATCATCAAATGCTTCTGTGCAGGATGCGCTAGGCAGCGCTCCTCTGGTTGGGGACCTAGCAGGGATCAAAGCCAGGGAGGAGTTCATCCCCAGCTCGAAAGCAGAGAAACACGCTGCGCGCTTGCATGCTGAGGCTGGCAGGCTCTACAATGAAGAGGAGTGAGTCTCAAGCATATGTTGTGGCATGTTGCAATGTGTACTGCGGCGATGTTCATACATCATTTGCATCCTCTACAATGAAGAAGAGTGAGTCTCAAGCATGTGTTGTTGCATGTTGCATGTGTTCTGCGGCGATGTTCATACATCATTTGCATCCTCTACAATGAAGTGGAGTAAGTCTCAAGCATGTATCATCGCATTTCGCCATGTGCACTGCGGCACTGTTCATACATCATTTGTATGCTCTCTACAAGGAAGAAGAGTGAGTCTCAAGCATGCATTGTCAGGTCATATTGCAGTGAGTACCGCGGCGCTCACACAAGGCAGAACATCATTGCTGCCACCAAAGCTCCATGTCTCAGTGTGGCATCGCAATGTGTATTGGCATGTGCAGACCACACACTGAGCAATGTTGGTACCCTTTTTGCCAAGTGAAAGCGCCAACAGGCAGGCCATGAAGGCAAAGAAGGCAAGCCGTGAAGGCACGTCAGGCAGGCAAAGAATGCAGGCCTTAAAGGCAACGAAGCCAGGCCTTGAAGGCAAAGAAGGCAGGCCCTAAAGGCAAAGAACGCAGGACTTGAAGGCAAGCAAGGCTTCCTGACCAGTCCCATACCCTCTGCTTGTGCAGGAGCAAAGAGCAGGGTGAGAGGTTGCAGCGGCAGGTACTGCAGTACCTGGTGAAGCAGCAAGCCCATCCCGGCATGGTCAGCGCTGTCGCCTCAAACCTGGGGGACATGCTGTGGGAAAAGGAGAACTTTGAGGAGGCTGAGAGCGTCTTGGATCAAGCTCGCAAGGTGACGCTTGTTCTGCTGAAAGCTTCACCATCATAGAGGTGTAGTCTATGTGTGCTTGAGCCCTCAGGCTGATGGCTGCCTGGATTGGCATGTGCTTGACGCTGTTGCAGCTGTGTGGTTCGTGCAAACAAATGGATGCCATGCAAACAGATTGATGCCATGCTAGTAGATCAGTGTCAGTGTGAAAGCTCACGCAGGGCCTTGCTGGTTGGTTGCATGCTTGCATTGTTCATGACATCCTACACTGTTGTAGTTTGGCTGCTGTGGCTGACACTTTGCTGTCTCAACACCAAACCATTGAAGACAGCAAGCTCTGTTGTTCTCGTCATATCTGCATAGAGCAGCATGTTGGCAGCTAGCCTTGTGCTCTTCTTGCAAGCTTCTGGTCTGTACTGACGTCATGACAATCATTGATCTCAATGCTCAACCTCTAAGCGTGAAGTCTGACAGAACTGCACTCTGTAGTCACCATGTATTTACACTGTAGTCATCATGCAGTCATCATGTAGGTAGTCTATAGTCACCATGTTGGTACGCTTTAAGCAACACGTGGATCATCACTGTGGTCACCATGTAGCTACACTATAATCACCATGTAGTTACAGTGTAGTCACCATGTAGGTACACTGTACCACTACGTAGGTTCACTCCAGTCACCATGTAGTCATCACGTAGGTACACTGTAATCACCAGGTAGTCAGCATGCAGTCACCATGAAGGTACATTGTGCTCACCATGTAGCTCACACTGTAGTCACCATGTATGCACAAACATAGTTTGTGCTCACAGCAGTTGTGGCTGGGCCATTGCTTAGACATCATGATTACTCAATTACTATCATTGCTGAGCACTGTTGGCAAACACTGTTCATTGTGTACATGGCAGTGTGCGCTCTGTCTTGGTGTTGTAGCATGTTGGGGACCTGATATCCAGAGGACAAGCTTGCAATGCTTCCTAGCCAACCAGAAAAGTTGAATACATGTCAAACCAGTGAACACATGTCAAAACAGTGAACACATGTCAAGACAGTGAACACATGTCAAAACAGGCCCAGTCAAGCAAAAGTCCACAGCAAAGGCCCCACTCAAATCAAATGAAGAGCAACCAAAGCACATGGTGCATGTAGGCAGCCATAGAGTCAAGGCGGTCACTGGAGGTGCAGAAGCTGAGCAACAACCTGGGCGCTGTGCAGCGCAAGAAGCTGGGCAAGCTAGATGCCGCATATGAAGTCCATCAGGTCCTGTGCTGCTGCTCCATCATAGCAACATATTAATATCTTTCTGACGCTGCACCCCAACGCATACATAAAGGATTTTGGCTGCTGCATGTTGATGCATGCACCAACATCTTCTTCTGCTGCATGTTGTGGCAATGCTCAGTGTCTTCTGCTGTTGCATCACGAGGCATGCACTGGTCATTACCTACTCAGCACTTTGGCATTTGTACATTGGACCTGTAATACCTCCTTCGTGGATTCCCAAACAAAGAGAGGTTGAGGTAAGTGTGGTTGGATGTGCTGGTGTATCTTCACTGCATCCAAGTGGCATGCTGGCGAAACTCAATGTTGCTATTGCTCTTGCTTGCATGTGTCTCCTGTTTTCGACATTGCTGAGACGGCCTTAGTCATCAGAGGCTTGTTTCCAGCTGCCCTTGCATCTGCAACTATCTGTTACATATGTGTGATGATGGTTCCAACCCACTTTCTGTGTTGTCACTGCCTCCAGATAGCAGTCCATCTTACACTGAATGTACACATAGGGTCTTGATGCAATAGTACAAGGAGGTGTTTGGTTGAAAGTGATTGCTCAAGCCTGTATGGCAGTTCACTACTGCCTGTATATGCATGGCATTCTACTAGTATTTGCACATCTTATGTCTGTTCTGTGACATGCATGACATTCTGCCAATATGTGTTCACCTTGTAAGCTTGCTTGGTGCCTCGAAATGGCATAATCAACCATGGTCGTGACCCTACACATCATGTGTGTGCATGTCGTTTGGTGCACCCCCTAATACTTACTGATTTGCTTCTTCCAGGAAGCTCTGATGGAAGCTCTGAAGGCCTTTGGACGCGCAAGCCACTACACCCTTCTTGCTAGGGGACAAGTCGTGGAGGTCTTGTCAGAGCTTGATCAACGGGTACATGCATCAAGGCTCATGCAACTCACCTGTCAAGGTTTTGAAAGAATGCTCTTGAGCAGCATGGATCATCCTGTCTTTTCTTTGCTCATTTCAGAAGATCTCACCTTATAGACCCTAGCAATATGCAGCTGCCAATCATAAGTTTGCTGCTTGTGTGGTCTATGCAAAGCAGTTGTCTGAACCATGATGCGTCCTGAAGGCGGCTTGGAATGGCATGTTGCTTGTACGACAAGACATGCCACTATCCAGCAGCCCACACGTTAGAGAGGTACTTTGAAACCTCAGAAAGTTTTGTGCAACTTCTTACAAGTGGTTGCAGAGACAGTTTAGCAGCTCACAAACGAACTCCTTGCTTGCAAACAACTGCAGAGGTGCTTCAGGAGCTCACAAACTGTCAAGAAACACTTCTTGCAAGCAATTGCAAAGTCGGGTATCTCATAAGTGAATTAATAGCTTGCAAACAATTGCAGAGGTAGTTCAGCAGCTCATTTCACTCATCACGAAACACTTCTTGCAAGCAGTTGCAAATTTTGGTAGCTCACAAATGAAGTCCCTGCTTGCAAAAAACTGTTGAGGTGGTCCAGCAGCTCAAGTCACTCGTCACAAAACACTGCTTGCAAGCAATCGTGAAGTTTGGTAGCTCACAGATGAATTCATGGGTTGCAAATAATTGCAGAGGTAGTTCAGCAGCTCATTTCACTCATCATGAAACACTTCTTGCAGGCAACTGCAGAGGTACTTCAGCAGCTCATTTCACTCATCATGCAACACTTGTTGCAGGCGACTGCAGAGGTGCTGCTGCAAGAAGCAGTGGATGACTTGTTGGACGAGGCACATGCGCGTCAAGAAGAGTACTACAAGAAGCATGATGTGTCCAGTGAGGAAGAAGAGGTAAGAGGCAGCATCTGATCGAGAGGAGTCGAGGCCCGCCTTGAGCTAAAACATTTCCACCATGTAGAAACGCGTTATTACTGTCCCCAGACGTTTCGAGGTTAGAGTCCTAGTGTAGGGATGACATTTCTGAATTAAAGTAGACGTTTTGAGATTGAAAAGAGCTTATGTAGACACCAGTGTCTAGTAAATATTTCTTCTTGTTTGCTTGCCTGTGTTGTCCCGTGAGGCAGGCCTGACACTGATGCTTTAAGGTGCAAGCCTTCGTCAAAAACCACTTCAATAGGCAGCAACAATAATTATAACAATGATAAAATCGCTTTCCAGCTAATGATGAGTCTGGTACGTACGGGATTTAGGTTTGAGTGACAATGATGATCATCCGTTGGCATGGGATCAAGCACATTCCTGCACCTGAAAGCAATGTTGCCAGCCCATGCCATCACCCATTCAGTACAACAAGAACTGCAACAAGGATTCACAGGCACAGTATGGGTTTTGATTCACAATCATGGTGCTGCAGAGTGAGGAAGCAAAGCAGTTGAAGGCGGAGGCAAATCAAGCTTGCCTCATAGCTGCACGCACCTCTGCAGATCTGGGCAAGCTCCATGCAAGCCAAGGTTAGTACTGCATGCCAAATGACCTGTTGTAGTGTGCTTCAGAGTGGAACTACAATTTTGCACAATAAATGCCTTTTTTTTTTTTTTTGCACATTCAGGGCAGCTGCAATGCCCATTTGCCAGCTCATGCCTCTGTCTGATCTGTTTGATCTCTGGAAGCGCATGCCAACATGTGCCTGTCTGTCTGCTAGTCTGTGCATCTGGCTGTTTGCCCATCCGTCGCTCTGGGCTCAAACTGTCTGTCTGTATGTCTATGAGTCCGAAATCGCTCTGTCTGCATGGTGATCATTGCCAGTCTAGTCTGTGATGGTTGCTCTGTGTCCTCAAATGGGAAGCTTGTGCATGTGTCAAGCTGCAGTTTGTCTGTTCTCTTTCAGAGGAGCATCAGGGCAGTAGCCAGACTTTGCAGCCATGTGACATAAGTTGAAGGGGTGCAACAGCTAGTAGATGGTGTCAAATATGCATGATCAATAAAACACAACTCTAAAACAAGCTGTGGTTGTTGTCTGTCTGATTGCACAGCACACCCTGTGCAGGCAAGGACTCAGAAGCTGAGGAATGCTTTCAGACAGCTTTAGCAACAGTGGAGACAGTTGCAGGCCGCGGCCATCCCGAAACAGCCTTTGCCCTGGGGGCTTATGCTTCCTTCCTTAAGTATGCCCCTGCTGCATGAAGCTACAATTGGTTTGGAGGACGTGCAAACACCTTTGATGCTGTTGCACATGCTGTTGTCCTGGAAGGGGTTTCTTTTACCACTCTTACTGGTTCTAGACGGTTTCTACATGTTCATCAAGATGCTCAGGTTGGACGTGTAGGTTCATGCAATGGCTTTGAGGTGCTTGGGAAGCCAATGTCACTGCCTTCACACTCAAATCAATCAAGGTTTTGTTCAAGTGCAGGAGGAGTCAAGCTGTGGTCAAGTCTCTGCTGCATTTCAACAACCTGAACTAGTTACTCCTACAGCACCACATCTGTGGAGGCACAGCACCAACACTCTTGCCAGCAGGGCATCACAGACCTGTTCTTGCCTCACACTTGCTTTGGCTAGTTGCCAAAAGTCTGTCTAAGACTGGCAACAGCAGCCGCAACTATTTAGCAGCCAGCAGAGGTGTTGCGCATGCAGGGACAGAGAGGAAACAGCATCACAGCTAGGAGGAGTCAACCTGTGGTCGAGTCTTTGCTTCATTTCAACAACCTCAACTTGTATCTCACACCATGTTGCAACAAGGAGTTTGCACCTCACACAATGTCACAGCTGTGGACGCACAGCTCCACCGCTCGTGCCAGCAGAGGTCTTGTGTCTGCAGGGATAGCCAGATGCAGCATCACAGCAAGGAGGAGTCAAGCTGTGGTCAAGTCCCTGCTACCCCCAGCAAGGAGCTTGTACCTCACATTATGTTGCAACAAGGAGTTTGCACCTCACACAATGTCATAGCTGTGGATGCACAGCAGCAACACCCTTGTCATCAGAGTTCTTATGCATGTCCAGGGATAGAGAGGACACAGCATCACAGCAAGCAGGAGTCAAGCTGTGGTCAAGTCTTGCTGCATTTCAACAACCTCAGCTTATAAGATTGTGTGCATGCAGGGATAGGGAGGATGCAGCATCGCGGCGCAAAGCAGTGGAGCTGTACAAGGTGCTGCAGCGCATCATGCAGCAGGAGCATGGCTTTGACAACGACCAGAACGCCATGGTGTTGCGAGTGCTGTCTGATACTTTGGAGTCCCTGCAGCAATATGGTGAGCCTCTCTGCAGATTGATTGGGTGATGTCTGACAAAATCGTTGTATAGGTGTCTTTGAGTGGTCCAACCACAGTTAGTTTGATGTCTGCCAAAGTCATTATGTGGGTGTATGTGTGTGCTCTAACTACAGACATTATGATGGCTGCCAAAGATGTCATGTGGGTGTATGTATATGCTCCACTACAGGCAATAAAGCACTATTGCTGTGTGTGTTTGCGCTTGCTGATGGCACAGTAGATGCAGCCTGACAGACTGAACACCAGGTGAGTGTGTGCATGCGCTCTGACTGAGTTGCTGACAGTCAAGCTGAGGGTATGAGCCACTGTGACATCCACGCACTGATCACACAAGCCATTGGTACCTTGCTCGGCTCTGCTGACCCACATCACATTGCATGCAAGCTGTGCTTTCTGGCAGTTATGTGGACTTGCCCTCCTGTGGACTGACTGTCTTGGGGACCCACTTTCTGTGGACTGACTGTATTGGGGACCCACTTTCCTGTGGACTGACTGTCTTGGGGACCCACTTTCCTGTGGACTGACTGTCTTGGGGACCCACTTTCCTGTGGACTGACTGTCTTGGGGAACCACTTTTCTGTGGACTGACTGTCTTGGGGACTCACTTTCCTGTGGACCCACTTTACTGTGGACCAACAACCCTGTAAACTGACTTCCTTGGGGACTGACTTTCTTGTGAACCGACTTTGTTGGGGACTCACTTTCCTGTGGATCAACCTTTCCTGGGGACTGGCTGCAGGGGAGGCGGCAGAATATGCTCAGAAGTCTGTCAAGGCGCTAGGAGGGATGTTGGGGAAGGACCACCCGGCTTTAGAGTCCTTCTGGCAGGCTGCAGCTGACCTTCTGCAGAAGGTCAGGCTTTGAAAAGCTCCTGTTTCATGTTGAAACTCCCGTTATGATCGCTGAAAAGCGTAAACTTTCCTTTTCTTTTTTTTTGTCAAGTTGAAAAGCGCACATTAGCTGGACATCCCATGCACTCTGGGCTGTCGGTGTTTTACACTGCACACTGCACCATCCATTGAATTGCTCTACTTATTTATAGAAGGGTGGATGCGCTGTCTACCTTACCTGCTCTGCATCAGGTGTTTGGTTTTGTTGCAATGTTTCAGACACCTATGCGCCTGTGTAGACTCCTTTTCTAAAGTTGTTTACATCTGCGCCAGCCGTTGCCTGAGTCATCAGTGACAGACTAACATCAGCCGCTCAGTCAGATACATGAGTGAATGCTGAGTCCAGGCTAAAACTTGTTGTTCACTCTGACCATCATTTGCTCAAATGCAGGCTGGAGACAAGTCTGCAGCAAAGAAAGCACAGCGGCAAGCTGAAAGGATCCGGAAGCTGCACAGGAAGTCTCAGCTGAGCAACAGTGACAAGCGTAACAGCACGCCCAAGAACAGAGGGGAGGGCGGGTCCTGCTAGCAACTGACTCAGGAAATACAGAATGACTGTCAGTTAACATTCTGTGTCAAGAGACGGAGCAGCAGGAGAATAAATGTTTTTTCTTCCACAGCAGACCAGTCTGCTCTGTGTTTGCTGCCCAGCACAAACATATTTGCTTCAGACTGCGCATTATGCAGGGAAACATCATCAATTTTGGACTGTCAGAAATTTTTGATCATTTTTGGTCTTGTGCAGCCAAGAGTGTTTCCCTGTCATTTACCCGGGGCCCCTGCCTTATGCATGCAATTGCTTTCAAGCTACTGATGACAGCGTGTTCTGTTGTGCGAATAAGACTGTCATGTCACTTTGTGGCAGTATAAGCAGATGGCTTTGCAAATTTTTGATCCGAACTGAGTGTGTCAGCCATCAGGTTTACTGTTACACTGTTGCAGTGACAGTGGTGAGAGGTGTGTGTAATGCTACGCTGTTTCAAAAAAGGCTTCAAGAACAGCAGAAATGCTTGTGCTCAGCATCACAACACAGTCAGAGGTCAAGGTTAAGTGAACAGCGACGCTCAAGACGCGTCGATTCAACCGAATCACACAAGTTCAACAGTCAAATCTGGCAAATTATTGTATATACCGGTGCTCATTGTTGCAATCAAGGTGCTCCTGCGATGTAAAAGGACGCGTCCTTTTCGTACGAAAAGGAAACCTGCTAGAGTAGTTTTACTGACAGACTAGTCATGGCATTGTACGTACACAGCCAATGGGAGAGCAGCATTGTCAGCAAACACATACCTATGTAAGTTGCATGCATGTAGCAGCTGCTGCATGTAAAACACCTGCAACTATACCTATGTGACAATGAGCAACTCTAAAGCCTGGGCATTGATATCTTTTCAAAAGTGACAAAGCAGCATTGCACAGTGCTGCTGACTGTGTGTTCACTTGAGGAGTCGATAGTGTTGGAATAGTTGATGATGATAGGCAGACGGCAACAGGAGTGCAGTGCCATCAGCAGTGAATCTGAGCAGCTTCCTGGTCAGGCCTTGCTACTCTGGCTCTGATGTGGTTGACTGCCTCATTAACTGCCACCTCCAAAGCACTGCCCTTCCTGAGCTTGCACTTGCGCAGGCCATCCTCAAAGGACATGTTGATCCTGCTCTGACCAACCATGTTGAAGTCGTGCTTTCCATAGAAGACGACAAACTGTCTGTCTGCGGGTGATGAGTCTGCGTGATCATTCAGAAGGTCCAGCTGCTCAGCTGTTGGCCTCTGCATCTGCATGGTCACAGACACGCCTGTGAGTTGAGGCAGAAGCAAAGATGATACAGTAAATCCTGTGCTATGTTACACTGGCATGTGCATGTAGTAGCCTTGATGACATGTCGCACTCAGTGACTTGTAGCACACTGCACGTATCCTTCTGCATGTGACAACTGCACCACTGCACATAGCTGTTGCCCTAGTGCAATGCTGCAGAGTGAGCATGATGATCAACTCTCACTCAGCACTGTCTGGTTTTGTGAACTTCCAGACATGCTGCGCCACTGCACGCTTACTCTTCTCATACTGTAGGTAATCTGGAAAGAGCAAGAGTTAAGGGTACCTCAGCAGGCCATGCAGCATAGTTGCCAACCCTGGCAAAGACAAGCCCATCTTCCTGTGCCTGAGCAATCTCTGCCGGGCTCAACTGAGGAAGTGGCGAGTGAGTCTCAGCTGAGCGCTTTGCTGCACGCTTCTTGGCGGGCGCTCCAGACCTCTGCTTCTTGCCTGTCCCAGCCTGAGCAGTCTGAGGAGGAGTGGGTGTAGTTACAGGAGCAGCTGCCTCAGAAGCTGATGACTCGTCTTGGACTCTGCGCTTCTTTGCTGGATTGACATCTCCAGTCTGTGACTCTGCGGGTGACATGCTGGGGGCAGCTGAGTGAGCAGCTGCAGCTGGTGACTCACTTGTGCTCTTGCGCTTCCTGCCACGCAACCCTCTGCCTGCCAATGGCCTTGATGTGGTGCGCTGAGTGAGGGTGGATGGGGGTGACTGATGCCTCAGCACTGCAGCTGTGTTGGCAGACTCATGGGAGTGCGTCACACTAGGTGCTGTGGGCTGCTGCAGCTGTGGGAAGGGAGTGTTGTTTTCAGAAGCTCCCTCGGTGTCTGCTTGCGTGAGAACTTGATCAAAGTCAAGGGCATCCATGAACTGGAACTGGTTGTTGGTGTCCTGGGGTGCCGCAGCAGCATTTGTGTCTGGGACTTGCAGCTGCGGATGCTGGGGTGATGTCTGCTGCAGATCTATAGCTGGCAATGGAATGTCTGGCACAGCATCCATAAGCAGGGATCCCACGAAATGGTCATACTCATGAGGGGGAAGTGTGGCAGAGCCCACAAAAGGCAGTGAGTCAGCTGGGAAGATGGAGGTTGCTGATGTCTCAGACGAGGCCTGCGGTGGGGAGTGAGCCATGCATAGTGTTTGCTGCAGCAAGCTGGAAGGTTGTTTGGCGTAGTTGGCTGCCTGTCTGAAATGCAGGCCTCCAATGGTGACGTATTGCTCCACTGATGGGTTGACCTGTTGCGTCTGATTGTACAACTGATCATAGTATGAATTCCTTGTCTCCAGGTCTCTGTAGAAGCCTGCAAGTAACTGGAAGATGAGAGTCTGCCGTAGTCTGACAGCCTTACACAACCTTTGACAGCACAGACATACAAGGCTCACCTGCCAATGCGATACCCAGCTCATCCTTGGTGTCCCGCTCGTCAAACCTCGTCAACGCCGGAGGTGCGCGCCTCAAGCCCGAACCTTCATTGTTGACGGTGTAGTAACTGCCCACGGCGTGCTCGTTTGCCGCAAACTTCTGAAAACCTGCAGGAGAGCAGCTTGCATAATTGTCGTGCAAATGAGAGCGCAGTGCAGCACCAATCAGACGGTCTGCCGGACTAGACGTGCCTGATTGCCAGGACATGCCGGACAGGGAGTTGACAGTCGACTGCACTCCGACACCAATCATGGAGCGATCAAAAGATTCCAGGAGGCGTCTACAAAGAAGCTGATTTGGCAGCAGTTGCGGCGAGATCACCAGGCGCTTTGATGACGAGATCCTTGCAGTTTTGCTGACGTTAGTGTGTCAGAGTGTCCCGTTTTGGGGTTTTCAGAGTCTCGTTGAATCTGAATCATACTGTTGCAGCATTTCTGGTCCCCGTTTGTCGAGTCAAGTGCAGCATGGACAGCAAACTTTTGTGAGCAATTTTGTCATTGACATAGGAGTGCAGCTGTCAAATCCTTCTGGCAACTCCAAGCAGCTTTGCAGCAGACTTCCAAACAAAGTGAAATGGATTGTCTGCCATACATGCCAACGTGCAGCAATATGAGCCTAGATACCCTGGAGCTCCAGGGCCCCAGCAGTACATGACAGCCTCTGGGCATCACTGAGTCAGACACAAATGTTGCTGATCCAACAGTGCAGGGATGCAAACACGTCATCATCAAGCATATTGGCTCACAAAGCAAGACTAGTCGACAGGCAGCAATGCAATAAACACCCTAGTGATCACAGTAGCATTTTGTTTTATGCAGCTCAACTTGAAAGCTGCATATCTCTACTGTGGATAGAAAATCTGCACATTACGTGGAGCAATTTTGTCTTGTGTACACCTATGCACACGCCTGACTTGTAGTGCTACTGGACCAGTTTGTGTTGATGAGAGCACTTCGGCACAAAGGTGGCGTCATGATCACATTGAGACCTGAGCACTAGCCAAACATTTTTGCGTAGGTTGCACGCTGCTTCTTCTCTGCTGCAGTCCTGCTCTGCCTGGCCTTTGCAAGCTCTTTAGGAATGGCAGGATCATTGCTATCAAGCTCTAGTGCCTTTGTGAAGCACTCTATTGCATCATCCAGCTCCTGCAGGCGAAAAAGTCGTCCTTCTCACACCAGAGCACTAGGCACTTTACACTCCAAGACACAGAGCAGCTTAAAAAAGGTGCCACCATCTGATCACTTGTTTCCAGAAACTATGATTAGGGAGTTGGCACAGAACCTTTCCTGAACTCATTGCACAGTCGCACAAATATCTGATCAACCATGTACATGTTTCAACAATGCACAGTGATTGAGCAGTCATCACTGTGCACGACTCATCACTTATGCAAGGAAGCCAACCATTTTGACATACATCTGCGGGATGCAATTCACAAAGAAGCACAATGCAGCGGAATCTCACCCTGACAGCCACATGCGCCTGTCCTTTCCTGAACAGAGCCTTGGTGTTGGTGCTGTCTGTCTGCAGCACATTGTGGCAGTCCATGATAGCTTCCCTAGGCTGCTGCAACTTCAGACTGCATGCTGCTCTGTTCAACAAACATGGCACAGCCACCGCCTTGAGCTGTTGTGAGACCTCAGCGTTGCTGCTGGAGAGCTCCTGAACCATGCCGGCATCTGGTGAGGTCATTTCTGCTAGGTAGGACAAAGCTTTGGTGTATTTCTTGATGGCGCTGCTGTGCTCCCCCTGCACAATGGCACCAAAACTTGTGGCTCTCTCTGATTGAGCTGGTGCCATGCATCAGTGTTTGGAGTCATGCAAGTTACCAGTGCCTGGAGTCATGCAAGTTACCAGTGCCTGGAGTCATGCAACTCACCAGTGTCTGGAGTCATGCAACCAACCAGTGTTACATCCAGATTTATTTCTCTACAAAGCGGCCAGCCATCACAACCTAGGGGGCCTGCATGTCAAGGCTGCCCGCAATACCACAACAACATATTCAGAAAATTGCAGACTGCTTGTCACTGTCAGATCACATCAGACCAAACTGATAAAAGCCACTCATGTGCCATGACGCGAATCGATGTTGCATACATGGGCTGTGGCCTTGGTAGCCTAGCTACCTTTTTATAGAGGTCGTTGCCCAGTGCTTTGATGTCAGTGGCAGCTTTGACCCGGAAAGCAACCTCGCTTTCTCCTTCTGGGATGTCTGCATCATCTGCATACTGTGGGTATGGGTCCTCATCCTGCAACAGGTTTGAACTGTTGTGTCAAAGAGAGTGTGCAACAGGTTTGAACTGTTGCGTACAAGAGAGTGTCTGATGATACAACAATACAAATGTCAGGGGCATCGTTGTAGCACTGTTTTTTTTATAACGGCGCAAGCTGTACAGCCCCAAGACAGAATAAAGTTGGCGTGCAGAAGGCAGCTGTGAGCCTGTGTCACAGCCCAGTAAACAACATAACCTGACTGTGTTGTTACCTCGTAATTGCCGTAATGCAAGGAAGGCTTATGCACATTGCAGGTGTGGCAAACATGATTGAGCACCTGATGCAAGCATGCATGCTTGCATGCTTGCATTCACTCAGCATAAGCACATGCCTGAATTGGTTGACACGATGACATTCTGAAGTACCTGTGTAGGTGGGTAGAAATCAGCACCAGATGGCAGCTCCCCACAGTCCTTGATGTAGCACTCATGGGTGGGCTTGTCACCCTCTTCAGTGGCCACGTTCTCTAGCTCACGCACCACACCATAGCCCTGTGTTGCGCAACTGTATTGTAGTATCATTGCCAGGCAACTGCCCAGAGCAAGCAATCTCACAGGCATGTGCATGTCTCCATGTCTGGGGTGATTGCATCTGGGTAAGGCTAGGATTGTAGAGGCAGCTACCATATCTTGCATTGCCCAAGATAAGAGCCACAGTGTGCAACACACCACAATGTACAATACACCTCAACTACTTCTCCACATCTCCACACTGAAAGCACCTCAAGACATTACACATGCCATGTCAGCAAGCTGAGGCAACAAATGAATTAGTGAACATTATGCCTTTGCAAAGGTGAATAGCGTGGTGCTCCTACTCGCAGAACTTGGCCAAAGACGACATGCTTGCCATCTAGGTGGGGAGCGGGGACAGTGGTGATGAAGAATTGACTGCCATTGGAGTTGGGCCCAGCATTGGCCATGGAGAGCAGTCCAGGCTTCTCGTGCGTGAGCTCAAAGGTTTCATCCTCAAACTTAGCTCCGTAGATGGACTCTCCTCCCCTGCATGTTTGGCAGCAGAGCATGGCAGTAAAATCAACATGCTGATGATTGCTATAAAGGTGTCTATGAGCTGAACGTGTGTCACCACTCAGGACCATGGTGATTTCTGCTGTCTCGCTCAAAAAGCCAGGTGCTGCTGCGGCTGCTTTGTACCCCAGCACTGCTTAGCGCTGCTTACAAGTTTTGCTGGCACTTGCCACCATTTGCAAATCACTAGAGAGAGCAAGACTCACGTGCCGTTCTTATTAGAGAAGTCCCCACCCTGGATCATGAACCCCTTGATGATCCTGTGGAATGGAGACCCCTTGAAGTGCAACGGCAGGCTTGTACCTTTGCCAATGCCACCTTCTCCGGTGCAAATCTGTCGAAAATTCTCTGCGGTCTGGCAAAGACTGTCGTTGCTGCTTTGAGATCGAGCTGTTGTACTCTGAGCCTTTGAACGGCAAACAGGAAAATGAAAAGCTTCATTCAACAACATAGCACCTTAGGAGCAATGTCATTATAAACCTCGAACACAACTCTCCCTAGATCTTCCGTTCCAGTCGGGCCCCCCTTCACGGCCACATCAAAATACACGATGGGGTTGGCTTCATCTCGCCTTTCATGCCTTACTCTCGGCATGCTCAATCAGATCGTACGCAAGATGCTTTATGCCACAAGTTGATTTGTAGATTGGCCTGCATAAAACCTGAAACGCCGGTCTGCAAAAAGAATCATCAGACGCTTCATCTTAGCTAATTGCTATAGGCAGCAATGATGACAGACACGAACAAGCGCAGCATGACCCTCTCGCCATGCTGCGGACGATTCGCTGCAGGACGATTCACATACAGTAGGCGTACGAAGCTATCGTCAGCCGCACAGGCGTGCAGCAGCATTTGCATTGCGTGTATCAGTGCATGAGCATATTGGAGGTTTGCAAAAGGAGTGATCGCTGACCTTGCACCTCACTGCACGATTGTCGTCTTGGAGAGGTCACAAACCTTACAGAAGTAAGACTCGATCCACAGCTCAATTCTGCAAACGACACTCCTGTTCTGATTGTGTGATTGTCGCCGGATAGGCAGTGCTGTCACGCACCCCAACAGATTAGATGACGAAATCTGACTCTGCCACCCAAGCTGCACCTCGGCGGTCGACAAGGACGAAGACGAAGCGGCCCGCGGAATCTGAGGCAGAGCAATCAGAGGAAGAGGTGCCAAAAGCAAAAGCTGCTAAAAAGCGTGTTCCTGCAGCAAAACAGCAAGCAGGCGCAGTCGAGGACAAGCCTGCCTCCAAGCGAAGACAACGCAAGACACAGCCAGCAGCGGCGAAGCAGCCCAATGCAGCTGAACAAGACCTTCCTAAGCAAGCAGGCACGGCTTCAAAAGCAAGCAAAGCTGCCAAACAGAGCGGGCAGAATGCCACACAGGCTGCTACTGCACAGGCAGAAACAACAATGCAAGGAAAGTCTGACTCAGCAAAAGCAGCGAAACAGGAGAGAGGCAAACCAGCAGCAGGTTGTACAGAATCTGAACCCTCAGGCAGCAAGCAGTCAGCAGCTGCCGATCCTGCTTGCCCCAAGGCTCACACAAGCACAGTAGCAGGCGAAGCTGATGTCATGCTCAACCAGACTAACATAGGTGCAAACAACAACAAGTTCTACAGAATGCAGCTGCTGCATGAAGGTAGCTCTGAGCACTGGCTGTGGACCAGATGGGGCCGAGTTGGTGACAAGGGCCAGACACAGCTGCAAGGGCCCTTTGACGCTGACACTGGCCTCAGGGAATTCAAGAAGAAGTTCAGGTCAGGTCATGTGCTTCACCCAAGCAGTGATACAGCATTCAGGCAGCCTTGCCTGGAGCTACCTGCTGGCATGAATGTGCTCCATCTGTCTTACATTCAGCGATACAGAATCTGGTCTGCCAAGCATCAACCCTAAGTGTAGTTTACTGTAGTGCTATTGCATGACATCTTGGGCAGTTTTGAACAAACCCAGAAAAATGTCAGGTACCGGTTGGCTGTCGAACCATTCATGCAAACTGATTGTTTGAAAGCAACAATGGGCTGCATCAGCAGAGCAACACCACAGCCCTGATGAGGTTGAGGCTGGTTCCTGCAGGTCCAAGGTTGGGGCTGCATTTGAAGACAAAGAGGAAGCACGCAAAGTGAGATCCGGCAAATACAGCCTGGTGGATTTGGATTCCTTCCAATCCCCACCTGTGTCCCCAGGCGCCAGCAAGCCACATACCATCATCAAGTAAGTCCCATGGCGAGCGTTAGCCCTTGATGCTTATTCTGTCAGAAACCCCAAAATTGATGACCGAAACTGAGGCCCAGTCTGTCAGCATGGTCAAAATCGCTAACAAGTGCCAGCATTTGCAAAGCCTAGTCCAACTAGTCTGGTGGCAAGCCCATACCCTGCATGATAGCTGGTCTGAAAGTACCCTCCACATATGTATCCTCTATATAGAGGGGCCAACACCCAGCTTTGGCTGCTTTGCATGTCAGCGGGTTTCTATCTGACAGCATTGTTGTACAACGCTATTTGTTTACTTGCGGCAAATCTTGAGGCATAGCCAAACGTGCAGCCGCTTGACTCTGTCTGGCTCATGCCCAAAGCATGGTGCAGTTGTGCTGTGCCCTCCCTTCTGACCCTCTCATCACAGTCAGGGAAGTCTGTAGGCTAGGAATGGCATTCACTTGTGCTGCAAGCTACTGACGCACGTCTAATGCACATCCTGTCCAATGCATGCACGCACAAGCATGTACTGCACCCCTTGTTTCACTCGCTGTTGCAATGTCAAACCAGGTTGAAGAAGTAGGGGGCTCAGGGTGCACATCTTGACTTCAGTTTGCAGAGCACATTATTTCCTTCTTCTTTGATGCCACCAAATGCTACGGTTCAAGCTGTGCTACAGGCCAGTGGTGGAGTTTGAGGAGAGCAAGCTAGAGGGCCCAACCAAGGAGTTCATGGAGCTCATCTTCAGTGACATCATGTTCCAACAAGCCATGCAGGTCACCCCCCTGCCGTCCCGCTGATGCTCCGTCTGTCTGTCTGTCTGTCTGTTTGTCTGCCTGCCTGCGCCTGCTTATCTGTCTGTCTGTCTGTCTGCCTGCTTGTTTGTTCGTCTGCTTCTCTGTCTGTGCTTGCTATGCAAGTGGGCATGCTGCATGCATGTGTGCCGATGGTTGGCCTGATGAACATGCAATCTGCTGTCAGCAGCTTTGTTGTTTTGCAACAGACCTGTCAAGTATGCGTGCTTCTTTGAGCTGATGCTTGTACTTGATGTGATCACAGACTTTGCCCAGGCAAAGGCATTAGCAAGGTAAGGTGCTGATGCTGATAGACACTGACAACCCAAACACCTTGCCAACAGGAACCGCCTCAGTGCCCCAGCTTATCATACAAAGTGGACTAGATTTATCAGAGACATGACTGTGCCTACCATATGAGTCTCTGTTGCTTTCATGCAAGCATCAGTTTCTGTGTCACAGTCTACAACATGACTGTCTGTGTCTCCTGAGTGGGTGGGCACTGCAGGAGTTTGACATTGACACTGAGAGGTTGCCTCTGGGTCAGCTGAGCAAGGAGCAGGTGCAGAGGGGCTATGACGTCCTGGAAAGAATCAGAACTGCCCTCAACAGTGGGGGAGAGTCACTGGAAAGACTGTCTTCAGAGTTCTACCAGGTCAGCACCACTGCCAGTCCATGGGTCTTGTTCTTTCCCGATTTGCAATGGAGGGCTTTGTGGAAGGTTGTTTACAAAACACAATCCCCACAGAGTTATCTGGGGATTGCATGGATATGCATGACAGACTGAATACACAAATGAAAGCGCATGCTTGGCTTTGTCGGTTGCAAACATTGTTGGCTACCTGTGATGCTCACACTGAGTTGTAATCACTGTTGGCTACCTCTGAGGGTCACTCAAGACTGCCCAAACACACCACTTGTTGCAGCAATATTGGGCCAATAAATCACAAACAGCTGCACACCCCAAATGTTGGCAACTCACCAGTCAGTCAGTCGATTTTCACTTCCTGTGTTCAAGAACCATCAGGGGAGTCATAGGACAACACCTGGACAACATCTCAGCAAGATACCATTGCAAGATACCACATGTGACCATGTAGGTGATTCCTCACAATTTTGGGCGTCAACGGCCGCCAATCATACACTCACAGCGCATGGTGGAAGACAAAATCCGCATGTGTGATGTCCTCAGTGACATTGAGGTGGCACAAGACCTGCTGGACCCTAAACAGCAGGAAGAAGAGCAGAAGGTGGAGCTGCAGCCGCACCCCGCAGACGAGAAGTACGCCAGCCTGAAGGCTGATCTCCAGATCATCCAGCCAAAGGAAGAAGAGTACAGGATCGTGGAGAAGTACTGTCAGGTGGGGAGTTAAATCAGCGTAATCAGCTGTATGTAGTCGGCATGTGTTGGACTGTGCTGTGTGCACTCTTTGCAGATATCCTACACGAGGCTACAAGGCTGTTGTAAGAATGCTGGAGAAGACGGATTTGTATCTTCAACTGACTGACCAGACTGTACAGGTGTGCCATGGCAGTCACCATTCAGCTCCAAAACATCAGTACTAAGTGTTTGTAATGCTGTTATGGGAACTTGTCTCCTGGGTGTTTGGTCTGAAATAGGCTGTGACCCACGGCTGAGGAGAGTCATGGTAGATGAATGACACCTAAACATGCCCACCTTTTGCCAAGCTCATGCCCAGGCCCAGTTGGATGTCTCTGGAGCTGTAGACAATCTAGTGTTTGTAATTGTTTTTCTCCATTTTATACCTTACAATCTGGGGTGTGGAGCCAGTTGTAAACCCTGGCTTGAGGTGTAGTGCGTGTTTCATTGCTATCTGTACTCTAAAGCTTAAGACAGCCCAGTGCTTATCATGGTCTATCATTTGGCCTGACTCAATGGTTGTCATGGCCTCAGCTGTCTGTCTGTTTGTCTGTCTGCGTGTCTAGCTTGTCATGGAATCCTGTAGCCTGTGTGCCTCAGGCTGCATGATGTGGCCATCAACAGCCTCTTGCAGAGGGAGAGATGGTTTGTTCAGCAGCCACAGCTTTTGCTGGATGATGTGTGGTATTGGCGTCAGCCTTGAAAAGTTGCTCATAGTGATGCTGCTCACAAAAAAGCATAACAAATGCATTTTGCAAGATTCATAAAGCAAATTCATAAGGCAAGCTCCAAAGCGCCCAAACTTTATGTTTACTTTGCACTTCTCAATGACAACAACAGCAAGCAAGCTGTCACGGACATGTGTGAAACTGTTTGTGTATCAGTATGAGACATGCTTACAAAAGCTGGCTGCTGACAAGACTGCATGCTGCAGGCAACAGGCTCCGGGCAGCAGCTGATGCATCTGTGGCGCGTGGACAGACACTCTGAAGCCGCCGGCTTTGCCAAACACAGCAAGCTGGAAAACCGGCGGCTGCTGTGGCACGGCACCAACATTGCAGTGGTTGCTGCTATACTGAAGGCGGGGTTGAGGATTATGCCCCATGCCTGTGGGAGGGTAGGAAGGGGGTTGTACCTGGCTAGTGAGCAGAGCAAGAGTGCTGCCTATGTCAGCCCTGGACGAAAGGGGAATACCTTCATTGGGGTGAGGCTCTTCAGGGCTCGTTATGACCATCATAGACATCAGGCATTCCAAGCCTGAGCATGTGTGCAGTCATCATAGGTGCATTCACTAGTTCATTCATTGCATGCATCAAACATGTATCTTTCCCTAGAGGTGTTCACAGCCCTAATAAGCTGCCTGTTTGGGGCATAGCTTTGGCAGTCAGCGTACCAATAACATGTCTTCAAGGCTTCAACTTGAAGCGTTTTAAATCAGACTGAATAACCAACCCTTGCAACTAGGACCAGGGCGTCTTTGGCCTTCAGCTTTACAGAACAAAAGCTCATTAGGCAGCCATGCATCCAAAATGTCCTAGCTATGTTCAGACATGGCAAACACTTAGCACTGATATTGACCAGGATATTGACACCATTGGCACATCTGTACAGCCTAGGGGTTGGCTGAGAATGCGTATTGTTCTCCTCGCTCCTCTTAGCCACCTGAACCTCAATAGACCAAGCAAGGTGTATCCGTGTCCCAAAATAAATCATAGCTGTGCATGATGACTCTTGATGCAAATCACTGCTGTTGTGACTGTGGGTTCATTTTGACTGTGTCTGTGTCTGCAGGTGATGTTTCTGGCAGAGGCTGCCTTAGGAGAAGAGCATCACATCACTCGGGATGACTCTTCTCTGACTAAAGCCCCTGCGGGTTTTGATTCAGTTGTTGCCAAGGGTCGTTCCGAGCCAGATCCTACCCAGGACGTCAAGCTTGACATTGAGGGCAGCTCTGTGAAAGTGCCCCAGGGCAAGCCAGTGCAAGTGCCCGAGTATAACAGCAGCAGCTTCACTCAGAGCGAGTACCTGCTTTATCAAGAGAGCCAAGCTAGGATTAGATACATGCTGACCATGAAGTTTAGTCATGCTGGCGGCTGGCACTGATGTTTCTGTATGACTGCTGCACAAGCAAATCATGTTTTGGCAGCATGTAAGATTCATACAGCGTGTCAGCGCTGAATCATGGCGGAGACTCGCTATAAAGTATTGTCACTCATCCATGTTGCCTTGTTTCCTTGATAGATGTCGACAATCCCAAGGATGTACTGGTCTGCAGAGCCTTTCACATGCCTGGATCATACAAATTCCATGTTACCTTGTTTATGCGGTACGATGCATTGTCTTATGCATCAGCTGCCTGCAGTTGCATGATCTACCGGTAGGTGTAGTGATGCATGTAAGAACAGGATGGGTAATGAATGCATACAATTGAAGTTGCAGGCTCAGGGCTTACAACTCCCTAAGCTGCTCACTGCATGGTTGCTGCAGCATGTGACAGGGGGGGAAAAAAGTATATGCCTTTCAGCATTACTCCTGCGTTCCTGTGTCTAAATTTCTGTTCAAGTGTCTGCTTGTGCATGATTGCACTTTTGAAGCCTCGTGCCGAGGGCTGTTTCATTCTGCTGGAGATAATAACTGACACAAATTCCGATCCCAGTTCTACATGCGGTTCCTTGATAGATTGCATCTTACATACACGTTTTCAAGGAGACACTGATTTGCAGTTCTACATGCGATTTGCTAGTGCTTGAGGCCAATCGTCAGAAGCGTCAGCTTTGACCGGGCAGCCAGCAGCTGACTCCTGAGGCTGAGGCTCTGATCACTCAGCCATTTATGATCCGGCTGGCAAGACTTGATGCAGGCTTTGCTTCATGGCGTAGTGAAGTTGCAAAGTTGGCATGTGGCTGACCACATGGATCCCCAATGTCTAATCAGCGCTGATGCCATGACAGTGTTACTGCAGTCAAAGCCTGAGGTATAAGTTCTCACTCTCATCAGTGCCAAGCTTGCAAAAATCTCAAATAAATATGAATGTCTTCAGATCAGTAGAAAAAAAGCTGCGCTTGTCAGCAGCAGTAAAAGAATGGGCGTTAAGTAAAAAATAGCATGTGCAATGGCACAGCGCGACGTCCAAAATGCCAGACATTCGGCACACACACACACACACACTCTGATCCAGTTCAATAACAATCAATGCACAAAGCAACACTTAGCTTATTGTACAAATCTCTCTAAGACAGGAAGCTTACGTGTCTGAAAGAGAATTGCCTGAACAGTTTTGCAGTGGACCAAATGCAGCATGAGGAGCAAACAGAGCGCACTATTGCCATCACATGCAGAACACAGCCTAGGAAAATCAAATGCATTATTGAGCAAGTACAAACCAACGCACCTGTGCCACATGCATACCTCAAAAATGCGGGTCTTGCCATGTGACAGCCTGTCTTGCACATGTGTGTCATGAACTAGTTGTGATACACAGGCACAACAAAATCTTTTTGCACTGGCTTAGTGCCTGCATTGGCCCTTTTGCTCCTACGACTCCTGTTGTTTGCAGGCACACCCTTCAATATGACTGCTGAACGGGCTGCCTTATGCAAGCCCTGTGACTTCTCCAAAGCTGCAGCTTCTGCTTTCATGGCCACAACTTCTTCCTTTGTTGCAAACCTGCCTTTGATGCGAGGTCTCACTTCAGCATATGCTTTGCGGCTCTCATACCGGATGGTCTTCTCAAATGTACGGCGCTTGCGCTTTTCACGATACCTGCAGCTTAAATTGGATGTCAGCTCCCGGCTGTACCCATCCCAGCATCCCAGCATACATGCAAGTAAGGCATGCATGGCATGGAACGCATCTTCTCAGTCGTTGGCTTGTAACCCTCACAATGTATAGCAGCCAAAGACTGAACTTGCAGAGTAAACAGCGCTATTTAATGATGCCCACTGATGCGGGGCTATCTGATGTGTGTCTGTGATGAATCATCTACCTGGCAACTCTTGCCTCCCGGTCCATGGGTTTCTCGTCACCCACACGTAACACCTCTTTTGGTACAGTGTACGAAGCAGCTGATGCAGGTCGTTGGGTAGCTGCTGCCTGTGGAACTTGAGAGGTGGGGACTATGTGCATTTGCATGCTAGCAGCATGAGAGGATGTGGGAATGAAATGGCTGGGGGCTCTTTGGTCTTGCCCACACAGGCCCCTTTTGCTGAAGGCAGGCGACAGGAGGTCCTGGTCATAGCTGGCAAAGTATGGGTTGATGCATGCTGGGATGGTCGACATGCTTGACTGCATGTCCATGGTGTCGAACATGTTGAAGCTGTGGTTGTACATGCTGTCTGATGCTGTCTGAAGCCCACTGCTGCTGCTGCCTGTAGGAGAGAGGTCTGGTACAACCCCTGCAGAGCAGCAGCTGCAAGACTGAATACATGCGGTGCTGGTAGAACAGCTCCAAGCACAGTGTATAATGTTAGACATCTTGCAAATGTATCTCACCGTCAGAAGGCGACTGGAGAAGAGAGCTGTCCATGCGATTGAGACCCATACTGAGCTCACTCAAATCTCCACTAAACCCTCTAAAGACCTGCAACGAAGCTTCAAACTAAGACCATGGTAAGACACACATGCTGTGGACGCAACACAACAGAGACATTACGTGCTTACGTCGTTATTTTGTTCATATGGAGAGCATGCCGCTCCGTTTCCTGCACGTCCCTGTAGTTAACACTCGAGTTTGAGTCAAAGCAAGACGGGAGGGGAGGGGCAGGGGAAAACCACTACAGATAGTAAGTTGCTGCAACTCCCCAAGCCTCTAAATCGCTCACTTGCGTATAGTGCGGGTTGCTTGCTGCCTGTTCGTTACTGCCATGCACCAATGACTCAGTGCTATGGCCAGACAGTGCAGTACAGGCTGCCGCGCCTATCTGAGCCTGCTCAAGCTTTACTTGCGCCTGATCCCGCCACCTCGGCTGGAAAACAGGGACTTGCTCGTCACTGTCCCGCTGTCGCTTGCCGCCAGCGTGATCGCTCGTTTGACCATCGCATGCTGACTCGGAGTTGGTGTATGTGGGCACGCAGAAGGCGCTGTCTTGGCTATACTCCATTTCAGCTCAGCCTTTCTTGCCTAGCGTCGGTGTGAAAATGCACGAAGTCGAAGCGCGGTGCACTGGCACGAACCTCCGACAACCTTACCCACTTAGGCTGCATGTAGAGTCAGCCACGAAAGCTTTCGTCGGAACCGTTGAGCGGCTGAAAGGTCATAGGGGCCCACGTGGGATGCAGCTTTGGCTTACAGCAAACTGGCGTCATTGAGCGCACAGACGCATCACAACATATGCGTTCCCAGCAACAATGACGCACTTCTGACTGACACCACGCCTATATGTGGGTACGTATGGTGCTGTACAGGTGATCAGACAACATGTGAACCAGACCCACATACTGGACTCAAGGTTTGAGCTACAGCACAGCCTTGCAGGTCAAGAATATGCCACCAAGAAATGAGGCAGCAGACCAAAGAATGAACATAAATGTCTCAAAAAAAGCGTGCTGAAAGAGCCCCTGCAATCCATTAGCTGCCTCACCTGCCGAAAAATCAGAAACAAATTGCGAACACGCAGGACAGCTAGTTCTTACCCACAAGCCAGTCTGTTCAAGAATGCCAACCCTGTTGGATTGACGGGGTGCTGGCCCTAAATGTCCTGACACTGCTGCAGCCTCTGCTGAGTCACAGGCACCCATATCAAGCACTGATTCAACCAGGTCCAGTCCAAAATTGGCAAGGAAAACACCTAGATTTTGGGCTCCTTGATGAAAGGATGCTTGAGAGCATCTTTAGGGGTGATGCGCTTGTCAGGGTCCAGAGCCATCATGCGCTCCAGCAGGTCAGCCAGCTGCGCCACCTTCTTGCGGTCTCCTTCTGACCCAGCTAGCAGCCCAGCAAAATCCTTCTTCACATGGGGTGCAGCAATGGTTCTGCGAATCTGCAGAGACAGGACAGCAGATTTGAGCTTAGAATCTGTGAGTGCAGGGTGACAAAGAGACAGGCATGGCAGCATAGCAGAGCTATGCTTGTGTGAAGGACCCAAGTCGCATTGATTATGTCATCGGTTTACGTAACACATGACAGGTTGCAGCATTCAGTACTGTGGTGCACGCATAGCAGTAGTGCAACATGGCAGCTGGCACTGCACGGAAATCATTGCATTGCAAGCCAGCATCACTGTGCAGTTGCAGAGGCTCACAATGCAAGTAAGCACCATTGAAAGGAGACACTGTGAGATACATGTGAGTGTGTACATTGATGACGGGCGTGCGCATGCTTACCGGCCGCTTGGTGACAGCATCCTCTTCCAGCATTGCAAAGCTCATGTTTGGGTCATCCTCAAAATGCCTGCACCCACAACAGTACTTACTCCAGAGGAAGCAGAAAACACAACAATGCCATGCTAATGCATGATGTGCTTTTTCGCCACCGCAGACACTAAGAACTGACTGAGGTACTGACTGAGAATGAAATGCCTCAAGTGAGCGTGCGCCACACTGGTAAGCTGCCAGCAAATCAGGAGTGGTCAACCTGGGCTCTGCTCATGACATAGCCCCACATGCATACAGCAGGACACGCAACATGTGCGGCCTAGATGCAGCAGGACATGCAACATGTGCGGCCTAGATGCAGCAGGACATGCAACATGTGCCACCTAGATGCAGCTGCAGACCTGTCAGTGAAGGCTCCCTTCTTCAGCATCTTCTTGGGGAAGGGCCCCTTGACATCCATGATCAGCTTCAGCATTTCGTTGTTGGTCTTGCCTGGGAACAGGATCTTGCCAGTGAATAGCTCATAGATGACAGATCCCACGCTCCAGATATCAAGGGCGTGATCTGCAGCACAAGGCAGGGACTGTGAACGCCATAAATGACCAAGAGGCTTGCTGAGTCATGTATACACACTGTGTGGTGCAAGCCTTGCTTGAATGCTGACTGCATTGGAGGTATACACCACCAACCAAGCTGACACATGCAGGCGTACGCAGCAAATGCAACACAGCACAGCACCTGGCAAACTGTCAGTTGACTAGGCATCAGTGTTGCAGAATTGAGACGCACATGACCAGCAGGCAATGAGCTGAAGCACTAACCTCGCTCCGCCACACATGAAACAGAATATAACAACTGAGCTTCGGCATCTGAGCTTTGGCAACTGGGCTTACCATACTTGAGACCAAGAATGACCTCAGGAGCTCGATAGAATCTGCTGACCAGGTAGGGCGTGATCTCATTGTCCCCAGAAAACATGGCGCTGCCAAAGTCAGCCAGCTTGACCATAGTCCTGCTGGCACTGACCAGGATGTTGTCTGGCTTGACATCAGCGTGCAGCACTCCACAGTTACGCAGGTGGTACAGGGAGATCAGCATCTGGGCTGAGTACTTGGACACTGCTGCAATGTTGAGACCGATGCCCCGGCCGTACTTCTTTGTCAGCTCGCGCAGGTTGATGTCCTGCAATGATGATGTAGGGATGATGAGTGTAGAATGATGCAGGGATGATGAGTGTACTGAGATGAGTAGTAGACTATGATGAGTGTACCTGGATGATCAGTGTAGGTTGTGCCCTTGGAATGGGCAAGGAGTGCAATGAGAGTGTGATGCCGTGCAAAAAGCACTGCTGGAAGGCAAGAGCCAAACAAAACGAGCGGACAAGATCACAGTTCATCACCCAAACAGTCATTGAGACAGATATGATGCATACCCTGACGCACAGCAGCTGTGAGGGTATCTTTGTGACAAACATCATCGCCATCAATGTTGAGTCCAAGCAAGACAGGTGACTGATGCTGCTGATGTATTGCTGACACAGCTGACAGGCATGCTGCCTGTAAGGCAGCCTCAAGACTGAGCTTGACAGGACACAGCTGTAGTAGGGTAAGCACAGCGCAGGCAGCAGAGAGGCATACCATGGCTTCAAAGGCCATGCACAGGTGACCACGGTAGTCAAAGGTGCGTAGCAGCTTGATGCAGTGGCGCCGGCCCTCTGGGTCTGCACCTGACAGCTTCCTCAACACAATCTGCAAAGACAGGTGGCTTGAAGAGTCAGTTGCTTAGACATGAGCGCAACACAAGCTGCAAAGAAAGGTGAACCCAAGAGTCTGTTGGCAGTGACTTGAAGAGTCAGCTGCTTTGACATGAGCGCAAAACAAGCTGCAAAGAAAGGTGACACAAAGAGCCTGTTGGCAGTGGCGTGAACAGTCAATTGCTTTGACATGAGCATATGACCTGTGCACTGTACACGACAAGGAGAAACAGAAAGTTGACGGCGGGGCTATAGGCAAAAACACGACCAATGAGGTAAGGTGCATGGCGTGGCAGATGGCAGAAGCAAGCGTGCTGTGAGTTCCCTGTAGGTTGATTGTCTCCCAAGGCATTGCACACTGAGCCATTTGCAGGTGAGATAGGCAACCAAGCTTTCAAAGATAAATTTGCACACTCATGGATCATGTCTGGTGCAGTGACTAACATGTCTGTGAACAAGCCAGGTCATTGACCATGCCTGTGAACTGCATGTGTGTTGCATTGAACATCATGGCAGATCATGCTTGCAGGTTGTTGGTCAATGGAGACAAACCCACCTTCTCAGTTTGAGCAGCCTTGTACATGGTCTCGTTGGCCCGAATAATTTTGATAGCCACCTCGCCAACACCACCCTCAGTCTTCAGGTCGCGGGCACGCAGGACTGTGCTGAACACTCCCTTGCCATGTGTGGCAAACACTTCGTACCTGCCATCCATTACCTCACCCACCTGCAAAACAGAAGCAGACGCAGAGTCAGAAGCTTTTCTGGCTTGAGGGCCACCAGCAATTGCAGAGTCAGAAGCTTTTCTGGCTTGAGTGTGACCAGCAATTGCAGAATCAGGAGGGACTATTGCCTGACTTTGTCAGCAACAGCAAGATCAGAAGCAACTTTTGCATGAGTATGACCAGCAACAGCAAGATCAGAAGCATGTTTTGCTCAAGTGAAGCAGCAGCAGCAGCAACAGATGGTGTGAACGCTCTTGTAAAATTTGCTAGGGACGACTGACGTACCAGACCTGCATCTTAACAACTTTGGACTATTATGCTCGTCTATTTCTGTCATTTCAGAGTAGCTACATGCATCAATACAACACCAACTTGCAGCAAAAATTGTGCACTTGGTGCTGCAAACAAGATCAACCCAACACAAGATGCAGCACAAACAGCTACCTGGAAGTTGTAGTAGCCTTCAACATCATCATAGTTGTCCAGCAGGGCCTTCTTCGCTGGGGCTATTCCAACAGGCGCCCCAGGATCTTCAGCAAACATGTCCGCATCTAAATTGTCTGCAAACATGTCCAGCCCATCACCGCCAGCAACTGCAGCTGCAGTGGGTGCTGCAACTGCTTCCTTTGCTTCTTCAGCAGCTTCTCTTGGCACCTGAGGAAACAGTCGCTTTCAGCAAGTGCAGCAGGAATGATGTCAAGCGTACAACAACAGATACAGCTACAAGATGTTAATTTTGATGATACGACAGCATGCCCAGGCAGCAGTCACCCTTATCAAGTCTATCAATTGCAGTGCAACACTGAACCCCATCATGTTGTTGCAATGCTGCTGATGCATGCGGTGGAACCCGGATGAAGCACAACATCATCCCGAGTGCGGTAGTGGCAATGAGTCAGCCAGAGTCTCTGCTGCCAACTAAACTTTGACTATTTGTGGGCTTAGCTTGATGTGCACATAAATACATCATTCTCTTGACACAGCATCCTGCTGTGCACTGATGCCAGGATGAGTAGCAGCAAGTCATGCATTAGACTGTGCTGAACCCAATTTTAAAACGATGTATGCACATGGGTGCAATCTACATACCTTGCGGTCATCTATTTCTGCCTGCTGCACTTCAGGCTCTTCAGAAGGTGCCGCAAGCGTGCCAGCAGGTCTAGCCCCTACGCCTAATTGCCCTCCGCCCTGCCCTTGCTGCCACAGGTCCCCATCCAGCTTCTGATATTGCTCATCATCAGAAATGCTGGGAGACTCAGCACCACCCTTGGGGGGCCCCCCAGGGGGTAGGTCAGCCAGCATGTCCACATGGGCTCCATGTGCAGACTCAGATGGGACATGAGCTGACTCAACATGAGATAAGGGACTGAATGGAGCTGTGTGGCCATTGGCTGAGGATTGTGGAAGAGATGAGGGCTGGGGGCTGTGTGACATTGGCCTGGAAGCTGTTGGTGAAGTTGACATGACGCTGTTCTGGACTGCAACTCCTGCACAATAGCACAACTTCGTCCGCTGACAATGCAGACACATGTACAAGCGTCTGTAAATGAATAATGGCCAGTTCACAAGCACCCAGGGAATGAGCCATAAGACATGCATGGTCAAAAGATGATGATCAGGCTTGCCAATTCAAGATGAGGTACATGCAGGGCCAACTCTTGTCTCTCCAGAGCAGGCCGTGAGATGGACCACAAGACACACTAGTCAACACAAAACAACAGCAGCAGCAATTTGGTCACACTGACTTTGGCATACCTTGCAGTGGTGCTTGCTCCTGCTGATGCTTGGCCAGGATCTGCTGGCGGCGCTTTCGCCTCTCCTCTATCAGCTGATCTTCGTCCACCTGGTTGGCCTGCAAGGCCGCCTCCACTTTGGCCACAAACTCCTGCTCTGCCTCCTGCAGCATGCATGCACCACCATGACATATGTGACACACAAGGGTTGCATTTGGGAGTGTTGCAGCAGTGATGGTGTCTCTACATCAGCAGACTAACTGTGGACAGACACTCAGCTTCAGTGCAGTGGCAGGTGCCAGTGAGCAGCCTCTGCACATGCAGTGAAAGTGCTGGTGTGCAGTGACTGCAGCAAAGCACTGAACAGGTGCTTTCACATAAGTACACAAATTTCTCCTGTATTATGATATATATGCATACAGCCATGTGTAAATTCAAATTCATGTAGGCATGGGATAGGCAGGATTGCATCAACTCTGAATGAACCAGTGGCATTGCCAAAGGACAGCATTGGATTTGACAATCAATGCACACAAGGTAGGACTTCAAGGCACAGCTGGAAGTCATCAGCTATTTAACATTCCCAGAAGCTTGGTACCTTGTCTTCTTTCTCCTCCCGCTTCCGCTTGTCTCTTGTGCTGTCACTCTCCCTGGGCCCATCATGCCGCCTGTCTGCAGCCCTGCTGGCATCGTGCCTGTGACGCTCATCACCCCTGTAGTTCCTGTGCCTGTCTTGATCTCTGTACCCTCTGGATCCATCCCTGCTGTGACCCCTTGCACTGTTGTCAGAGTAGCGCCTTGCATCTGAGCTGCCTCTGGCATCAGATCTGGCATCTGGCTTGGCATCACGCTGCGCATGGCGATCTGAGAACCCTACCTGACGCTCAGAGCCTGGATGCTGACTTCTGGAATCAAACCGAGAGTCATGACGTGAGGAGTCCCGATGGCTGGTGGGTGCTGACCCATTTGGGCGCTGACTAGAGCTGCGATGATGTGCGCTGTCAGTTGGATGCCTGCTGCTGCTGCGGTGCCTACCACTGTCACTGCGATGGTCTCTGCGGCTGTCACGGGGTCTGCTATGCTGGCTGGGCCTGTCAGCTGCAACTGTTTGGGGCGGGTGATGGCTTGCAGCAGCAGACTCATGACTGGGCTGATCAGCATCTCTGCTGCTCCTTGGCTGCTCAGCAGAGGGTCTGCGCTCCCTTTTGTGGCTGTCCTCCTGGTGCTCTGTAGCACTGTCGGGCACAGGGAAAACTTTTGAGGGGCCGCTTTTGCCATTGAGATAAGGCTGTGAACTCAAAGCAGGATCAACAGGTTCTGACTGACCAGTAACACCTGTGTGATCTACTCTGCTACGCTTACCACCCTGCCCCTGCAAATTTTGATCAGCCCTGTGCGCACAAATGTGTGATGGTCAGTGGTCAGAAAACATAGCCTCTTGACATGTCTTACCCTTGATCCAGCTCATGATGTACTGCCAGACTCCTTCTGTCTTGCGCATGAAGTAAAGCAAAAGCAATCTTGCTGCGTTGACAGCCTACCTGCGTTTTGCTGAGGGGAGCTCTTGTTCAAGCTCTTTTGTGTGTTTGAGACCTGCAGGACTGCCGGCTGCAGCTTCTTGTGCGTCGTGTGCAACGCTGACTGGTGCGTGTGCAAGGCCTTCGACAGCAGGGGGACCTGGTAGCTCACCGTCCTCCGAGCCAGTACGAGCTACCTCACCTTCGGCAATGGCAGGTCTCTCCTGGCCTGCCAAAAGATCGTGACCGGCATCGCCATGGCGCTCGCGTTTGGACCTTTTATGGTGTTTGTGCTTGTGTTTGTCCTTCTTTTTGTGTTTGTGCTTTTGCTCAGGGTTCGGAGCAGAAGGTGGCAGCGTATCCTCTACCTGCGCGTCCAGTTCCATAAGCGGCAAGGTAAGACCACCGCCAAGAGGAACAAACAGACTTTGCAGTCTGCTTGCACAGTTACAAGCACTCCACAAGATGACAAAGATCTAAACCTGGGCTGACAGGAAGTAGTCAAATAAACTCCTGCTTTCACTACCCCCAAATCCCCTGTCAGAGTGTGCAGATCTATGCAAACAGCAGAATCTGTCAGCGTGGGTGTTTTGAAGCGAGCGCGGGCGCAAGCAACTGAGCTTTTGGCAGCCAGCCAATACAGCATATTGGCTTTTCATTAAAACGCGTTGCTAAAATGCAAGAGATTTTGCTAACAAGACGAACCAGCTTGAATCTCTCTCGCAAAGCAACAAGAGACTTAGTCTCAGGCGGTTGTCTTCTTATGTGATCAGACGTGTTGGCTGGCTACAGCATTGCAAGATCTCTCTCTTGCCCGAGACGAACCAGCAGCCTGCCAGCATGGCCAAATGGGCTCAGCACGAGATCAAGTTGCCTGCATATAGGAGAGGGTGCCACCTAGTAACTGACCAGGCACGTCTAGCCGATGGACATCAGCCAACCTGTCCTTGTTTGATCTTTGCTCATGTTCTTTGCCTTGGTTCTTGCAGATTCAAAAGCAGATCTCCAGCTCTCTGTCTGGTTACAGAGTTGGACTGGCAAACATTTTCTGTGGGGTTGCCTGCACCGAACGGCTTTTGCTAGTTTGTCCGCAACTTCCTTGCAACAAAGTCATGTGAACCCTGCAGTGCAGCACACATCAGCTTCTTTGACCATCAACGAGGTATGTTGCCATGCTTGTACTAGCCTGCTGTTCAAGCATTCAACAGGGCTGCGTTCCCTGAAGGATGAATAGTGGAAAAGTTGTGTCTAGCTGCACTCAAACAGTGCTTGCATGCATCTAGCCTTTTCACAGCTGTGACACCTGCAGAATGCTGACCCAGACGTGCGTGTGGACATGGAAACGTTCCTCAGCAAAGTAGTTCCTGAGGTACCCGCCTCACCATCTTTGCCCCTGCCAGGCGGCCACATCCCATGTCCTGCAAAGCTGATTGCTTGTTGAGAGTGCTAATCAGTCGTCACAAACCACATGTTACTGTGTCATTGATGTTATTCACACTGGCATTCACAGAATTCTTGCAGTTATGGTCTGTAGACTCCCCTGATGAGTCCTAAAGACATTCAATCTCAGCAGTCTCCCAGTGGTTGTATGCTGACTCCCCAAATGAGTCCTAAAGACATGGAATGTAAACTGATTGATTGATTTACAATCAAATTACATTTCTTGTCTTTAGGACTCATCAGGGGAGTCAATAGACAACACCTGGGAGCATGCTGAGTTTGAAACGATACAAGTCATATTGTGGCGACATTCACAAGTTAGAGTTAAACCGCTGCACCCGTGATGCTCTGAACAAGCCTGTCTGGAGGGAACTGACTTGCGTCGCACGTACCTGATGCCTGCTGGCTAAGTGCACGTTTTGATTTTCATTACTATTATTATACTGTGGTTGTGTACCCAGGGGCGATCAGCTCCATGGATACATACAGAGGAGGGGTATGACGACATGCCAGGCCACGTTAAGTGCAGCATGTTTGGTGCCTCATTGAATGTACCCATCACCAAGGGAAGATTGAATCTAGGAAGATGGCAGGTATGGCATTCTGGCACACAGCATCCTCGACAGATATGCGCAACTAGTGCCTGCCCTCACACTTGTTTCAGAGGTCTGGCGCCACTGCCCTATTTTGTTTCTGTTTTTTAGCTGGTTTTTTCCCACACACAATGTCTGCTGTGTATACAGAGTCACTACTCAATGAACTGTGTGTACAGAGTGACTACTCAATGAACATGCCTTGTATCTGCACTATCAGCACACATGCAGATATCAAGATATCCAGTTGGATTACACTGCCTGCATGTCCTTGTCCATGCATGCCAAGATCACATATGCACACTTCCTCCTGCCACGTCTCTGTGCATTGCTGCATGCTGTGATGTCATGAAGTGACAGCCTGCATTTGTGCAGGGCATCTATTTGTGTGAACACCGTGACCATGCAAGTGGCAGACGCCTTGTCATCACTCTTCAAGGAGAATAGTCATGCTGTGGGTACACATACGAGCTTTGCGCACAGATGAGCATATTGCCTGAGAGACTGCTCTACTCCCAAGCCACTCGTCACATGAAGAAGAAGAAGAAGAAGAAGAAGAAGAAGAAGAAGAAGAAGAAGATTATTACAAGCTTTGGCCAGCCAACAAACTGCAGATGTGTATGAAGGGGTCAGGCTTGCTTGCCAGGCAACCCTTTTGGAGAGCTTATATTTATTGCTTTTTGTAGAAGCTAGACATTGTTCAGCAAAGCTGAACTCAGTTGGTTACATGCAGTTGCATTGACTTGGACAATGCAGGCTTGCTGCGTGGCAACTGATGTACATGTTGCAGTACAGTACTGCTCATCATGCATGTATGCTGTACAACTTTATTTCCCATACCGTTTTGGACCCTGATAGTGCATGAACTGAACAATGAACGCAATGACAATGTTGCATGTGTGTTGGCTAGTTGCAAACCGCTCTGCATGGGAATATAGTGCTGTGCGTATTGCCATCTCCCCGGCGCTAGTAGACTGGACTGAGCTGTCCAACGTGGACGACCAAAGTAAAACCTCAGGCACGTGCACATCCAAACGAGTCCTTTTGCTGTTGCTCTTCGTGGTCCGTCTGTCTTCGGATTGCGTTTGAGTGTCATCTCTCATCTCCTCCTCCTCCTCCTTTTGCTGTGCATGCTGCGCGGAGTGCGTATTCGGCCTCGAGGCAGTTCCGTGATTTTGTTTCCGTGCAAGTGACAGTCTATCAGTCGCACGGCATGTTGGCGTTCAACACGGCATCATAAAGGTGGCGTCGGCTGCACAAGCGTGAAAAGGGCAGAGCTACATCAGTAGCTACAGATCAGGCGGTTGACAAGTCAACAGGCGTCTCCATGACAGATCGTTTATTTGAACGCGCGTTTAACAGAGCTGCTGCTGCCAATGTGGAGGAAGCGGAGCAACCTGCTCGCCCTCGAACGCAGAATATCAAAGGAGATGCTGGCGCAGCCGTGCCTCAACCGGCTGTGACCCCTATGCAGATTTCAGACGCAATTCAGCGAGTGTTGCTGGCGGACAAAGACAAAGACCACTTCGGGTACAAGCTGCAGGTTTGCCAGCTTCTTCCTAGCTGATGTGGTCATATGTTAGAGCAAGCCCGAAACTCTATCCCAGGTTGAATATTCACGCATAACAGTTATGTGTAGGCTTATGGAGCTGCCTTTGCCCGAAGCTGATGAAATAGGGCGTCCTTCCTGGAACGTAACAAGCGCTGACATCTCCAAAGCATACCGAAGGCTGTCAGTGTTGGTGCACCCTGACAAAAATCCTGGTGAAGATGCTCGCAAGGCTTTTGAAGCACTGAATGAAACATACAGAAAGTTGCGAGACCCCAGCCAGCTGGTGG
>JAABUK010001440.1_pt1 | contig 45343 bp, 46 predicted proteins | sample 5559141 | NCBI WGS metagenome assembly JAABUK01 (sample SAMN10711869, study PRJNA513367) | rock metagenome | isolation source: Antarctica rocks | place: Antarctica: Victoria Land, Pudding Butte nord | collected 2016-01-03 | reverse complement strand
CGCCGACGCCCATGGCCCCGGTCATGAAGCCGTACGTGCGCGCGTCGCCGTGAAAGGTCCGATCTGCCAGCACCGGCAGCACCACCTGGAACTCGTAGGCCAGGCAACCCACCAGTCCCATCATCAGAAGCGGGATGGCCAGCACCGGTGTCCGACGCACGTAGGCGAAGCCCTCGCGCAGCTGTCCCCGTGTGCGGCCCGTGGGCACCGAGGGCTGCAACCGGGAGACGTCCAAACGCCACAGGGAGGTGACCACGGCGATGAAGCTCAGTGCGTTGAGCAAGAAGCACACGCCGAGGCCGCCGGTGGCGATGATGATGCCCGCGATCGCGGGGCCGACCGCCCGGGCGGAGTTCACCAGCACGGAGTTCAGGCTGACGGCGTTGCGCAGGTCCTTGGGCCCAACCATCTCCAGCACAAAGGACTGCCGCGCCGGGTTCTCGAAGCAGTTGTTGAGACCGAGCAGGAACGCGAGCACGTACACGTGCCACAGCCGTACCTCACCGGTGATGGTCAACGTGCCCAGCACCAGGGCCAGCACGCCCATCATCGACTGCAGACCCATCATCAGCCTGCGCTTGTCCAACCGGTCGGCCACCACTCCCCCGTAGGGCCCGAGCAGCAGGATCGGCAAGGTCTGCAGCGCGACCACCAGGCCCAGCGCGGTTCCCGAGCCGGTGAGCTCCAGCACCAGCCACGACTGCGCGATGCTCTGCATCCAAGTGCCGATCAGCGAGACGGCCTGCCCGGTGAAGAATGTGCGGTAGTTGGGATTGCGCAGGGACGCGAACGTCTCGCGCCCCAGCGCGCGCGCCGCGCTCACGATGGGCCCGCCTGCTGCAGCGCCTCCAGCGCAGGCACCGCGGCCAACAGCGCGGTGCGGTGTTCGGCAGGCAGGTCGGCCAGGCGTTCGGTGAGCATCGCGGTGCGCTCGGCCCGGTGCCGCAGGTGCAGCGCCACTCCGGCCTCGGTGGCTTGCACTTGGGCGGCGCGGCGGTCCGTGGCGTCGGGGATACGCCGCAGGTAGCCGGCGTCGTCGAGCTTGCCGACGATGCGGGAGAGCATGGTCGGGTTGATGCCCTCCAGCTCGGCGAGCTCGCCAAGGCCGAGGGGTCCGCGCCGGGCGGTCGATCCCAGGACCGAGAGCTGGGTGCGGGTGAGGCCGTCGGTGGCGGAGTTTCGGTCCAGCCAGCGCGAGGTGCGGGCCAGGGCGATCCGCAAGCGCGAAACGTCCTCGTCGACCCGTGTCATCATCAGCAGACTTCCTCCTCAATTTACTTACCTGCCGACAAGCATATACTCGCGGATACCCGATCTCTAGGCCTAGGAGAATGCGTGACTGATCCTGCTACGAAGCCCACGCGTACACCGATTACCACCAAAGTGCAGCGGGTGAGCCGGGTGAGTCCGCATGTGGTCCGGCTCGTTCTTGCCGGAGAGGGGCTGCGCGGCTTCCCGGTGGGCGCCTTCACCGACCACTACGTCAAGCTGCTGTTCACCGACCACTACGTCAAGCTGCTGTTCCCGCCGGTCACGCGCACCTTCACGGTGCGCGACTTCGAGACCGGGTCGAGCACACTCACCATCGACTTCGTGGTCCATGGCGACAGTGGCATCGCCGGCCCGTGGGCGGCGCGCGCGCAGCCCGGCGACGAGATAGCGCTGCTTGGCCCTGGCGGGGGCTACGCCCCCAACATCGCCGCCGACTGGCATTTGCTCGTCGGCGACGCCAGTGCGCTGCCGGCCATTGCTGTTGCGTTACAACGTATTCCCGCTGAACGCGCCGCCCACGTCCTTATCGAGGTCGACAGTGCCGACGAGCAGCAGCCGCTGCCGAGCGATGCCGACACGCACATCCACTGGGTGTGCCGCACCAGCAGCGAGCTGGTCGATTCGGTGCGCGCATTCGAATTCCCCCTGGCGTCCCGGACACCTTTGTGCACGGCGAGGCGGGCGCCGTACGGTCGCTGCGCAGACACCTGCTGGTCGACCGCGGCCTACCCAAGGAGGCGCTGTCGGCCTCGGGCTATTGGAAGCGTGGCCGCACCGACGAGGGCTGGCGTGCGGACAAGTCGGAGTGGAAGCGGCAAGTCGCGCTCGACGAGCGCTAAACCGGCGTGAGCGCTAGACCGGTGTGAGTGCCGAGACCATCCAGCGGTCGCCGACCTTGTCCATCGTCAAGGTCACGCGACTTCCCGACTGCGACGCGTCCGGCGCCGTCTTGGTGGTGGTCGTCTGGTTGATGAACAGCAGCGCGACCACGTGCGTGGGCTCGGCGGACACGACCGCAGAACCGACGACCACCGCCTTTGTCACGATGTTCTGATCGCGCGCCGCCGGGGCCACCACAGTGGTGGTGAGCTTGGTGTAGTCGTCGAGAAACGGGCCGGTGATGCTGTCCCGCGCCCTTTTCAGCTCCTGGTCCACGGTGTGGTAATCGTAGGACAGCAGCGCCACCGCGTCGTCGTTTGCTGCCCGGACGGCGTCCACCCGAGCCTGCTCGGCAGCGTTGGACTTGAACTGCGGGTGCGAGGGCCACCCCACGGTGCGCTGCGCCAACAGCACGCCGACCACCACGAGCAGGGCGATCACCACCATGCAGTACCCACCGCCGAGTAGGAGCCAGGTCCGCCGGCCACGGGACGCAGGCCTCGGCGCGTCGGTCGTGCGGGCCTCCGTCGTCGGCTCACCGCTAGCCGCACTGTCTTCCAATTCGCTCACGGCACAAACTCCACGTTCGACACGGTCATCCGACCGCCGGCATCGGTCACCGTGACCCGCAGCCGATAGCTGCGGTCCTCACCGGTAGGCGACGCCGAGTTGCTGACCCTCGCGGTGGACGCCACCAGCTACGACGCCGGTGTTCCCGTCCACCTTCTCCACCCCGGCGGTGTTGATCGTCCCGTCCGAGTTGACCTGCGCCTTCTGCACCACCTGGATGTAGTTGTCCTTACGCCCACCGAAATCCTGCGCGAAGGCACCGCTCGCGCCGTCGAGCAGGTGCTGCACATCCTGGGGCGCAGTGGCGTAGTGGATGGTCGTCAGGTTCAGAACGCCTTGCCGAGCGGTCTGGATGAATCCCTCGCGCTGGGCGTCCACCCCGTCGGTCTTCACCGTCGTGAGGAGCACCGCAACGGTGGCCAAGCCGAGCACGAGCAGCACGGCCACCACCGCGGCCACCCAGCCCAGCACGCGCTTGCCTCGTGTCACGGGTGCGCGCGGTGCGGCCTGCGCGGTGTCGGCGTCCAGCTCGCTGTCCTCGTAGACCGTGGGCGTCCGGACGCCGGGCTGGGGCTTCGGTCCGTCGCCATCCGGGTGAGTGCGCGTCGGCTTACTCAGGTCGACCGGCTGCGCCGACGCCATCTCGGGCTCTGCAGCCGTAGGAGGCTCCTCAGCGCCCTCGCCCACCGGTCCCTGCGCCCTCGTCGCCTTTCTGCGTTGCCGTTGACCTACTGGTTCACTCGGTGTCACTGATGCCCTGATCCTGTCGGTGCGGTCAACAACTGCTGCCACGTCATGCCGGCGCCGTGCGCCGTGCCCTGCGCGGGATCAGCTTGGGTGTAGCTCTTCCCGTCCGCCCCAACATAGGTACCCGATGTCGGGTCATACGGTGCTGCGCCGGTCACCGATCCCGGCGTCGGTGCGGTGGCCGCGGGAGTGGCAGGGGACGCAACGGCAGGGGACGCAGTGGCAGGAGACGCAGTGGCAGGAGCCGCAGCCGCTTGTGGTGTCACGGGCTGTGGCGGCCCCACGACGGGGTTGGTGCCCAGCGGGACATACCCCTTCGGATCACGGCACAGCTCCGGGGTCGGCGCGCGCTTGCCTGGCACGTCGACGCAAGGCAGGTTGCGCGCACCGCGCACGCCGGTGATGTTGTTCTGCGGAATTTTGCAGAACAACCCGGCGGGGGTGTCCGGAATGAAGAAGTCGGTCGGCGAACGCCGCTGGTCGGCAGGGACAAAGCCCGTGGTGCACGGCGGCGGTTGGTTGATGTTCAGCTGGAAGTCCAGGTTGGCGCTGCCGCTGCCCGCTGAGGGGAGCACCACCGACTCCAGCGCCGCCGTGAGCGGAGGGTAGATGACCAGCACCTGCTCGAGTGCAGCGTTGTAGGTGACCCCGACCTGGCCGACACTGGTGAGATTTGCGAGCAGCACCGGCAACGTCGGGCGAAGGTCCTGGAACAGGCCCGTGGCCTGCTGGGCGAAGGGCTGACCCTTGACGAGCAGCGTGCGCAGCTCGGGGTCACTCTGGCGCAGCTGGTTGGTGAAGACGGCCAGGTTCGACGTCCACGCCCGGATGGCATCACTGGTCACCACCTGGGTGTCCAGCAGAGGGCCAAGCTGATCGAGCAGCGTCGTGGTGGGCGCGATGTTGTCCTGCGCCGCCTGTAGGAACAGGCGGGTGTTGTCCAGCAGCCGTTGCAGGTCCGGGCCGGAACCGTTGAACGCCGTGAAGCTCTCATCGACGACGGTCTTGAACTTGCCAGCCGGGATGCTCGCCAGCAGCGCGTTGGCCTGGTCGAGGATGGGCCCGATCTCCTCGGGCACCGAGGTCCGGTTGAGGGGGATCACCGCACCGTCGCTCAGGTAGGGCCCACCGCCGTGGCGCGGCAGCAGGTCGACGTACTGTTCACCGATCGCGGACACGCTCTTGACCTGCGCATCAAGGTCGGCAGGAACCGAGGCTGCGCTGTCGATCGAGAGCACGGCATCCACCCCGTTGGGGGTGAGCTTTACTTGCGCAACGTTGCCGATCGTCTTGCCCCGGTAGGTGACGTTCGCGAAGCGGTATAACCCACCGGCCGTAGGCAGCTGCACCGTCACGGAGGTCTCTCCGATCCCCACCAGGGCGGGCAGGTGGATGTAGTACAGCCCCATCACGGAGACACCGATCACGGTGAGCACCGCGAAGATCGCCAGCTGAATGCGGACGAAGCGAGACAGGATCATTTTCCCGCCCCCGCCGGTGCGGCCACCGCAGGTGGCGAGTTTGGCGCGGGCGGCGGCGCGGGCTGAGACTGCGGCGGGGTGTGCAGCGGCGCCTGCAGCGGATCGGCGGCCATGGCACCCAGGCCGGCGTTCTGCTGCAGCATTGTCTGCAGTGAGGTGAGCGTTCCGGCCAGTGGTGTGCCTTTGAGCAGCGCCTGGTCCAGCCGGGCGAGGGTGAAGTCCACCGTCACCCCGAGATTGGCGTAGTCACCGCGGAACGCGTTTTTGTAGGAGTTCATTGGGAAGGGAAAGGTGCCCAAGATGCTGAGGCTCTGGGTGAGCGACTGCCCCGAGTCGGCCAGTCCGGACAGCGCCGGGGCAAGATCGGTGAGGTTCGCGACCAGGTTGTCCTTGGTGCTGCTCACCACCTTCGTGGCGACGTCACCGAGCTGACCGAGCGAGGTCAGCGCCTTGGTGAGGTCCCCGCGCTGCCGGTTGAGCACCTCCAGCGCCGGCTCGATCCCGTTGATCGCGCCGGCCAAGACAGTGTTTTGCTGCGCCACCTGGCTGGACAGCCGGTTAAGGCCCTCCATGGCGTGCACGATGTCCAGCTTTTGGTTGTCCAGCCCACCCAAGAGCGTGTTCAGCTGGGTGAACAGACTCCGGACCGAGCTCTCCCGACCCTTCAACGCGGCGTTGAGCTCCGTGGCGATGTCTTGGATCTGGCCCAGGCCGCCGCCGTTGAGCACCACCGACAGCGAGGACAACGCCTGCTCGGTGGTGGGGTAGGCGCCGGCACGATCCAGCGGAATGACGTCGCCGCCCTTCAGGCGCCCCTCGGGGGCTACCGGCGGCATCGGCGCGGCGAGCTCGACGTGGTTGGAGCCCAGCAACGACGTCTGCCCGATCATCGCGGTGACATTCGCGGGCAGCACCACGTCTTTGTTCAGCGACACCGTGACCTTGGCGTGCCACCCGTCCAGCTCGATGTCGGTAACGCTGCCCACCGTGACGTCGTCCACCTTTACCGGCGAGTTCTGGTCGATGGTGGTGACGTTGGGCATCTCGAGCTCGACGCTGTACGAGCCCTCGCCGCCGCCCTGGGTGCCCGGCAGCGGCAAGGAGTTCAACCCCTTGAACTCACAACCTCCCAAGACGACCGTCGCGGCGACCACGATCGTGACAACGGCGGCCCCGCGTCGGCCTTCCATCAGTTGCCTCCCTGGGGCACGAGCAGTCCCGGCAGTCCCGGTTTGCCGGGTGGCGTCACGGAGGGCATCTCGACCCCGCTGTAGCCCGGAGCGCCCGGCTTGGTGGTGCTGGGTTTCACTCCGGTGTTCACGTCCAGCCCCGGCTCACTGAGCTGGGTCTGCCCCGGCTCTGCCTTGGCGCCCTGGACCGGGTTGATGCCCAGCGCCGGGTAGTTGAACTTCAGGGTATTCAGGAATGGGCCCAGGTACTGGGCGCACAACTTCGCGCCCTGCTCGGCACCCTGGTCGCCGATGCCGGCGATGGCCCCGCAGATGAAGTTGATCGGGTTCTGAAAGTTGGAGATGGCCAACGTGGCAGTGAGCGCGTTGTTCGCCGGTTGGTAGATGTTGAAGAAATTGGCCAGCGCCGTGGGGGCGGAGTGCAGTATCTGCTCCAGCTGGGGTTGCTTGTCCGCCAGTACCTGGATGACGTCGGCCAGGTTCTGCACCGAGGTACGCAGGCCGTCGCGGTTCGCCCGGACAAACCGCTCGACCTCGGCCACCGCCACATCGAGACTACTCAGCGCATTGCCGAGGCTGGTGCTGTTCTTCGCCAGCACATCGGACACCGAGGCGAGCCGACCACCGAACTCCACGAGCTGGTTGTCGCTGGCTGAGAGCGCGGAGACGAACACCTGCAGGTTGCGGATGGTGCCGAACAGGTCGACCCGCCCGTCGGAGAGGGTCTTGATGGCTTGGGAGAGCTGGGTGAGGGTGTCGTGCAAGGTCTGGCCGTTGCCCTGCAAGGCCGCGGCGGCAGAGTTCACCACGTTGCCCAGCGCGCCGTTCTTGTCGGCCCCGCTTGGCCCCAGCGCCGTCGCGAGCTTGCCCAGCTGGTCCTTGATCTGATCCCACTCCACCGGCACCGCCGTGCGCTTCTCGTCGATCACGGCGTGATCGCCCATCTTCGGCCCGCCGGTGTACACCGGCGCGAGCTGGATGAAGCGGGAGGACACCAAGCTCTGCGAGACGATCAGCGCCTTGGCGTCGACGGGTACCGGCTGGTCCGCGGCGAAGCTCAGCGTCACCCTCGAGCGTTCACCTTCCGGGGTGATCGAGTCGATGCTGCCCACCTTGACGCCGAGCACCTTGACGTCATCGCCGGAGTAGATGCCGGTGGTGGAGGTGAAGTAGGCGACGACGGTGTTTTTCTTCGGGCCGGGCAACAGCAGGTAGCTGGCCGCCGCCAGTACCGCAACGACCACCACCAGCACACCCGCGCGGATCATCATCGACTTCCTGGTCATCGCCCGCCTCCCGGTGCTGGCGCGGGGGCAGGAGTAGCGGCAGGCGAGGGTGCAGGTGCGGCGCCTCCGGCGGGCTTGTCGAGGTAGGGCGCCAGGGCGGCATCAACGAGCGGCTTGAGGGAGTTGCCGGGGATCAGGTTCTGCACGTAGGCGTTGAAGAACGGGCCACTGGAGACCGCCTCGCCCAGCGTGGCCTGGAACTTCACCAGCCCGTCGATGCCGTCGCGCAGGTTGTCCTTATTCTTCTGCAGCACGTCCAGCACAGAATTGAGCCGCGCCAGCGTCGGGGCCAGCTGCGTCTCGTTGTCCTTGACCAGGCCGGTGAGCTGGTTGGCCACCGCCTGCACGTTCACGAACAACTCGCTGAGCACGGCGCGCCGCTGATCGAGCTCTGCGAGCAGCGAGTTGCCGTCGATCACCAAGGTGTTGAGCTGATCGCTGCGCTGCGCGAGCACCGAGGTGACGCTCTCGGCGTTACTCAGCAGTTCTTGCAGCAGCCCGTCGCGCGAGCTGATCGAGGTGGACAACCGGCTGAGGCCGTCTAATGCCGAGCGAAGATCCGGTGGCGTGTTCTGCAGAGTCGAGGCAAGTGCCTGCAGCGAGTCGCTGAGCTGCGGGGTGTTGATGTCGGAGACCGTCGTGGTCAGGTCCCCCAGTGCGCCGGTCAACGAGTACGGCGAGGTGGTGCGGGACTCGGGGATGGGTGTGTCGGTGGCGAGCGTGCCGGTGCCCGCCGGGCGCACCCCGAGCGCCTTACGCCCCAGGATGGTGCTGGTTTTGATGTCGACGCCGGTGGCGTTGCCCAGCGTGGTGTCCCCGCCCACGGTGAACGTGATCCGCACCCGTGGGCCGTCCAGCCGCACGTCCGACACCGTGCCGACGTTGACCCCGGCCACCATCACCTGATCGCCCGGGCTGAGCCCGGCCGCCTCGGAGAACATCGCCTGGTAGGTGGTCCCACCGGCCACACCGGGCAGCTTGTCGTAGTTCAGTGCGCCGAGCACCAGTGCGCCCGTCACCGCGATACCGATGATGCCGATGGGCACCGGGTTCATTTCGCTGAATCGTCTCACTGGGGCGCACACCTGCCTGTGGTTTGGTCTTCGACGTTGATGCCGAACGGCTTGCCGTCGAGGCCGGTGAGCTTGATGGTGATGTTGCAGAGGTAGAACTGGAAGAAGTTGCCGTAGACACCGGTGCGCACCAGGCGCTTGTAGGTGTCGGGCAGCCGCGAGACGACGCTGTCGATGTCGCCCTTGCCGCTGTCCAGCACCGTGACCGTCCGGTTGAGCTGGTTGATGGTGCCCTGCAGCGGCGGACGTGTATCGGTGAGCAGGTTGGTCAGCTGCGCGGTACCGGTGTTGATGCTGGCCAGCGCGTTGCCGAGCGGTGCACGGTCCGCGGCCAGGCCACTGACCAGCCGCTGCAGTTGGTCGAGAGTGGCGGAGAACTGGTCCTTACGGTTGGCGATGGTGCCGAGCACGGTGTTCAGGTTGGTGATCACCTGCCCGATGAGCTGGTCGCGGTCGGCCAGAGTGTTGGTGAGCGAACTGGTGTGGCCCAGCACCGACTCGATGGTGCCGCCCTGGCCCTGGAGCACGGCAACCAGTTCGGCGGAAAGCTGATTGACCTGCGTCGGGTCGAGTGCCCGAAACAGTGGTTTGAAGCCGTTGAGCAGCAGGTCCAGATCCAGCGCCGGAGCAGTCTGTGCTGCCGGCAGCGCTCCGCCCGAGCGCAGCGGCGTGGGGTCCCCGGAGCCTTCCAGCAGCTCCATGTAGCGGTCGCCGGTGAGGTTCTGGTAACGCACGGCCGCCTTGGTGCTGGCCATCAGCCGGTACCGAGAGTCCACGTCGAAGTCGACCTCGGCCAGGTTCGCCTTGGTGACGGCGACCCCGGACACCGTCCCAACGGGCACCCCGGCGATGCGTACCCGCTCACCGGACTTCAGCCCGGACGCATTGGTGAACAACGCGTGGTAGGAGGTCGTCGCGGTGAACCGGAACTGGCCGAAGATCACCACCAGCGCCGCGAGAATGAGCACCATCACCGTGGTGAAGGCGGCGAGCTTCATGGTGGTCCCGCGGTGCCTCATGGCTGGCCTCCAGGGAGGGGGCCGTGCAGGTAGTCCAGCAGCGCGGGCACATTGGGCTTCTGGACGTCAGAGCCCGGCGGGTACGGGTTGACCCCGGTATTGGTGACCAGGTATTTCCCGGGCAGCTGGTCCAGGGACAGCTGCGGCAGCCCGTTGCAGCGTGGCCCGCCCGAGGCGCCGACGACCGGCAAGTTTTGCGGGTATTTGTAGATGGGCCCACCAGGGAGGAATGCGGTGTCGACCCCGATCCACGGGTGGATTCCGCCGGCAATTTGCTCGCCGAGCACGCGCCCGAAGTTGAGACCCTTGAAGAAGCAGCTGAACTCGGGCGAGTACTTGTACAGCAGCTCACTCGTTGGCCGAAGCAGGCTGAAGGTGGTCGCCAAGGCCGGCTGGTTCTTGCCGAGCACGTCGGTGCCGGTGGTGGCCAAACCGGTGACGTCGAGCAACAATTTGTCCAGATTCGCCTGCTGATCGACGATCGTGCCGCTGGTGAAGGTCAAATTTCGCAAGGTGCTCAGCAGGGCTGGTGCTGCGTCCCCGTAGGTGTTGGTGACGACGGCCGCCTTCTGGAGATCGTTCTGCAGGGCAGGCACGCTGGGGTTGAGCTGGGTCAGCACATCGTTGGCCTGCGCGAGGGTCTGGCCGAACTGGTCTCCGCGCCCGTGCAACGCGGTCGCAATGGCGCCGTAGGTACCGGTCCGGTCGTCCGCCGTTGTGACCTGGCCCATAGTAACTAGAACACGTTACAATTCCAAGCTGTGAAGCGAGCGTACGGCTCAGGACCTCTGGCCTGCACAACGCTGCTCGACCGCATTGGGTGCGATCGCGTCGTACGCCTTCTGCGCGAGGGACAAGCGCCAGAAGGCGTACAGCATGGCGGCCAACGCACCCACGATCAGTACGCCGGAGAACACCAGGTTGGTACCGATCCACGCCGTGCCGTAGCGGATGCTCAATAGCAGGACCGTGACGACCGCGGTGCCGTAGGCCACGAGTTGGACGCGCGCCCGGCTCCAGCCCAGCACTCGGGACTGCATCGCCGCCTCGATCGTGAGCGCGAAGACCGCCCCCACCACCAGATCGACGCCGTAGTGGTAGCCGAAGCCCAGCGTGGCCGCCAAGGTCGCCAGCAGCCAGAAGGCACCCAGCGCCCGCATCCAGCGGCCCATCGTCCGCGTGTGCACGAAGAGGACGACGGCCCAGGCGGTGTGCAAACTCGGCACGCAGTTGCGGGGGGTGAAGGCGTCGAACGGCGCAGCCCGCGCCGAGGTGAATGTGGGCCATTGGTGCGGCCACTGGCCGGAGAGCGCGAACGCGCCACCGGACTGGCCAAAGGCGTAGACCGGCCCGACGACGGGAAACAGCAGGTAGATCGCCGGCCCTATGACGCCGAGCACGATGAACGTGAGAATGACGTTGTGGCGCAGCCACCCGCGTCGTAGCTGGACCACAGCGACGAACACCGCCGCAAGCGGCAGCATCGAGTAGACCGCAAGGAACAGGTAGTGGCCCGGTTTGCCCAACGCTGCGAACAACTCGCCCATGACCCAGGAGGGGTTGCCGAGCGCTCGGTCGGCGATCTCGACGTACTGGTCGAGCACCCGGGGACGCACCTGCGCAGTAATGCTCAACCACACGTTGCCCAGGGTGGTCGCCGCGACCAACGCAGTTCCGCACGCCAGGCCGCGCAGCGCGTTCAGCTGCTCAACTCCGCGCAGGCGAACCACCGTGTAAACGGCGAGCGCAGTGAGCACGATCAGCGCACCACTACCGAACGACCGGACGTGCCCGTGCACCACGAGGCGCCCGAGCGCCAGGGACACGTCGATGAGCACCGCCGTGCCCATGGCCAGCCAGCGCAGCTGCGGTCGCGTCAGCACCAGCATCAGCGCCAGGCCGCAGTAGATCCCCGTCGCTGACGGTTCCTCGAAGACGTAGCTGCGCAGCAGCAGCACGGTCGGCCCGGACAAGTGCAGCCGAGCGCACACCACCTCGACCCCGAGCAGCACCAACGCGGCCACGGCGGCCCCCACCACGAAGCGCAGCGGCACGTGCGTTCGCCGCTGCGCGAGGGCCGGTCGATCGAGGAGCACAGGTAGACGGTAGTGAACAACAGGCAAATGTTGCACATCCCGCGCGCAACCATCCGATCCGAGGCGCGACTCGACCACCGCCCTGCTCAACGCGCCCCCTCTCCGCCATCGACTTCGCAACCGTCAACACCCGATGGCCACCGATGGAGACAAAGCTAATGTCACCGGCACAGCCGCCCCGCGCATGGAACGAGAGGTCGACCATCTCCGAGCGTCCCCCCAACACTGCGCACCCGGCCGATTCGCGTCAGTTGTTGCGCGCGGACTGCAGCCGGTGCGTGGGATTGTGCTGCGTTGCACCGGCATTCTCGGCCTCAGCCGACTTCGCCATCGACAAGGCGGCCGGAGCGCCCTGTCCGAATCTGCTGACTGACTCCCGGTGCGGCATCCACGACGAGCTCCGTCCGCGCGGCTTTCCGGGGTGTGTGGTGTTCGACTGCTTCGGCGCTGGCCAGCAGGTCACGAACGTGACGTTCGGCGGGCAGGATTGGCGGCACGATCCGGTCACGGCGAAGCAGATGTTCGATGCCTTCACCGTGATGCGCCAGCTCCACGAGGTGCTGTGGTACCTGGTGGAAGCCCAGACGCTACTGCGACGGGGCGCACTGCGCACCGAGGTTGCCCGCGCCCATCTGCGGACCGTCGAAATCGCTGGCCTCGATGGAGACCGGCTTGCGGCCTTCGACGCCACCGCATACCGGCGCGAGATTGGCGTGCTGCTCGAACGGGTCAGCGACACGGTGCGCGCGGCAATACAACAACCCGCCAGGGAACGCCGGGGGGCCGACCTCATCGAAGCCGAGCTCAGGGGCGCGGATCTGCGTGGAGCCAGCCTGCGCGGCGCCTACCTGATCGGCGCCGATCTGCGCGGTGGCGACCTGCGCCACGCTGACCTGCTGGGAGCAGATCTTCGCGCCGCTGACATACGCGCCGCGGACCTCAGCACCAGCATCTTCCTCACCCAACCGCAGATCGAGGCGGCCCGAGGGGATGCGGAAACACGGATTCCCCCTGCCCTCACCCGGCCAGCGCACTGGTCGGCAGCACCATGATTGCCGTGGTCGGGCACAATGACGACGGCTGTCGACCGGAAGGGGCCCGCTCGTCATGTCCGACGTTCGCGCGACCATCGAGGGAATCTACGACGACGTGCTGCGTCGCAACCCTGGTGAGCAGGAGTTTCACCAGGCGGTCCGCGAGGTCGTCGAGTCGCTCGCGCCAGTGCTCGCCCGGCATCCGGAGTACGTCCAGCTGAACACCATCGAGCGCATCTGCGAACCCGAGCGGCAGATCATCTTCCGCGTGCCGTGGCAGGACGACGCCGGCCAGCCGCACATCAACCGTGGCTTCCGTGTCGAGTTCAACTCTGCCCTCGGCCCCTACAAGGGTGGCCTGCGCTTTCACCCCTCGCTCTACCTCGGCATCGTGAAATTCCTCGGTTTCGAGCAGATCTTCAAAAATGCGCTGACCGGCATGCCCATCGGCGGCGGCAAGGGCGGCTCCGACTTCGACCCCAAGGGCCGCAGCGACGGCGAGGTCATGCGCTTCTGTCAGTCCTCATGACCGAGCTCTACCGCAACATCGGCGAGTACACCGACGTCCCCGCCGGCGACATCGGTGTCGGCGCCCGCGAGATCGGCTTCCTGTTCGGCCAGTACAAGCGCATCACCAATCGGCACGAGTCCGGCGTCCTCACCGGTAAGGGTCTCACGTGGGGAGGTGCCCGAGTGCGTACCGAGGCCACCGGCCACGGGGCCGCGTTCTTCGTGGCCGAGATGTTGGCCTCGCGCGGGCAGTCGGTAGAGGGCCAGACGGCGATCGTGTCCGGCTCGGGCAACGTGGCCATCTACGCCATCGAGAAGCTAACGCAGCTGGGTGCCACCGTCGTCGCCTGTTCCGACTCCGCCGGCTACATCGTGGACTCCCACGGCCTCGACCTGGAGCTCGTCAAACAGATCAAGGAGGTCGACCGGGGTCGGATCAGCGCCTACGCCGAGAAGGTCTCGCATGCCGACTACGTCTCCGGCGGCTCGGTGTGGGACGTACCCTGCACCGTGGCCGTCCCCTCGGCCACCGAGAACGAACTGGACGAGGACGCGGCGACGGCTCTGGTGCGGAACGGTTGCATCGCCGTCGCCGAAGGCGCCAACATGCCGACCACGCCGGACGCGGTGAAGCTGTTCCAGGCCGCAGAGGTAGCCTTCGGCCCCGGCAAGGCGGCGAACGCCGGCGGAGTCGCGACCTCCGCACTGGAGATGCAGCAGAACGCCTCCCGCGACAGCTGGACGTTTGCGCACACCGAGCAACGCCTGCACGAGATCATGCGCAGCATCCACGCCGACTGCTACGAGAAGGCAGAGGAGTACGGCGAGCCGGGCAACCTGGTCGTCGGCGCGAATGCGGCAGGCTTCATCCGCGTAGCCGAGGCGATGCACGCCCAGGGCCTCGTCTAGCGCCGCTGCTGAGCCTGTGCGGATGCGGCTTTCGCACAATGTTGACAAGCGAATGGGACCTCTCCCCCCAGAGCATCGTGCGACTTGAGTTGCGGACGTCGGGGCCGCCGATGCCGCACGGGCAGTCGCCGCAGGAGCGGGGATCCGGTCGGCGGTCACCGAAGCCGACCCTCTTCAGAAACTCCAGGTTAGTGTTACCGTGAATAGCAGCAACCTTCATTGTCACGGTCCATGCCGAACCCTGGGGAGCAGAATGACCATCACGCCCATCTCGTCGCCCGCCCGCACGAGCCCGGAGGAGGACGTCTCCCGCCGCCTCCTCGACTCGGCGACGGTGTTGTCCTACGACCCGTCGGAGGAGGTGGACTGGGAGTCGCCGCTGGCCGACGATCTGTACGGGCTCAATCCGGAGTGGAGCACCCTGTACGGAACTCCGCTGTGGGAGGAGATGACCCAGCAGCAGAAGGTCACGCTGACCCGGCACGAAGTGTGTTCGATCATGAGTACCGGCATCTGGTTCGAGATGATCCTGCAGCAGATGGTGCTGCGCGACAAGTACGTCACCGACACTGCGCGCTCGGACTTTCAGTTTGCCCTGACGGAGATCGCCGACGAGTGCCGGCACTCGATCATGTTCGCCCGGGCCTGCGAAAAGATGGGCGCCTCCACGTACTTTCCGACCAAAGCGAGCATTGAGCTGGGGCGGCCGTTCAAGGCGTTCGCCTCCGCCGAAACGGCCTACGGCGGCATTCTGGTCGCCGAAGAGGTTCTCGACGTCATGCAGCGAGACTGGATGCGCGGGGAGAACGTGCTGCCGATGGTGCGCACGACGAGCAAAATCCACGTCGTCGAAGAGTCCCGGCACATGAAGTTCGCCCGCCAGGAGATTCGAGAGAAGATGCAGGGTGCGGGCCCGATGCGGCGGCGCGCCAGCAGCCTGGTGATCGCGATCGCGGCCTACGTCATCGTGTCGAACATGGTCAACAAGGGGGTCTACGCCGCGGCCGGTTTGGACACCGCGCGAGCGGTGCGTGAGGCGGCGGCCAACAACCACCACCACGCGTTGATGCGGTCGAGCTGCGCGCACCTGATGAACTTTCTGGCCCAGTCCGGGTTGCTGACCCGGCGGCCATGGCCATCTACCAGCGTGCCCACATGCTCTGATGGCCTACGCGATCACCCAGAACTGCTGCAACGACGCATCGTGCGTGTCGGTGTGCCCGGTCAACTGCATTCACCCCACCCCGGACGAGCCCGGCTTCGGGTCGACGGAGTTGCTCTACGTCGACCCGAAGGCCTGCATCGACTGCGGGGCGTGCGCAGACGCATGCCCGGTCGATGCCATCTTTCCCGTCGACCGGCTGCTGGGCCCCGACACCGTCTACGCCGAGCTGAACCGGCAGTACTACACCGAACATCCGACGGACACCGCGTGGAGCGTTCCCCATTTCCCTCGCTCATTTTCCGCCGACATCGGCGCGGTGCGGGTCGCGGTGATCGGTACCGGGCCCGCCGCCTGTTATGCGGCCGAGTCCTTGCTGCGGATCGGTGCCGAGGTGACCATGCTCGATCGTCAACCGGTGCCCGGCGGCCTCATCCGGTTCGGTGTGGCACCCGACCATCCCTCGACCAAGAAGATCGGGGACAGCTTCGCCGGCCTGTTCCAGCACCCTCGGCTACGAATGCACCTCAACGTGGAGGTCGGTAAGGACGTCACTCACGCCGATATCGCCGCACACCACCACGCCGTCATCTACGCGGTCGGCGCCGCAGCCGACAAGACGTTGCCGACGTCGACTGCGAGGCGATCGACTGGCACAGTCCTCCGCCGGAGGGCAGACGGATCGTCTTCCGCTTCCTGTCCACGCCGACCGAGCTGCTCGGTGAGCAGCACGTCGAGTCTATCGCGGTGGGCCGCAACACCATCCGAGGAGAGGCTGGCGTCGAGGCAACGGGGCAGCACGACGTACTCCCCACACGACTCGTCCCTGCGCTCGACGGGCTACCGGGGACGGCCGATTCCGGATCTACCCTTCGATCCCGCCACCGCCACCGTGCCCAACCACGCCGGCCGGGTTGTCGACCCCGAGCAGGGCGAGCGCGTGACCGGAACCTACGTGGTCGGGTGGATCAAACGCGGACCCTCCGGCGGCATCGGGACCAACCGCACCTGCGCCGCCGAAACAGTCGATGCACTCCTCGACGACGCCAATGGCCGAGAACTGCTGCACCCCGTGGGCTCGGCGAGGGATTTCGCACGGTTGGTGCGCCGCCGTAAGCCCCATGCGGTGGGCAAACGGGAAGTGCTCGCGATCGATCAGGCCGAACGCGCACGCGGAGACGAAGCGGGGCGGCCCCGCGTCAAGTTCGCCACTGCCCACGACCTCATCGCTGCCGGCAAAGGCCTGCAGCGATCATAGAATCTTGGGTCGGCCGAGCGCGTGGGCAGCTGATCGCCAGTTCGCTATGGCGACCCGTCCGGTAACGACGCAGCGCTGGTCGACACAGTGCTATCCCTCGGGCAAGACCGCCTGCCGCCGTCAGCCCCGGGGGTTGGTGTCCGCCCGGTCGGGGGAGCTGGCTTTCTGGTTGATGGTGGCCGCCCAGCAGGCGAGCAGGCCGAGCCGCTCGGCGGACTGCGTTGCCGGTTCGCGCTGTAAACGTGCCTGGTCAGCCCCTTGTCGGCCGACGCCCAGCGGACCGGGTACTTCGCGCTGCGGGTGAGCGCCGTTGGGGGTCCCGCGCTGGCGCCAGCGACGGACACCATCAACACGGGCACAGTCCAGCCGACGACACAGTCGCGCAGGGCCTACCCGGTCACGCGCCCGGCTTGCTCGGGCCTTGACTCTGTGTACCGTCGAGCCATGCAGGCATCCCGACAGCGGACCAATGCCCGCGCCGTGTTGGTGTTGTTCCTGCTCACCGGTGTGCTGGGCATGCATGCCTTGCCCGCCGTCGCCATGCCCGCCGCAGCCTCGACGACGGGGGCGATGGTGATGGCCGCGTCCAATCCAGCAAGCAGCCCTGATGAGGCGACCGGGCACGGCAATCATTCGGATAGCAGCCATGCCGCGATGCATATGTGTCTCGCCGTGCTGCTCGCCGCCGGGGTCGCCGTGCTCCTGGTGCTGCTGGGCGCTGCCGCCCCTGTGCTGCCGCCAATGGTGCATCGGCTCCGGACCACGCGCAACAGTCTGGGGCGCGCACCGCCCTGGGTTAGCCCCGACCTGGCGGAGCTCTCGGTCCTGCGGGTGTGACAGGTCGCTCGGGCACTGCCCTGAGCGAGTTCCGGTGCGCGTTTGGCGTGCCAGATCGACCCCACACCCATCATCTTTGAGGAGTCCCCATGCGTATCACCACCTCTCTGCCCAGGATCGCTGCTGTCGCCATTGCTCTTGCTCTGACAGTTGCCGGATGCAGTAGCGGCACCCCCACGGCGGCCAACCCCACTACCTCGGCGACCCAACAAATGTTCAGCGATGCCGACGTCACCTTCGTGCAGCAGATGTTTCCGCACCATGCCCAGGCCGTGGACATGGCCGCACTCGTCGACGGGCGCACCGCTACCCCCGCCGTCCTCCAGCTGGCCGCCAAGATCAAGAGCGAGCAGAAACCGGAGATGGACACGATGACGTCAATGCTCGCCTCCTGGGGCAAGCCCGCACCGTCGGCCGCCATGAACGGAATGGCAGGGATGGACCATAGCGCCATGCCCGGGATGATGAGCGCTGCCGACATGAGCACCCTGTCCGGGCTGTCCGGCACCGCGTTCGACCAGAAGTGGCTGAGCATGATGACCGCTCACCACCAAGGCGCCATCACCATGGCCACCACCGAACTCAGCACCGGATCCAACCCCGACGCCAAGAAGTTGGCCACAGACATCACCTCCGCCCAGCAGGCCGAGATCGCGCAGATGCGCACTCTCATCCACGCCTGACCAACCCTGGGCGTCAGCCGGCGCGAAGCCAGGCGGACTTACGGAGCAGCCGGAGTCCATTGAGGCCGACGATGACGGTGGAGCCTTCGTGGCCGGCGACGCCCAGGGGCAACGGCAGGTGTCCGACGAGGTCCCAGACCACCAGCCCGGTGATCACGGTCGCGGCGATGACCAGGTTGGCGGTCACCACGCGGCGGGCGCGGCGGGACAGGTCGATGACTTTGGCGACAGTGGCCAGTTCGTCGCGCACGATGACCGCGTCGGAGGTCTCCAGGGCCAGGTCCGAGCCGTGCCGCCCCATGGCGAGACCGAGGTCGGCGGCGGCCATGGCGGGGGCGTCGTTGACGCCGTCACCGACAACCAACACCCGCCACCCGTGCTGCTGCAGGCCGTGGACCTGGGTCACCTTGCCCGCGGGCAGCAATCCGGCGTGCACCTCGGCGATGCCGACTTCCTCGGCCAACTGTGCGGCTGCGGCGGCGTTGTCTCCGGTGAGCAGCACCGGGGTATGCCCGCTCAGCGCGATCAATGCTGCCACCGCGTCGGCGGCGTCGGCGCGGACCCGGTCGGTCAGGCCCAAGACACCGGCGGGCGCACCGTCGAGCAGGACCACCACGGCGGTGCGGCCCTCGGCCTCGGTAGCGGTGATGACCGCATGAACCGGCGCTCGCCCGCTGGCGACGTCGGCCAGCAGGGCCGGGGAGCCGACCCGCACCAGTTGGCCGTCGACCCGGGCGGCGACGCCCCGCCCCGGGGTGGACTCGAAGTCCGTTGCACCGGCCACGACCAGTCCGCGTTCGCGTGCTGCGGTGACGATGGCCGTGGCCAAGGGATGCTCGCTGGGCCGTTCCGCCGCTGCCGCCAAACCCAGCAGCGCGTTCTCACCCAGCCCGGTTTCCGGCAGGGGATGAATCTCGGCGACCCGCGGGGTTCCTTCGGTCAGGGTGCCGGTCTTGTCGAAGGCGACGAGGTCGGTCCGCCCGAGCTGCTCCATCACCACGGCGGACTTGACCAGCACGCCGTGGCGGCCGGCGTTGGCGATCGCTGAGAGCAGCGGCGGCATCGCCGCCAGCACCACCGCACACGGGGAGGCGACGATCATGAACGTCATCGCCCGCAACAGAGTGGGCTGCAACTCACCGCCGAACGCCAGGGGAACGATGAACAGCGCCAGGGTGGCGGCGACGACGCCGACCGAGTACCGCTGCTCGATCTTCTCGATGAACAGCTGAGTCGCGGCCTTGGTCGCGGAGGCTTCCTCCACGAGCAAGACGATGCGGGCCACCACCGAGTCCGACGCCGGACGGGCCACCCGCACCCGCAGCACGCCGGTGCCGTTGAGGGTGCCGGCGAACACCTCGTCGCCGGCCTGCTTCAGCACCGGCAGCGGCTCCCCGGTGATCGAGGCCTGGTCGACCTCACTGGCACCGTCGAGGACTTCGGCATCGGCGCCGATCAGTTCCCCGGGCCGCACCATCACCAGATCGCCGACCACCAGCTCGGCGGTGGCCACCAACTCCTCACCGCCGGTGTCGCTCAGGCGGGACGCCCGTTGCGGGCCAGATCCAGCAGCGCTCGCACCGAGTCCGCGGTGCGCTTGGTGGCCACCGCCTCCAACGCGCCCGAAGTCGCGAAGATGACGATCAGCAGCGCTCCGTCGAAGACCTGCCCGATCGCCGCGGCAACGAGGGCGGCCACGATCATCAGCAGGTCGACATCGAGGGTCTTCTCCCTCGCCGCTCGCAACCCGGCCAGGGCTGGTTCCCATCCGCCGGCGGCGTAACACGCCAGATACAGCGCCCACCAGAACCACGCTGGGGCACCCGCCAATTGCGCCAGCCCGCCCAGGGCAAACAGCACCGTCGCCACCACCGCCCACCGCAGCTCGGGCAACGTGACGATGCCGCGGATCCACGCCCTGATCGGCGTCGACCGTTCGGCGGTCGCCGTGCCGATCGGCGAGGCAGACAGCATTGACGGCATCACACTCTCCTGTGGCTCAAGCGGGTCGGAGATCCACTGTACCGGAGAATATGAACATGTCTTCATGCCTCGGCGGGTACGCTCGCCGCATGGGGCACGGTGCTGAGGGTCGCGATACCCCAGCGGCACGCCTGGACGCCCAGAGCGCCGCCGCGGTGGCTGCCACCCTGCAGGCGCTCACCGCGCCGAGCCGACTGCTCATCCTGTCCGAGCTGCGCCAGGCACCCGCGTCTGTCACGAAGCTCACCGCTGCAGTCGGGATGGAACAGTCCGCCGTCTCCCATCAGCTGCGACTACTGCGCACGATGGGGCTTGTCACCACTCAGCGCCACGGCCGCAACATCGTCTACTCGCTCTACGACAACCACGTCGCGATGCTGCTGGACGAAGCCGTGTACCACGCCGAGCACCTTCGTCTCGTCGCGCCCGAACGACCCATCGAAGCGGGTTGACCACCTCAATTTGTCAAGCGGACAGCGCTCCCTATTTGCCACGACCGGATAGCCGGGGGCCGACAACGCCTCTCAGACGACCAACTCTCGGGCACGCCACCGGTGAGGACCTACTTGGCTCTCACTGCTCGCGCGCACACCGGTGCCGGCCGCCCCCCCGCCGACGCATTTGATGTTGCGGGGCTCGGAGCGCTTGGGCTGCACGAGTACCTCACGGCCAAATGCGTAGTTCGATGCTGCTGTGGGTCACCATGCGTGCGCTACGAGCGGTTGGTACGTCGCTCGGACTTCTCCGCTTCGGCCAGCTTTTCCACCCGGTCGGCTTGGGAGCGTTGCTCGGCTGCTGTGGCCTGTTTCGCTGCGGCGTCCTTGAGCTCCGCGGTAGCCGGTGCCGCCGCCTTCTGCTCCTGGGCGCTGACCTTGGCCTGCTCGGCTCGCTTGGCCGCTTCCGCGTCCTGTTTGCGCTTGGCCGCCTGCTCGTCCGCTTGTTTCTTCGCGGCCGCGGCACGCTGGGCGGCTTGTTGGGTGGATTGGCGCTTACGCTCCTGCTCGGTCTTGCGGGCCTGCTCGGTCTTGCGTTGTTTGTCGCGCTGTGCAGCGACCTGATCCTCGCGAGCCTTCTTCTGCTTGCTCTTGAGCTCTGTATCAGCGGCTGCGCGCTTCTGACTGGCTTGCTCGTCCAACTCAGCGGCCCGCTGCGACGCCTCGCTGCGCTCCTTCAGTGCGGCACCACGCTGGGCCGCACCACGGTCACCCAGCACGGAACCCACCGCACCGTCGAGCGCACCGAAGGTGCGTTCATAGACCAGGCGCACCGGCGCCTCTTCGGACAGACGGGACATCACCTGCTGTTCGATCAGCTGCAGCGGGAGTCGCACAATCGCGTAGGGGACGCGTAGTACCGCTAAGGGCACACTGCTGAGGTTCATTATTTTCTCCTTTGTTGCCGGATGGGTGTTCAGGAAAGCTAGGCGTCGCCGCTGAGCTTTTTGGCCTTGGCCCGCGCGCGAGCAGCCTCAACGTCGGCCTCGTCAGCCTCGCGGACCGACCGATCGTGGGCGGCGGTGGCTTGGGCGGCTTCGTGCGCGGCGGAGGCAGTGTCGGCTTGCCCGGCGGACGCAGCGCGGCGTACCTCGGCGTCAGCCTCCACTTCGGCCTTGGCCTGACCGGCGGTCACCTCACGCTGCTTGGCCTGCTCCGCGAGCTCATGGTGGACGTCCTGCTGCCGCGCGACGGCCTCCTTGGCTGCCGCGGCCTCCTTGGCGACGTCAGCGCGCTGCCGCGCACCGTCCTGGCGCGCTTCGGTGAGTTCCTCGGCGGCCTGTTCGGCTTGCGCGTCGGCGACCGCGCTCGTGGTGTTCGCCTCTTGCCGGTCCTGGGCTTGGCGCTGCTGCAGCTGCCCCTCGCTGGTCAGCGAGTCGTTACCGGTCACCGCACCGGCCACCTCTTTCGCCTTCCCCTTGACCGAGTCCAGCAGGCCCTTACGGGCCTGTCCTGCTTTGTCTTTCGCGTTCATCCAGTTCTCCTACCGATGTTGCGGGTGAGTGGACGCACAGCGGGCCGGCCAAGGGTCGGCCCGCTGTGCGTCGGGGGTCTTCTCAGCTGATGCCTGCGACGCTCTTGGCGATGTCGGCGAGCTGGGTCTGCACGGCGGAGACGATGCCGTGGCGGTTCTTGTGGTTTTCCTCGTAGCCGATGACCGCGCGCAGGTCTTCGGGCTTGCTGAGCTTCTTCACCGCGGTGACCGCGTCGGTGACGCTGAGCGTGTCGTAGTCGCGGATCGGGAGCTCACTCGAGCTGAGGCTGCCGGTGCGGACTCGGGCCTTCAGCGCGGCCTTGGCGGTGTCTTCCGCACCCTCGTTGCGCGCGGATCGCTCGGCCTGCTTCAGTCCGGCGTTGCGGCTGGCGGCGAAGGTGTCCTTGGTGGCATCGGCGACCTGGGTGGCTTTATCGGCCCAGTCGTCGGCGACCTCCTCGGCCTTGCCCCGGGTCTGCTTCACCGTGGCGACGGCGCGGTTGACCCCGCCCGCAGACCACCGTGCCGGGGACGCCACGATGCGGGTGGCGGTACCCGCCACGGCCTGCAGTGCGGTGGGCCGAAGGGCAGTGGGACCACCGAGGGCCTCCTCCGCCAGCACGGTGGACAACCACTCAATGGTCGCCTCGTGCGCGGTCTCCAGCCGCTCGGCGAGCCGGCGCACCGCCGTGTTGCCCGCGGTGCTGGCCAGAACCTTGAGGTAACGGGCCCGGTCGAACAGCTGGTGCTCCAACGCCAGGTCCTCCAGCAGGGCACCGTCCAGCGGTTCTGCCTGCTCCAGGACTGTTTTCACCAGGGCAGTGAGACGGCCCAACAGTGGGGAGACCACATCAGGCACACCGCCGAGGTCAGACAAGGTGTTGGCGATCAGCCGGGAACGGGTGCTCGCGTTGCGGGCGTTCTGGGCCAGCTCGCGGCGCACCGCGTCGGTGCGGGCCTGGGCCTGGCGGGCCTCGGCGATCTGGGTTTCGGTGTGGGTCAGCTGCAGCAGGGCACGCAACTGAACGATCATTCTGCTGGTGTCGTTGTCAGACACAGGGTGTTCCTTTCACGAAGAGCTGGAGCGTCTCGATCACGTAGTGCCCGGTTGCTTCAGGTAGCTAGTGCACGGTCAGTGTAACGCTGTACACCTACAGCGCACGCATAGGGTGTTAGCGAATCAATCACACTGGTCGACCGGTACCGTCCCGGGTGGGCGACAAACCGGTGGGAGGAGGCAGCATGGCCGCGGACAAGCACGTTCAGGCGAGGCCGGCTCGACCGCGGTTGAGCGCTGATCGGGTGCGGGCGGTGGCTTTGCAGATCGTGGACGCCGACGGTCTGGAGGCGCTGTCCATGCGCCGCCTCGCCCAGGCCGTCGACCGGGAGCCGATGACGATTTACCGCTACGCCCGCAACAAAGCTGCTCTGCTCGACGGCGTCGTCGAGCTGGTGTTGAGCGAGCTGCACATCAACCCGTCCGCCACCGACTGGCGCACAGAGTTGAGCACCCTCGCCACCGATTTCCGCCGCCTCGCCCTTGCCCACCCACAGCTGGTCCCCCTGCTGGTCACCCGCCCTCCAGCCACCCCACTGGGGCTGCGCCCACCGGGCACGCTGCGACCACTGGAAGACTTCTTGCAGCTCCTGATCGGCGCCGGCTTTTCCCGCACCGACGCGTTGCACGCCTACCGGCTGTTCTTCGGGTTCCTGCACGGACACATCCTCGGCGAGCTGCAAGAACTCGTGACGGACCCGGCAGAAACCGAAGACCTGCTCCGCCTCGGTCTGCACCGTCTGCCCCCCGAGGAGTTCCCTCAGCTGCGCACGCTGGCCACCGAGCTCGCCGGCTACGACGGCGCCACCCAACTCCGTCAAGGCGTGCAGATGATGATCCTTGGCCTGCAAGCACACTTTGAACCAACGCAACCATCGACCTGACCGCGATTGCAGACACGCCGTGGCCCTCAATGTTGGGCTGGGTCAGTCGTCTTCGGTCGGCTCCGGCGCCGGTTGTGCGGTGGCCTTGCGGTAGGTCCAGTTGAGGAAGCGTTCGGCGCCGCGCACCGCGTGGGCGCTGCGGATCGAGGGAAAGATGTCGAACGCGTGCTGCGCACCGGCGATCTCGGCGTAGGCGACGGGGCTGTCCGAGGCGGCGCGCAGCCGCTGCACGAACTCGCGGGCCTCCGGGACCGGCACCAGCGTGTCCAGGTTGCCGTGGATGACGAAGAACGGCGGCGCCTGCGGGGTGATCCGCTCCAGCGGCGAAGCGTCCAGGAACAGCTGCGGGTCCTGCTTCCAGGTCTTCTTCATCACCCAGCGGGCCAAGAAACTGTCCCGGCGCCCGACCGCGGCGGCGGTCTGAGTCTGTCCGGCGAAGTCGTACACCCCGTAGTGCGGCACGCACACCTGCACCGAGGTGTCCGCGCCCTCGAAGCCGGGCTGCCACGATTTGTCGTGGCTGGTCAGGGCCAGCAGCGTCGCCAGGTGTCCGCCCGCCGAGCCTCCGGTGACACCGATGAACGAGGGGTCGCCGCCGTAGTCGGCGATGTTCTCGCGCACCCAGGCGATCGCGCGTTTGAGGGCCACCACATGCTCCGGCCAGGCAGCCTTCGGGCTCAGCGGATAGTTGGGGGCCACGCAGATCCAGCCGCGTTCGGCCATGTGCTGCATCAACGGGACTCCTTGCTGCGCCTTGTGCCCGATGATCCAACCACCGCCGTGCACCTGGATCAACACCGGCCTGCCGTGCTGCTCCTCGGTGCCGTGATACACGTCCAGCAGGTACCGGCGACCGCCCGCGGCGTAGGCGATGTTCGACTCGCGCACCACGTTCTTGTTGGTCATCCGGAACGGCATGAGCAACTGTCCCCACGGCGTGGCGAGGTCGTCGGCGTCGGGCTCGCGCTCCAGGCCGTGCACGTAGTCCACCCCCAGGGTCTCCCGCAGGGCGTCCTCCACCTCACCCTTGGCGTCCTGCGCGTCCAGGATCAGCTTGACGTAGCCGGCGGCGGTCGCGGCGGCGAGCGCGACACCAACCGGGGAGCGCTTGCGCCGGGCCAGTTGCGACGCCGTGTCGATCGCGGTGAGGGCCAACAGGTGCGGCGCAAGCTCCGCGGTGAGCCAGCCCGCGAAGAACTCCGGGATCGAGGCCCACGCAGCAGGGGCGGGCCGCACCGCGTTGCCCACAAACCCGAGCTGCACCAACTGCCTGGCCACGAAGCTGTTGCGCATCAACTAATCCTATCCGGTATGTAGAACTTGTTCTCACTTCCGACTAATATCCTGCGGATGGAACGTCTCAGCGGTCTCGACGCCAGCTTTCTCTACCTCGAGACGCCCACCCAGTTGCTGCACGTATGCGGTCTGCTGGTGCTCGACCCGTCGACCGTCCCAGGCGGTTACTCCTTCGGAAAGCTGAAACACGAGCTGTTCCTGCGCACCAGGGCGACTCCGGCTTTTCGCAGGAAGTTGCACGACTCCGCCTTCAACATGGATCACCCCGTGTGGATCGACGACGCGGACTTCGACATCGACCGCCACCTGCACCGCACTGCCGTGCCCGCGCCCGGCGATCGCGAGCAGCTCGCCGAGGCGTGCGCCCACATTGCCGGGCAGCCATTGGACCGCAAGCGCCCGCTGTGGGAGTTCTGGGTGATCGAGGGCCTGGCCGACGGCAAGATCGCCGTGATGACGAAGATGCACCACGCCAGCGTCGACGGCGTCAGCGGTGCCAACCTGATGTCGGCCCTGTGCGGCATCGAGCCCGACGGCCCCCGGCCCGAGCCGGACAAGAACTACAAGCCGCTGCGTGCACCCAGCGATGTGCGACTGGCGGCAGAAGGCTTGGGGCACATCGTCCTTCGACCACTGGAAATGCTGAAGCTGTTGCCCGGCACCGTCGCTATCGCCGGCGACTGGATCATGCGCGCGCGTCGCGGCGCGGCGATGCCTCCCCCGTTCACCGCCCCCCGGACCTCGTTCAACGGCACCATCACCGGCCACCGCAGCATCGCCTACACGGGCGTCAGCCTGGCCGAGGTCAAGGAAATCAAGGAGGCCTTCGGAAATCCGTGGTTGCTGGCCGACGAGATGCCCAAGGCGGTCGCCGAACTTCTCGCAGCGGCCCGTAAACGCACCCGCCCCACCAAGAAGGCGCCGGCCAAGAAGGCGGCAGTCAAGAAAACGACGGCGGCACGCAGGCCTGCGGCCACGAAGACCGCAGGCAAGGCCGGCTCAGCTCAGTCGTCCGACAACCGACGCGCAGGCAGCCAGTAGCGCAGGCTTGAAGGTGTCCGCCGCCAGCACGCAAGATGCGTGTCCGGCGTCGATCTCGTAGCTCGTGCACCCGTAGATCTGACGGGCGATCCACCGCTGGCGCCCAGGGGCGATCACCCGGTCGCGCTGCGTGATCACCGCCGAGGTCGGCACGTCGATCTCGCCCACCCACGACGAGGAATCGAACCGGCTGATCGCGGCCACCGCCTGCCCGAGCGCCAAAGGGCTGGTCGCACGAAACTCCGACAGCGCCCAGCGGTAGGTCTCCTCGATCGGCAGCTGCGCCTTCGGCACGACGGTGGCGGTGCGGTCCGCGCGACGGCGGGTGGTGGCCGCGGCCAGATCGGTCATGCGCATCGCGAAGCGGTCCATGTTGCTGCGCCGAAACGAGCTGCTGGTCGCACAGAGCACCAGGCCGGATACCCGCTCGTGGTGGCGCTGCCACGTCAGCTGGGCCACCAGTGAACCCATCGAATAGCCAACGGGGACAAAGGTGTCGATGCCCAATGCAGCGGCGACCGCCACCACATCGTCGGCGGCATCCTCCAAAGTGGACCCTGGCGCGCTCACCCGCTGCCCGTGCCAGCGCTGGTCGAACAGCACCACGCGGTAGCGCCGACTCAGCTCCTCGAGCACCGGGTACCAGCTGAGCATCGTCGTGCAGGCCAGTGCGTGCAGCAGCACCAGCGTCGGCGCATCGCGGGGGCCGAGATCGGTGACGTAGGTGCTGCCGCTACCCGGCAGCTCGACCAGTCGCCCCTGCGGCTGTAGCACGCGGTCGGGAAGGCGAACCAGCCTGCGCACGCCGTTCCACTGCAGCTCGTTGAGCACGGTCAGCCCTCCAGCCGGGGTCGGCGTACCCCGCGCACACCGGACGCCTGAGACTAGAACACGTTTCAGTGCGGCGCTCAAGCAATGCTGCGCTCGTTACGCAAATGACGCCGCCACCCGTTCAGCGAGCACAGTGCCCGGGGCTCTACAGTCGGGCTGCACTCAGCACAGCGTCACGCAGCATGCTTTGGCACGACGAAGGGAGTTCCATGTCCGGCTCGGACAACGCAGGCGGCCTCCGCGGATTGATCGACCGGCGCGCCAACAACTACTCACTCGACGACACCGGCGAGCGCTTTCAGGAGCTGCTGGTGTGGGCGTCCAAGCCCGTGCTGGACTACTACTTCCGGATGCAGATCAACGGTTGGGAGCGACTTCCCGAGGCCCCCGCGCTGCTGATCGGCGTGCACGCCAGCGGGCTGCTCCCCATTGAGGCGTACCTGACGGGCTTTCAGTGGTTCCGCCACTTCGGCCACCGGCGCGCGCTGCACGGCACCGCCCACGACGTGCTGATGTCCCTGCCCGGGTGGGGCGTGTTTCTGCGCAAGATCGGCACCGTGCCCGCGACCAGGTCCGCCATCACCGACGCCCTCGACGCAGGCCACGACGTCATCCTGTGGCCCGGCGGCGACGTCGACGCACTGCGATCGTGGACCAAGCGCGATCAGGCCATCCTCGACGACCGCACCGGGTTCATCAAGCTGGCCATCCGCCAAGGGGTACCGATTGTGCCCGTGGCCAGCATCGGCGGCTCGGACACCCTGTTCATGCTGACCGAGGGTCGCTCGATCGCCCGCTTCCTCAAGCTGGACAAGCTGCTGCGCACGAAGGCGTTTCCCATTGCGTTCGGCTTTCCGTTCGGCCTGGCACCGGGTGTGCTGCCCCAGATTCCGTTGCCCGCCAAGATCCGCACGGAGTTCCTGCCCCCGGTGGAGATGGGCGACGACCCGGCGTTGGCCGACGATAAGGATTACGTGCAGGCCAAGTACGACGAGGTGGTGGGCGCGCTGCAGGAGGCCATGACCCTGCTGGCCGGGCACCGGTCGTTCCCACTGCTCGGCTGATGCCTGCCTACTGCAACACCGTGCGCATTGAATGCGGGACGGTGAGGTCAGAACAGGGCCGGGTCTTCATCGAGGTTGACAGCCACTGCCACCGCTGGGCCTGAGGCGGCTGCGAGGGCCGCAACCCCGGCGAGCTCGTCGGCCAGCTCGTTGCAGTGGTTACCGACATGCCCACGCACCCAGGTGAAGCCCACCTCGCCGGGCCGTCCGCCGATCGCCGCGTCGATGGCCTGGATCAACGCCAGGTTCTTCACTGCGGTGCCGCTGGCGGTGCGCCACCCCTTGCGGCGCCAACCGGGCAACCAGACCGAAGCGCACTTGATGGCGTACTGGCTGTCGGACTCGATGAGCAGCTCCTCGGTACCCGGGTGGGCCTTGATCGCCTCCAGCACCGCCCTCAGCTCCGCGATCTGGTTGGTACCGGAGGCAGCGCCACCGGAACCGGTCGGTCCCTCGTGGTTCACCCACGCCCACCCGATTGCGCCGCCGGGATTGCGCAGGCAGGAGCCGTCCGTACTCACCGTGATCACAACGCCGGATCCTACGGTCGACGACCCTGGACGGTGCCGTCAGCGGCAGTACGCTCGACATCCATGGAGTTCCGCGAGGACGATTTGTTCACGCTCGCGAGTTCTTTGGCGGAGTTGCTCGGCGCACCGGTGACCATCGAGGACACCGACACCGTGGTGCTGGCGTACTCCGGTGGCGCCCAAGCGGTGGATGACGCCCGGATCGGGACGATCCTCAGCCGACGGGTACCCGATCACTTCCGGCAGTTGCTCAGTGAGGCCGGTGTGTTCGAGCGGATGCGTGCAGAGCCGGGCGTGGTCTACGTCGACCTGGGGTCCACGGAGATGACGCCGCGGGCGGTGATCGCCGTGCGGGACGGCGACGAGGTGATCGGCGCGATCTGGGCCGCCGTCACCTGCGCGCCCACCGCCGGCCAGGAGTCTGTGCTGCGTTCAGCCGTCCCGCTGGTGGCTCGTCGGATGGTGCTCGAGCGCGACCGTGCCGACGTCGCGCACCGGACGAGCAGCGCGCGGATGGCAGACCTGCTCTCCGGCGGAGTGCAGGCAGGCCGGGCCGCCGACGAGGTCGGTATGGGCGCCCCGTTCACCGTCGCGGCGATGGGGATGCCCGATGCGAGCAAACCTTTGCCTGCTCGAGTACTGGGCTCGGTGGGGCTTCATCTGGACGCGTTGGCGGCGCGGGCGGTGATCGCTCAGCCCGAGGACGTGGCGTACGCGGTGATCGGTGCGGGACAGTCGGCCGTGCGCCGGATCCTGCAGGACTACCTCGTCCGGTCGGGGGCGCCGATCATCATCGGTATCGGCCGCACCGTCGACACTGCGCAGGATGCACAACGTTCTCGCACCGACGCGGACCTCGTCCTCGATGCCCTGCAGCACCTCAAGAAGCCAGGAGTGGTTGCGGGCCTGCCGGACTCGCTCGCCACCGTACTGGCGCTGCAGCTGTCCGAAATCGTGACCGAGCTCAGCGCGGTCAGCCCGTTGACGGCACTGCGCCGCTTCGACCGCCAACACGGCAGCGAGCTGGTGGCCAGCGTCCGGTCCTATTTGGACCATGGCGGCGACATCGCCGACGCTGCCGCGGCGCTGCATGTGCATCCCAACACCTTGCGCAACCGACTCCGTCGGGCCGCCGACTGCGGGGTAGTCCTGGGCGATCCGGATACGCGACTGGTGCTCATGCTGCACCTCAAGTTGTGGGCCTTGAAGGGATTCGTCTGACGCCGCAGCGCACCGCTTTGCGGGTCAGCCAGTCCGGGGAGGTTGTCCGATCGGCCATACCGTGTCCCGGAACGCTGGCCGAAACACCACTCGCCTGGGGCGCTCATCGATCCAGACTGGCTCAATGAGCATTCGCGGTGCGGCACCGGACCATGTCGTCGTCGTCGGCGCGGGCATCGTCGGCCTGTCCACGGCCTGGTTCCTGCAGCAGCGCGGCGTCCGGGTGACGGTGCTGGACCGGTACGGGGTGGCAGCGGATTCGTCCTGGGGCAACGCCGGCTGGTTGGCGCCCGCCCTGACCTTGCCGCTGCCGGAACCGGCGGTGCTGCGCTACGGCGTCAAGGCAATGCTCAGCCCGTCGTCCCCGGTGTACGTGCCGTTCACCACCAACCCGCAACTGCTGCGCTTCCTGGCAGCCTTCGCCCGCCACTGCACCCCGGCGCGATGGCAGGCCGCGATGGCCGTCTACGCCGAGGTGAACCGGAGGTCATTGGGGGCCTACGACGATCTCGCGGACGGTGGCGTCGCCGAGCAGACGCAGCTGGCCGACCCGTTCCTCGCCGCGTTCGCCTCCACCCAGGACCGCGAGGCGATGATCACCGAGTTCCGGCACGTCGCCGAAGCCGGCGGCGAGGTCGAGTACGAGCTGCTCGATCGCAACGCCATCCACTCGCTCGAGCCTGCACTGGGCGAGGGAGTCAATGCCGGTCTGCGGCTGCGCAACCAACGCTTCATCAACCCGCCTCGCTTCGTGGGCTCGCTGGCCGACGCCGTCCGCGCTCGTGGCGGCAAGATCCTGGGCGGGTGTGCGGTCACCGAGATACGCGACCTGGGTTCGGCGGGTGTCGAACTGCTGACGGCCACCGGAGAATCGCACCGCGCCGACGCCACGGTGTTGGCCACCGGCGCTCGGCTAGGCGCGTTGGCCCGCCCGTTCGGGGTACGCACACTCGTGCAGGCCGGGCGCGGCTACAGCTTCAGCGTCCAACCGGACGCAGTCCCGAAGAACCCCGTCTACTTCCCGACCCAGCGGGTGGCGTGCACGCCGTTGGGCGACCGCTTCCGGGTGGCCGGAATGATGGAGTTCCGCAGCCCCGACTCCCCGCTGGACCCCCGCCGGGTGCAGGCCATCGTCGACGCCACGCGACCGATGCTCACCGGCGTCGACTGGACTGCGCGCAGCGAGGAGTGGGTGGGCTCGCGCCCGTGCACCGCCGACGGGCTGCCGCTGGTCGGCGCCACCCGCTCGCCCCGGGTGCACATTGCGGGTGGGCACGGAATGTGGGGCGTCGCGCTCGGGCCGTTGACCGGTCGGATGCTCGCTGACTCGATGACCGGGGGCGCGGTGCCCGACGTACTGCGGCACTTCGACCCGCTGCGCTAGGCGGGTGCGGACAACCAACCTGTCACACCACGCTGCAGGTGTCCGGAACGGTCGTTTTCGCGACGACACAGAACCTCTGCCGTACAGCGGCAAGTGGTGGCTTCGCTGTCCCGCTCGTCAGGCCACCGGGAAATCTGGGGGGAGAGATGCCCGGCCCTGCGGTGGAGCGGAAGAGGCTGCGCCCGGCGGTCGCGTTGTCTGCGGTGTTCGTGTTCACCGCCTGCGGCGTCAAGACGGGGTGGCCTCACGTGCTGTGGTGATGGCGGCGGCGGCGAGTTGGCGGCCGCGGGTGATGGGGTCGCCTGGACCGGTCCGGAGGAACGCGGACAGGACGCCGTCGTAGGTGAGGAGGACCTGTTCGGCGAGCTCGTCGGGTCGGGGCACGTCAAGGTCGCCGGCGAGCGTGCGCAAGCGGGCACGAAGGTGTGCGGTGTCGGCCGCCACGACGTGCAGGGCGGGGTGTCCGGGTAGCTCGGCGGCGGTGGCGATGAACGCGCATCCGCGGGCAGCGGGTTGGTCGGCACGAAACCGGTGCAGCGCGTCGAACACCGCAAGAAGGCGTCCCTCGGCGCTGGACTGCTCGGCAATCGCCTGCTCCCAGGCGATCCGCCACCGTTCGAGGCGACGGGCGAGGTAGGCCGCGACCAGTTGATCTTTGCTCCCGAAGTGTGCGTACAGGGTGGCCGGGGAGACACCGGCCTCGGCGAGCACCGCATCCACCCCGGTCCGCCCGACCCCGTCCCGGTAGAACAGGGTTTCTGCGGCATCGAGCAGTCGCTCGCGCACAGGTTGTGCTCGCTCTGTTCGACCCACCACCTCACTGTAACGTACGTTATGGTGAAACGATCGTTATAGGTAGCGAATTCAGGGTGGTGGATTGTGCGTAGTGGTCAGACAGGGTTGGGCGTCACGGTCAGCGGGCTGGGCGTGATCGCCTGCACTTACGGACTCGCCCGATACGCCTACGGCCTGTTCCTGCCGGTGTTCCGCGAGCAGTTCGCCCTCTCTGGGGCGTTGTCCGGCGCAATCGCCACCGGCGGGTACGCCTCCTACTGCGGTGCCGCTGTGGCGGCGCACCGCCTGCTCGGCCGCGGCCGCGCTCGGGGGGCCGCAGGCCTCGCGGGTGTGTTGGCCGCGCTGGGCTGCACCGCCATTGCTGTCGCTCCCTCCGCTGGGGTGTTGGCTGCTGGGGTCCTCGTCGCCGGCAGCGGCGCCGGCCTCGCGTCGCCCGCCATGGTCGCCCTCATCACGCAGGCCGTGACGGCGCCGGGGCGCCCGCGGGCGCAAGCCGTCGTCAACGCCGGCACCGGCGCCGGCGTCCTCGTTTCGGGTCCCGTGACGTTACTGTTCGCCCACCAGTGGCGCTTCGCCTGGCTGTGCTTCGCTGTATTCACGGTTCTGGCGACCGCTGGAGTGTGGGCCGCCACGGGGCGGCACCACCCGGTGACCGCATCCGTGAGCACGCCCCACACCGCTCCCGCGCTTGGCCACCTTGGGCCGGCACTTACCGCGGCCGCGCTCCTCGGCGTCGGCAGCTCAGCGATCTGGACGTTCGGCCGCGAACTCGTCGTGAACAACGGACACCTGAACACCACCAGCTCCAGCGTTTTCTGGACCCTGCTGGGCGCCGCCGGACTGGCCGGAGCGCTGGTCGGCGACGCCGTACAGCGCTGGGACATCACCCGAACTTGGGTACTGTTGGCTGCTGCTCAGTGCCAGCACCGTCACGCTCGCCATGTACCCCGGCGCCGCCCCGGTCGCCCTCCTCTGCGCGTCCGTATTCGGCGCCACCTACGTTGCGCTCACCGGAGTACTCATCGCCTGGGCAGCCACACTGCAGCCCGCCACCCCCGCGGCGGCCACCGCCACCCTGTTCATCGTGCTCACCCTCGGTCAAGCCATCGGCGCCACCCTCATCGGCGTCCTCACCGATGCCACCAACCCTCTTGTCGCCTTCACCGCCGCAGCCGTCGTCGCCGCCACCAGCACCATCCCCGCCCTGCACCGACCGGGCGGCCCACCCGCACCAGCATCTGCCATCCACCCACCAAACGAGCACAACGAGGCAAAACAGATGAATCAGCCGTCATCGATCCGCCAGCGATAACTCGACCATCGGATAGTCGCCGCAAGACGATCCATCAGCGAGACGGGTCACGTGCCGATTCATGCCGTCGGGCCCGGTGCGGGCAGGGAAACGCGCGTGGTGCAGAATCTCGAGACCCGCGACGGCATCCTGTCCAGCGGCATGGACGTTGGGGTCAACGAGGGCTTCGACAAGCTCGACGAACTGCTCGCGAAGGGGCCCTGAGATGACGCCCGCACCCATCAGTCCGGCCCAGCAGCATGCATACGACGCGGCCCGGTTCACTGAGCTGGTCGAGTCCGCCTCAGCCGGCCACTGGGCCCGGCCCAGCCCGGTCGCGGAGTGGACAGCTCTAGACATCGTGAAGCATCTGGTCGAGTGGTCCCGCGGCTTCCTGAAGGGTGCAGGGATCAAGCTCCCGGCCCTCGACGTCGAGGCTGACCCGGTCGCCGCCTGGAAGCAGCACGTCACCGACATTCAGTCCATCCTCGACGACCCTGTCGGGCGGGTGCTCAGCAACCCGCACACCGGCGACAAGCCCGTGGACGAGGCGATCGACGAGTTCTACACCGCCGACATCTGGATGCACTCCTGGGACTTCGCCAAGGCGCTCGGCCGCGAGCCCGACCTGGGCCAGGAGCGCTGCAACGCCGCGCTGGCGGCCATGGAGCCGGTGGAGCAGATGCTGCGCGACAGCGGACAGTTCGGTCCCGCTGTGCCCGTCGCCCACGGGGCCTCCGCGCAGGACAAGCTGATGGCCTTCATCGGCCGCGACCCGGCCTGGCAACCCGAAGGTTGAGTTCTCACCAATGACGGGTTGGGTGGTGCCGTTAACCTGCGCGACTTCCGACTGGCAGGGTGGAGCGCATCCGCAGCACCTGACGAGTCCGTTTCCACACCGCGCTCTGATGCGCCCGGACCAGCAGCTTGATCGCCTCAGCCAACCTCACGCAAAGGCGGGCACGACATCTCATCGGCAGTCCAGTACCCATACCTGGCTTGCGCGAGATCTGTGGTAACAAGAGGCATGAAACTGCTCGACCCGCGCTTGTCGGACCTCACGCCGACTCACATTGCGATCGCTTGGCGGTATCAGGTTGTCCGCACTCTCGTCGACTTCGGCGCCGCGGCCTGTTTCATCATCGGAAGCGCGTTCTTCTTCTTCGCCCGCACGACGACCGCGGCTGACTGGCTGTTTCTAGTCGGTTCCATCCTGTTCGCGGTCAAGCCCACCATCGACGTCGCGCGCTCGATGCATTTGAACAGACTGCCCGGCCAGGCGGACGGCCCGTCGCACCACACCCCCGCCAGCGCGGGCGACGGCAGCTGACCATCATGAGCCCACTGGCCCCGTTCGGGTTGCCGCGCTGCGTCCTGAGCCGCGGTCGATCGTTCGGCACCGCCCAATGATCGATCCGACATGCCGCAGACTCTTGTCTGAGTCGACGTCGTCGATGACGCCTGCTTCGAAGAGCAGGATCATGTCCGAGCCGCCGAATTGGAAATAGCCGAACTCTTCGCCCTTCGCCAAACCCTTGCCCTCACTGGCCGTCAGAACGACGGAGGCGACCTGTGACATGCCGACCGGGACCATGGCGACCATGCCGAGGTCGCCCGCCTCGCTGCCTGAGGTATCGACGGTGACGATTCCGCGGGTTTGGAAGAACTCATACCCGGTCTCGGAGTTGTCCTTCGATGCCAGCTCATGGTCCTCAATGTCGACTTGCATGTAGACCCGCCCGGCGGTCACGAACGACTCCTTGACCAGGCCCGCGACCGGAGAGTGGAATCGGTGATAAGCCGAGGGCGGCAGCATGTAGTGCACGAACGTGCCGCCAGCGAAGCGCTCGCCGTACAGGCTCCCTTCCAGCAATTCGGTGATTTTGCCGTAGCGATGTGTCGTCTTGACCTCGATCGCGGGGATCTGGGAGTTCTCGTCGATGTCGAAACGGTGCTCGAAGCTGCAGTCCGCCGCCGAAGTCAGGACGAGGTTGCTGGTCGGTTCGGCGATCGGGCGCAGCCCGGCGTTGAGTTCGCGGGCGAAGAACTGGTTGAACGTGACCCACCCGCTGGGCATGTTCGCTCGACCGTTGACCAGCGATTCCTCGATCGTGTACTCTGGGGCGTCGCGCAGGAACGAGTCCAGGATGTCCCCGTCGAACGAATCGGGCGTGTCCAGGAACTTTCCCCATTCACGGGTGTAGTCGGTTAGCCACTCGGCGAAGGCCGCGCTGTTCTCTACGATCACCGAGTCGTCGTCGACCTTCTGGTCGATCAGGAAGAAGAAGTGTCCGAGGCGGACGCTGACCTCCTTGGCGAAACGCTCCTTGGGGGCGGGCTGCTTCCACGCCTGCGCGTCGGATTGCTGCGGGATCCATCGCAGGAATCCTTGGAGGTACCTCTCGTAGGCGGCGAGGTCGGTGGGCCAGTCCAGCGCGTCGAATACGGCAGGGTTGAGCTCCGATTGCGCTCTGGCGTGCGCCTCGACCAGTGAGCGCTCCAAGCGGTCGGCGAGACCGTCGCCTTCATCCAGGACATGGTGCAACTTGTCGATGATCGAAGCAGATTCGTTCACGGTGGCTCCTCGGGTGGACGTGGTGCGTTGAGCGGGAAGATCTGCCGCACTGGCCGGCGTCGCTTCCTTGGCCGGCTCGTAGGTAGTGCTGCTCCATGCGCAGCGGTAAGGCGGGCGCGACCGTCGGCGCGTGTTGCCGTCGGCAACTGCGGTGTATCCGATTGCTGCCGGCTGCTCAGGTGTGTTCGGCGATGTACGTGTCGGGGTCCTTATCGGCGGTGTTGACGTTCTCCCCCCCGGCGTGCTGGTGGTAGAAGCGCAGCCAGGCCATGGCCAGGACGTGCCGCTGGGCAGGCGTGGAGCTCTTGATGAAGTCGGGCATGGCTTCGCGTTCTTCCTCGTCGAGGTGTTTGCCGTTCTCGGTGCGGGCGGTGCCGACGGCTTCGTACCAGACTTTGGTGCCGACGCGGTGTTTGCGCGATTCGGCGACGGCGTCGCGAATGGAGTTGTGGTCGCCGATCGCGTCGTCGGTCTCGTCCTCCGGGTTGCCGGCGTCGCCGTGTGCGAGCAGGGCCGGGCAGAACACGTTTTCCTCGGCGTCGGCGTGCGTGTCCAGGCGGGTGGCGAGCGGCTCCCAGATCGCGGTCAGGTCGGGCGCTTCGGTGGCGTCGTCGAGCAGGAAGAAGTGGGTGCGCAGCCACTGGTGGTCCTCGTAGATCAGTTCGATGATGTCGGCCATAGCATGGTCGGGCTCCAATCGGTTGGGGTGGTCGTTACCGGGACTGGGCTGGGCGCTGGGTGGTGGTTCGCTGCCGGTCGTGGTCGGCGATGCGGGCCAGTATCGACCCCCCTGGCGCCATCGCGAGGACGCGCCGCGCGAGGGCGTCGCGGCGGCGGTCATGAGCTGGCGGGGTGGCGCGGGCGGTGCGCAGGTCGCGCCATCCGACGCCTGCCCAGAGCCCGGCGACGGCGGTGTCGGCCAGTCCCGCGCGGGCCCGGGTGCGATCGACGACGGCGAGCGCCACGGCGGTGGAGGCATGGACGAGGTCGACCCAGACGCCCATCGCGAGCACTTCAGGGCTCGGGTTGACCCCCGACAGAGCGGCCTGCGTCAGGTGGCGGGCGCCGAGGACACGGGCGACGAGAACGCTCTTGGTGTCGATTTCGACGTGGTGGACGCGGTTCAGCACCACCCGGGGCGCGAACAGCAACGCACCTCCCCACCCGGCGCGGGCTAGTTCGATCAGACGGAGCTGCAAGTCATTCCTTCTTCGTGCTCAACGGGCACCGACCGTGACGCGGTGAGGGGCATGGCGGACAGCAGCAGCGCCGCTGCATCCAGGACTTGTCCAACAAGTGGTTAAGGATCGGTAGCGCGCGTGCGTTTCAAAGGGGCAATAGCGGTGGCGTGGTCGCCAACCAGAGGTACGTTGAGAAGCCGGGCTGGTCGGTGTGAACCAGATCCGGTGCGCCCGGTCCACACCCTGCGCGCAGCGCAACAACTGCAACCCCGACATGCTGATCAAAAACCTCCTGCTTGGTATCTCTTTACGCTGATGGTGCGGCGTCTCGCTTCGGATTATGGCTGCGACACCACACGCGCCGCTTCAGCTCAGGAGCGCCCCCCACGTGGTGGTGTGCGACTGTCCCGGTTCTAATCGGATGACTTTTTCCCCGCTCTGGAATGCGTTGGGCGGGCAGGTCATGGGCTCGGTGCCGAGCCCGGCCCGGCGGCGCGGGGCCGCGAGGGTGTCTGCGGTGTAGAGCTCAACGATCGGGTACGTCTCGTCCACCCAGATCGCGGGGGTGGCACCGTCGTTGCCGGTGAGCCGTACCCAGGCTCGTCCGTCGGAGTCTCTAGTTAGGCCGGTGAAGGCATAGTCGATCTCCACATCGCCCAGTGAACGGGGCATGCTGAAGTCGAAAACGGTGCCGGTCACGGCTTCGGTTCCGGTCGGTAGCTGCCGTTGGGGGTCGGTGGTGATGCGGGTGTCGGCGGCGAACTGCAGGGTGCAGTCGTCGATCAGTCCGTCCCCCGGTGAGAGGTAGGGGTGTTGGCCGTGCCCGTAGGGACACGGCTCGTCACCGAAGTTGGTCGCCGTCGTAGCCACGGTCAGCCCCTGCCCGGTGAGGGTGTAGGCAACCTGCACGGCGAGGGTGAACGGGTAGCCCTGCAGCGGCTGCAAGCGTGTCGCCATCACGACCCGATTGGCGGAACCTTCGATCGCCCGCCACGAGCGCCATCGGAGGAACCCGTGGATGGCGTTGCGCTTGGTGGGTTCGGTGAGGGCGACCTGGTAGTCGGTGTTGTCGAAGGTGTAAGTGCCATCGCCGAGCCGGTTCGGCCAGGGCACCAACGGAGCCCCGTGCGCGCCATCGCACATGGCGCCGAGGTCGTAGGGCTGCAGCACATCCCGGCCGCCGACGGTATACGCCCGCACCCCGCCGCCAACTTCCACGATGGTGGCCTTCTGCTCGCCGTAGGTGATCTCGAACTGCTCGCCCGAAGGTGGTGGGGCCGTGGTGAGTGTCATGGGTGTGTCCTTCTGTTCATCATTGCGCAGGTCATCGTCGGGTCGGCCCTCGGATGAGCAGGGCGGTCGCCAGCACACCCAGCACGAAGCCCGCCACTACGGACACCGCCGGTGTGGGCGAGAGGCCTGGCGGGGGCCCTTCCGCGGCAGCGAAGGGGGTGTCGGGGCGATCGGCGACGGGCTGCACGGCCTGTTTCAACGGCGGGGGTGGCGGGGTGGCCGCAGGCCGGTTCCGGGTGTGGGCTTGCACCTGTTCGGTGCTCGCGCCCTGCCCGAACCCGCCGAGCAGGTTCTCCCGCAACCGCGCCAGCTCCGCTTGCGGCTCAGGCACCTCCGGCCCAGGCAGCGAGGCTGATGGGTGCGCCACCGCGCGCCGCTGACTCCCGTTTTCGCTGCGGTGCGTCATTCCGCCTCCTGCCGTCGAGGGTTCACGTTTCTCGCTCCAACCCTTCCTCCAGTCTGTGGCATACTTTGCGTTAACGCAACTATTGCGACGTGTTCCAGTGACGCGCCGGATGAGAAGACAAGGGTTGGCCACGGCTAGCTCCGTAATGAGGAGGTCGCGGTGCCGGCGTTTTTCCCCTGGTGGGTGGTAGTCACCCACTTCCTCAACCTGTTCTTCCTGCTGCTGCTGATGCGCTCGGGCATTGAGGTGCTCTCGGCGTTCCCGAAGTTGTACTGGAACGATGACTGCCCCCCGGGGCGGGAGTGGGCCCGTTTCTCCAAGAAGATGTACGGCGCGGATTCCCGCAAGCCGTGGTCGTCGATGGATGAAGAAGAGGCATGGTCGCCGGTGGTGGCGTTGCCGGGGAAGAAAAATTTGGGCTTGGGTCGGCACTGGCATTTCATGACGGTCCAGTTCTGGATTGTGACCGGACTGGTGTATGTGATCCTCGTGTTCACCACCGGTTACTGGCACTACTTGGTGCCTACCCACTGGTCGATCGTGCCGGACTCCATCCGCGCGGTGGGCACCTACCTGCACTTCCAGTTACCGGACAAGATCCCTGGGCAACCGTTCGAGGCCGCGCAGAAGTTGACATATTTCCTGCTGATCTTCGTTCTGGCCCCGTTCCAAATCGCCACCGGCGCCGCGATGTCACCGACGGTGCTGGCCCGGTTCCCGTGGTACGGGAAACTGTTCGGCGGCAAGCAGGGCGCCCGGAGCCTGCACTTTCTTGGGTTGTGCGCGTTTGCGGCGTTCATCGTGCTGCACGTGTTCATGGTGATCGTGCACAACCTGCCGAAGGAGTTTGTGTCGATCGTGTTGGCCGGGCACGGCAGTCGGTCCCTCGCCCTCGGCGTCGGGCTGGCCGGGCTGTTCCTGATCGTGCTGTTCCACATGATCATCACGTGGTTCTCGCTGCGGTACCGCCGCGCCACTCAACGTGCGCTGGGGGTGATGGTCAACCCCTTCGAGAAGGTAATCTCCCGCTCGCTGACCTCCCGGGAGCACTACGCCGCCGACGACATCTCGCCGTATCACCGGGTCAACGGCTACCCCCCGGTCGGGCAGGACTACGACCGCATGGTCGCCGAGGACTTCCAGGGCTACCGGCTGTCTGTCGGTGGCCTGGTGGCTCATCCCACGACGCTGTCGCTGCAGCAGCTGAAGGAGCTGGCCGACACCAGCCAAACCGTGAAGCACAACTGCATCCAGGGCTGGACCGCTGTGGCGCAATGGGCTGGAGTTCCGATGACGGCCCTCCTGGAGCACGTGCGCCCCACGGCCGAGGCCCGCCACATCGTGTTCTACGGGATGGACGACAAAGGCCTCACCGAGGCCGAGGGCCGCTACGGCTACTTCTACGGATCGATCCCGCTGTACCTGGCCCACCACCCGCAGACCATCCTCGCGTTGGAAATGAACGGTGCGCCGCTGCCGGTGGAACACGGTGCGCCCGTGCGGCTGCGGATCGAAACTCAACTCGGCTTCAAGATGGTCAAGTGGATCGTCGGCATCGAGTTCGTCCACGACATCCGATCAGTCGGGATGGGCATGGGCGGATGGCGCGAAGACCAGCAGTACTACGCCAACGCGGCCGGCATCTGAACCCACGCACACCCATCCACCACCAACCCCCGATTTCCCCCACCGAAGGAGCATGTACCGATGAGCACACCCCCACCCGGACAGGTCGTCGTCGTCACCGGAGCCAGCGGAGGCATCGGCCGCGCCACCGCGACGGCGTTCGGTGCTCGCGGCGCGAAGGTCGCGCTGCTCGCCCGCGGCGAAGCGGGGCTGGCTGGAGCCGCAGGGGACGTCGAAGCAGGCGGCGGCCAGGCCCTGGTCCTGCCCACCGACGTCGCCGACCCCGCTCAGATCGAGGCCGCAGCAGAGCGCGTCGAGAGCGAGCTCGGGCCCATCGATGTGTGGGTCAACGTGGCGTTCACCTCCGTGTTCTCCCCGTTCGAGAAGATCACCCCGGAGGAGTACAAACGGGTCACCGAGGTGAACTACCTGGGCTTCGTTTACGCCACCATGGCCGCCCTCAAGCGGATGACCCCACGTGATGCCGGCACCATCGTGCAGGTCGGGTCCGCGCTGGCCTACCGCGGCATCCCGCTGCAGACCGCCTACTGCGGCTCCAAGCACGCGATCCAGGGATTCAACGAGGCGCTACGCTGCGAACTGCTGCACGACAAATCCAACGTGCACGTCACCATGGTCCAGATGCCCGCGGTGAACACCCCACAGTTCTCCTGGGTGATCAACCGGCTGCCCAAGCACGCCCAGCCCGTACCGCCGATCTACCAGCCCGAGGTCGCCGCCCGTGGGGTGCTGTACGCCGCCGACCACCCGCACCGACGCGAGTACTGGGTCGGTGGCTCCACCATGGGCACCCTGGCCGCCAACGCAATCGCCCCGGGGGTGCTGGACCGCTACCTCGCCCGCACCGGGTACAAGTCCCAGCAGACCAACCAGGACCGCTCCCCCGATCAAGCAGAGAACTTGTGGAACCCAGCCGATGGCACCAACGGCAAGGACTACGGGGCGCACGGGGCGTTCGACAACAAAGCTGTTGACCGCAGTGAGCAGCTGTGGCTCTCCCACCATCATGGACTGCTCGGTGCGGCAGCCGGTGCCCTCGCCGCCGGAGCCGCGCTGGGCGTGGCGTTGGCCCGCCGGTGAGCACGCCGCAGACCATCCGCGCCGGGTGGGGCCTGCTTCAGCTGGCCGCGCCCGGCCTGGTCGCGGACCGGGTACTCACGGCGCCGTTGGATCACCGCGCCACAGTGGTCGCCCGGGTTCTCGCCGCACGGCAGGTCCTCCAAGCCGGTCTCCTGCTGCGCAATCCCGGGCCGATGGCACTCGCCCTGGGTGCGGGCGTCGACGGACTGCACGCCGCCAGCATGCTCGGACTCGCCGCCTTCGACGCGCGACGCCGCCGTTCGGCCCTGCTCGACGCGTCCATCGCCGCGACCTTCGCGGTGTCCGGGGCCCTCGGGGCGCGCCGCGCCGGGCGTCGCTGAACCGGGTGGTGCGCCGCGTCTACTGGGTCTCGGCTCACCACCGGACCGCACGGAGGCAGCAGTCGTTCTGGCTGGTCCCGACCGCGTGATCAGGTGACCCAGAGCGACGTGGCGTCGGCGTCGGCGGGAAGTTCGCCGGCGGCGTCGGCGAACGCCCGAAATGTCGGGGCGAGCCCGCGGCGGTGATCCTTGCTCATCTCGGCCAGAACCGTGCGCATCGCCGTACGGCGGCCCTCGACGACGGACTCCACGACGGCGCGCCCCTCGGGACTGAGTTCCAGAACGAGGTTGCGTCGATCGATGGTGGAGTCCCTGCGCAGCATCAAACCGGCCTCGACGAGGCGGTCACACGCACGGGAGGCGTTGGAAGGGTGAACGCCCAGCGCCTCGGCCACCGTACCCAGATTGATCTGTCCCCTGGTGGTCACCAGCATGAGGATCCGTAGTTGGGGCAGTGTCACCACCGCCTCGACCTCGGCGACCGAGCGGGCCACCACGGCCACCAGGACCCGGGCGGCGAGCATCACCGCGTCCACGTCCTGCTCCAGCAACGCAGCAGCGCTGTCCGAACGAGGGCGTCGAGACGAGCCAGACATGCGACCAACCTATCACTGCACTACCGCAATCATTGCAAATCCACCATATCCGATAGCGCCGGACAGAAGACGCGCCTGCACCACCGACTACAGCCATTGCGCCTACGCAATCGTTGCGGCTATGATGGAGGGCGTCCTCCGTTCGTCCGACCGACACCTGAAGGAGTGGGCATGGCAGCCTTGCGCAAGCAACCGGGCACCGCAGACGAGGCGGTGCATGGCATCGACCGGATGGTGCGCAACGTCGAGACCGGCCGTTTCGAGCGCAGCTTGGCGGCGTTGACGGCCGTGGGTTCGCTGGTCACCGCGGCGGAAATCTTCTTCGAACACGACAGCGCCAGCTTCGGCAATAAGATGATGTACATCCCGGTGGCGTTGGGCCCGGTGGGTGCGGCCGCCGGGGTCGCCGGGTTCTTCAGCAAGCGTTTGGCGAAGACGGCGCTGCCGGTGGCGTCGGCCATCATCGTCGGCAACGGAATCCAGGGCACCTACCTGCACGGGCGGGGGATCGCCCAGAAGCCCGGTGGGTGGTCCAACTTTCGGTACAACATGGAGATGGGCCCACCGCTGATGGCCCCGCTGCTGGTGACGATGGTGGGCGGCATGGGTTTGCTCGCGGCACTGTTGCGACGTGAGCAGTGAGCGGGCGCCCGATCACCCCGGGGGGCTCTGATCACCGGTTCCCCGGCTTCGACGTCTTGCAGAACTCGCCGTACTGGGATGACGCGACCGCGGGGATGGTGCTGTCCCGGTTGAGCTTTCCCCCCGATATTCGCTTCTTCTCCCCCTCCGAGCGCGCGATCGCCGAAGCGCTGTTGGCGCAGCTGCTGCACCAGCTGGACGGCCCGACGGTGCCGGTGGTGCAGTTGCTGGACGCCCGCTTGGCGGAGGAGCAGACCGATGGGTGGCGCTATGCGGATATGCCCCACGACGGGCAGGCGTGGCGGGACACCGTGGCCTTTCTCGATGAAGACGCCACGGCACGTTTTGACACCGGGTTTGCCACCTGCGCGCGGGCGCAGCAGGCGATGCTGATCCAAGCGGTGCACGACCTCGCCTCCGAGCAGTGGCACGGCCTGAACGCCGCCCACGTGTGGAGTCTGTGGACCCGGTATGGCTGCACCGCCTTCTACTCCCACCCCTGGGCGTGGAATGAGATCGGGTTCTCCGGTCCCGCTTATCCGCGCGGCTACAAGAACATCGGCATCGACACCCTGGAGAAGGGTGAGGTTAACGACAGCCGGCCCTCCCGCGACCCGGCACGGAGGTCCCCCTCGTGAGCAACGACGTCCGTCACCGAAACGAATCGGCGTGGCTGTTACCCAACGACGGCACCCGCACCAACCACCAGTTGCGCACCGACATGCGCCGCTTCGCCGACACCGACGAGGTGGACCTGGTCGTCATCGGCTGCGGCGCCGGTGGCTCCACCATGACCCAACGCCTGGCTCGGGCCGGGTGGACAGTGGTGGCCCTGGACGCCGGGCCGTTCTGGGACCCCGACACCGACTGGGTCAGCGACGAGGCCGGTTCACACCACCTGTACTGGACCGAGCCGCGGGTGATCACCGGCACCAACCCTGTGCCTTTGGGTTCCAACAACTCCGGGCGTGGGGTCGGCGGGTCGATGGTGCATTACGCCGGCTACGTCCCCCGCTTTCATCCCAGCGACTTCAACACCTACAGCAAGGACGGGGTCGGCGCGGACTGGCCCTTTGACTATTCCGACCTACGTTCGTATTACGGGGACATCGAGGGCGAGTTGCCGGTGGCCGGGCAGGACTGGCCCTGGGGGGATCCGCATTCCTACCCGCACCGCCCGCACCCCGTTGGCGGCAACGGCGAAATCTTCCTGCGCGGGGCGGAGAAATTAGGGATCACCGCCAAGGTGGGCCCGGTGGCCATCACCAACGGCCGCTTCGGCAACCGTCCACACTGCATCTACCGTGGCTTCTGCCTGCAAGGGTGCAAGGTCAACGCCAAGGCCTCCCCGCTGATCACCCACATCCCGGACGCGTTGGCCCACGGCGCTGAGGTGCGGGCCGACTCGATGGTCACCCGCATCGCTGTGGATGAGCGCACCGGACGCGCTACCGAGGTGCACTACGTGCGCGGCGGCATCGAACACTTTCAACGCGCCCGGATGGTCGCGGTGGCCGGGTACTCCATCGAAACCCCCCGGCTGCTGCTGAACTCCGCGTCCACGGCGTTCCCCGACGGCTTGTGCAACGACTTCGACCAGGTGGGCCGTTACCTCATGGTGCAAGGGGCGCCGCAAACCGCGGGACGTTTCGACGCCGAGGTGCGGATGTACAAGGCGCCGCCACCGGAGGTGAGCACCGAGGAGTTCTACGAGACCGACCCCACCAAACCCTACAAGCGGGGCTTCTCCATCCAAACGGTGTCACCGCTGCCCGTCACCTGGTCCGAGCACGTCGCCGCCCAAGGTCATTGGGGCGAAACGCTGCGCGAGTACATGAGCGACTACGTGCACTGGTCCACCCTCGGCGCGTTGTGCGAGTTCCTGCCCCAGGCCCAAAACCGGGTGACCCTGGCCGAGCAAACCGACCGCAACGGGCTGCCCGTGGCGAACTTCTCCTACACCCAGTGCGACAACGATAAGGCACTCATGCGGGCCGCCCAGACGGTGATGGAGAACATCCTCAACGCCGCCGGCGCCGATGAGGTGATGACCATCGACCGCGCCGCCCACCTCGTCGGGGGCGCCCGCATGGCGACCGACCAGCACCACGGGGTCGTGGACGGCAACTGCCGCACCTTCGCCGTGCCCAACCTCTACATCACCGACGACAGTGTGCTGCCCACCCAAGACAGCGCCAACCCGGCACTGACGATCGGGGCCGTCGCCGCGC